>Ga0315338_1000367_pt1 | contig 118134 bp, 118 predicted proteins | sample ASW8metaG_FD_204518 | JGI IMG/M metagenome (GOLD analysis project Ga0315338, IMG submission 204518) | Ammonia-oxidizing marine archaeal communities from Monterey Bay, California, United States - ASW #8 | ecosystem: Environmental > Aquatic > Marine > Coastal | place: USA: California | collected...
TTAACTAGTTTACCAAAATTACCATCATCACTTCAAGAATTATATTGTTCTTGTAATAAATTAACTAGTTTACCAGAATTACCAAATTCTTTACAATATTTAGTTTGTTCTGGTAATAAATTAACTAGTTTACCAGAATTACCACCATTTCTTAGAAGATTAAATTGTTATAGTAATGAATTAACTTATTTACCAGAATTACCACCGTCGCAAAAACATAAATAGAAAATAATATAACAAGTAAATATATTTCTCTCATATCAGGATTAAATTTTTTTGTATTTAAAAATTTATCTCCGATATTTCCGTTTTCTAAATTTTCATAATCTAATGTTACTAATTTTTCTTTATCATTCTTTGATTTAATCTTTAAAAACATTTCATTTATTTTGATGATAATTTAATTTAAAAATCATTTTATAATAGATTATTTGATTCAATTATTATATCTAATAATATATTTTCTTTTTCCAAATGTTCTAAATATAAAAAATAAATTGTCATCATATAAATAAAAAATAAACCGTATTCTAAGTTTATATTATAATGTCTAGCAAATATTAATAATAAAAAATTAAAATATAGACTAAAATCTACTATCGATAAATCCATTTTTTAACTATTAATATTTGCACAAAATAATGCTAAATAGTTATCTTTTAATCCAGGTATTTTATTAGATAAATATTGGAAAGAAAACATGATAGCAAATACTATTAAAAATCCTATAGCAAAATATATTTTTTTAAGATCATGCTTATCTGAAAGAATTTCTACCATTATATATTTTTTAACTAAAAAACAAAAGTGATTTTTTAATTATTTTTTAGTTAAAAAAATGAGTAACCCAGAGAATAGTAATACTTATACAGTGTGTATTATATATGATAAGCATAATAGAGAAATTGGAGATTTTATTTTAGATTTTAAGAAACTTGAAAAGGAAGATAATGATATTTTATTTATTAGAGGTTTTGGAACAGCTGAACATAAAGATAAAAAAGATAATTCATATATAGCTTGTGTTAAAAAATATATTAACGATGATTATTCTGCTAATGATGAATATATTAAAGAATCAGGAATAGTTATTAAAAGAAGTTTTCCTCAAAACACACCTTTAGGAATTAATATGACTTGGGGTTTTTTTATTAAAACTGATAAAATTGATCCTCAAAATGTTATCGATATATTCATCAATTTTGAAAATCATGGTTTCATTAAAAAAAATAGTTATCAAATTGTTTTCCCCCAGCCTTATCCTAACGGAGATGATAGAAAATATTTAATTGTTACGTTTGATAAAATTAATAATGCTTATCCTAGAAAATTTATTAGGAAGTTAAAATTATTATTACATAATACTTGTTTAAATAACGAATATCTTAAAGTTAGTTGGTTATCCAATTCTGTTGCAAAAGATATTAAAAAAGGAGAAGTTAAAAATTTTAAAGCTAAATAAATATTAAATTTTTTATAAATTTAATATTTTTATCGTTTTTTTATATTTTTACTTTTTAAATAAATTTTTAAAATCGTTTTTATTAAACATATATTCAAAAATTAAAATATTATTTTTACTATTTATAATTTTTCTTCCTTCTGTTTTTTTCCTTTTATTATCAATGTATATATCAGTAGATATTCTATAATTAAATGGAAGTAAATATGCTTCCCAGGAATTAATATTGTGTTTTTTACCTTTATTAGTTTTCATACTATCATCTTGGGAACTAATAATAATTCTATCACAAATATTTTCTTTTTCTTGATGTAACTTATAATTTTTTTTATCACTATTATACCATGAAAAAACTAATCTTTTAGAAGTAGATATATCAAAGTATTTTCTAAGTTGTTCATCTATTTCTTTTACAATAGAAGGATAATTTTTTATCCAAGTTTTTCTATCTTCATTATATATATAACCATCACACAAATTAATATTCTTTAAAAATTCTTCCTCGTCAAAAGATAATGAATAACTTTCCATTTTTTAAGATTTGAAATTTTTAAACAATAATATTAAATTTTTATTTTTTACATTTAGACACAATATATCAATTTTTAGAATTGAAAAATAATATTATAAAAACTATAAAAAAATTATTATGAATATAATATTAAAAAATTTTAGAGATATAAATGAAAAAAAATATAATTTCAATTCTAAATTTTATTTAATTAAAGGTGATTCTGGATCTGGTAAAAGTACTATAATGGAGGCTATTAAATTTGCTCTTTTTGGAGGTCATAAAAATATAAAACCTTTAAAAAATACTAAAAAAACTGAAGTAGAATTAACATATCAGGATCTAAAAATAACTCGTAGTAAAAATCCAGAACAATTAAAATTAATAAAAGAAGAAAAAGAATATATAAATCAAGAAGCTCAATATATAATAAATGAAAAATTTAATTGTGAAAAAATATGGTTTTTATCTTCTTATGTACCACAGGATAAAAGAAATATATTTATAGATTCTAATAGTCAAGAAAAAATAGAAATAATTAAAAAAATTATTTTTAATAAAGAGAATGATACAAATCAAAAAATTTTTATTGTTTTAGATAAATTATATAAAAAAATAAATGAACAAAATAATAGTATAGAAGGTGTTATAAATTATATAAAAACAGATTTACAAAAATATAAAGAGAATTATGATAATGAAATAAAATTTTATAATAATAATATTGATTTATCAAATATAGAAATTAAAGATAAAGATTTAAAAATTTATCAAAAATATTCAAATATAAATATCGACGAAATAAAAAATGAATTTAAAAAATATCCAGAAAATTTAAATTTAAAAATATTAGAAGAATGGAAAGATTTTTATAATTGTAAGGATGAAATTAAAGATTATAAAATATGTAAATATATAGGGGAATTAAAGGATTTAGAAGAAGAATTATTTATTAGTAAAAAAAATAAAATTTTATTAAAAAAATATCAAAATAGAGATATTAAAAAATTAATTGCTAACATAAAAATAAAAATTAATTATAATGGTAATAATATTAAAATAAAAAAATTAAATAAATTAGAAGAATATTTAAAAAATTTAGATAATAGTTATAATATATTAATTGATGATTGGAAGATATTATTAGAAAATATTAATTATGGGTATAATGATTATGATTTATATACTGCTAATAAAATAAAGGAAAATTATTTAAAAGATAAAAAAACTATTTTAAAGTGTCCTGATTGTAACAGTAGTTTATATTTGGAAAAAAATAAACTACAAAAAAGTACAGTTAATATTAGTAAAGAAGAAAAAGAAAATTATATTAATCTAATTGATAATTTAAATCAAGTGTTAAATTATAAAAGAGAAGCTCAAAATAAAATAGATATTATTAAAAAAGATATAAAAGATATTAAAGATGTTAAATTAGATATACAAGATGAAAATTTAGAAACATCTTTAGAAGAATTATATCATTATAATGATACTTGTAGAGATATAGAAATAATTGAAAAAGATATTAAAAATTATAAAATACATCAAAAATATATTAAATTTAAAAAATATTTAAATTATCAATATATTATTCCAGAACCAGATTTTCATGAAAAATATTATAATACATATATTTATCAGAAAGAAATATTATATGTTTTCAAGGATGTTAAAAAAATTAAAAAAGATATTGATATAGATAAATTAATAAAATTTAAAGAATCAAAAAATAAAATAAAATATATTGGTGATAAAGAAAAAGATTTAAAAGCAGAAGAAAATAAATTTACAAATAATATAAAACAATTAGAAAATATTAAATGTTTAATTAATGTTATTAAGGAAGCAGAAAATAATTTTATGGAACCAAAGATTAAAAGAATCAATCAACATTTAAATGAAAATTTAAATTATCTTTTTGATGAAGATATAAATATTACAATTTCTATGTTTAGAAAAGAAAAAAATATACCACAGGTAAATTTTAAGATTTTTTTCAAAGGTATAGAATATCCTAATATTGATTGTTTTTCTGGAGGTCAAAAAAATAGAATATCTATTGCCCTAACATTAACATTTAATATTATTTTAGGATCGCCTATATTAATGCTTGATGAAGTATTTTCTTCTTTGAATGAGAAAAAAAGAGAAGAGTGTTTAAATTTATTTAAAAAGAATATTAAAGATAAAATTTTATTAAACGTTTGTCACGAAACTATCGAAGGTTTTTATGACGAAATTATTAATTTATAATTAACTTTTTTAACTTTTTTAACTTTTTTAACTTTTTTAACTTTTTTAACTTTTTTAACTTTTTTAACTTTTTTAACTTTTTTAACTTTTTTAACTTTTTTAACTTTTTTAACTTTTTACAATTTCTCCTTTATTTATAAGTAAAATAAAAAAAGCAAATTATTTTTAAAATTTTTAATTAAATTTTAAAACTTTAATTAAATATACGTTTTTATTTTTCAAAGGACATTTATAAATGAATTATGTAAACAATAAAAAATCTACTAAAAGTTTCAATTTTTATTTGACCTATTAATAATACAAAGTGATGTTTTGAAGAATTATTTTAACGGTGAACCCCCTGATTTGAAGTTTTTCGAATTTTTACTTTTAAATTAAAATATTTAAATTAAAAAAATTAAATCAAAATATTTAAATTAAAAAAATTAAATCAAAATATTTAAATTAAAAATGTCTCAAAATTTATGTTCTCCTTTACCAGAGAAAACTTATAAGAAGTATTTTGTAGATGCTTCTGTACGTATGAAATCATATGGGATACCTGCAATTTCATTAAAGTTTATAATTGACGCGTTTAATAACAGCTTTGGTTATACAACTAGCACGACAACGGTTTTTTTTCAAAACACTGTTAGTGATTCACATTTTAGTTTATCCGCCTTTACCAATTTCTGGACAAATACTAATAACACTAATACTGCAGGTGAAATAGATATTATTTATAGGTTTATTTTAGATGAAGCATCTAGAAATAGAAATGGTATAGAAAGATTTATTACACTTTTTGTTAACCCATATTTAAATTTCATTATAGATTTATTATTTTGCAATTTAAATAAACCAATAACATTTTCTCAATCTGATAATACGATTGTATCTAGTAATTTATATCGTTTATTAAGAGGAGGAGGAACAGGAGAAGACGGAGGGACAAGAGGAGGAGGAACATTAAAATTATGTGATTATTGTACCATTTATTTTAGTAAGCAAACTGACCCTTATAATAATTTAACTCAAAATAGTTATGCTCAAAGTTTTTGTGGTTGTTGTTCTCAATTAATTAAGCATCAACCTGTAAGTTTTTCTCAAAAAGGAGAAACTTTACCTTTAATCTGTCAACCTATTTGTAATAAAAACGAAGTTATTAAAGCATATAATGGTCCTAATACTTTAGTTAATAATGGTTTAAATAATACAAACCCGTCTGAAGATAATTATTCAAGAAATACATGTACTAATCAAACAATATGTGTTATTAATAATGTTAATATTTCTATATTAGGAGGAGATAATAAAGTAGTTTTTAATCAAGTTTGCCCTGGTTGTGTTGAAGGAAGTTGTGTTTGTTATATAGATTTTTCAGAAGGAGGTGCTTTGGATACTGTAACAGATGGTGTTGAAGGATTACAAAATAATGTTACTTTCAAACAAAATTGTCCTCACTCGTTTTGTATGGTAGATGATAAATTTGTTCCTTGTAATCCTTTTAATAAAGCAGATACAGGAAAAAATCCTAATATTAATTATAATGGAGATGGAAATATAACCCATAATAATAGTAACAAAACTAAAGATGCTTATATTTTTGGATTACAGAATTGGTTGGTTCCTATTTATTTTTTAGTTATCCTCATTATTGTAACTATTTCTATATTATCAGTAAATATAAAAAATATTAGTAGAGAAATTTATATAATTAAACATGGTTAAAAATGAACTTTAAATTAAAATTATTAAATTTAAATGATGTCTTACGAAGAAGCTAAAAAGATTATAAAATTTGATTTTTATGACGAAGCTTTAGATAAGGAAGAAGATTTTAATTGGATCTGTCATTTATTATCGTTAAATAATTGTGATCAAGGCTATGAACACGGAGATAATATTCCCGATTTAATAAAAGTTTTGGAGGAATGGAAAATTAATCCTCCCTCTAAGGAAATTTTAAAAGATTTAAAAGATACTATTAATAATCATCAATTTAAAATTTTAGGTTCTCATTTAAGAACAATTTGTTATTTTGTGGCCAATGATTTATGTGGAAATGAAAGGGTGGCTTGGCGTTTAGTTTCTGATGAAAATCTTTATAAATTAACTACTTTATTATTTTATTTTGGTATGAAAACATCGGAAAAAGAAATTGAATACTTTAAAAGTAAAATTAATAATAAGATATCAAGATTAAATAAATTTGTAAATATGTTTAAAAATTTTTAAATAGTTGTATTTTTGATATTTAAAATTATTTTGTATTTTTGATATTTAAAATTATTTTGTATTTTTGATATTTAAAATTATTTTGTATTTTTGATATTTAAAATTATTTTGTATTTTTGATATTTAAAATTATTTTGTATTTTTGATATTTAAAATTATTTTGTATTTTTGATATTTAAAAAATTTTTTACAGCCAAAAAAATATATAAAAAAACTTAATCATGACTAAATACACTAAATAAAAAAGGGCAAATGAAATAACGAATTTTTATTATAAGGGGTAAAAATGACATATTAAAAAAAGTAGATTTTTATTAAAATAATTAATAAAAATAATAAAATAGTAAAAAATAAACATTAATTTTTATACCGTAAAACTTAAGTAAATAAAAATAAAATAATTATAAATATTGAGTAAATATTTGTATCTTTTTTTGATAGCTAAAAATAATTTTGTATTTTTTATATTTAAAAATTTTTTACAGCCAAAAAAATATATAAAAAAACTTAATCATGACTAAATACACTAAATAAAAAATGATAAATGAAATAACGAATTTTTATTATAAGGGGTAAAAATGACATATTAAAAAAAGTAGATTTTTATTAAAATAATTAATAAAAATAATAAAATAGTAAAAAATAAACATTAATTTTTATACCGTAAAACTTAAGTAAATAAAAATAAAATAATTCTAAATATAGAGTAAATATTTTTTATCTTTTTTTAGTAGTTAAAATATTTTTTATCTTTTAACTATTAAAATATTTTTTATCTTTTAACTATTAAAATATTTTTTATCTTTTAACTATTAAAATATTTTTTACCGTCAAAAAAATCTATCAAAAAACTTAATCATGACTAAATACACTAAATAAAAAAGGACAAATGAAATAACGAATTTTTATTATAAGGGGTAAAAATAACATATTAAAAAAAGTAGATTTTTATTAAAATAATTAATAAAAACAATAAAATAAAGATTAATTTTTATACCGTAAAACTTAAGTAAATAAAACTTATTTTATTTTAATAATCTTGTTGATAATCATCTTCTTCTATATTTTCATAATCAACAGCACCATCAAAATATTGTTTATCTACTAATTCATTATCTTTAGATAATTCCTCATCAATAAGTCCTTCATAAGAAATATCATTATAATTTATTTTTTCTAACAAAAAAAGGTAAATTATATAATCTTGTCTAAATTTATATTTATTTAATTCTTCTTTTAAATCATTTTTATATGGATTATTTGCTAAAATAATTTTAAGTTCTTCATTGAAATCTTTTTCAAAATTTAAAAAAACTAAAGATAAATCAAAATTTTTTTCTCTGAAATAAGTATAAACATTAATTAATAAATAAAAATTTAAATATTTTAATTTATTTCCTAACTTTAATAAATCATTTAAATATTCTTTAATGTTATCAATTTCTAAATTTATTAATTCTTTTTTTAATTCTTCTATTAAATTTTCTTCTTTATTTCTTCCTCCTTTAAATATTCTTCTATCTAAGATATTAATATCCCTTTTTAAACATTGTTTTTTTTTATTATAAACATCTAAAGTAAAACTCATATTTTTATAATTCAATTTATAAATATAAATTATTTATAAATTATTTATTTTTTAATAATTTTCGTATGTTTTGGAAAAGCATAATTTTCTATGTTAACTGAATCGTTAATATTTATACTAAATAAACTATCACAATGACCAAAAGCATAACTTTCTATATGAGTAACCGAATCAGGAATAGTCACATTAATTAAACTTTTACATTTATAGAAAGTTGTACTTTCTATATTGGTTACAGATTTAGGAATAACCATATCAGTTAAACGTTTACAATTAAAAAAAGCTTTTTTTCCTATATAAGTAACTGAATCAGGTATTGTTATATTAGTTAAACTTTTACAATTATAAAAAGCAAATTCTTCTATACTAGTAACCGAATTAGGGATAATTATACTAGTTAAACTTTTACAAAACCAAAAAGTATATTTACTTATAGTAGTAATCGAATCAGGTATAACTATGCTAGTTAAATTTTTACAACAACTAAAAACGTCTTCTTTTATATGGCTAACTGAATTAGGAATAATTATACTGGTTAAACTTTCACAACCACTAAAACTGCTTTTTTCTATGCTAATAACCGAATTAGATCGAAGATCTGTTGATTTGTTAAACTGAAAGTCCGGTAAATCTGTTGATTTGTTAAACTGAAAGTCCGGCAAATCTGTTGATTTGTTAAACTGAAAGTCCGGCAAATCTGTTGATTTGTTAAACTGAAAGTCCGGCAAATCTGTTGATTTGTTAAACTGAAAGTCCGGCAAATCTGTTGATTTGTTAAACTGAAAGTCCGGCAAATCTGTTGATTTGTTAGATATAGTTACATTAATTAATTTTTTACAACCATAAAAAGCGTGTTTTTCTATACTAATAACTGAATTGGGAATAATTATACTAGTTAAACTACTGCAACCATAAAATGAACATTCTTTTATATTAATTATATCTTTTTCAAATATATGTATTTTACTATTTTCAATAATATCAATAATTAATTCTAAATAACATTTAGGTAATTTTATTTTAAAAAGTTCTAATAAACAAAATAATATATATTTATTAATATCGTTACTAGGTTTTGCTTCAATACAACCATACATAATTATTATATAAAAAATTATTTTTTATTTAATATTCAATTTAGTTTGTATAAAAATTATTTTTCTGTGAACTTTTATTTAGTATAATTTTAGTATGTTTTGGAAAACAAAATTTGCCTTTATCGATAACCGAATCGGGGATAATAATCTCAGTCAAACTATTGCAATTATAAAAAGCACAATATCCTATATTTGTAATTGAATCAGGAATAATTACTTTAGTTAAACTTTTACAATATTCAAAAGCTTCTTTTCCTATACTAATAACTGAATCAGGAATAATTACGCTAGTTAAACTTTTACACATATAAAAAGAATTAATTTCTATATTAGTAACTGAATTAGGGATAACTATACTAGTTAAATTTTCACAATAAATAAAAGCGGAAACTCCTATACTAGTAACTGAATCAGGAATAACTATATTAGTTAAACTTATGCAATGCCAAAAAGAAGCACGTCCTATATTAGTGACTGAGTTAGGAATAATAATATTGTTTAAACTTGCACAATTCCAAAAAGAACCTCGTCCTATATCGGTGACTGAATTAGGAATAATAACTTCAGTTAAATTATCACAATTATAAAAAGCATTTTCTTCTATTTTAATTATACCTTTTTCAAATATAAATATTTTACTATTTTTTACAATACTTATTATTAATTCTAAATAATCTTTAGGAAATTTTATTTTAAAAAGTTCAAATAAACAAAATAATAAATATCTATTAATAATATTTTCACTAGGTTTTGCTTCAATAAAATCATACATAATTAAGTGTTATATATAAAAAATTATTTTATATTAAATATTCAATTTAATTAGTTTGTATAATAAATATTTAAATTGAATTATAAAATAAAAAATTGTTAAATAAAAAAATGAATAAAGAGGATAAAAAAGATAATTATAATTTAATTTATAATCTTCCTCATCTAACTTGTAGATGTAGAGATAAATATAATAAATTAACACCTGTCGCGAGAATTTTTAAAGAATATTATGACGAATTAAAAAATGGAAAAGAAGGTTATCAGGTTTTAAATGATATGAAAATTTTTAAAATGTGTTGTAGAGAAAGATTTTTATCTATTCCTATTGATTATATGATTGATAGAAGTAAAGATAGATATTATAATCATGAAAAAAAAGAAATATTTAGCGAGGATACTAGGATTTTAAAACCTACTATTGAACCTCCTAATTTTCCTATTTTACCATTATAAATTAATATAATTTATTTAATTATATTAATATTTTTTAATTCGTATTTAAAAATTAAAAATCTTCGATTTCCGAAAATTGAAGATTTTTAAAAATCTTCGATTTTTAAAAAATAATAATTCGTTTTAAAACGAATTATTATTTTTTAAAAATCTATAGCCGTTAAATTATTTAAGTTTACTTTTTCTTCTTCTGTATTAGGATTAAATTTTCTATAACTTCCCACAATATCTCTTTCATAAAAATTAGTTTTTTGAGAAAGATTAATATCTACCATCCATAATAATTTAACTTCTGTTTTATAAATTAAAGGTAATCCTATTAAATGACATATTTGATCTGCTAACATTTCAATATATATTTCTAAATTTTCTAAAGTTAAACCTGAATCAATATCTGATTGTTTTCCTAAAATTGGTTCCTCTAATAGATTTGATGCGAATGTTTTTTCTATTCCAACAGCATCCTTAATAAGATCTAAAGCGTCTTTTACATCTTCCTCTCTATAGTTTGTTTTTACAAAATATTCTTTTGCCTCATCACATTTTTGATTTCTATGAATTGTTTCATCTTTAGATATTTGTTCATTGCTTTCAATAAAATTTTTAAAGAGTCCTAATTTTCTCATATAAAAAATAATAGCAAATTGAGAAACAAAAAATATACCTTCACAACAAGCACAAGAAGTTTTTTCTAATCCTACATTTTTTGGATTTGCTGTATATGTTTTCATCCAAACAGCTTTATTTTTTAAACATAACATAGTTTCACACATTTCAATAACTTCTTTATGTTCTTCAGATGGTAAAATTGTTAACCCTGCTTTACTATAAGTTTCAGCATGAGTATTTTCTATTTTTAATTGCATACAAATATAAAAGACTAAAGGCCAGTCTTTATTTTTAATAGCTTCAACTAAATAATCTGCTAAAGCTTCTGAAATTAATCCATCTCCGATTAAAAAAAATCCTATAATTTTTTTAAATAATATTTTAATGTTTTTCGGGGCTATTAAATAATCATCTTTTTCTTTACTAAAATCAAATTCTTCTGCTGACCAGTCACATGATTCTTGTAATTTATAATATTTATACATTACAGGATTTTTTTGAGGCAAGAATATATAATCTTGAAAACTCATTTTATAAATATTTTTTTATATTTAATTAATTTTTGATATTTAATTAATTTTCTAATTTTTTGATATTTTTTTATATTTAATTAATTTTCTAATTTTTTTATAATTTAATAATTTATAATTATTTTTTATAATTATTTTTCATTTTATTAATTCAAAAATAGAAAAATTATATTTATTTATTATTTGATCCATTATTTTTTTATCAATATCTTTTATAATTTTATCTTTTAAATATAAAATTTCTATAAATTTTTTATTATCTTTATAAGGAAAATCATTTTTTAATTTTAATTTATAATTTGGTTCTAATTTTTTAATAGTAAAATATTCTATTACTTTTTCTATGTCAATTCTTTCTTCTTCATTTTCTTTTATCATTTCTTTAACAATCTTATTAATGAAATGATTTTCTTTTTTTCTTTCTTCTGTACATGCTAGATGAAATAATTTACCTTTGTTATCTGATAAAAAATATTTTTTTCCATAATAAATTTCATAAATAGTACAACCCAATGCCCATATGTCTGATTTTAAACTATATTTATAATTATTACTTTCAGGGGGACGATAATTCAAGGTATATAATTTTCTATTACTATTACTAAATTTGCAATCTCTAGTTAAATTAAAATCGTTTAATTTTATAAAATTATTGAAAACTAATATATTTTGGGGTTTTATATCTCCATGAATTAAATTATGTAAATTTAAAAAATAAACTCCTGTAATTGCCTGTCTAATATATTTGATTTTTTCAGCAAAAGTAAAATATGATTCTTCATATCTAAAACTTATTAATTGACCCAAATCATATTTAGCTTTATTTTGTACAATTTTAATATTTGTTTCTCCTATTTCTACTTGTAAAGCTTTCATTAAATAATTAGAATTTAAATGTAATAATATAAATAATTCTAAAAAATTAATTTTATCTTTGGATATAAATTTAATTATTTTATTTTTTCTTAAACTATATATATCTCCATCACTTCCTCTACCTACTAAATCTCCTAATTGGGATATCATTTAATTTTATATTTATTTTTTTTATTTTTAAATAAATAACTTAAAAAATCATTTCTATATTAAAAATATGATAAAAAAATCGACTATTAAAAATTTAAAAATTTTTAGTTATATGTTATTCCCTATACTAATTTTTATTGTTTCTTTTGTTCTAATTTATTATAATATTTTTAAACCTAAACAGCAAAAATTAGAAAAATCTATGGCTATTGGTTATGGTTATTATAGTGATCCTATTGAAGGACCTTGTGTAACTAAAACAGGAAAATGTGATGTAAAAGGAACACAAAAAATAACTAAAAAATGTATTATTAATCCAGTTACAGGCAAAGGATGTATATTAAAAGATGGTTCTATGAGTTATGATAATTTAGTACAAACTATTTCATGTAAAAAACAATGTGTAGGATCTACTTTTGAATCTGATATAGGATTGCAATATAAATCTTTAATAGATGATCAAAATAATATAATAAAACCTATTACGGGTAGCGGAGGAAATAAAGTAATTAATAATTTAGGGATAAATTTTACAGATGAATTTGTAGGAGATTTTGATCCTTTAGCTGATGGTGGTAATTATAAAATTAAAAAATGTTTTAATAGCAACGATTATCAAGTTTATTCTATTAATAATTATAATTGCGTTGCAGGGGATAGCCAAAAAGCTTCTAATAACTGTATTTTTACCTGCGGTGTTGATGATAAAGGAGCCTTGAGAGTCCCTTTTGTATCTGATAATAATTTAGGTATTAAAATACCTCAATATCCAAAAGTTAATAATAAATATAGTTGCTTAGATATTTTTGGTAATAATAAAATTGAAGTATTTAATAGTGGAACCATTCCAACAGATTTTATTTATCCTAATAAATGTTACAGCCATTTTAATAAAGAAGGGACTGACATTGACATTGTTTCAAGTGACATTATAAATGCTAAACAATTATTTTTTACTTTCCAAAATATAACTTTATCTAATCATAACTTAATTTATAATTATAATTTTTATTATCCTTTTAAATTAGGAACTCAAGATACCATGATAGAAAGGGTTACTAATTATGATTATATTTTTGATCAAGATTTAAATAACCCTGGCTATGTTTATATTGATATGGAAAAGAAATATAATTATGATAAATTATATATCGGTAGTGGTTTTGAAACTATTACATCAGGTAATGAATATTTTTTAACTACAGAAGATGATATTATAGCTATCAGAATTAATTATTTATCACAAGCATTAAACCCAGAATTTAGTAATTATTGGTATGCTGACAGTAAAATGGTTTTAAATTATGGTGGTACTATTATCCCTGTTGTAGGAGAGTATATTTATTATAAGATTAAATCGTATAAAATAAATCATCTAGGAGATTTTGCTGAAATAACTGATGTGGATTTAGGTACCTCTTCTTTTAAAGCTACCATAAATGATTTAGGAGAAAATGCTTATATATATGGAATTAATTTTTGGAATATGGGTGATAATTTTTCTAAAGAAATTAATACCACTGACGGTACTAATGATGGTCTTACTGTTGAAAATAGAATAGTTAATAATTATTTTACTTCAGATTTATTGCTACCACAAATTAAATATTTTAGTGCTGTAAATAATTCGGTAGTAAATATTATTAATACATCAGAATATAAGAATAATAAAGATGATTTTTATATATATTCGAAAACTAATACTTGCTTTTATTATCCTGTTTCTTTAGTAAATCGTACTAATTCTACTTCTTTTACATTAGAGGACGATTATCCTGGAGTTACTTTTTATTTATTAAAAGACGGTATTCAACAATCCGTTAATCCTCCTAATAGTAATTTAAATTATAAATCTTTTGAAGAAATTATAGGAACCATAGAATCTCAGGTTGTTACAGATTCATATAAAAGTAGATTCTTATTATATATTAAACAAATAATTTTATTATCTAGTAGTATGAATGGGAACAATGATATCTATGGAATTATTAACGATAAGGATAATTTTTATACTATAAAAAATTTATTGTCCACAGCAACACCCAATATTCATGTTAAAAAATTAGATACTATTGCTAAAGATATTTCTGATAGAACCATTAGCAGAGATAATATTTTTGTTGACAAAATGAAATTATATAATGATATTTTTCAAGATTATGATTTTTCAAATAAATATGGAACCGATTGTAATATTACCATATCTAAATTAAAAGCTGTTATATTACAAGCCGATTATAGTGTTTATAGAACGCCAAATATTTGTTTCGATCAATATAATAGAAATTTAGAAGTAGGAACTAAAATACAATTAAACATAGGGGATAATATTACTTACAATGTTAAAGATGTTTTAAATTCTTCTGATCATAATTGTGGTTCTTATGGTGTTTCTGACACTGTTGACAGAATTAATTATGTCCCTAATCTAGGTGTGACTGTTATCCCGTCCACAGACCATATCAAATATTCAACTTATTTAGATTTTCTTGAAGATGGTTATAATTTACTTGATCTAAAATGTCTAGATGAAAATTGTAGAGAACCTTATATTACAAGAGAATTAAAACAAGATAAATTTTATAATGCAGATGAAGAATTATATCAAACCTATTTAGAAAATAAAGTTTATAAAAATTTTACCAATGACAATCAAATAAGTTGGTCCTCTGTTAAAAATTATAATGATAACGAAGTGTTAAATATAGATGATAAAGTATACAGTCAAAAAAATAGTTATACCTTTGTTTATAATACTAAGGTAGCTGGTAGTACAGGTGAAACACCTAATAATTTAGGTATTTATTATTTATATAATAAAAGATTACCTATCTTTGATGACGGTACTATAGGCTCAGTGACATTTACACAGTTCAATGTTAATAAAAATTATTACCAAAATAATTGGTATTCAACAGAAGGAGATATTTCTAACAAAGGATTACAAAATATTGCAAATTATGAAAATAGAGATAATAATTTTATATATGATATGGGAATCAGCATTTTATCAAATAGTGGTAATTTATATAAAATTGAAATAATATTAGAAACTTTAAATACCTTTGCGGTAGGGGATTATATAAACCCTGATTTTAATATTTTCAATTCTCTTTTAATGGAGGATGGTGTTTCTACTTTTTCGTTTAATAATAAAAGTGGATATGACGAATTAAAATCTAATAAAAGTATTATTAATAATGTAGTTTTTAAAGATAACGCAAAGGTAAACAATTTAATTTTTATTTCTTATCAAAAAAATGCTACCGTTAATGATATAAATATTTTCATATATGGTGATCCTATATATAATTATGCTTTTGAAGTTTGTAAAATTTTAGAAATTAACAAAGTTAGTAAGACTGTTAAATTAGAAAGAAATTTATTAAATTATCCAATAAAGAATCTTTATAATGGTTTATTTAATAATCCTGACTTTGATTTTGTAGCTTATTTATTAGATAGTAATATTAATTTAGATTTAATTTATCCTATTACTAAAATTTCTAATAATATTATATATTTTAATTTTTCAGCCTATTATAACAATGAACCAATTATAGCAAATATTATAAAAAATAGAGAAGGTAGAACAGCATTTTCTGCTAGGATAATTAAAAAGGAAATAGAAATTACAAATTCTCCTATAAATAATGGTGAGAAAAAATTATATTTATTATCTAGTCCTGAAAAAAATAAAGTATCTTCATATTTAGACATGATCATAAAAGTAGAAAAAAGTAATCATAATATTTATTATTTTAACGAATTAAGTGAAGATAAATATCAAGACAATAATTACAGTCCTAATTTTTCTATAAGTGATGTTATTAACTTATCATTTTCATCAGGTAATAATTATCAATTACAAATTACATCTACTAAAAATGTTTATAATAATATTTTATATGATTACGAATCTGTTTCTGATTTAGATATTATTGAAATACCTTCGGATGATAATTTTTTCGGTGTCAGTTATGTTAATCTCGAAACTAATATTCCGTTATATAACAGTCTATTACTTGAAAGTGTTAACCCTGATCATAAGACAGAATTAGTAATTTCTACTAATGCTGTCGAATCTAATATAGATACTAGTGATTATACAAATAAATATTATCAGGGTCTTCCGGGATCTATAACTAGGGCATATTATTTAAATAATTTTTCTAAAGTATTTGAAAATCAAAGATTGTTAGATATAGCCAGTGATGGCTTAGCAAAAATGACATTAGTTTCTACAAGATTATATCCAAGTTTGAGTAACTTAAATACTTTCATAGAGATAAATAATATTGTACTTAATGAGAAACCTTATGGTCCTTCATATTTAAATAAATTGGTTCAGGCAAACGATTTAGATTTAAATGGTTATGGCACTATTACATCCTTTGATATTAATGATAGTTCATTAATTAATAGTTCTTTATTGGTAGATACTATTTTTAAAACATTTAGTGGATTTAAATTTTCTATTGCTAATAATGTAGCCAGTTTTGTTTTTGAAAATTTACAAAAAGAAGCGATTAAAGATTATAAATTAAATTCAGATATTGGAAAAAATGAACTATTTAAATATAATCAAGATAATAAATTATTATACAGAAATATTAATAATGTTGTAAATAAATTTAGCGATGGAGATGAAACACAATACGATCAACCTTATTATGTTTTAACTTTAAATTTATATAAATATCCTTTATATTTAAAAGAAGTTTCTGGAAGAATAGAATTCTCATATCCAAATGATACTAATATAAAATTATGGTACGACTCAACTACTTTTATTAATAATGCTACTTCTAAGCCAAGTACTAATATATACAAAGAATTTGTTGTCAGTGATTTTTTAAGTAGTAATATTGTATGGAAACAAATTCCTGATTCTATATATCCTGTAAATAATGTTACTAATTATAATGGTAAAGAATATTATGAAAATAATGATATTATAGAATATGATAATGATGTTTGGCAATCTCAAAAAGAAAATTTATCAATTGCGCCTACAAAATTTAGTGGCACTTCGTGGGCTTTATATAATTCATATAATCAATTATATAGTAAAAATAATTATTTTTTTAATATTGATACTGATTCTTCTACATCAGGAGTAAGTTTAAATTTAGCAAGTAAAATTAATATAAATAATTATCCTTTCAGTATAATTGATTACACAAATAATAAAAATTACAGTTTAGAAATAGCTACTAAAGGAGTTTTGAATTATCAAGATCAATTAATCGGTAGTTTTTTGGATTTAGATTATTATACAAAACATAAAAATATTTTAGCAAAAGTAATAATGTTTCAAACAGTTAATAATGTTATTACCTTAGCTAGTAAAGAAATTTCAAAAGAAGATATTGATAGTTATGGATTTTTGAAAAATTCATCTGGATTATTAGGTAGCGATATTTTATCACAATATTTTTATAATATTAATCTACCCGACAAAATTTATGCTGGTAAACCTTTTTGTACAGGAAATACACCTTTTAATGATAATGTCAGTACTTATGATTTTGCCAATAGTATTAGTTTTTTACCTGTGCCAGTAGATGTAGAATTTCAAGATTATCCGTTTATAACTTTTGTTGAAGATCAAAATGTTTATACTATGCCTCCTAACGCTGTTAGTAGTACTTCTGTTAGCGCTGATGTTATTATAAAAGACTCTGCTGGAGTTTATAGAACACAATCCGTGGTTTATGGAAGATCGTATATTAAAGAATTTTCACAAAATATAGGAAATTTAAATACAGGTATTATTTCATTAGTAGGGTCTTTTGGAACTACAAATTTTACATTGGTTGGAACTAGTTACAATCATATAGATGTTATTGATAATAAAGCCAATACTTATTATGATAATCAATCTTGGATATTAAAAAACAATAAAGGAAAAGTTGCTGGAGGAGGGTTAATTAAACTAGAAACTGGTACCAGTCTATTATTAAATTCTTATAATTTTTTTCCAGTAACTCTTTATAATGATGATATATCTAATAATATTATAGAAATAAACAATTTAAATTTAGGTGTCAGTGTTGTAAATATTAATAGTCAATTTTCTAATACCGCAAATTATGATGGTCCAGGAGATTACGAATTTTATGAAGATACAAATTTAACTAACAAATATTTTACAGCTAAATTAGATATTGATAATGATGGAAATTTTTTAAATTTTGATGAAATATATATTCAACTCACAGGTTTAAATGATGGAGATAAAATATATTTTTTACCTAATGGCGATGATAAAAATAATTTAAAAACTAAATTTTATGGATTTTTTGGTAATAGACAAATAGCCCCTATTAATTATCAAACCAAAAAATTATTTCCCTCTAATATCGAACCTTTACCTGTTGCTATTTTTTCTCCATTTACCAATCAATTATTAAATCCTATTAAACAAATAGAAGTTTTAGATAGTGATGGTAAAAATGTAATAGCGGAAACTTATGAAGAAGAATATTATTCAGATGTATTTAATTTAGGTGTTAGTAATAATAAATTAACTCTTAAAAGTAATAGTTTTAAATATCCTGTTTTTAATAATTCGGGTGGATTAGCGGATAATATAATTTTACCTAATTCTGTAGGAATTTCCGGAAATTTACCTATAGGTATAATTAATAGTGGTAGTGTAATTGATTTAGTAAGCCAAGAATTTTATATCGATGATTATATTGTTTTAGGGGGTATAAGTGATATTCTACCAGTAGACAATGAATTTAATAGTAAATCTAGATATTTCTCAGAAACTAAATCAGGGACTAATAAGGGGGCCGAATGTTCTATTTATGAAAATGAAAATAGACAAATATATCCACTTGGAGAAGTTATAAATAGTTTGATTCAAAAAAATACTTTATTAGCTAACAGTAGTACAGGACCATCAAGTAATATAAATAAAATTTTATTTGATACCAATGTACAAATTGTTCAAACTAATGGTTCAAATGAAAATAAACCAATATATGTAGGAATTTCAGGTGGAGACGAATTTAAAGGTGGTTTGATAGATTCTAGTTATGATATAGGAACTAGCGCTCAAATATTAATTGAATATTATTTTAATAATTTAAATATAAAACCAAATGTTTATAGAAATTTAAAAGGAGGTAATAATTTTAATACTATTGCTTATAAGGAAATAGACATAGTAATTGTTAAAGATAATTATTCGGATACTTTAGCAGATCAAACATTATATTTAGGTACTTCTGGTATTAACGGACCAGTTCAATTTAGTAAAGGGATAAGTACTTTAGTTTTTACAAATTATTAGAATGTTTGTCTATAAAAGAATGAAAATAATAGAGGCAAGAGTGGAGATAGCAGATATAAATGGACTCATGAAATGCCTCCAAGAAAATCTGATAATAAAATAAAAAGAGAACGCAGGGTATCTGTAACATTTAGAAATGTACCTAGTAAATAAATTATTAAAAATTGAATATTATATATAAAAATTTTATATATATCTAATATATAACGATGGATTGGATTGAAGCAAAACCTAGTGATAATTTTAATAATAAATTTTTATTACTTATTATAATAAATCTTCTCAAAATAAAGTTACCTAAATGTTATTTAGAATTAATAACTGATTTTGTGAAAAATAGTAGAATATATATTTTTGAAAAGAATATAAATAATATAAAAAAACATACTTTTTGTGATTACAAAAATTTAACTAATGTAATTATTCCTGATACAGTTATTACTATAGGAGATGATTCTTTTCGTGATTGTAGAAGTTTAATTAATATAGTTATTCCTAACTCGGTTATTAGTATAGGAGATTATTCCTTTTGTGATTGTGATAGTTTAACTAGTATAATTATCCCTAACTCAATTATCAGTATAGGAGATTATTCCTTTTGCGATTGTAAAAGTTTAACTAGTATAGTTATTCCTAACTCGATTACCAGCATAGGAGGTTATGCTTTTTGTGATTGTGAAAGTTTAATTAGTATATCTATTCTTAACAAGTCCTTGGACTTACCGAACCTTCGGTCTGACTCAATTACTGTTATAAAGGATTGTACTTTTTCTTGGTGCGAAAGTTTAACTATTATATTTGTTCCTGACTCAATTACCAGTATAGGAAATAATGCTTTTTTTGCTTGTGATAAATTAACTAGTATAGAAATTCCTAATTCAGTAATTAGCATAGGAGAAAAAGCATTTTCTTTTTGTACAAATTTAACTAGTATAATAATTCCTACTTCTGTCATTGTTATAGAAAATGAAACTTTTTATAAATGTGAAAATTTAACTGATGTAATAATTCCTGATTCAGTTGTTGATATAGGAAACAATGTTTTTTATGGATGTAAAAAACTAAAACAAATAACTATTCCTGATTCAGTTAAATATATAGGAGAGAAAGCTTTTCCAAAACACACAAAAATAATTAAAAATAAACCAATAAATTATTAAAAATTGAATATTATATATAAAAATTTTATATATATCGAATATATAACGATGGATTGGATTGAAGCAAAACCCAGTGATAATTTTAATAATAAATTTTTATTACTTATTATAATAAATCTTCTCAAAATAAAGTTACCTAAATGTTATTTAGAATTAATAATTAATGTTGTAAAAAATAATAAAATATATATATTTGAAAAAGATATAATTAGTATAAAACATTATCTTTTTTGGAGTTGTGAAAGTTTAACTAATATAACCATTCCTAATTCAGTTATTAACATAAAAAGTTTTTCGTTTTACAGTTGCAAAGGTTTAACCAGTATAACCGTTCCTGATTCAGTTACTAACACAGGAGAATATGCATTTGTAAATTGTGATAATTTAATTACAGCAATTATTCCCGCTTCAATTACTGGCATATCAAGTTTATCATTTCCACAACATACAAAAATAATTAGAAGTAATACAACTCGTAATTATTTAACTTAAAATATAAAAAACTTAATTATAATATTATTTAGATCAAAGATCCGGGAATTTAATTTAAATTCTTAAATTGATTTTTAATTTAAGAATTTAAATTTATATAATAATGATTACTATTAAATTTAAAGATAATATTAAACATCTTTATAATACTTTTGAAGAAATTATAAAATTAGATAATTATAATGATATTATTTATATAGATTGTTATAATAACGTTTCAATCGAAACGCCGGATCAAAGATTTAACGTTTCAGTCGAAACGCCGGATCAAAGATTTAACGTTTCAATCGAAACGCCGGATCAAAGATTTAACGTTTCAGTCGAAACGCCGGATCAAAGATTTAATGAATTAAACAGTTTACCAAATTTACCAACATCGCTTCAAATATTATATTGTCATAATAATAAATTAAACAGTTTACCAAATTTACCAGCATCACTTCAAGGATTATATTGTTGTGATAATAAGTTAAACAGTTTACCAAATTTACCAGCCTCACTTCAAGTATTAAATTGTTCTTTTAATAAATTAAACAGTTTACCAAATTTACCATCGTCGCTTCAAGAACTATATTGTTCTTATAATAAATTAACTAGTTTACCAGAATTACCAGTATCGATTCAAATATTATATTGTCATAATAATAAATTAAACAGTTTACCAAATTTACCAGTATCGCTTCAAAAATTATATTGTCATTATAATAAATTAAACAGTTTACTAAATTTATCAGCATCACTTCAAATATTAAATTGTTATAATAATAAATTAAACAGTTTACCAAATTTACCAACATCGCTTCAAGAATTATATTGTTTTAATAATCCAATACATAAATACATTAGAAAATATTTTAATAGTAATTGGAGAGAATATAGAACTTTCCAAAATGAAATAAATAATAAAATAAATAAAGCATTTGCTAACAAAATAGGAATTTGGTTTTTAAAGTGTAAATATGATCCTGATTATTTATATTGTAAAAAAATAGTTATGAATTCATATAATGAAATTTATGATATTTAATATAATTTACTTTATTTCTTTTTTAAGTTGTTTATTATAATCATCTAATTTTTTTTCAAAAATTTTATCCTTTTTTAATTTAGTAATATCTGAACAATTTTTAACTTCTTTAGTTTCAAACCAAGCCATTAATTTTATTAAATTAATGTCTCCATGTTTAGCTATTTCCTCTATAGTTAAGTCTGTTTCAAAAACAGGAATTTGAATACCATTTTTTTCATTTGCAGAAAAAGTATCCTCTCTATCATCTAGGACAAATGTATTTTTTTCGTTTAATTTATTTTTTAATTTCTTTTCTTTGAATAATTTAGTCAATGGTTTTTTTACATTAACATCATCATTTTCATCATAAGTAATTATACAATCATTATACGTATATATTATCATGGGTTGATAATCTTTGAAAGGAAACATTATTTCTACCATTTTTTCAACATATTTTTTTTGCCCAGCTGACCATATAATTATACCTTCAAAATAATTTTTACAAAAATCTAAAAAATGTCTTAAATAAGGTCTATACATACCTGATAAAACAGTGACCTCTCCTTTTCCTGATTTATTAATATCTATTAATTTCATTAGATATAAATTTTTTCTTAATTTAATTCTATCATCATCAGAATAAATATTTAATTCTTCGAATTTTTCACTGGGTTTAACGCCTTCATCGTCAATATCATGGGTATGCACTAAAGTAGCATCAATATCTAGAACAATATATTTATTAGTTTTATTCATTTATAATAAGATAAATTTTTATAATAAAATTATTTTTATTATAAAAAACTAATAAAACTAATAAATAAAATGTCTGATGATGTTATTATTCTTACCATATCACTTACAGGACTATTGGCTAGTTTATTCGGTTTAGTATATATAGGGTATAAAACTGGTTTTTTAGACTTTTTAAAATTTTCTGATTGGGCTTCTTTAGGTATTTTATTGTTAGCCGGTATTTTAACTTGGACCGCTATGGTCTGGATAGTAGATACTAATTTTAGGATAACTAGTAAACAATGGGTTTCATTTGGCTTTAGTGTATCTATTTCTATTTTATGGTGGGCTCGTTATGTATATATTGTTAACAATAGAGCATCAGATGCTGATGATTAAAATTTATAAACCATAATAAATTATATTTTTTCTACAGGAATGCCAAATAACTAAAAAAATAATAGGAATAGATAATAAAATTATCCACAACATTTGTAATAATTTTTTGTTAATAATTTAATAATAATTTTTTAATAATTATTATCATTTAAATTTCATTTTATTTTATTTATCTTTAAGCAAATTGACTTTTAAAAAAAAGAAGTTTAAATAAAAAAATGTTTGAAGAAGATTGTCAACACGAATTCGAAGAAAATGTATGTATTAAATGTAATTTAGTCATAGAAAAATTCTTTGATAAAAAATATGATAATATCGAAAATGTAAAGGATACTGTTAAATACGATATTATCGATCAATTAAAAGGTATACCCGAGGAAATCATTAGGTCTGCTAAGATGAATATTATTAGGAAAAAAAATGAAACCGGAAAAAAAGTTAGAAATGATAAAAAACAAACTTTTATTCAAGTTTACGAGGCTTTAATATTGAGCGGTCTTGTCATACCTCCTGAAAAAATAGCAAAACAATTAAAATTAGGGAAAAAAGAAATTAATGAATGTATAAAGGAAATTAGTAAAACTTCTTTAATCCCTTCATTACATGATGAAGTTAATAAAGAAATTTCTGTTGTTATTTATCCTCCTTATTGTTATATTGAAGATATTTGTAATGTTATTGGTATTCCAGAGCATAAGGATGTTCTTGTTAATTTAACAAAAGAAATATTAGATAAAAAAGATATATTATACACTACTAAATCAAATTATATAGCTTGTGCTATTGTCAAAAAATACTGTATCAAAAAAAATATTATTGTTAAAAACTTTAGTAAGAAAAATGAAATTTCGGACAATGCTTTAAAAAAAGCTATTTTCGATATAGAAGAATTTTTTTAATTAATTATATAATAAAATATATAATTATGAATTTGACCTATAACAATATCTACGACAGTTGGTTTAAATTGAAGAACAGGGATATTAGGAATTATGTGGTCAATAAGGACTTTTTTCTATACGCCATTTTAGCATCTCAAATTTTTGCGGTTTGGTTTTTGGCAACGATTTTCGAAAATTATACCTACATAAGTACATCATACGGGGATTGGGGGAAAGCCATAACTATTTTAAATGATATAGTTATTGGTTTAGTGGGATTTTTAATATTGATTTATTTATTTAATAAAGAATCAACTCAAGTTTTTCCTTTGCTCGGAATAGTTTTTATTTTATTTTTAATTAGCATGGCAATGGTTATTTTTACATTTGATAGAAATGAAATCGATCCCAGATTCGAAAAAGACCCAGTTAATATCGCTTATTGTTTTCTCATAGCATATAGTTTCGTTAATTATTTTATTTGTTAAATTGAAAATCCGGGAAATAAATATATTTTTCGATGTAATATAATTAATTAATTCTTTAAAGAAATTATAAAAATAAAAATGATTTCGCAAGAAATTATTGAAGAATTTTTTTATAAGATGATAGAGGAATTAAGAAGCGAAAATATTCCTATTTTAAATAATTATTGGCAAAATTTTAGAGATTATCCTTACGATGAAGAAATAAGAAAATTAGAAGAAAATGATAATAAAGAAGATATAGAGGAAAATCACAATAAAGAAATAGAGGAAAAAATTAACAATTTTGAAAATGAATTTTAAAAAATAAATAAATAGAGAAATATTTAAATAACATAATGGAGGATTTTATAGAAATTTCATTATCATTAATTATATTAGATTTAAGTTCTCGTATTATTGCTAGTTTAATAACTAACAAAAGTGTACTTTCAATTTCCCCTAATACAAGATGGTTTTTTATACATTGTTGGGTTAATTTGATAGCCTCAATAAATACTTATAAAGATTTAACTTATTGTATAAAAAATATAGAAAAATGTACTTTAGAAAAAATATCCTCTGAAGGATTTTATTCAGCCAAATTAGTTTTATTACTTCATTTTTATCATATGGTAGTTTTTTATAAACATTTAAAATATTCTGATTGGTTTCATCATGTAGTTATGACTAGTTTTAATGCCCCTTTATTATATTATAAAAGATTAAAAATACAAAGTGTTGTAATATTTTTCTTATGTGGTTTACCTGGATTTATTGATTACTTTTTACTTTATCTAGTTAAAACTAAATTAATTGATATTAAAATAGAAAAAAATATTTATTTATTTTTAAGTTCATACGTGAGATCCCCAGGTTCTTTATTAGCTGTTTTTTTATCTATTCCTTATTTTTTAAGAGAACAAACACATTTCGATTATACCGTGTCATTCATAGGTATTTCTTTAATTTTTTGGAACGGACAATATTATATGTCAAAAACTTGTAAAGATTATGGTAAAAAATATAAAGATTATGGTAAATAATAATAAATAATTATTTTGAATTAAAATAATTATGACTCTAATTGAATTTAAATTTTGCGAGAATATAAAATTAAGTAATACTTTTTTTTGTTGTAAGAAGAAAAAAGTTACTAACGATGATGATGATGAAATTATATTAATTAAAACTGTTCATCAAAAATATCAAGAATTACTTCCTCGTAATAAAAATTATATTTTTATTAAAATTTTAAAAAATAATGAAATAATTTTTGTAAAAGGGGAATTATTATCTTTTTTTAATCTTTTAGAGGAGGATTTTAAAAATAAAAATTTAGGCAATATTAATAAACAACAACAATTATTCATTGATTATATAAATCCTCTTTTTCTAACTTGTGTTAAAAATAATTTAACATATCAATTCGATTTTCAATATAAAAATAAGAATTTTTCTTGTTCTTTTTACCCTTGTCTTATTTTAAATAAAGTATGTTCAGTTGATATAATTATAAGAAAATCTCAACATACTTTTAATAGCACTAATATTTCTCATTTCGTCATTGTTTAAAATTTGTCGGACCTCTGGTATAACGAAACAACAGTTTCGCCGGACCTCTGGTATAACGAAACAACAGTTTCGCCGGACCTTTGGTTTAACGAAACAACAGTTTCGCCGGACCTTTGGTATACCAAATTTGTTAAACCGAAGATCCGGTGAAACTGTTGTTTCGTTAAACCGAAGGTATAAAAAATTTAAATTATTGTTTATATAAAAATGCAAATAGATAAAAATAATATAACCTCGTCTTTTTTCTTATTTTTATTAGTCTATTTACATGCATACATTAAAAATGTATTTCCTTGTCAATTACATAAATTTCTTAAAGATAATTTAGTAATGAATCATTTATTAATTTTTTTCCTAATTTATTTTAGTATAGAATTAACAGAAGTAGATCAACGGAATTCTTTTTTAATAAGTTTATTTAATACTTTTTTAGTTTATGTATTTTATATATTTTTTGTAAAAAGCACTTTAATATTTTCATTGATTATTATTACTATTTTAATTATTATATTTATATTAGTTAAAGAACAAAAATATTTAGAAGATCAAAATAAAGATATTAAAAGTTTAGAAAATATAACAAATATATTGTTCTATATTTTGATAGGAGTATTAATTATATCGACTGCTGTTTATTTTAATAAACAAATGTTAGAACATAGAAATTTTAGCTTGTTTAAATTTGTTTTAGGAACTACTAAAAAGATTAATAAACATTAAATATAAAATGTTATTAAATGCCGATCAGATATTTTTTTTATTTAATACAAAAATAACTGATGATTATAATATATTTAAAAATATTATTAATAAAGTAACATTTATAGGCGATAGTACGTGTTTGAGAAAAGGTTTAAGTATTAATGATAATATTATTAGACATCAAAAATGCAAAGGATGCAGAATTATTTCTTTATTAATTAAAGAAGATATTCTTGATAAAGAAATAAAAATAATGGCAGGAAAAAATACAAATAGTATCATAGAAATTAAAGAAAGTGATTTTGATATTTTTGAAATTAAAGAAAATTTTAAAAATAAAACATTATTAGAAAAATATAATAAAAAAATTTCTTTATTTAGTAAAGAAGAAAAACATACTTTAAATATTAAATTTTATCAAACTAGCAATGAATTATTAAATTTAATTATTATCAATATTATTTTAATTAATATTATGAAAGAAAAAAATTATCCTTGTGTTAATAATTATTTATATCATTATTTTTGCGGTAATAAATTATATTATTTTTCGAGAAAATATGACATAAATGATATAAATTATATTTATAAAATAGAAAGAGAAATTAGTAAAAAAATTTTATTACAAATTATTATATTTTTCAAATTTTTTTCTAATTATTATTTTATCCATAATCAAGCTGGAATAGATTTTTTAAGATTTGATATTGAATTAATAGAATTTGAAATAGATGATAAAAGAATTATTTCACCTATTAAAGTTTATGTAGAACCTTCTGTATATTCTTCTATAACTTTATTTAATAAAAAAGAAGCAAAAAGATTTTTCAATTACAATAGAAATAATAAAGATATTATAGATATGCCTTTTGAAGATTTTGATATTGATATTAATGGAAGTAAAAATTTTAATAAAAATGCTTTCGATATTGAATATATAGAACACTATAAAGAAGAAAGAATATTTTTTTATAAAATTGGTAATAGATATATAGATTTTTTAGAGATAAGAAAATATAAGGGTATTCCTTTAGTATCAAAATCTTTCGATGTTGTTTGTTTTTTTATTTCTTTGTTGTTGAATGAAAATTTTTATGATAATTTTTATAAAAATTATAAATTATTAATAGTGTGGAAAGGCTTATGGAAAAAAGATGAATATAAAAAACTAACAGAAGAATTAAATAGTTGGAGATATAAAAAACATAAAAACAATTTTGATTTAGTATTTCATATCATAAAAAATTATTATATTAGATTTGATGCTTTAGAATATTTATATCAAAGTTTATAAAATTAAATAAATATATTTATTTAATTTTATAAATCAAAGATCCGGAAAAACTCTTAGTTTTTGTATATTAATTTTTATATAATATTCAATTTTTCAATCCTTCTCTAATCTGTAAATATAAATCCTCCATAGTACCTTCATAATCCATTTCCAAATCACTATAATTTAAAAAATATTTTCTAATATTTAACATTTTTTCATCCTCTCCCATCTCTTGATAATCCCTATCTAAATACTCTATCAAACTTTCAGAATAAAGTTGATATTTACAAATTTTTTCAATATAAAGTTTTTCAAATTCAATAACTTTTTTTTTATTTTTCTCTTTCACTAAATAATCAGGAAATATTTCATCCCAAGTTTTCATTATATTTAATACATTAAAATATTTAAATGTCATGTAAATACACATATTTATATATAATTCAGTATCATATTTAGTATGTATTTTTCCAATACTTTCTTCTACTTTTTTTCTCAATTTTCCTTCATTATTTAATTTATCATATTTATAAACTAAATATTCGTCGAAAATTCTTAAAGAATGAAACATAATTTGATTATTATACCAATCCTTTACCCCGAACATATTCTTATTATTATAAATTTTATATAAAATATTAACACCCCATGCCCTTTCAATACAGTTGATTATTTTTATTTTTTTTGGAACTTCTTCGAATCTTAAAGGAGGATATTTTTTTCTCATATCTTTTATAAAATCTCTAAATATATCAAAAAATTCATGATCTAAACATTCACTGGCTGTAAATCTTTTTTCTGGTTCTAATACTAACAAATTTTTAATGATATTAATAAGGTGTTTAAAAGTTCCTCCTCCGCAACCATTAAAACTTTTAACATCTATCTCGGCTTCAAGAAGTTTTTCAACATCTTTTTTATTTTTACTTTTATAATTATGTTTAAATTTTCCTCTTTTACCTTTACTCGTATATTCGTTTAATGTTACTACACTTATTTCTTCTGCTAAAAAATTAATTATTTTTCTAAATACTTCCTTGGAATCATCATTTTTGTTACTTATTAAAGGTTCTTTTTTAAACATTTCATAAAATATACAACCCAATGACCACATGTCAGTAGAGGAAGTATAATGCTCATAATTACAACAAATTTCTGGAGCTCGATACCAATATGTTACAGTACCAGGAGTTGAAGGTCTATAATTACTTGTATGACAAGACAATCCAAAGTCTATGATTTTTGCATAAGGTAAATTATCATCACCAATATTGATTAATATATTTTCAGGTTTTAAATCTCTATGATTAACACCTTTAGAATGAATAAATTCTACACCTAATAATATTTGACACATAACAACTTTTAGAAGATAGTAATCATCACATTTGGGATAAAAATCTTTCAAGTCTCCTTCTGAAAATTCTAATATAAAATGATGACTATCTTCAATCATATTATCTCTCTTACCTCCTGGTATTGGAGACATAGCACCTGTGTCTTTATTTTTACTTTTAAAAGGGTCTCCTTTAGATACTTCTTTTAATTTTATTACACAAGGATGATTTAACAAAGATAAATAACTCATTTCTCTTAAAGAAAGAATACCTATATTTTCTTCATCTCCAAAATTTCTTTTTACAGCAACTTTTAAAATATCGCCTTTGTTATCAATCTCTCCCTTGTAAACAATTCCATAGGCTCCTTCCCCTAATTTTTCAGATTTTTTAATATTTAAATTATTCATTTTATTCATTCAGTCTCTTAAATATTATTAAAAATGATTTTTTAATAATAATATTTGTCAAATATATAAATAATGTACGAATGCAGTATATGTCCATATATTTCTAAAATTAAAAGTAATATAATATTACATGAAAAATTACACAAAGAAAAAAATGCAAATAAATGTGATTTTCCTAAATGTTTTTATATAGCAAGCAATATTCATAGTCTTAATTTACATACTCCAATTCATGATAAAAAAAAATTAAAATATAATTGTAGTAAATGTTTTTATACGACAGATGTGTTTTATTCTTTTAAAAGACATCAAAAAAATCATCAAAACAAAGGAAAATATTCTTGTGAATCATGCGATTTTATAACACATAGTAATGATTGTATTAAAAGGCATAAATTACTCCATCAAGAAAAAAAATTTGAATGTAACCATTGTGGAAAAAAATTTATTAAGAATATATTATTAAAATATCACATTAAAAAAATTCATCTTGGTATAAAAGAGGATTTTAATAAACATTTTATTTGTAATTATTGTGAGAAAAGATTTGCTAAAAAATATTATGTAGAAAATCATTGTAAGAAAAAACATGTTGATATAAATTATACTAATGAAAAAAATGAGAAAAGAAATATAGACAGAAAATATAGTTGTAATTATTGTGATAAGAAATATAAATCAAATGAATATTTAAAACAGCATCAAATTAAAAAACATGGTAGAATAGAAAAAATTACAAATTTAGATAAATTTAAAAAATTAAAAGAACTTGGAATTTTAGAAAAAATTCCAAATTTAGATAGTTGTGTAAATTTAGAAGAATTTAAAAATTTAGAGGAATTTAAAAAAAATGAAGAATTTAGAAAAAATGATAAAAATGAATCTTTAAAAAAAATTGAATTTTTAGATGAAAAAGAAATTTTAGAAGAATTTGAAATTTTAGAAGAAATTAGAAAAAATGAAGAAATTAGAAAAAATGAAGAAATTAGAAAAAATGAAGAAATTAGAAAAAATGAAGAAATTAGAAAAAATGAAGAATTTAATAAAAAAGAATTATTCTTTTTTGATGTTTATAATTCAGATATTTATAAATACTTAGAGTAAATTTTTATTTATTAAATAAATAAAAAATATCAAATTATAAAATATAATTAACATATACTTAATAATTTAGCTTTCCAACATTTTTCTCTATAAATTTTTGCTTTTAATTTTGGGTTTTCTGATTGAAATATTGATCTGCCAACTATAAAAAAATCAGCACCTGTTTTTACTGCTTCTTCAGGAGTTCTATAATTTTGATTTATATTATCTGTTGTTTTTGTTAATGAAATTCCGGGAGAAAATTGCCATTTTGAAGTATTATATTGCCCGATGGTTCCGATATATCTTTGATCCGGCGTTTCGTCTGAAACGGTAGATCTTTGATCCGGCATTTCTACTGAAACGGTAGATCTTTCTTTTTTAAAAGAAGATATAAGATCTTTTGATCTAAATGAATAAGGATTATTATCATTATCTTGATATGATGTTAATTCTTCTATTATAATAGGTGCAAGATCTAAATTATTAATAAGATCAATTCCTGATTTAGTTACACATGGAAATACAGTAATAGCATCTGCCCAATTTACAATATTAAGATTGGATGTTAATTGGTTTTTTAATGTCGAACCAATGTCTGTGAATTTACGATCCTCAATAATAATAAAATCATATTTAGTAGCTAATTCTGTGAGTTTAGAAATAAATTGTGGTGTTACTGGATCCTTTAATGAATCAGTATGAAGTTTGACAGCAATAATATAAGGAGCAACTTGTTCGAGAATTATAAGGAGTTGAGATGAATCCGTTTGATCAGCAGAATAAATAAGGTTTGATAATTTTTTTTCAACTAGATTAAAAAGTTTTTGTGCTGTTGTGTGATTGGGTTTTGTTGAATTATAATAATTTAAAAGAGTGTCATTAGAATTTAAGAGAGAACGAATTTTAAATGGATATGAGAATAAATCATGTTCAAGTCTATTAAATATAGATATAACTATATTTATTTTAGCAAGAGGAAATATTTCTTTTAGTTTTTTGTAAGTTTCTAGTGAAGATTGTCCTGTAGTAATTACATCTTCAATAATAGTTATATTAGATGTAGGAGGATCAATTTCTCCTTCAATTAAACATTTACTACCATGAGATTTAACATTTGGTCGAACTAATAAAAAAGGAATATTAAGTTTATTAGAAAGAAGAGTTGTTATCGGAATAGCACCAAGAGGCGTACCAGCAAGATAATTAGTATTTTTAGGTATAATGGAAGAAAGTTTATTTGCCACCATATTAAGGAGTTCTGGTTTTGTATAAAGCTTTCTAAAATCCGCATAAAAATAAGATAAATTTCCTCCCTTGAGTGTTATCGGTTTTGAAAGGTTTTGAAATATTTCTTCTTTATACAGAGTTTCTATAAGGTCTTTATTATTACAAAACATTTTTATAAATACTTAAATTGAATTTTAATTTTTATTTATTATAAAAATTAAAATTATTATGGATTATTTATTAATAGAAGATATTGATGAATTAGAGAATATTATTCCGATTCTTGCAAGTGCTTATCATAATGATAAACCTTTAGTTAATGATGTAATTTTTGATAAACTTGTTTCTAAATTAAAGAAAAAAAATCCTAAAAGTTTAATATTAAAACAGATCGGCGCCCCAATTAGAAAGGATAAAAAGAAAGTTAAACTTCCTATATTTATGAGTAGCATGGATAAAATGAGACCTGATAGTAATGAATTAAGAATATTTTTAAAACGTACTGAAAATCCTTATTTTGTATCTGATAAAATTGATGGCGCTGCGTGTTTATTAGAATACGAAGAAGGAAAATTAAAAAATATGTTTACTAGAGGAAATGGTAAATTAGGGCAAGATATTAATTTTTTAATAGGTCATTTAAAAATACCTCATACAATTGATAACAAAAATACTATCTTTATTAAGGGTGAATTAACAGTAACTTTAAAAGATTATAAAAATAAATTTATAGATGATGCTAGTAAACCTAGAGGTGTAATAACGGGAGTTTATAATTCTTTAGAACCAGATCTTAATAAAATATCATCATTTAAATTCTTAGCTTATGAATATTATGACCAAGATGAAACGCCAGACCTTCGGTCTAACGATTTATTATTAAAACCTAGTCAACAATTTATTATGTTAAAAAAATTAGGTTTTAAAAGTCCTGAAAATATTTTAATAGAAGATTTAAAATCTGATAAATTTTTAGAAAAACATTTAAATGATAGAAAAAGAAAAACTATATTTGAAATCGATGGTTTAATCATCGCTTCTGATTATCCATATAAAATTATAAAAAAAGATAATCCAAAACATGCAGTCGCTTTTAAAATTAATGAAGAAGGGCAGGAAACAATCGTAGTAGGATTAACTTGGGAACCTACTAAACACGGTATTCTTTTTCCTGTTATTGAAGTTGAGCCTATTATAATTGAAGGAGATAATATTAAACATGTCTCTGGTAAAAATGCTAAATTTATTATAGATAATAATATTGGTATTAATACAGTATTAAGTTTAATTAAAAGCGGAGGAGTGATACCTGAAATTGTAGAAGTCTTAGAATCAACTTCAGCAAAATTACCTAAAGGTATTTATGGATGGGATGAAAATGATGTTAATATTGTTTTAGAGAAACCTTTATTAAATGAAACAGTTAGAATGAAAAGAATTTTACATTTTTTTGAAGCATTAGAAGTTAAAAGTTTAAAGATAGGAAATATTAAAAAACTCTTTCAAAATGGATTAAATGATTTTGATAAAATTATTAAAGCTAAAAAAGAAGATTTTCTGGAAGCTGATGGAATTAAAGAAAAAACAGCAGATATTTTATATCGGGCTATACACAGTATAATTGATAAACCTTTAGAATTAAGTAAAATAATGTTTGCTAGTTTATGTTTTGATAAAGGTTTAGGAACTAGAAGATTTGAATTATTATTAGAAAATTTTCCTTGTATATATAATTTAATTATACCTGATAAAGATGATATTTTAAATGTTGAAGGAATTGGAGAAATTATTACTGAGCAATTTTTAGAAGGTTTTGTAAAATTCAAAAAATTTATAATAGATTATTCCTTTTTAAATTTTTCAAAGCCAGTAAAAAAAACAAAAGATGGAAAATATAAAGATCACTACATACTTTTTAGTGGATTTAGAGATAAAGAATTAGAACAAAAATTAATATCTGAAGGGGCTACAATTGAAAAAAGTTTTACTAAAAAAATAAGTATATTAATTGTTAAAGAATTAGATGCTAGTTCAAATAAGATAATTAAAGCTAAAGAAAAAGGTATTAAAATAATTTTAAAAATTGATATATAAAATAAAAAATTATTAAATAATTAACTAAAAAAATTGATATGTAAATTGAAAATTAAATAAAGAAATAATTTATATAAAATAATGTCTTTAAAAATTATTTTAGAAGAAGGAGCAAAAGTACCAATTAGAGGTTCTAAATTATCTGCTGGTTACGATTTATTTTCTAATGAAGAATCTTTAATTCCCGCTGGAGAAAGAAAATTAATTTCGACCGGTATTAGAATACGTTTTCCTGAAGGTCATTATGCTAGAGTAGCACCAAGAAGTGGATGGGCAGTTAAAAAAAGTATTGATGTTGGAGCAGGAGTTATAGACATAGATTATGCTGGTATTGTTATGATTTTATTAATTAATAATAGTAAAGAAGAAATTAAAATCCCTCGACATGAAAGAATAGCCCAATTAATTTTAGAAAAAATTTCTAATCCTGAAATAGAAATAGCAGATATTTTAGATTTAACAGAAAGAGGAGATGGTGGTTTTGGAAGTACAGGTAATAAATAATTATATAATTAAAATTATTTATATAAAATTAAAAATAAAATGGTAACTTTTGATTATGTCAGTGATTTACATATAGATTATTGGGATAAAAAATACACAAAAACTGTACAAAAACATCAACCGATGAAATGGTATAATAATTCTGATATACTTATTATTGCAGGGGATATTTCTAACGATTTAAATTTATCTATTAAATATATTACTGAAGAAATTAAACCTCACTATAAAAAAATATTATTTATAGATGGTAATAGAGAACACTATGATAGTTATCCTATAGTTAAAGATATTAATTTAAAATTGCCTAAAAATATACATTATTTACCACAGGAAGATATTAGGATAAATAATACTATTTTTATAGGAATTTGTGGATGGTGGAATTATAGTCAAAGTAAAAATATTGAACATATAAGTATTTATAAAAAATCTAATATTGAATATAATATTTTAATAAAAAAAATAGAAAAATATGAAAAAGATTCAAAAATAAAAGAAATTGTTTTAGTAACTCATACAGTTCCTTTACCTAGGTTTGTTAGATTTAAAGATACAGATTTTAATAATAATTTTATTAAAATAAATGTTGGAAGATATAAAAAAATTAAAAGATGGATTTTTGGACATGTCCATCATAAATATTTTTTAAAAGGTTGTGGTATTGCTTATATGTGTAATCCTCGAGGAAGACCTAATGATTTTAATCAAGGAAATTATGAAATAGAAACAACTTTTATTAATAAATTATAAAAAAATTTAGCCCTTATAAAAAATCTCTAGAATTTTCTAATCATGAGTACTAACTCTAAAAAAAATAATAGAAAATAAACTAATGAATTTCTATTATAAGGGGTAAAAATGACATATTGAAAAAAGTAGATTTTTATTAAATTAATTAATAAAAATAATAAAATAGTAAAAAATAATATTTATTTTTTATACTGTAAAACTTAAGTAAATAAAAATAAATTATCTTTTTAAATGTTCTAAATATGTTGGTAAAGAATTTTCATCTTCGTTAAAATTAATTTGATTTTTTTCTTGTCTCTTCAAAATAATATTTATTTTTAAAAAGAATTTTTTATTTGTAAAACCTTTATAAGCACCGGGATTACCAGGGTGCATACCTGTAATTACTTCTCTACTTTTAATATTTTCAACTAATTTTTCAGTTTTTTTACCCCATAAAACATAAATACAATTTTCAGTATTTTGATTCAATATAGTAATAACAATATTAGTAAATCTGTTCCATAAATTTTTATAACATTCTGGATTATTCGGACAATATGTTAATGTTTGATTATATAAAAATATACCTTGTTTAGTCCAGTATGTTAAATCCCCGTGTTTTGGTTCTTTGAACATTGGAAAATCATTTTTTATTTCTTTAAAAATATTTATTAATGATTTGGGTACATTATCTTGTTTATCTACTGAATAACTTAATCCTTTAGCTCTACATGCCCCATTATCCATTAAACCTGTATATGGTTCTTGACCAACTATAACTACCTTAATTTCTTCTAAAGGAGTTAATTCAAAACATTTAAATAAATTTTCTTTTTCTGGATAATAAGGACCGTATTTTTGTTCACACTCATCTATACGATTAGAAATATCTTTGATAGCTTTTTTATACTTATTAAATTCAATAGTCCAGTTACCTAAATCTTTTTCAAACAATAATTCATAGATAGACATTTTTTAAAATTTAAAAATATATATTAAATATCAATTTTATAAAAATATATATTTTTTCAATATATATATTTTTTATCAATTTCTTTCGATAGTTAAATCATCGTCATCAACTGATTCAGCAGGAGCTACAGCTGGGTAATAAATTTCTTCTAATAAATTTACCCTTTCTACTGTTGTAACAGCAATCTCGGACAATGAAATAGGACGATGTCTTCTCGTAAAAAAATTTCCCAAGTGAGATATTCTTGGGAGTTGAGATATTCTTGGGAGTATTTCTTTTGCTGGTGCTGCTGCCATCTTAAAAATATACCCTCGGTCCGGAAAAACTCTTAGTTTTTATATACTTTATATATTTTTAATAAATTTTTCAATTTTATAATAATTTTTTACTCATTCAAAAAATTTAGATCTAACACTAAAACTTTTCTTTTAGGAAGACCAGGTGATATAACTTGTTCTTCGGAACAAATATTTTTTATTACATATTTAAAATTTTCTTTAGATATTTTTAAATATATAAAACTTTCATTAAAAGATACTACTTTTAAATTATGTTGCGATAAACAAGTCACTATTTTTAATTTTCAATTTTTTATAACTTTTATTGTACTAAAGATTCCATCAATCTTGTTAATCCATCCCTTGGATTATTATCTTCAGGTTCAGAAATCATATTTTGTTTAAAAATAGTAATAGCTTTTCTGACAACATCTAAATCTGTAATATCACTAGAAAATCCATCACCTGCTATAGCGTTTTCATAGATTTCCTCTGAAATAATATTTTTAGTATAGAGGGCTAAATTGTCCATATCACGACCTTGATATTCAAAAAGATCAAAATTATCTCTAATAATTTTTTTCAATTCTTCTGTCTCTTTAATATACCATTCTGAATAAGATAATCTTTGAATATAAATTTTAGTTAATTCTTCAGCACTGTATTTTTCGATTTCAAATTTATTTGTAAAACGACTTTCTAAACCTTTTTGAACTTTAAATAAATTATTATAAATTTGGTCCTTATAACCAGCAAAAACAACAATTAATTTATCACTATGCTCGTCCATATATTCATTAATAGTAGTTAAAGCTTCCCTTCCATAAGTATCATTAAAACCAGAACTATCATTACAAAGATTATACGCTTCATCGACATAAGCTACTCCATCTAGAGCGTCATCCATAGCCTTCCTACATCTATGAGAAGTATCTCCGAAATAACGACTAATTAAGTCATCTCTTTTATAAGCATGAAAAGGAACATCATCTGGTTGTTTACTTTTAGTCATTGAATTATCTGCTTCTATTCCAAAGCCATTATATATAGGATTTTTTTGAGCAATAATTTTTTTAATAATATCATTAGTTTGACCTATAATTTTATTGGACGAGGATAAATCTTTAATAGTATTATTAATTAAATCTTTATCTTGGACACTGTCTTTAATACGTATCAAATTATTAATGACTCTTTTATTAACTACTGATATTCTATTGATCTTACTAACATGACTAGAACACATTCTAATTTTATCTTTTAATTCTCCAAGTTGCTGTCTTTGAGATCTAATTAATTCGTCTTGTATTTTATTGAAACTATTAACTTTAGTATTACAGGAACTTTTTCTACCAATAAATCCGATAGCTACCCAAATTTCACAAAGAATTTTTCCTACAGTTGTTTTACCACAACCAGGAGGACCACATAATAAACAATGTTTTCTATCTGTTTCTTTATAAATTCCTTTAATTTTAGCAGATATAAAAGTTTTTATTTGTTTAACAATTTGAGATTTAACTTTTTTCATACCTATGACATTATCTAATTTTTTCAAAGAAGCAATTAATTTATCAGGTTCAGAAAAATATCCTTTAAGCTTTTCGGATTTTTCTAAATCAGATGTAAATTCTGTAATGCTCATTTTAAATTATTATTATATTATAATATTCTATTTTTTATTTAACGAGTAAAAAAATAGATTATAATAATAATTTAAAATTTAAAATAAAAAAATAAAATAAAAAATAAAAAATAAAAAAAATATTATTATATTCTATTTTTTTATTTAATGAGTAAATAAATAAAAAATGTTTTCTATTGTAATGTTAACTTGGAATAATTTCAATACCTTCAAAAGATGTATTACATCAATGACTCCTTTAATATTGGATGAAAGAGTAGAAGAAGTAATTATTTTAGATAATGGATCTCATGAAATAGAATTACAAGATCTGCTTCATTCCACTGAAAGTAATTATAACAAAATTAGAATTATTTATTCTAGCGAAAATTTAGGTATTGCTAAAGGTCGTAAATATTTATATGATTTATGTAAAGGTGAATATATATTATCATTTGATTCCGATGTAGTAATCATTGATTCAAAGGTTTTTATTAGTAATTTTTTGAAAGCCATTAATTTAAAAGATATGTGGTTGATAGGAGGTGGAGGAGGAAATCATATTTTCTTTCCAACTGTTTTTAGAAGTGATATTAATAATTTACCTTCGCCAAAAGAAATTAATCAAGTAACATTAGTAGACGAAGTGGCTGGATGGTTTCATGGATTTCGTTCTAAATCTTTAAAGAAAAATGGAGGTCCTTTATATATGGATGAAAGATTTACCCCTTTCTGGGGAGAAGATTCAGATTTTTGTTATCAGATTAAATTATTAGGAGGTAAATGTTGTATCCTAGGAACTGGTAATTTAGCACATGCTTGGAGCAGTTGTGATAAAAAAGAAAATCATACAAATATTGAAGTCATGTGGAAAAAAATGACTGATAAATGGTATCCTAATTTTGGAAATTTATATGGTCTCGATTTTGATGAAACTTTTTATAGAGAAAATTATATTCAATATAAAGATATTTATGATATTAAAGAAAAATATTTATTAGAAGGTATGAGATATGGACATGTTATTAGTCGCAAAATAATAAAAGAATTATTTGAAGTAGAATTTAAAAGTAATATAGAATTAATTTATAATAAAGAAAAATATCATACTAGAGATTTTATAGATAATTTCTTTAATAGGGATAATATTGTTAAAAATAATTATGAAGTAATAGTTGACAATTTGAAAGAAAGTGAAAATGTATTTTTCATATATTTTAATTCTTCTGATGAAATAGAAAATTATTTAACTAAAGAATTAATAAAAGTTAGAAATTCAGCAGTTATTATTATCGTTAACAAAGATAATTATGATCGTAATTGTGAAAAAATTTTAGATAGTAATTGGTATGATAATTATTACCTAGCAAAATTTACTAATTATCATGATCACATGATACCTTTTATTATTGCTATGCAAGAAACAAAAAATCATAAGTTTAAGAAAGTAATTAAATTAACTCCTGAAATGAAAATTACTAATGATATAAAATTTGAAAAAATAAAAGATAACGCTTTTACCGTTGATATGGTTATGGATTATTTTCATTATCGTAGTAAAGATTATTATTTTCCTAAAGGAATGTTAATAGATCATGATAATTTAATTAAAATTTTAAATTCTTTTCCACTCAAATCTTTATTAGAAATTGCTTTAAAATTACCAACAGAATATAGTTATAATATTAGCCCTCGTTTTTGTCCTCGTTTAGCTTTAGATAAATTAATTAATCAAATGGAAAATTATGAATATAAAAATAAAGCTTTAGTATTATATTTAACTAAAATCGAAGATAGTGAAATGGTATCTAATAATTGTAAAAAATTAAAAGCCAGTGGTAATTGTGATATTTTAATTTTAAATATTGGAACAGAAAAATTCTGGAGTACCAAAGAATTAGGGTTCGATTATTATTATGTTATTGGAGAAAATGAATTTGAATTTTTTAATTATTTTTCTGTTTTAAATATTTTACATTTATTAGATTATTCTAATATTATTTTAATGGCTGATAATTTTGTTATTGAAGATACTATTGAAGAATTTTTTAATCATTCGTATTATCATAATATGTCCTTTCTAAAAACAGGAGAAGAATTTAGTATTAATCTTTGTTCTATTTTAAGTGAGGAACTAATGAGATTTGCAGGTATGATACAAGAAATTAAAAAGGCTAGCGAAGAGAAAAAAGAAATTAATATTATGAAAACCATAGATATTAATATTCAAAGAGCCCTTGGATTAAGATATTTATGGAAAGAAACAAAAGAAGAAACTGATAATGAAATAAGCATTGAATATACTAAATTAAACGATAAATTTAACCCTGATGATGATTTTGTATTAAATTTTATTTAATTATAATAAAATGATAGAAATTGGTTTTTTTTATTTACTATTACTATTACTAATATTGATACTGTTATTGATTACTATACTTTATTCAGGAGGTCATAGAAGAATTATTGCGCCTCCTTTATTAAATAATTATTATGGTGTTAGTACTTCTACAGCTAATATCACAACTTCTTGGCAACCAATAATCTTGAGCGAGGAAGGAGGTATAAATTTTGATTCGTCCACTGTGAGTTCAGCACCCTTTGAATTCTTACCTCTTTCTAAAGATAGACAAAGAGGAATTAATGGTAAAGTTTTAATGCATGCAGTATCCCAAGGAACGAGTGCTTGGTTTAGTTTAAGATTAAAAGATAACGATACTGTAATTTCAGATCCTACCAATTTCATACTTTATCCTGAAACAGAAAAAAGTTTACAATCTATAAATTTAGTATTTAATGCCGGAGGCACATCTATAGACCATAAATTTATTTTAGAAGCCAAATCAAGAAGTCCAACAGAAACTCTTAATGGTACAAGTATTTTATTAAATGGTGCTTACTTTAATTATATTTAAATAAATTTATATAAATTTTTTATATTTATATAAAATGGTTATCAAGAAAAAAGTAAAATCCCCTGTAAGAAAAGTTAAACCAGTTAAAAAAACTAAAGTAAAAAATGTTAAAAAAACTAAAGTAAAAAAGGTTAAAAAAACTACTACTAAAAGAGGGGATGATACTGGATCTTATGAAAAGATATATATGAAATTAGTACAACATAAATCAAAAGAAATTATGGGAATATGTAGAAGTGATAGACATATTTTTACTTTAAATTATGATAGAATAGTATTTAGATTATGCTTTCATACCACAAAAATGTTCCTAGTTATAATAAAAAACGATAGATATAACGATTTAAATTTTTATGAATCAAGCGTTGGAGAAAGAAGTTTTTTAGATAAAAATATAATGTTGATGGCGGAAGGTTTTAAATTTTATATAAAGGATAAAGAAGTTAAATTTATTGATAAGGAAGGAGAAGAACATTTTTTTAAAATTGATGGTGAAACAAAATTATCAAATGATTGGGTAATGTTATAAACTTTTCTAAAACATTTTTTTCTATATTATATAAAAACCAATTTAAATAATATTATTTAAATTAAAAATCAATTTAAATATTATTATTTTATATATTATTATAAACTTCATCATACCCTTTCATCACACTTTTTCTACAATATAAATATTCAGGATTGTATTTACATTTTAAAAACCATTTTTTTATTTTGTTAGCAAAAATTTTTCTTATTTCATTTTGAAAGTTTCTATATTCTTTCTAATCTCCTTTAAAATATTTTTTAATGTATTTATGTATTGGATTACCAATATAATATAATTCTTGAAGAGATGCTGGTAAATTTGGTAAACTATTTAATATGTTATTATAACAAGTTAATATTTTCAGAGATGCTGGTAAATCTGGTAAATTATTTAACTTATTATAATAACAATATAATCCTATTAGCGATGGTGGTAATTCTGGTAAACTAGTTAAATAATTACTAGCACAGGATAATATTAGTAACGAATTTGGTAAATCTGGTAAACTAGTTAATTTACTGCCATAACAATTTATATAAATTATATCATGGTAATTATCTAATTTTATAATTTCTTCAAAATCACTATAATTATCTTTAATATTATCTTTAAATGTAATATTAATATTCATTATACCCTTGGTACGGTAAATCTTTATATTTTTTACAAATTATTTATATTAAAAAAACAATTTAAATTATTTAAATAATATTATTTTATATAAAATCGTTTTATATAAAATTTAATCGTCATCATTATCTTCTTTTTTATCAATCAAATAAATATTATGACTTCCAAAATCTCCTATTTTATGAAAGATTTTTAAATAGCCATCTTTACAAGAATATACTTTAATAATACTATATGTAATCATACTTTTAATTTTACAAAGAGCTTTAATAATAGAAAGATTAACTTTAGTTTCATAAAAATTATCACCTGTGATATCACCCCAGTGCCCGTTTCTCATTTTCAAACCTGAATTATTCCAACTTTCTACTTTTAATCCTTCAGGATAAACTTTGAAAGAAATATAGTCTGGGTCTCCTTTTGTCATACCTTTCATAATAGAAGAGAATTGATTGATATCAATTCTAATATTTGGTTTATCAGAAATATCGTCAAAACCTCCTAAATCATATTCTATATTTTGATATTTTGAACATTCAATATAAGAGACATCGTTTGTTAAACCTATTGTTTGTATGTTTGAAAATTTAGAATCTTTTTCTTTAAACAATCTTAAAGAATGAGTTTTGGTAATTGATTTGAAATTATTATTAATTTCTGTATTATTAAATTGTTCGAGAATAAATAATCTACCCTCCTCTTTAATATCAGCTAAATCTTTATTGAAATAATATTCAATAATATCATCTGAAAGAATTTCTATATCACTAATTAATTTTCTGCCATTATCACTATTAGTTCCAGTCCTAATATTTATACAATCTTCACTAAAAAAAATAGGGACTGACTGTATAATCAATTTAATGTAGAGTTCAAAAATTTGTCTAAAAACATAACCGTTAGTAATTTCTAAACTATATGCTAATTCTTTATCTGGCATTTTTTTTATTTATATAAATCATTATATAAGTATAAAATAATTAAATAATCATTTTATAATATAATATGGAATAACAAAAAGAATATATTATTTAAATTAAATTAAAAATCAATTTAAATAATATTATTTTACGGAAAATACTTAAAATCCTCATGTTTCCATTCTTCGTAATTTCCATTTTCTAAATCTCTGTATATAATATAAGGAGGCAATTTTCCTAATTCAAATTCTTTCATAGCAATATCAAAACTTTTAACTATGCCTTCCTTTTTAATAATTTCTGGTATAGTAGTTTTATATTTTTTATCCAATAATTTAATTCTTTTAGAAATAATATCACTTTTTTCATATCTAAACATAACTGGCAAAGTAATTTTTTTTTCTAATTTAATATTTTTATTTTTTGATAAAATATCTATTTCATCGCCATTATCTTCCTCTACTTCATAATCAATAATATCGTCATCAAAATCTTCGAAATCCATTTTTAAATTTAAATTTTTTTATTAATTTCAATTTAATTTTTTAATAACATAAAAAATTAAAAACCGTAATGTTAAAATATAAAATTAAAATTCTAAATACCATAGGAGATGGATCATGTCTAATACATGCTATTTTACAAGCTTTTAATAAACAATATAATAATTTAGAAAATAATATGCAGAAAATGAAATTAGTAAAAGAAGTTAGATTCCATCTATCAGAGATATTAGATTTACCAGTACCTGAAAAAAACAATACTAATGTTTATAATTTATTAAGTAGAGGAGAATTATTAGATATTTCTGAACATATAGAAGAAGTTGATCTTGACTATATGAAAGAATATTTAAATAGTAATAATTTTTTAGAATTTCAATATATAGAATTATTGTCAGAAATATTTGATATTAATATTGTTTTTATTTCAAATAAAAAAATTTATCATTGCGGTGATAATGAACTATTATTTAGAGATGATAGAGATATTGTTTTAATTAATTATATTCAAGATATACATTTTGAAACTATTAGCATTGATGATAAAACGCTTATTAAAAGAAATGATAAAATTTATGATGATATAAAAAAATTGGTTTATTATAAATCTTAAAAATAAATATGTTCTATTTCACTCTTTGATATTTTTTCATTTTTTACCCAATTTATAGATATTATATTATCATCTCCAAAGGAAGAACAAAATACACCAACATTATAATCTAAATTTTTAAAATAATTACCAAAATTATTTAGTTCCTTGCAACTTAAATCTGTTTTTTTAATTTTTTTAATTAAACAATAAGATCCAGAAGTAGCTTCCCTTTCAATGTCATCGTTGAATTCTTTTATAACTTCGGAATATTTATATTTTGAATTTGCTATTTTCCTTGATTCTTCTGCTGACATTATTTTTAATTATAATATAATTAAGATAAAAATATTAGTTTAATTTAAACATTTATATTTTTTAATTAATATAATTAAGATAAAAATAAATATTTATTTTTATATTTTTATAAACAAAGCTATAAAGGCTAATTGTGGGTTCGTTAATGTATAAAGAATTAAATTAATTAAAAAATGGCTACTTCTCTTTCACCCACCGCTCGTATGGTAAACTCTATCGATGCTGATGAACCAGTCGCATCAAAAACCTTTTCAGAATCAATTAAATATTTTCAAAACATTCATAAGGTCCTTGTTGAAATGACAGCTTATGTTAACAGAGCCCCAGGAAACGCTTTAAAATTTGGAAACCATACTTTTACTAATAAAGATATTAATCAATATTCTAAAATTTACATTTCTCAATTAGGAGAACTTAAAAAGGTTTTTAATAGTCGCAGGAGACAAAAGAGAAATAAGAATGGAGAAACCCAGGCTAAGAAACCTTATTATGTTTCTGAACAAATTGTAGATTTTTATAAGAGTGCAAATCTCGGTCCTTCTGATCCTGAAAAACCAAAAAGCAAACTTTCAAAATCTATCAGTCTTATTACTGATAAACATATTGCTACTGCTGGTATTCTTACATCTATTATGATGTGTTACATTGATAACAACAGTCTTAATGAAGGCAGTAACTCTGGTAGATTCATGCCTGATGATCACATGAAAGAATGTTTCTCTGACTGTATTTATACTCTTCATGGTAAAAATATCAGTAAAAGAAAATGCCGAGAAGGTACAACACCAGAAAAAACTAAGGATATTAAAGAAAAAGTTACTCAAGGTAAAAAATCTGCCTTTGACCGTATTAAGGATAGAATTGATAACAGTAAAGGAGAAAAATTCTATGATGAAGAGAAGGGTCTACTTTTTACCACTATGATGATTCTAGGAAGTTATTATAGAATTCCTGATGCTCTCCTTACTCAAGAGGAGAAGGATGTACTTAAGGATGAAGAAGTTATCGGAGAGGCAGAGGAACTCCAAAATATTCTTGGTAATATTACAAAGCATCGTAATGCTAAAAAATTAGCTAAAGGAAAATAAATTTATATTAAAATAAACTAAAAAAATTTATATTATATTAAATAATATAAACTATAAATCAAAAAAAATTATATACTGATATTTAAATCTTCCATCTCGATAATATTGCCACTCATATTATTATCATTAATTTCTATTTCCTCAGTAATTTTATTAATTATTTGTGAAGCCTTATCAATATCAGGAATAATATCATTTAATTTATTAACCAACATTAATTGTTGATTAAATGCTTGGAAACGAGCAAACATATTTATAGAAACTTTATCAAAGTTTTCTTTCTCTGTTTCTGTTAATTTCCCTTGCCCATATTTCTCATAATAATCTAATGAAACAGTTCCTAAAAATCCCCAATCATCTATAATATTATTAGTATATTTTTTATAATTATCAATAAATTTTTTTAAATTATTGGAAAGACTATTAACACTGGTAATTATATTATCTGTAGTATTGGTACTTATTAATTGTTGTTGTTGTTGAATAAGCTGATAATTTTTTTTAGTAATATCTAAAATAAAAGTTGTTTCTTTTTCTATCTCTCTTAAATTAACAACTGTAAATGTTTCACATATTACTAATTTTTTATTATCTTGATAATTAATAATATCATATTTATAGTTTCTAATAGATCCATTTTTTTGATGTAAACAAAATAAATAGTTATTACCATTATAAAAAACTATTCCTTGAACCTCTGTTATCATTCTCTCTTGAACAGCATTTTGAAAAGCATCTAATAAAAAATCTTCTTCGTTTTTTTTAACATTAATAATATTTTTTTCTTCTATAGATACAGAAAAATTTTCATCTAATTGAACAAATAATATTTGACCATTTGGATCATAACAAACGACATATATTAATTTATTTTCTTCTTCTAAAATAATATATTTTAACAATGTGTATCTTTTATCTTTTAATTTATCATATAAATTAATCTTACTAGATTTATCAGGTAACTGATTAAATTTTCTAACAGGTGTTCTAGGACTTTCTATTTTAAATCTAACAGGGGTATGAGGAGATTTCAATATTATTTTTTCTTCTACTTCTTCCTTTTCTACTACTTCTTCCTCTACTTCTACTTCTTTAGTATATAGATTTTTATTCTCCTCATATTCTTCTTCGATTCTATTTTTTAATTCATTTCTAACAGGAGTAACAACAGGTATTTTAATAGGGGATCTATTAGTTTTTCTGGTTTTTGGTTTTTCTTCTCTAGAATTTTTAGAAGTTAATAATTTTAAAGATTCTTTAATGGATAGTCTTTTCATTTTTTTAATTTGTTTTTTAATTAAATATTAATATTTAATTGGTTTATATTAATATTTAATTGATTTATATTAATATTTAATTAGTTTATATTTAATTTATATTTAATTAATATTTAATTAAATATTTATATATCAAGTTCACTTAAGATATTTTCAATATTATTTTCATCTTCATCTTCTTCCTTATCTTCTTTTTTCTCGTCTTTTTTAGATAAACGGGGAATAGTAATTTTTTCCTTTACAATATCTCCTGTAAAATTAAATTTTTTATTTTTCTTTAACATATTAATAAATTTTTCAGGAATATCTTCTTCCATATTATCCTTATAATTATCTTTATCAAATTCTTCACAAATATAACCTTTTAATGTGGGAGTCTTTTTAGATTTAGTTCCTGCCTTAGTTTTAGTAGATTCAAAAATAAAATAATTATCATCAATTGATTCAATGCTATGAAAATGATCATCATATTCAATATCATCGTTCTTTTCCATAGCTGGTTTAGAAATAGCTCTAGAAGGAGATAATAATCCATCAACGTTACCGGATAAAAATGAGATAGTATCCTTGTCGACAGTTTTAGTTGCTTCGACATTGATACCTTTTATTTTTTCATTACACTTTTTCTTAGATTCAGAATTAGCTCTTCCTTTATTATGACAACCACTACATCTAAGACTATGAAAAGCCTTTTCATCAACCTTGCCATCTATTTTAATTTGTTCATCATCTTCATTGTCTACTAAAGTAGCATTTAATCCACAACATAAATTTTTATTTTTACCACTTTTAGGCAAATACATACAAGGGTAATTTTCTCCTTCCTTACATAATTCAAATGCTTCTTCAAAAGGAATAAATTTAGATTCTTGTTTAATATTTTTTGGTGATGTAATTTTTTCTTCTAATTTATCTAATCTGTTTAAGATTTCATCTATTTTTTCGGAAAGTTTATCAAGAGTTTTGGAACTCATTGTTTCTTGTTTAATCTTTAAAAATTAATTTAAATTTCATTTTTATTTTGATTTATTATAATTTATATTTATTATTATAATTTATATTTATTATTATAATTTATTTAGATTTTTTACATTTTTTATTTTTACGAGGAGATAATAAAGGAGACTTTTCTTTATATCTTTGATTCGGCGTTTCGACTGAAACGTTAGATCTTTGATCCGGCGTTTTAGTCGAAACGTTAGATCTTTGATCCGGCGTTTCGACTGAAACGTTACCAATTTTTTCTTCTAATTTATCTATTTTATCGTTTAATTTATCTAATTTATGTAAGATTTCATCTGTTTTATCTTGCAATTTATTTTCTATTCTAACAGATTTTTCATCTAACATATCTAAATCAATACCATTACAATATGATTTAAATACAGCGGAATTTAAATCATATGCTATCTTATCTGATTTTTCATCTAATCTATTCAACTTATATATGATAGAATCGAAAGACATCTTTAAAACTTATCGGTTTATTTAATTTTTAATAATTGTTTTAAATTTCAATTTTATATATTTATTTTGATATATTAGATTTTAAAAATTTATTTTGATATATTAGATTTTAAAAATTTATTTTGATATACCTAAGGTCCGGCAAAATAAATGTTAGATATAATATCCAACATTTATTTTGATAAAAATCTTCCCGCTAATTTCTTACTAGAATTATTAAATCTTGTGTTTCTAGAAAATTCTGGCACAGTAGGTTCGATTTTTCTAAGATTATATTTTTCCTCTTCTTGTTCTTTTAAATGTGGATGTTCTAGCTGAGTAACACCTGCAATACTTTCTGCCATTCTACTTCTTTTTGTTCTGACATCCAAGAGTTTTATAAGAGAATAAATAAAAAACCCTAATCCTATCATAGAAATAATACCCGACACGATTGCCATAGCTAAAGTATCAACACCGTCCAATTTATTATTTTTTAAAGTTAATTTAGAAAAAATAATTGTGTTAGAAAGAGCAAAAGAAAATAGCAAAGCATTGCTCATACTAAAAAATATAGCACCTTCTCTGAAATCAGAATCTATAACACTGGTTTTGTCATTTACTTCCATTTTATTTATATTATTTATATTAAAATGTTAATATAAATAAAATGGAAGTAAATGAAAATATATATAATCAAGTTATTAATAATCCTGAAATAGTTAATGACTATTTTGAATCAGAAGATATAAATATTAAAAATTTAGAAGAATTATTACATTCCTCAAGTTTGTCGTTAACAAATAAAAGTATGGTTGTTAAATTAAATTTGTTATCTAAATTAAAAATTAATAAATTAGATATCTATAATTATTTTGATATTTTAGAATCATATTTTAATAAATATTATTATGGTATAGAATTAATAAATAAAGAAGAAGAAAAAATTAATAATTATTTTTAAATATTTTAATATTTATTTTTATGATATAGATTTAATAAATAAATTGGATAATTATTAATTTAGAATAATATTTTATTAAGTATTATTATAGTATAAATTTAGAAATAAAAAAGAAAAAAAATAACAATTATTTTTAAATATATTTATAGTTAAAAATGAATAAACAAATTCAAAATTTGTCCCAACCACAAATAATGTCAGGAGTGGCAGTTTTTTCAACATTGGCTTTAGGAGCGTATAGTATAAAAAATATTCTTGAAATTAATAAAAAATTAGAAGATATTCATGAAGATATGGAAAAAATAAAACATTTCATAACTGATAATCAAAGAAAAAATAATATTGTTTCTTCCAATTTGGGTAAAAAACTAGAAGAAGTACAAGTAAAATTTTTAAATGCCGTTCAACAAAGAGTTAAAACTGCCCCTAGAGTTGTTCATGAAGTTCATGAAGTAGATATTGATGAATATGAGGAAACAAATGAAATTGATAATGCTATTCAAAAATTTATGAAACAGTAAATTAAAGCCGTATCTTAGCCTATATTAATTGTATAAAGAAATTATTAAGTAAAAATGTCGGTTGTTCCAGGTCGTTACATGCGAGTGGGGGAGAAAAAAGGTCCTTTAGTAATTGGAGGTGCCTTAAAAAAATTCGAAGAGGATAGTACTTTTATGTACCTTCCAGCTTATCATGTTGCAGGTACTGAAAAGGATATTAAAAGTTGGTTACAAGAAAAGAAAGAAACAGATAAACTTGACGAGAAATTTGTTAAAGAATCTTTGAAGAGTGCTTACACTAAGGCTACTTTGGAAAAGAAAAATGTTAGAGAGGCTTTTGAAAAGGAAGTTAATGATGTCGAGGAAGCAAGATCTGCTAAAGCTCTTAATAAATCAGAGATGCAACAAGTAGATTTAAATGTTCTGGTTTTACTTTTAAAACAATATAAAGAACAAAGAAAAAATAACCCTGCTTCTGTCAGAGTAGTAAATGTTAAAAGTAATTCGGATTTGAAGAGTAAAATGTCTTCTCTTAAGGAAGGCAAAGTAATCGATGTTACTAGCATGAAAAGAAAAGGCACCGATAAAAAGGTCGTTACTTTTAAAGAGGAAAATATGAGGCGACTTTCTCAGCAAAAAGAAGATGCATTTTATAGTGTAGTCTACGATCCTACCAGTAAATCATCTAGCATAGGTGTTAGGAATTTCTTACTCAATTATGGAAGTTTTGATAGCAAGAAAGTTGATAACATTGTCAAGTCTGTTAAGGATGGAGAAATGCTCAACATTAACAAAGTAAAATCCCCTACAAGATCGCCTCTTCTTTCCCCTCGTAGGAATAAAAAAACACAAGATGAAGTAGATGATTTCCTTGACGATTTGTAAATTAAAAATATTATATATTTAATTAAATATATAATAAATTAAAAAACGTCGATTAAAACCCCCCTCCTAAAAAACGTTATTATTTTAGAAAACGTCTATTAAAACCCCCCTGGTGGTTTTTGACAACATTTTTTATTAAATATAACAATTTATTATAAAATTCTAATTTGGCTCTATTAATCAATTATTATTATCTTTTCATATATTTGAATAAATATATGAAAAATGAAATATTTCACTACCCCCCTAAAAAACATTAATATGAAAAATGAAATATTTCACTACCCCCTAAAAAAAGATTTTAACTTTAAAAATGATGTTTTTTAAAATGAAATATTTCACTACCCCCCTAAAAAAAGATTTCATGAGAAATGTCTATTAAAACCCCCCTGGTGGTTTTTGACAACATTTTTTATTAAATATAACAATTTATTATAAAATTCTAATTTGGCTCTATTAATCAATTATTATTATCTTTTCATATATTTGAATAAATATATGAAAAATGAAATATTTCACTACCCCCCTAAAAAACATTAATATTTTATCAAACGTCTATTAAAACCCCCCTGGTGGTTTTTGACAACATTATTTAAATACAATAATAAGCTAAAGCAAATAATAATTTATTATAAGGTTCGAATTTGATGGTATTAATCAACTGTTCATCAATTATTTTATCTTCATTTAAACTTACAGAATAAGGTATACCTTTATTTTCAAAGACATTAATACTATCTACATTTGTAGTTAAAAATAAAATTTGATTATTAGCACTATCTTTCAAAGTATAATTTAAATAGGCAAAATATTTCATTTTTTCATAAATATTACCTTCTCTTATACTTGTGAATATATTTTTAATCAAAGGAATAGAATTAAAACTATTAATTAATCTTTCTGTAAACCAAGAAGGAAATCTGACTTCATCATAATTAACTAAATTATTTTCATCGACAAAATTAGGGGAAGAATTAATATTAAAAGCAATAGTTCCTAATCCTTTTCTTTTAGTAATTTTAGTTGTATTATGATTAACATAAAATAAACTACTAATAATAAAATCATTAATAATACCTATATTTAAATAATTAAATTTATTATTTATTACTTGTTTTGGCAATGTTGAAAGAAAAAGATTATTTATCATATATAAAGTTTTATCATAATTATTAAATCTCTGTGGGACATTAATACTAGAAGAATAAACTGGTCTTATTTCTAAATTTGCTATAAAATTATACTTAGTTGTTTTGCTAGCAGATAATAAAGAATAAAACATTAATTCATAATAACCATCTAAAACATAACTAATAGCATTAACAAATATACCCGTATCTTCATAATAAATAGGTTTAAAAGTGTTGTGATAAGGTTTTGCAAGTTTAAAGGAGTTAGAAGCCGATCTAGTATTTGCTATAGTAGAACTAATATTTTTAGAACCAGATGCTGTTGGGCTAGAATAATATGTATTGTAAGAATTTAAATTATATATTTTATCGGAATTATTATTACCTAATAAATTAATTATTTTATAAGGAGAACTAGGGTTACCATTAAAAACAGTATCCTTTGTTAATAAATTATTAAAATCTGGTAAAATAATACTATTAGTATATTTTTTCTTAAAATATAAAAAATCTTCATTAACAAAATCTTTTGCAGGAATATCTACAAACCATGAATGATCAGTAATCGAAGTTGTTGAATGTATGTATAATTGTTTGATTTGTTTACTAGTTGTTATATCAAAAATTTTTAATTTTTTTGGTAAACTTCTGACACGAATATTTTCTACAGCGCTGGGTGCTTCGAGTACTAACGTATTTTTATAATTACTATATGTTATAGTATATTTTAAAACAGAATTATTACTACGTAAGGAAGCGGTATCTACAGGTGAAGGATTCTGTCCATATAAATTTATATCATTAAAAGGTACTAAACTTTCATCTGTTAATAATGCTGGAAAAGGATCTGTAGGAGCTGTCATACTATTAAAAATTTGATTTATAAATGTAACAGATTCAATATAATTAGCACCCGCATCTCTAAAATTATCAGGTGATGTAATATCTACAACCTTTAGTTCAGTATATTCTATAAAAGGTGCAAAAGGATCATCAAATTTATAAAAATATTCGTCATGTAAATTATAAATATAAAAATTATCCCCTTCGTTAAATAATAATTTATTGTAAGAAGTATTAGAAAAATTAATAGCATTTAAATCTATTTCGGAACTTTTAGTACCCGACCAAAGTGCTGAACCATCAAGGACATTCATTAAATTTCCTGTCACAGCATCTTTAGGATAATCAACAACTAAGGCGTTATCATAGGAATAACAAAAAGCGTCTAAATCTATATAATAGGTAAGAGGAACAATATTATAAGGATAGATTTTCCATTTACTACTATTATTAAAACAATTTTTAATATAAGGGTCATTATTATCAACAGGGGCATTTAATCTAATTACCATAAATTCATTAACTTTTCCAGAATTATCAACATAAACATTATAATTTTCAATAGATACTACAGACCTGTTAATTTCTATATTTTTATTTTTAAAAGTATTTTCTAAATTAGTTTGTTCATATTTAATACCGTAATTTAAAGGTGATTCTGCTTGGTCGTACCATTGATTTTTCTGATAAATATTATTTTTAGTAGTATGGTTTTTTACTTGTTTACTAGCATGATCAGCACCTACTAAAACATTACTAACACCTTGATTAAGATAATAACTTTCTAATGAATCCCCTTGTTTTTGTAAAACAATTTCACTAGAAGGATTACTTAAAAATATTTTTATAATTTCTGCATCTCTTAAAGTAATAAAATTTTCTCCTTCTCCTAAACAATTAGTTTGAGTATTATAATCTAAACTAATCCCTTGATCAATTTCTATATAATTTACATATTTATTATAATTTTTAAATTTAAAATTTATATCATCATTACTAGTTTCATATACAAAATCATTCAGTCTACTGTATGAAGCTACAGGAGGGGATTTATTAGAGTAGATATTTTGTGTAGCACTATTAAAAATAGCTTCCTGAACATACCCAGTTTCTTCTATAAATTTATCATTATTAAAAGTAGTAAAAATACTAATCTCATTTTCATTATTATCAAATAAATTTTCTTCAACATTATTAATAGTATTGACATTTATAGAACTGTCAAAATAAAATGAATTAGCTTTTGGTGCTATTATTTGATTATGATATTTAAATTTAATATTATTATAATTATCTCCAATTTTATTTTGATAAAAATAATCATAATAATTTTCACCAGTCACATTAAATGTATCACTAGCTTTAATATCTAAATCATATTGTATTTTTTGAACATAATTATGAAAATCTGATGATCCTTTAACAGCACTAGTTACCATAATATAATTACTAACACCTTCTGAATAAAATTTAAAATCCATTTTTGTATCATTTTCAAAATTATAAGTAATGCCATTATTAATACCATTACCCATATAAAAATCTCCACTATTATTTACTTTTATAAAAGTGGAGTTATCAGTTATAGTTATATCTGATTTTAAATCTTCAAAGGAAATAAAATTAATATTATAATTAACCATATCATCAAAAACGGAAAAACTAACCCCTAAATTTAATCCATTAGAATTTTGACCAAGATTCATATTATAAATGGGTTTATTATCAAAATAAGGAACACTTCCTTCTGAGGCTAAAAAATCTGTATGTAAATTACAAATGACATTAGCTAAATTTTTCCATCCTACATCAAAATCATAATAAACATTATTTTGAACTTTTTCTATATATAGATAAGTATCCTTTTCAACTGTAATTTCTTCAAAATAATCTGTAGTAGATAATTCAGAAAATACTTTAATATTCCAAAGAGTAAATTTATCGTTGAATTTTAATCTGTCGCCGTTTTCTAAAGGAGTATAATTTCTTTGATAATCGGGAGATAATTTATCAGATTGATTTCTATAAACTTTAGGTAACATAAAAAAATCTTCTCCAACTCCTATAATATTAGGATTATCGGGTTTATCTGCACTATAAAAACCAGTAGGTAATAATATTTTTTTTCCACCAGCAGGATTAGGAAAAGGATTAGTAAAAGGAGTGTATTGTCCCGCATATGTATTATAATATAAATTATTATTGAAAGCTAATTTATTAGAATTTATAATAATAAATATATCTTCACCTGTGCCATAATATTCAGGTCCACTATAATTTAATAATTCAAAAATATCTTTTTCATAAAAAGAGTTTGCTACCCCGGCTACAGCAGTTCCTTTATTATTATAAGTTCCTGAAGTAGAATATAAATAATATTCATAAGTTTCTCCATTGGCAAACATATTAAAATCAACCCAATCTGCCGAAGTAGAAGTAAGAAATAAAAATCCATTATCAATTTTTTCAACTTTGTAAGCTAATTCTCTTAAGCCGGTAATAGTTCTTTTTTGTATAACTGCTAATTTATCTTCTACTAAATTAATATCATATATAGAACTATCTGCAGATGGTAAAATAGAAAAATTTTTATTAGTTTGATATTGTCCTGCACTATTTAATGATATTAAGACACCTGTTTTTTTTGTATCTGTATTATTATCTGGACCATAAATTAAAATATCCTTCGGTAAAATAGTTTTCTTTTCTAATCCAACCTGACTAAAATTATTAACAGTTGCATAACAAGTTCCTAATTTAAGAACAACATTTTCTATTATGGTATTTTCAGACAAATAATTCTTTATTTCACTATTTAAATTTAAACTAAAGTATTGATCATTTTCTTGATTATAAACAAAGAGTTCAAAATTATTACTACCACTGGCATTTCCTTTTATACAATCACTATCTAAAATAGTTAAATTATTTTTTTCTGAAAAACAATAATTATCACTCCCGCATTTATAACCCTCAGGACAAACATTATTTTGACATTTTTGTGAATCCAAAGGTACAATGCAATAATTATTTATTTGATTAGTTATTGGATCTAATAATGGTGAACAAATTAAAGGGTCAACACAACCTTTATTAGCATTATCACAAATCTGATATTCTGGCATTCTCTTAATCATACAAGATCCTAAATTATCAAGATTAAAAGATCTAGGGGATAATCCATAAAATAAATTTTCTAAATATGATTGTTGATATTGATAATTATAACCACATTCTAATGACCAATTTTGATTTAGGTAAAAAGTTTCTCCGCAACTTAAATCTTCATCAGTAGAATCATTAAAACATATTTCAAGTAATTTCCCTTTTCTACCTTTTCTGTTAGATGGCATTATTTTATTATCTATTGAAGCTGTACTGATAGGACTTATGCCAGGAATGGTTATATTTCCAATAGTTAAATTAGAAGGAGATCCTATAGGCAATAAATCTAAACAGATTCCATAGGGTCCTCCGTCATTTTTATTTTTACCAAAAAAATTTAAAACATTAGGAAAATCTCCAAAAGATATACTCACTCCTTGTTTATCATTAAAATGTATATAACTTTTAAATTCTGAACGAATTAAATTTAAAATTTTAGTGGTGTTAGAAACTCCTCCTTGAGGTATAGTAAAATAATACTGATCATTTTCATCAGTGATTGCGTTAGGAATTATTTTTATCATAAAATCACTACTTTGATTTGTTAAAAATTTTAAATCGAAATCTACATCCAACTTAACAGACATTCCATTACCTTCAGTACAACCATCAACAGTATCACATATTATTTCTCCACTGAAAAGAGTATCTTTATAAGTGTTACTTTGAACGCATTTAATTGAATGATTTTCAATTACAGGACATTCATTATCTAATTGACAGCCTCCGTCAAAAGGAAATAAATTAACTTTACAGGATCCAACTGTTTGACCAGGAAATTTAAAACATATATGATTATTAATTTTATCTTCAAAAATATCATATTGACAATCAAAATCACTTTGACAGGAAATATTGATTTTTTTATTTTCATCTATTACGACACATCTACCTTGTAAACATACATCAGCTGAAGGAACACAATCATCAAGATCATTACAATTGTTTCCAATATCAACTAAACATATAGGACCTTGTTCTAATATACCAGAGGTACATTTTAAACCATCATCACATTCTTGATATTTGAACTCGCTAGGTATATTAATAACATTATCGTTATTAGTTTGTGAACAAAATTGTCTTAGTTGAGCTTTTTGATAATTACCTATAGTTGGATTATTATTAAGTTTGATAGTTTGTTGTGATAAATAATCATCTGTATCAGAAGGAGGTGTAAATGTTGAAGGATCTCTATCATCTTGATAATTTATTTTTAAAGCTGTTGTTTTTTTATTAGGAACATGATATAACCATAAATATAGTAATACTGTTATTAATATTACGGTTGCTATAATAATAGTAATTACTATATTATCTAAATATTTATTATATTTATTAATTTTTATGGATTCATCATTCATTTTATATTTTTTTATATATAAATAGAAATGGTTTATTATTTATAAAAATTTATTTATTTTTGATATTTTTTATATTTTAATTTTTTACTATTTTTAAAAAATATATTATCAAATTTATAAAAAGTAGTAAAAAATATACTATCTTTAGCGGTTAAAATTTATATGTATTTTTTTGTTATAATATTAAAAAATATACTTTTTTAATATGTCACTTTTCTCCTTTATAAAGTAAATGTTAAAAATAATTAATTAATATTTTTTTAATACTATCACTCATAAATTTTTGATATTTTCTAATTTTTTGATATTTTCTAATTTTTTGATATTTTCTAATTTTTTGATATTTTCTAATTTTTTGATATAAATAAAAATGGTTTATTATTTATAAAAATATAAATAATATAAAATGGCGATTACCTTGGATTTTAAAACAGGTAGTTATCTTATTCTACTTTCTGTTTTGACAGGGGCAAGTGTTTTAGTTTTTCTAGGCAATTATTTTGATAATACAGCTTCAAAATCTTTCTTAGAAGGTTTAACTGTAGCTATAACCTTCATTACTTTTATAGGATTAATGCTTTTATTCAGAGCAAATAATTTTAAGAATGTTATTATTTTTGAAATGTTAAATATTTTATTATGTTCATTATCCATCAGTTTACTTATTTGTTATGCTAGAGAAAATAGTATTAATAAAAATGATGGTAAAAATATTGCTTATTTAGTATTAATTAGTATAGTTATTATCTTAACAAGTTTAATTTTATTCAATGATATTTTTAATTTAGGAGTTAGTAAAAATAAAGGGCTAAATAAATTAGGTTAAGAATTAATAATTTAATTTAACCTAATTTATTTCGATGATTTTTTAACATTAAAATTAATTTTTACAACTATTCTAAAAATTTTATAAGTACTTAACATATTATTTTCATTGATAACAGTTCTTTCCAAATAAAAAATATCATTAAGGTTACCTCTATAAAATTTAACTAGAGGATCATTTAAAGATATTCGAGAAAACTTTTTAACATCAATCATATTATTTTCTTCTCTAAATTTTTTAACATCATCTGGATATCTATAAATATTTAAAATCTTTGGTTGTAATGCATGTTTATTTATAGGTAAAAATTCACAATCAACATAACAAACAGTGTTATAAACATTGGAATTATTAACGCTATTTATATTACTAGATTCTAATTTATCATTACAAATAGATGATAATTTTTTCTTACTAATTAATAACCCTTGATTACAACCAAAATAAAGTATTAAATAACAAAATATTTTAGTATTATCTATACTAACAGTTTTTTTATTTTTATCTGTAGGTAAAAAAAAGACAAATATTTTATTACCTTTATCATCTTTATAAATATTGGACATTAAGGATCTAAAATTTAATTCTACTTCCTTTTCTTCAAATTTTTCAATCATTGTACTATTTTTAGAAGATTTTTCTTCAATAAATTTAGTAAATTCTTCAATGCTAAATTTTTCTACATCAGGTTCTTCTCCTAATTGATATTTATTTTCTTTTAAATAATTTTGAGAAATAATTTTTAAATTATGATTGTAAATAATATCGTCATCAGAACCATGAAGATTTTTATCTAAATCTATTTCTATATCTTTTAAATTTTGGAAAGACATTTTAATTTTAATTTAATATTAATAATATTAAATTCAATTTCATTTTTAGTTTTTATATATTTAGATTATAAAAAAATAATAATTTAAAACATTAAATCACTACCTTTTAGATATAATTTTTTAGATACATTTTTTAATTTATCATAACGATTTACACTTGCTATGAAATTTTTATTAAAATAATTTTCATTTAATTCATCTAAAGTTAAAATCTTTTGAATGGTTGAAGATACATGATTTACTATTTCAAAATTTCTATTTTTAATAGAAGTTTTATTAATAGTTTTTATGTAATCAAAAATTAAAATTAAATCTTCTTGTTTACCTCCGTCAGTTATATGAAACATATCAATATTTTTAGGAACAGATTTACCACTAAATTTATAATTTGTTAAAAGTATAGCAGGGGAATTATTAGAATTAAATTTTGTCAATGTTTCCATTTTAGATTCATAATTTTCATTAGCTTTAATAACATATAAAGGTGTATTATTATTAACTTTATTATAAATAATTTCAAATGGTTCTATTCCATATTTATTATCTGGTAAAAAAACTAAATGTCTTTTTTTATTATTTGTAAATATTTCTAATAAAATAGTTTTAAATTTAGGAGTTCTTTCTAAACATCTTTCTAAACCAATATTTTCTAATGAAGAAATAGCATTATCGTAATAAACATTTAATAAATATTGGGGATTATTTTCTTTATCATCATTCATATACTTAAGATATTCTTTTCTATATAAATTAAGTTGTTTATTTGTAATAATATTTTCTACTTTTCTATAAGTTAAATTAATATCAATACAGAAATTAACAGGGTAAAGGAAAAAAGGAGAATTTTGATCAATCATTTTAAAAATCTTTGTATTCAAATCGTTAATATTTAATAAGAAATATAAATTATTATTCTTATTAGTTTCTAAATTATAATACATAAAAAATTCTATATTGTCAATGAAAAAAAATTTATTATTTTTTTCATTTTGATATTTAGAAAATTCTTCATAAGTTATTTGATCTTGATTATCGTCTTTATCAATAGTAACTAAATAATGATTATTTCTTATAATATCAGATAATTTTATTATTTCTTTATAAACGTCCATTTTATCACAAGAAATAGGTATTATTAAAAATATAACACGTCCTCTGAGAACAGTATCTTCTAATTTAATAGAATCATCCATTTTTTAAATTATATTAAATTATTTAAATACAATTATTTAGTTGTGTATAATTTTTTGCATATAAATTTACTTTTTCATTACTACCCGAATCAAAACGATAACCTAGTGGTCTCTCTAACCCATTACAACCCGCCAAGGGAGCTAATATTTTTATACAATTATTATAATATCCTACATTGCCTTTACAAGGTTGAGGGGATTTATCGTCATAGGTAGTACATAATTCTTTACAAACATTTTTATAATTAGTTTGAATAGTTGAAAGAGTAAATGTTAAATCGTCTTCGGTAATATAATAATTATTATCTTTACATTTTTGTTTATCTGGTATAACGTCTATATCTGTGTAAGTACAACTGGGAGGAGATCCAAGAACATTTACTACTTTATTTTTTAATTTTTGTTCTACAGCCTTAATATTGAAATATAAAATTAAAATATAAAATACAATAATTAGTACTATAAGAAAACTATGAACAAAATAATTAGCAAAAATATACATTTTATAAAATAATATGATTGATATTATTTTATAAAAATTAATTATTTAATAAATTGAATTTTAATTAATATTATATTATAATTTAATATATATAATGGATTGAATTGAAGCAAAACCAAGTGATAATATTAATAACAAATTTTTATTATTTTGTTTATGTAATATTTTTAAAATAAAATTTCCTAAAGATCATTTAGAGCTAATAATTAATATAGTAAAAAATAGTAAAATATATATTTTTGAGAAAGATATAATTAATATAGAAGATTATATTCTTGTAAATTTTGTAAGTTTAAATAGTGTGGTATTTTCCGATTCAATTACTCGTATAGGAAGTAATTCTTTTAGTAATTGTATAAATTTAACAGAGGTTATTATTCCCGATTCAGTTACTTGTATAAATTATGGCGCTTTTTATAATTGTATAGGTTTAACCAAAGTTATTATTCCTGATTCAGTTAATAGTATAGGAGATTATGCATTTTATGGTTGCATAGGTTTAACTAGTGCAGTTATCGTTAATTTAGATATGAAAGAATATATAATTTTATCAAGAGAAAGTCATAATGTAAGATGTAATATTTTTCCAGAACATACTAAAATTTTATAAAATTATTTAATAAATTTGTTTATTAAATAAAGATATATTAGATTGAAACTTAATTTTATGATAATATTATTATTTTTATGCACCGAATGCAATCGCGCCAGTAACATCAGATACAAGAGTAAAGGCGTAACCATTATCAAATGTAACATCCCATGTTCCATCTACAGTGCACCAGAATATAAATCTACTACCTACAGTTACATAATTTGTTGTAGCATTAGCAGGTGTATATGTAATAAGTGTCTCGCCCACAGTAGAAACATCATATGCGTGGGCACCCGCAACAGTAGATGATAATATGATGCTACCAGTTCTCCAAACATCAGTTCCTGCGCAATTAAAAGTAAGAGTATTGACGCCTCCAGTAGTATCTTCTTCTTGATGATGAATTACTCTAATTCCAGCGGTTGCGGCTGGTAAGGTTACTGCCTGTGCAGCCGCACCTGTAAAATCATTAATAGTAATTACATCAGCGGTATATGTAAGAGTACCAGCTGTTGCAACAGTGGCAGTTGTCATTCCAACACCAAGATTCTGACCCAAAATCCTACCGTTAACATCCATATTACTAGAAGCCGTCACCGCCCCAGTAAGTGTAGTAGCACCAGTAACCGCCAACGTACTAGAAGCCGTCACCGCACCAGTAAGAGTAGTAGCACCAGTAACCGCCATCGTTCCTTGACTTGTAACATTTCCTTTTTGTGTAGTTGTACCATCAGTAACTAAATTTCTATCAACTTGTAAATCACCATTAACAGTAGTATCAGGAAGTTCCCGTCTTCCAAGACCTTCATATCTACCAGCATAAACTGTAACAAGAACAGTAATTAAAACAAAGATAACTGTGAGCCACAGCATACCAATATGCATTGAAAGATTTCCAACCCCTAAAGTAAGACCATCAGCTTTAACCATTTTTATATTAAAAAATAAATTTATTTTTTAATAATATTTAAATTATTTTTTAATAATAATTAAATTATAAATATTTAATCAAAATATATTATTTTATCATTCTTTTTTAATAAAAGTGCATCATATAAATTAAATGCTTCGTAAACAGGGCGAAATCTTTCTAATAATTCTTCGTTAGAAATATCTAATTTTAATTCTTCTCTAATTTTAGAAAAGATTCTTTTTGTTTTTGTTCGACTATCAATTAATTTTAAAATTCTAGTAATAACAAAATCAGCTTTAAATTTAATTTGCATTTTTCTTCCACAATCTTTTAATTTATCAGTGTTATTAAATAAATAATATCCGCAAGAAAAATTAAGAACCGGTGAAGGATAATGATTCCCTAATTCTTCTAATTTTTTAATTAAATTATCCCATTCTTCTTGGCTAATATAATTTATTAATAAAATATTATTTAAATCATCTAAAGAAGCTATTATATTTAAATTTTTAGATAAAAATATAGTATGTTTAATAATATCTCCGTGAAATAATTCATTAAATTCATATTGTTCCTTTTTTGTTTTAAAATTTATTCCTTCTATTTTGCTTTCTAATTTAAATCTAGATACTACATTATATTGAATAATGTTCAAATCCTCTCCTTCTACCCAATCATGTAATTCTGAAATAGTATAAGCTTTATCCTGATGATGTAATAACATATCAATTATTCCGTTGTCTCCATGTATAAGATGATCTGTAGTTTTATGTTCTGATTTTTTAAACCAATTATCTATAGGAAGATTTGGATAAATAAGGTTATATTTTTCTAATTTTGTATCATAATCTAATTCGTCAAGACCCTTATTAGCTAATTTTAAAAGATCTTGCATTTGATAAATTCCTGTTCTTCCAATTTTTCCATAAACCATAATTTCTATAAATCCATCCTCTTCTAAAACACTTTTAAGAGTCCTTAAACCTAAAGAAGGATCTTCTAAATGATGAAGAACACCTATACAATTAATATAATCAAATTTACCAAATGTTTCCATTTTTAAATCTAGAAGAGACATTTCTCTTATCTCTACATTATCAATTTTATAAATTTCTAATCTCTTTTTTAATATTTTTAACGAAGAAGGACTTAAATCAATTGCTACTATTTTTATATCTTTATATTTTTTTAATTGTAAAGATATATAAATTAAATCATTTCCTAATCCAACACCTGCAAATAATATCTTAAAATTATTAAAATTTGTTTTTTCTCCTTTATAAATATAATGATTAATTACATTAAAATTAAGTATTCTTCCTATTAAACATTCAGGTGCTTTTTCGTCTAAGTTTTCATTATATTTAGGATAAACATAATCAGTATACATATTTTTTACTTTTTTTTCTGTCATTTTTCTATATTTTTTGTTTAAAAACTTATATATCTTTTTGATATATAAATATATATTAAATTATGCCGCGAATGCAAATGCTCCAGTAGTGGGAACTGTTTCTGCGACTCCAACAACTTCAATAGCCCATCTGCCTGTCCTGTAACAAACAAAATTAATTTTAGACCCAAGCCATAAAGACTGAGTAGCATCATTGACACTTGTGTAAACCATATTAGTTTCACCTGCAGTAGAAGTATCATAGGTGACAGTGGCTCCGCCAATAGGGGCAATTGAACCAGTTTCCCATGCGTCGCTACCTGCACAATTAAAAGTAAGAGTATTAGCAGCAGCACCAGTATCACCAGCTTGCAAGTAAACACAAACTCGTCCTTGGACAGCCGCCGGTAAAGTATAAACCACTGCGGCTCCACCTGCCCATAATGAAGGATTGATGGCGTTAGCTACTAAAGTAGCTGTAGCAGCGGTAGCACCAATAGCTGTTTGCAGAGGCAAATTACCAACTCCGACAGCGGGTCCTCTTGTATTAAAAGCTCCATCAACAGTTAAATCACCGTTGACAGTAGTATCTGGGAATTGCCTAGCCCCAAGTCCTTGATGGAGACCACCATAAGTACAGACAGCTACTGTAATGAGAACAAAAAGCAGAATAAGCCACAACATACTGACGTGCATGCCAAGTCCTTTGAAACTTTGAGTACCGAGATCTAAATTGAGACCACTTTTACGAGCTGGAGATTTTACCATTTTTATATTAATAAAAAAAATTTTTTTTTAATTTTATTTTTTTTATTATTTTTTTAAAATAATATATATTATATTATTTTATTTTTTTAATTTAGATAAAGTTTTCAAAGTTTGTTTTTCTTTTAAACTTTCACTAATATATTTTTTAAAATCTATATCTTTTTTATTAAAAAATTTAGTTAATAGCGTCATTAATCCTAGGTAATATTTATAAGCCTCATCTTTTTTAGTAGGCGAAGATTGTCTTATTTCCGAAGTGGCATGTATAGTAAATCTGTGCTTATAATTTTTTTCTTTATGTTTTTTATCTTCTTTTTCTTCTTCTATATCAAAACATACATTACAGCCTTCACTAAACGCTGAATGCCATGTAACAGCAACTCCTTCCTCTGCCAAAAAAGGTGCTAATTTATGTAAAGGCATTTTAAAATTAGGATTTTTAATAGGCATAATATGGTAAACTGAATTAAAAATATTATAATTTTCACATTTTAAACCATCCTCAGTTAAAATTAAATCGTTTACTAATAAATTAATATGGTTTTCATAAGATTCTAAATCATCATGATCATCATAATATTTTAATAAAAATAGAATAAATTTTTTATTCATTTCATTATCTATTTCTAATTCTTGTAAAATATCCTTTTCTATAGTATCACTTTTAAATTCTGATAATTCTTTTAGTAACCAATTGATATTTTTTTCTTTTTCTTCTTTTGATAAACTATTTGAAAATTTTAATAACTCATGTAAAACAAATAAATGTTCCATAACTCTATTTATAACTTTAATTCCTGTCTCTACTGTAGTTGTTCCCATAGTAGTAATTGAATTAGAAGACATTTTTATATGTATATTTTTTCCACCCATTTGAATATCTAAAGATATCATATTGCTCATAGCCCCTGTTCTCATACCTCTTCTTATATCTTTATAACCTAAAAAAATAATAGCTCCATCAGGTCCATAATAAGGTATATTTTTTCTAGTACCAGATAATAATTTAATTCTCTTACCCTCTTTAGAAAATTTATGTGTAATAATTAAAAATTTAGATAATATATTGGTATCTAGTTTATTATTCAAAACACCTTTAATTACTGTAGTAGAAGCTACATAATCTTTTTTTTTCATTATAACTATGTCCGGTACAAAGTCGCTCATATTTAATTTATAATTTTATTTAAATAATGATATTATTTAAATATTTTTCATTTTTAATATTTAATTTTTAATATTTAATTTTTAATATTTAATTTTTAATATTTAATTTTTAATATTTAATATTTAATTTTTAATATTTAATTTTTAATATTTATTTTTTATTTTTTATTTTTCTTTTAATTTTTGGATGCAATTTTACTAATAAATAAATTACCAATCCTAATACAATCAAACCTCCAACAACAGAAAGAGAAATTATTAAGGTATCTTTTTTATCATTTTTATCAGTATTTTTTATATATGGTTCTGGTTGTAAAGAGTGTCCTAAAAAACTAGCATAGGGAGTTGTACAAGTACTAGTATTACAATCATTTTTAATATTATCGTCTGTATATTTATAAATATAATAATCGCCAATAGTAGTAAAATTTATTCTTAATATTTGATCACTAGTAGCACAGAATCTGATGTATTTATTATAACCAGTGAGTAAACTGTATTGTAAAACATATGGCACAGAATCTGTGGGACAAGTAATTGTCTTTCCGCTATATTGAGGTACTAATCCCGATGTATTATTAGTAGTATTTAAACTATTAATATACAATTTATTAAAAATAGTCCATTCCATTTCTAAATAGTCATAAAGTTCCGGATGTGTTTTTTTGGGAAAATTAGTTAATTTACAATTCCCAACAGCCAAATCATTATATTGTGTTTCAGTAGGTTTATTAGCTTTAGTATATTGTTTATCTATAGCTATTTGCATAGGACCTATTTGGGGATAAATACAATTTAGTAATTTACCAGTAGTTGCATCGTAACTTTTATATGAATTTGCATCTAGATTTTGTATAGTTTGATGATCAGCAAACATATTATCACTAGATAAAAAAGGTTCACTCATTTTATTTTGTTCTTAATATATTTTTAGAAAAAGCTTTATTATATTCCACATGTCCTGTATCAGGATATGTATTATAACCGTGCCGTTGTGTCTCAGTTGCAGTCTCTGACTCTGTTAATTGAGGTGCTTTATTTTCTTCTGTTACATTAATTGTCGGTGCTTTTTTATCTCCTTTTTTACTAAACCCGTATTTAAATATAGCCACTGCTACAACCCCTATAACAATAATCATAATTATAAAAATAAGACCACTAATTCTAAGTTGTGTTGCTGATTGAGAATTAGATTCATTATTTTGGGCAGTGAATTTAGACATATTTTTTATTACACATTGAAATTTATTAGATTCTCCAAGAGCATTAAGATCAATATTATTAACAGTATCATTATGAAGAACAAAATCAACATTCTTTGTGACAACTGTATTATTTTGACATAAAGAATTTGTAAGCTGTGTAGCTTGATTTGATATTTGTTGAGAACTGGTTTGGTTTATATCCTGATTATTTCCTCCTGCTAATTGAGATAAAACACTAAAAAGACCAGGGACGTCCATTTGAAGAGATTTTTGCTGATCTTTTAAATTATTTATTATACTACTTTGCAAACAGGACGTTAAGGCGCAAGAACTGTCATTAGTTATACAAGAAGTAGTAGAGCTAATATTGCCTATTGTACTGTCAGTAGCAACGATATGAATATTACTGGTAGCAGAACATGCCACACTACATCTTTGTGTGGTTTCTTGAGCTATATCCGTTGCTACTGATTGCTCGTTAGATTGATTAATCGACATTTTGGCTCCCATCGTTATTTTATAAAGCAATAAATAAAATAAAATGTCCTACAATCTTAATAGAATAACAATATTTAATAATCAAAAAAATTTCCCTAAAACTATTATAAAAGCATTAGTTCATACTTGCGGTGTCAGTGTTAGTGATAGTCAAGTAGAAAAAAGGGAAAAAGAAATATTAGAATATATTAAAAATTATGAAAGAATAATTGATGAAAATTTTGATAAAATTGAAAATAACGATGGCTTATTAAAAATAGCAGAATTTATAGGAGATCAGAAAAGTTGGAAAAATAAAGAAACTTTAATTCAAGCTTTAAAAAATATTATAATTTTTAATAAAAACCAAAATATAGAAGATTGTTTGAAAGAGGATAAACTTATAATATCTTGGAAAACAAATGATAATATTAATTCTTGTGATCCTATTATGGCGTATAAATATTGCTTAGCTAAAAATATTCATATTGAAAATAGCGATAATATTTCAGATATTGAAAATAAGATAAATAAATTTTTAAATATTGAAAAAGAAAATAAGCAAATAGAAATAGAATTATCCGATATTAAATTAGATAAAATAGAATTAACAGAACAAAGATTTAGTGAAATAGAATTACCAGAAATTAAAGATAGTAAATTAGAAGAATATAAATATGAAATTGAACGAAAAAATTATGAGTTAGAAAAATATAAAAGCGAATTAGAAAAATATAAAGAAGGAAATGAAGAAAGAAATAATGAGTTAGAAAAATATAAAAATGAATTAGAAAAATATAAAGAAGGAAATAATGATATAGAAAAATATAAAAATGAATTAGAAAAATATAAAGAAGGAAATAATGATATAGAAAAATATAAAGATGAAATTAAACAAAAAACTTATGAATTAGAAAAATATAAAAATGAAATTGGTCAAAAAACTTATGAGATAGAAAAATATAAAGAAGGAAATAATGATATAGAAAAATATAAAGATGAAATTAAACAAAAAACTTATGAATTAGAAAAATATAAAGATGAATATATGCAAAAAACTAATGAGTTAGAAAAATATAAAGATGAGTTAGAAAAATATAAAGATGAATATATGCAAAAAACTAATGAGTTAGAAAAATATAAAGATGGAAAAGGAGAAAATATTAATTTAAATGAAAAATTATTTTCTCATAGGCAAATAAAAACTTTTTTAAATTCTAAACCAAAAGAAATAAATTTAGAAGGTTTGAAAAAATTTCTAAAACAATCAATAGTTAATTTATTATCTGCTAAAACTTTGTTATCTAATGAAGAAGCAATTTATTTAGGATTAAGAGCTTTTTCCTTTGATTTGAGAGAAAGTATTAATCCTCATGAAGATTTATTAGAACTTAATGAAAATATTAAAAAAGATATTTCCTTTATTCCTGATAAAGATAAAGAGGATTTATTTTCAAGAAATTTAAATCTTAACAAAAATTATTATTCTCTTAGTCATTATTATTTTAAAGAATTAAAACCTTTTTATACACCAAAAATGTTAAATGAATTATATGAAGAATATTCTATTGAAAATAAAAATATTAATAATCTAGAAGAATATTTTAATAAAGAAAATTTTTATAGAGGTTGGTTATCAGGTGACGAAAAAAGTTATTTTGGTAAAAATTTTAAGTTTGTTTCACAAAAAGATATATTAAGTTTAGGTATTATTAAAAGCCAAATTATAAGTTTTGAAATAGAAGAATTGACTGAATTTTTTAAATCTAGAGGTAATAAAAATCCTATAACAAATAAATATTTAGAAGTTTATCAAATAAATAGTATTAAAAATATTTGCCATAAATTTAAAGACTATAATAAATATCAAGAATTATTATTATCATTAAATAAAAAAGAATTAAAGGATAGTAAAGATATTAATTTCTTCACTAATAAATATTTATTTGCTTCTGAATTAATTGATAAAATATTAGATGATATTATGAAAATAGGATTTTATATAAGAGGTTGGAAATTAACATTGGATATAGTTTATCCTTTGAGAAAAAAAGATTGTATAGATTATAATGAGAAAAAAGACAAAATAAATACAAATATTGAAAAAGTTTTAACAGAATTAAATTATCGCATAGAAAAAATTGCAGATAAAAGTATAAAAAACGTACTTAAAAGATTGCCTGTTGTTAACTATATTGTAGAAGATTTTGTTTATGATGATAAAAATGAAACTGTAAATGATTTAATAGTATCTTTAGAAGATTTAGAAAAAGTGGATATAAACAGAATAAGTAATAAATTTATTTTATTCTCATATTATTATTCTTTGATAACTTCTAATAAAAAGAAATTTCATATTTCGGAATTCGAAAATATATAAATATTATTATTATAAAAAATATGTTAAAAAAAGTAATAATTTTATATTTTGCCTTTATTATAAGTAAAATAAAAAAAGTATAAAAAATGAGTAAAAATATTAAAACTTATAAAAAATAGACGTTTTTTATTTTTATAGGATATTTATAAGCAAATTATAAAAAAGTCTATAAATAAATTAAACCTTCGAACCTTTATTTGGCCTGTAAATAATAAGAAACAGTGTTTTTTAGGAATTATTTTAATGGGAAATCCCTTAAAATAAGTATTTTTAGTAATAATTTAGATTTTTAAAATCTAAATTATTACTTTTATGAAGATAAAAATAGTTATCAAAAAAGTAATAATTTTATATTTTGCCTTTATTATAAGTAAAATAAAAAAAGTATAAAAAATAAGTAAAAATATTAAAACTTATAAAAAATAGATGTTTTTTATTTTTATAGGATATTTATAAGCAAATTATAAAAACGTCTATAAATAAATCAAAACTTTGAACCTCTTTTTACCCTGTAAATAATAAGAAACAGTGTTTTTAAGAATTGTTTTAATGGAGAATCCCTTAAAATAAGTTTTTTTAGTAACAATTTGTATTTTCAAAATACAAATTCATATTTATTGTTATAAATTTATAGATATCAAAAAAGTAATAATTTTATTTTTTGCCTTTATTATAAGTAAAATAAAAAAAGTATAAAAAACAAGTAAAAATAATAAAACTTATAAAAAATAGACGTTTTTTATATTTTGCCTTTATTATAAGTAAATTTTAAAAACGTCTATAAATAAATCAAAACTTTTAAAACCTTTTCCACCCTATAAATAATAAAAAACACTGTTTTTAAGAATTATTTTAATGGAGAATCCCTTAAAATAAGTTTTTTTAGTAATAATTTAGATTTCAAAAATCTAAATTCATATTTATTATTAAAAAAAATAGTTATCAAAAAAGTAATAATTTTATATTTTGCCTTTATTATAAGTAAAATAAAAAAAGTATAAAAAATAAGGAAAAAATAAAAATATATTAAAAAAAGTAATAATTTTATATTTTGCCTTTATTATAAGTAAATTATAAAAACGTCTATAAATAAATCAAAACTTTGAAACCCTTTTCTACCCCACAAATAATAAGAAACAGTGTTTTTTAGGAATTATTTTAATGGAGAATCCCTTAAAATTTATATTTTCAAAATATAAATTAATAAAAATAAATATAATTTTTTGGAAGCAATTCTAAATCATCTAAAATTTTACCCATATTGTAATAAAAAAAATTAAAACATCTTCTTCTTTTTAAATTAGCTTTTTCAATAATAAAATCTTTCAAAATATAATCGAATTCTTCTAATTCAAAAATAGCTTCAATTGATTTTACATCTTTTTTATAATTTTTTTTAAGAATTTTAATAAATTCTTTTATATGTAAATTAATTATCTTCGTTATATTTTCTTTATAAAATAAATTATAGTAATAGGTATTAGATTTTATTAAATCTAAACTTTCCGAATATGGAAAATCTTTTTGAATAACTTTGAAACCAAAATCTATATAAGGATTTTTAAGACCACTTAAAGTATTAACTGTTATAAAATCTATTCCTTTAAAAACTAAATTATCTTTTAAAATAGTGTAATTTAAATAATAATATCTATTAATAATATCTATTAATTTTAAAAATATATTAAATTTTTTCTCCGAATATTCTTTTTTATAACATTCTATTTCTGAATAATATTTATCTCTATTTATTATAATTTTACACCAATCATCTATATCATAATTTAATTTTAAATTTGAATTATATATTTTAATTTTAAAATTAATATCTTCAAAATTAATAGTTTTTTTAGTTTTACAATTTTTAAATAAATAAGTATAAATATCCATTTTATATAAAAGATAAATCTTTTCCGAATCTTTGAGTTATATAATAATAAAGTGATAAATAAAAGAAAATTTATAATATTTAAAATATTTAAATTAATTAAAAATTATGAAGGATAAAGGTACTTATTTATTAGCTAATGTCAAACAACGTAGCAGTGATTGGTTTTATATGAGAAAAGGCAGAATAACGGGTTCTATATTACCTAAAGTAGTAGGTCATGCTCCTTATTGTCACCAGACATATGAGGAAATAGCAATGTGTATAACAGGTAAAATGAAAGAAGTTTTTACTAAAGAAGCAAAAGAAAGAATGAGTAAAGGAACACACTATGAAGATTATGTTAGAGGATATTTAGAAAAAGAATTAAATGTTAAATTTGTAGAAGAAGGTTTTTGCATTTGGAAAAAAGCTCCTGAAAGATTTGGATGCTCCAATGATGGAGCTATGGATGATGTTACTTTTCTTGAAATTAAATGTCCCGCTAAAATGTATAGACCTATTCAAGATTATATAGATAATCCTAATGCAGATCCAAATAGTATAGATCATATTTATAAAGGTCATTATGACCAAATGATTATGAACGGAGTAGTAACAAATAGAAAATATGCTATTTTTTGTGTTTATGCTCACGAAGAAAAACAAATATTTTATCAACGGATAAAAATAGATTATGATTATTGGTATAATTTTTTACTACCAAAAGCTAATAGTTTTTATGATGATTATATTTTACCAATATTAGATAAATAAAATATTATTTAGATCAAAGATCCGAGAATTTAATATTAAATTCTTAAATTGATTTATATTGTAAAAAATTTGTTATGGAAGGTTATAATGAAATTTATAATAATTAAATTAATTTACCGGACTGAAGATATAATAATAATATTTAAATATAAAATTATTTAAATATTTTATATATTATTCTTTATCTTAAATATTTAAATTATTTTTTAATAAAATGTCTCAAGCATCTATTTCAAAAAAATTATATTTTTTAAAAACAAGTTTACCTTGGATGGTGTATATGTTTACTTTAACTTTTATCACTGCAGTAATTACTTTTTTAGTGTTCACAGGAAAATCTGCTAATAATATGCATAAAGCTGATGCCTTAATTACTAGAACGCAGAATAATGTTTATAATAGTTCAGACAGTTTTTATAGAGAATTATCTTTCCAAGCTAGTGTTATTTCACTATTAACAATTATTACTATTTGTGTAATATATCATACTTTTAAAAGTATAATTTAATTTAATATATATTTAATAAATTATATATTAAAAAATAACAAATTTAAACCTATGTTAAATTTACCTAACGAATTATGGATACATATAATTAATATTTTAGAAACTGATGATATTATAAATTTAATATTTGTTAATAAATTTTTCTTTCAAATAACTAAAAATTATCAAAATTTTATAATGAATAATAATCATGTAAGACATAATAAATATAAATATATAAATCATTTAAAAAGAATAAATTATTTTCAAGATTATTCTGGAATTTTTAAATTTTATTTAAACGATTTTTCCAATTTAAATTGTAACACTTTAAAAAAGATTGAACTGAGAGTAACAAATTTATATGATGTAGAAATTATAAAAAATAATAAGAATGTTAATAATTTAAAACTTGTTAATGTTTATTTTAAAAATGATACTAGAGAAAATATTAAATATATAAATGATTTAAAAAAATTAAAAAAATTAACCCTTATCGGTTTTAATTATGGCGATGAATTAATTAAAATTATTAACAAAAATTTTAATCTGAAAGAATTGGTTTTAGAAAGTTTTATTAATTTAGAAAACTTTTCGAAGATCGAAAATAAACAATTAAATGTTTTAAAAATAAATAATTGTAGATATAATGATGTTGAACAAGTTAATGAACTTATAAAAAAACAAGAAAATATTAAAATTTTAAGTTTATCATATTGTAAAATTAATAATAATACTATCGAAGTAATTGGTAATCTATATAATAATTTAATAGAATTAAATATATCTTTTCCTCAAGGAATTGTTAATGATTTATCAGTATTTATTTTATCTTCAAAATGTCACAAATTAGAAAAATTAAATTTGGCTGGATCTTTAATTACTAATAATAGTATAAAATATCTTACAAGTAATTGTCCTTTAATTACAGAATTATATATAGCCAGCACTTCGATAACTGATATGTCATTAATTTATATTTCAATGTATTATCCTGAAATAAAAATATTATCAGTAGAATTTAATTATATTTCTAGAATAGGCATGTATAATATTTTGCTGAGATGTAGAAAATTATTAAAAATATCTTTTTTTAATGATTCATTTACTAATAATTATATTTACAATGTGTATCAAAGATTATTATATAATCAAAATGGTTAAACTGTGTTTGAATATGATTGTTAAAAATGAAGAGAAAATTATTACCAGAATGTTAGAAAGTGTCGTTGAAATTATTGATTTTTTTATTATTTGCGATACTGGAAGTACTGATAAAACTAAAGAAATAATTCAAAATTTTTTTAAAGATTACCCCAATATTAAAGGTTGTATAGTTGATGATAAATTTGAAAACTTTGAATATAATAGAAATAAAGCATTAAATTATTGTAAAGATTTAGGGGATTATATATTATTAATGGATGCAGATCATATTTTGAAAATTAAAAATTTTGATAAAAATTATTTAATTAAAGATGCTTATTCAATATTTCAAGAGGATGATAATTTTAGTTATCAAAATGTCAGACTAATAAAAAATAATAAAAATTTTTATTATTACGGTTATACACATGAAGTTATATTAAATAAAAATTCAATATCTATTGATAAAATTTCAAAGGATAGTATATTTATTAAAGATTTAGGAGATGGAGGTTGTAAAAAAAATAAAATAGAAAGAGATATTAGATTATTAAATTTAGCTATTAAAGAAAACCCTCAAATAATCAGAAATTATTTTTATTTAGCTAATACTTATTTCTCTAAGAAAGATTTTAAACAAGCTAAAATTTATTATAGAAAAAGAATATTAATGAAGGAATGGAAACAAGAAATTTTTTATAGTTATTATAAATTATCTTTGATTGAAATTATTAATAATAATATTGATAATGCTATTTTGTTATTATGGGAGGCTTATGAAGCTTGTCCTGAAAGATGTGAAAATTTATATTATTTACATAAACTTTATAAAGAATTAAATAAAAATAATTTAGAAAATTTAGTTATCAATATTATTATAAAAAATATTAATATTAATAATGATAATTTTTTATTCTTTGATAAGAATATTAATAATAAATTAAAAAAGAATTTAAATATATAAAAAACTATTAAAATAAATTATTATTAATTATTAATAATAATTAAAATTAAAAAAATAATGGATAAAATATATTTCGAAAATAAAAGTTATTATTTTTTATGTCCTCATCAAGATTGTAAAGCGATGATAGAAGTTCCTAAAAATTTAATAAATTGTAAAATATTTAGACACGCCGTTTATAAAGAAAATATGAAGTTTGTTAATCCTCATGCGAAAAAAGAAGAATGTCAAGAATGGTTAGAAAAAGATCTAATTTATGGTTGTTCAAAACCTTTTTATTTTGACGGCAAGATATTAAAAATTTGTGATTATTTATAATTTTTCAAAATTTTAGTTAAACTTTTAATTTGTTGTAATTTTTCCATACCATCATTATAACTTTTAATATCAGATAATTTTATAAATATTTTTATATTAAATAATTTTTTTCTTAATAATACATTTTTAGAAGCCATTTCTATATATTTACTAACAATAAGTTCTCTTTCATTAATAAAATTTTTATATTCTCTATCAGTCATTTTTAATTTAAATGATACAGAATTACCTTCAGCTTTACTCATCATTAATAAATCGAAGATCCGGAAAAAATCTTATTTAATTTATATAAATTAAATAAAAATATCAATTTATTTAAATTAATATGTAAAATAAATTGAATTTTATTTGATTATAAAGTATATTTAAATAAATATGGATTGGATTGAAGCAAAACCCAGTAATAATTTTAATAATAAATATTTATTATTTTGTTTATCTGAACTTTTTAATTTTAAATTACCTAAAGAATATTTAGAATTAATAATTGATATTGTAAAAAATAGTAAGATATTTATATTCGAAAAAGATATAATTAGATTAGACCGAAGGTCCGGCAAATCTGATGATTTGTTAGGAAATGATTTTTTTAGCAAATGCATCAGTTTAACTAACGTAACTATTCCCAATTCTGTCATCAGTTTAGGAGTTGACTCGTTTTATGGTTGTGTCAGGTTAACTAACGTAAATATTCCTAACAAATCTAAAGATTTGCCGGACCTTCGGTCTAATTCAGTTGTCAATATAGGAAATGGTTCTTTTAGTCATTGTGTAAATTTACGTGAAGTAGTTATTCCTGATTTAATCAAAATTATAGGAAATGATATTTTTAATAATTGTGTAAAATTAACTAGTGTAACTATACCAAATTCAGTTATTAGACCGAAGGTCCGGCAAATCAAATGATTTGTTAGTATAGGAAGATATTCTTTTTTCGATTGTAAAAAATTAACTAACATTACCATACCTAATTCAGTTACCAGTATAGGACATTATTCTTTTTTTAATTGTAAAAAATTAACCAGTTCAATTGTTCCTGATTCAGTTACCGACACAGGATATAATTGTTTTAATTAGTAATATAATTTAGATAAATTGATTATTTAAATAAATATTTATTTAAATATATTTGCCGAATCTTCGATTTATCAAATCAACAGATGTTTGAATGTAAAGAATGTGATAAAAAATATGATTTTGAATTTAAATTATTAGCCCATAGTTGTATAAATAGAGATAATTTTGCTTACCAATGTAAAATTTGTCAAAAAAAATTTCAACAATCTCAAACTTTAAAAGATCATATTATTATTCATACAGGTGAAAAACCTTATGAATGTACTAAATGTGATATGAAATTTAATTGTAAAAGTAATATGACTAAACATATATTTAGACATGAAAATATTAAAATAATTAAATGTGATTTTTGCGATAAAATATTTTATAATAAATATAGTCATAAAATACATATTGATACACATAATGGTATCAAAGCCTATTCTTGTGAATTTTGTCAAAAACAATTTTCTTATAGAGCTTCTTATAAAATTCATTTATCTATTCATACAAATGAAAAACCTTATGGTTGTGTTATATGCGGTAAAAATTTTAGACAAAAATATAAACTCGATAATCATATAAAAATTCATATTGGTAAACATAATGATAAAAACTATTCTTGTGATATATGTCAAAAACAATTTTCTCATAGATCCAATTATAGAACCCATTTATTTATTCATAAAGATGAAAAACCTTTTAGTTGCGATATATGTTTTAAAGATTTTAAAAGAAAACATCATCTTGATGATCATATAAAAATTCATACAGGTGAAAAATCTTTTAGTTGTGATATATGTTGTAAAGATTTTAGAAGAAAAGATCAACTTACTAGACATATAAAAATTCATAATAAAAAATAAAATAAATATAATTATTAAATTATATTTGTTAAATTATATAAATAAGTTAGAAATTATATTTATAATTATGAAAAATAAAATAATAATTCTATAAAAAATAATTGATATATAATCTATTTTCATTGAATATTGATAATCTTTTATAATTTCTTTATGTTCTTCTTCAAATAAATTATAATTTTTACTGAGATGAATATAATCTTCTCCAAGTATTTTATAATCTTTTGATAAGAGGTTATTTTTTTCTTTCAAAGAATTGATAATTTTAGAAACTTTTTTTCTTGGAAGATGATCATCTGAATCTGAAATGTTTAAACAAATGGAACAACAATCAGGATAAATACAAGAGCATGTTTTTACCAACATCTTGTAAATCGAAGATCCGGAAAACTAAGAGTTTCTATATTAAAAATATTTTTAATATATTATTCAATTTTACTTACAAATATTGTATAAAAATAATAAATTTTCCGTAAACTTTTAATTTATATAAATTATTTCAACACGTTCTGAAAAAGTATTTTCTTCTATAATAATATCTTGATTATACCCTTGGTCCGGCAAATCCTTAGATTTGTTAGATCGAAGATCCGGCAAATCCTTAGATTTGTTAGATCGAAGATCCGGCAAATCCTTAGATTTGTTAGATCGAAGATCCGGCAAATCCTTAGATTTGTTAGATCGAAGATCCGGCAAATCCTTAGATTTGTTAACAATAATTGCCTTAGTTAAATTTTTACACCGAAAAAAACAATAATTTCCTATACTAATTACTGACCAGGGAATGACTATATTAAATAAATTTTCACAACCCCAAAAAGAACAATCTCCTATATTTATTACTGAATCAGGAATGGATATTCTAGTTAATTTTTTACAACCAGCAAAAGAACAACTTCCTATGGTAGTAACCGAATTAGGTATAACTACGCTGGTTAATTTGTTATAATTATAAAAGGCACAATCACCTATATTTATTACTGTTTCAGGAATATCTATAGTAATAAAACTTTTACAATTATTTAAAGTATTTGTTTCTATATTGATTATATCTTTTTCAAATATAAATATTTTACTATTTGTTACTATATTATTTATCAGTTCTAAATAATCTTTAGGAAATCTTATTTCAAATAAATTAATCAAACAAAATAATAAATATTTATTAATAAAATTATAACCAGGTTTTGCTTCAATCCAATTATTCATATTTTTAAATATTTAAATATTTAAAAAATCAATTAAATAATTTAGTTTCTATAAAAACTTTCAGTTTTTTCGAATCTTTGATTTTATAATTTTAGTATGTTTTGGAATATTAATTTCTCTTATATTGGAAATTGGAATTGGAATAGTTATATTATCTAAACTTTCGCATTTTTCAAAAACATCTTTTCCTATCACAGTGACCGAATTAGGAACAATTACATTATTTAAATTTTTACAATAATTAAAAGCATAATTTCCTATAACTTTTACAGAATTACCTATGATTATACTTTCTAATTTTTCACAACTAGAAAATGCATTTCTTTCTATAACAGCTACCGAATTCGGAATATTTATATCAGTTAATTGATGACAATCACAGAAAGCAAAACCTCCTATACTAATAACTGAATCAGGAATAATTATTTTATTTAATTTTTCACAACCATCAAAAGTCCATTTTTCTATGGTAGTTATTGAATTAGAAATAATTACACTATTCAAGTTTATGCATCTGCAAAAAGCAAAGGACCCTATACTAGTGACTGAGTCAGGAATATTTATACTGATTAAACTTTCACAATTACGAAAAGAAGCATCTTCTATACTAGTGACTGAGTCAGGAATGTTTATATTTATTAAACTTTCACAATTATAAAAAGAGGCACAACCTATAATAGTAAGTGAATTAGATCTTCGGTCTGGAAAATCATTGTATTTGGTAGAAATAATTACACTAATTAAATTTAAACAATAATTAAAAGCTTCTCTTTGTATAATAGTAACTGAACTAGGAATAATTACATTAATTAAATTTCTATTATTACGAAAAGCTTCCTTCTCTATAATAGTTATATTTTTTTCAAATATATATATTTTACTATTTTTCACAATATCAGATATTAATTTTAAATAATCTTTAGGTAATTTTATTTTAAAAAGTTCAAATAAACAAAATAATAAATATTTATTAATATAATTATCAGGTTTTGCTTCAATACAAATATCCATATTATTTATTATATAAAAATTATTTTATATAATATTCAATTTATTAATTATCTTGATTATCTATTTCTTTTATTTTTTCTTCAAACCATATTTTTAAAGCTTTCAAATCTTTAACTATTGTTTTAACAGCTGTAACATCATGTATTTCGTTTATTTTAAGAAATTCTTGAGTATCTTTAATTAAAAGTATAACCATTTTAATAGGAGTAACAACTGATACAGGTTTTAAACGCTTTTTAAATCTTGTTTGATAATCAAGAATTTTGTATTTATCAATTTCTTTAATATAACCATATTCAAATAATTTATCTACAGGTTTCATCAAAGCATTATTAATATAATAAAAAGAATCTATCTCTTCCGGAGGAAATAAACCTAGTTCAGATTTAAAATCATCTGGAATTTTATCACCATAATTATATCCTGAAGTTTCCCATTGTTCTAAAAATAATTCATTTGTTCTCATTTTATAACCCATCATATCTCTATTTTTATAATCTTCGACAATAACACAAGGAAATCGTTCGCCGGGATTAATAGTTCTATTTACTTCTTTTGTTAATTCATGAAAAATAGCTAAAGGATAATTTCTTGATTTATAATTAGATCCCATACTTTTAATGATAGCTAATTCTTCAACTACTTTATTTAAATCAATAATATTATCTTTTTCAAAATCTAAATTTATAACTTTTATAATTCCATCAATAATAATATTAAAAGTTTCATATATTGGTTTTTCATCAAAAATATTTCTAATAACTCTTTCATATATTTTTCTTACCCATTTACAATTATCTCTTCTCGCTAAGAGGATACCTTTAACATTTAATTTTTCTACATCAGAATTTTTTTCTAATATAATATTTCCGTCCTTATCATATTCCATATAAGCATAATGCTTTTTTTTCATAAATAAAGCTCTCATAGCTTTTTCAAATTCTAAATTTAAAGGTTTAGGAAAAATACCTTCCTTTTTTTCTTTGATAATAATACCTTCTTTATCTTTTATTTCTGGATGACCATTAATATCTTTTTCCATTTCATCAGCCACCTCATAAATTTTAGAAAAATCATCAAGACCAGGCACATGAACCATCGTACTATCAGTATTCTTAATATTAATTTCCCCTATTCCAGCTTGATAAAAGCCTTTTTCTGTTTCAATATCATAAACATAATTATTATAATCTTCATGAATTAATTCTACACTTCTAATGATATTTCCTTCTTCATGATGATGCTCTAAATCACATATTTCTAAGAAAAATTTATTCTGCACAGTAAAAATACAACTATTTATACCTTGCGTTTTTAATTCATAATATTTTCTAGCAGTTTCTAATTTAGTATTAAATCGAAAAATTTTTTCTTCGAACTCTATTTCTTTTTTATCAAACTCAGGAAATGAGGTTGCTAATCTGGTTACCCTCGATATACAATCTTGAGGTTTAATAATTTCCCATTCTTCATTTAATAAACTATGGTCTTCAGTAACATCAACTAACCCTTTGTAAGTATTAATTCTATATATATATTTATTAGTTTTATGGCGAATAATTCTTTTTATATAGTTCCATTCACCCTTACACCAAGTACATAAATTTATATTTGCTTGTTGTTTTTCTCTACGATTACTTTCTCCAACTTTAAACCCTTCATATGGAAACCAATCATCTTCATCTACTAATTTATCTATTCTTTTAATAAATACTTCTCCATTCATGTTAGATAATAATACAGGTTCATAACCGGGTATGCTATCTCCATAAACAACAACAGCTCCATAATTCTTTTCAAAATATAATCCTGATTCAATGATAAGTTCCCTGCCTCTAGAAGTAATACACATACTAGCTTCGATTAAAGAATATTTACCTCTCACTTGCGCTCCTAAAAATCCATATAAAGAATTAGCAGAAACTTTTAAACCCAATTGTCTTGAATCTAAAATATTAGAATTAACTTTTAAAGAAAAAAATTTTTCATTTAATCCTTCAATATACTTAAATATTTTTTCATGATTTTTAGATTCTTTGAAAAATTTTGCTATTATTTTAATAGCATTTTTATCAGTTATATCTTCTATCTTTATTTCTGAATTATTTTTATAAGGACCTAAAATATATTTATCAATAATTTCAATTTCCTTATCAATAATTTTTCTTTCTTTTTTTACTCTTGAACGATTATTTAATAAATTTTCTAAAATTGAAGGTAATAAACCTTTCTTAACTTCTGGTTTAATAAAACCAAATTGATATTCTCTATGAACCATTTTTTCTTCTTCCTTCTTCTCTTCATTATCTTCTTTATCATTTTCTTCAAAATCTCCATAATCAAAATTATCATCAGACGGAGGTTTTGGACTACGAGGTTCCTCTTGTTTAATTTCGAAAAAATTATAACTATCCCTATTAATAGTCTTAAGGGTAGGTAAAAGAGTACTGAAACAAATATTATAAGCAATCATAATTGACGGATATAAAGAATTAAAATCGAAACAAAGAGCTAAAGGCCAGAACCCTACTTTAGGATCAGCTACATATCCTCCATTGAAAAAAATATAATCATTTTTTCTTTTAGTAAGTACATACTGATTATGTGAAGCAATATGATATAATTGAGCTATACATCTTTTTTGTTGTCCCCTAGTAAATAAATCCATAGGTGTTACTCTGAAAATAGAAGCTAGTTCAATTAAAGAAATCCAAACATTTAATTTTTCAAATAATTTCATTACTAATAAAGTATCTTGAACATTGTATTTTACAATCAATGTATTTTTTTCAATAGCTTCTAAAATTTTCTTAACTTTTGTTTTATTATATTGTTTGTAATTAATCTTTAATTTTTTTACTCCTTGAATATAATTTTCTTCTCCTGTTAATTCTTCTAAAATTATTATAGCTTCTGCCATTTTTTGATGAACAGCAAACATCTCCCACGGTTTTAAATCGAATTTTTTCTCGCCTAAAAAATGTTTTCCAACACTACTTAAATCATATAACGGTAATTTATGATCTCTTTTAATATATGGATACATATCTACAGATATTCTTCCTGGACAATTAAAAACCCTTAATTTTTGTACCCCGTAAGCACTGGAACCCCAATTAAATTCTATAATTTCACAGCCTTTATTTTCCAATCTACCTATATTAGGCCATTCCATACCAATATCTTCTAACCTACAATTCATATAATCATAATCGAAACCAAAGATATTATATCCTATAAAAATATCTGGATCTTCTTTTTCGACAATCTCACAAAATTTTTTCAAAACTTCTATTTCGTTTTTAACATAATGTATTTCAACATCATCTACTTTTTTGGTAGGACCAATAATGATCATAATATCTTTTTTTGTTTTTGGTTTCATAAAAGTTTGTAAAGTAATAGAAATGGAAAAAATAATATCTTCGTAATAATGCTTCTGAGGAAAAGCTCTATGATTATGAGAATAACATTCAATATCAAAACTCATAATAATAGGATAACTAAACCAATCATTTGTACTTTTTTTTATTGTTTTCCAATCAATAATATATTCTTTTAAGGGTCTATTATCTGGACCAGCTTTACTAATTCTTTCATCATCATCTAATAATATTTCTTTCCCTTGACAAAAAAATCTTTCACAAATTCCTAAATCTTGATGTGAAAACATCTTATTATGTATATCTACATCTGTTTCATGAAAACTGAGTTCTAATTTATTAAAATCTTTCATATAAATATAATGACATATTCTAGAAACAATATTCATATGTTCGATAGTATTAAAGCTCATAAATAAAAAAGGATATTTTTTACCTCCAGCGTAATAATATAATTTATAACCTTTGATATATTTAATACTGACAGGTTCTTCTATTTCTTTATTAGCTAATTTTTTTTTAATATGATGAATTAAAATTTGAATTGTATCTTGATTCCAATAAATAATATTTCCATATCTATTAACAAGAGATGGTAATTCTACTTTACAAAAAACAGGAAAATTTCTAACTCTACAGAGAGTGGTTTCACTTTTTATATTCATGCACCATAATAAAATTTCTGTATGTTCGTCACCTTTTTCGTTAACGGAATTGTCGTTAACATTAACATCAAAAACATGAAATTCTAAATTTTGCATATTTTTAATATTTTTTTATAAGTTATTATTTTAAAATTTTCAATTTAAAAATATGGATAAAGATATTATTAATTTAAATAATAGTTTTCATATCGGTTCTAAAAGATTTTTACCTTTAGTATTTTTGGTAATAATTGTTATTTTATTAATACCTCTTTATGTTAATGTGTTTAAAGATTACCCTGTAAATGAAATATTATATTTAGCTTTAGAAGATGAACAAATGGCTCTTAATCAAACAACTGTGTTTAGGGATTTAATTACTTATTATAATAATGATAATATATATGGGTATTTTAAAATTACTACCACTTTTCCAAATTCTATCAAATTTAAAGTTATTGATTCTGATGGTAAAGATATTACTAGTAATATTTCTTTGGCTAATGATATAAGTAAACATTCTATTGTTAATTTTGCAAAATCTAATAAAAATTTAACATTACAATATACCAATAGTAGTGCTAGTAATTTTTTAACCAGAATCGAAATAAATTATCAAAATTAATATTATAAAAAATATTAATTTTTTTATATTTTTAAATATTATATTTTTAATAAGATTTTTTATAACGTTGTTCAAAGAATTTCTGACGTATTTCCTTTGCCATAATAGAGTATGCTAATTCCTCATCACTTTGAGGATTAAACAATGCTTTATTATTCTTTTTCCAGTCATTCCAGGCTAGATTACGAATTTTTCTTTCATCTTTATTTTTACAAGACATGTATATGAGAAGATGAGTGTCCCATATTTCTGTCCTTCTTTGTTTTAAATCATCTGCTATCGGATTAACCAACGATTTAAATTTTTTATAAGCTTCCATCCATTTAGCTCCTTCTACTTCTTGCTTAGCTTTCCATTTTTTTCTTTCTTCTTCCCATTCGGAATTTTCCTTGTTTATTCGTTCATTTCTTTTTTTAATACCTTCTTGCATTTTAATTTTCATATTGTTCCTTGGGGGAGCATTAGAAATATTTCTTTCAGATCGACGTTTTCTTTTGGATTGCGAGTTGAGTTTTCTTTTTTTTCTTATTAACATTTTGTCTAGGTTATCGATTTGTTCTTCTGTCAAAGACATGATGAATATTATAATTATTTTTACTTTATTTTTCAATTTTATTAATTTTTTTCGTTAGATCTAAGTACAAAAAATGATTTTTTTATAATTATAAATTATAAAAAATGAATAATATAAATGACACCAAATCAACAGATTTGCCGGATGTTCCATCTACCAAATCAACAGATTTGCCGGACCTTCGGTCTAAATTTCTCCTTGCTCATGGATATGTAACTTTTGATAATATTATTAATATTGACGATACTGTTAAAATTATTGATGATATATTAGATAAATCAGGAGGAGTTCCTAAGTCAAGAGAAGAAGCCACTAAATGGATTAAAATTAAATCTGAATTTCAATCAGATAGTCAATTATTAAATTTAATAAATAAAGGTATCATCAAAGATAAATTAGAAAATATATTAGGAGATTTTGAAGAACTTAAATCGTGTCAAATATCTTATCGTTTTTCAGGTGAAAATATAGATTCTGAAAATATTCATATTGATAATTTTACACCAAGGGATATGAAAAGAAAATATATACCAAACGTTTCAATAGAAACGCCGGATCGAAGATTTAAAGAATTTGATGCTTTAGTTGGTGTATGTTTATCAGATGTGTATGAAGAGGATCGCGGAAATTTTACAGTTTTTCCAGGTTCTCATTTCAGGGTACAAGCTTGGTCTAGAAGACATAACGGAGAAGAATATTTTAAGAAAAATGGATTAGAAGATATGATAAAAAATTTTAAATCCACTGGAGCTAAATTACAACCACATCAATTATGTTCAAAAAAAGGAGATTTAATAATTGCTAATCGTTTTTTAATGCATTTAATTAGTGCGCCAAATAGATCTGATCAAATTAGAAAAATTATTTGGTTTCGTGTAAAAAGTAAAAATAAGACTATTGATCATTTTAATGATATTTGGCAGAAATGGAAATTTATAAATGAACATGATTTTATAAATCAACAGTTTTACCGGGCCTCTGATTTATCAAATAAAATAGAAGAACTTGGTTACGGATATAAGTCTGCGGAAAATGAATATTATATTAAATCACATATGAGCATTCCTAATATATTTGCCTCTATGATTATATTACGTATTAAAGATGATAATAAAAATATTACAATAAAAACAAATGGATTTATTTCTAAAATTGGTAATGAATATTTAGTCAAAGAATTAAAAGAATTAAGTAATATGAATGAATTACAAATGTGTAAATACATATATGAAAATTTTGATTATAATATTTTAATAATGAAATGGTTTCCTAAAACAATTGAAAATGTGAATTTTTTATCATTTGAATATCATCATATAAAATCTATATCAAAAACTAACATGATGAAAAAATGGGCGGATGAATTAGAATTAAATGGTTATGTAAAGAAAGGAAAACCTGGTTATCTTTATGTTGAAGGAAATGATCATTTTTTATCAATATTTTCTAAACGTTTATCTTGTCTTTATTGGAATAAAAAACCTAAAAAATTAACATTGAAACAAGAATTAAAAGATAAAAAATTTTTTATAATTTTAGATTAATAATATAAAATTGAAAATTTAATAAATAATTAATAAATATATATTTGAAGATGTTTCTTTTTTACTCTTTAGGAAATGTATCTTTATATATAATTACGGGTAATTTTTTTGGAGCTTTACTTATAAAATTTTTTTATAATACTACACCTTTAATTTTTTCTTTTTTTCTTATAGGAGTAGAAATATTTTTATCGTCTCTTTATATTTATTATCCAACTAAAATATTTTGTTCTATTTGTTTAGAAGAAAATAGAAATAGAAGTTATAAATTATTATGTGGTCATTATTTTCATATTACTTGTTTTGAAGAATTTATTATAAATAAAAATATTAAAAATAATTATTTTGAATGTCCTTTATGTAGAAAGCCTTTTAGAATAACTTTTGAAATAACAAATTTTAATTCTATTTAGTTATTATTTAATTTTAAATAATAAATATATTAATTTTAAATAATTACCAATTATATTGTGGATAATAAATAATACCGAATGGAAAAAATATACTAGATTTTATTGAAATTGTAAATTTATCTGGATTATCATTATTATAAAAATTTACAAAAGATGATAGTTCTCTATTATAAACAGAATCATATAAAAGAATAAATGAGAAATAACCGATATCAATATTTAATTTATTTTTATTGTTTAATATAGCATTACTAATTAAATTACTTTTATCTCTAACAATTTTTTCAAAAGAAATATATTTTTCAAATTTTGTTAAATTATTAAATTCTGGGTCAACACTATTTCCATGCAATCTCGCTCTTTCAATAAAATCGTGTTCATTATGGAGGGAGCAAAATAAATAAGAACTATTGATAGTTGCCTTAAATCTTAAATTTTCATTTTCATCAAAATGTCTATAAAAAGCATATAATTCCTTGCACTCTTTGAAAGAATATTCACTGTATAATAATTTTTTATTAGTATTTTCATCAAATTCATATTCGACAGGTATTGCAGTATTTTCTATTTCATTGATAATATCTTTTTTAATTTTAGCATCTGTTTGTATATTTAAAATTCTATTAAAATAAGAAAACATCTTTGATTTAACGTTTCTATCGAAACGCCGGATCTTTGATTTAACGTTTCTATCGAAACGCCGGATCTTTGATTTATTATATTTATGATTTATTTTTCAATTTTCATTTTTTTACTTACATATCAATATTTAAAAAAAATTACCTAAATTGAAAATTAAAATTAAATGTTATATAAATAACATTTTGATTTAACGTTTCAATCTAAACGCCGGATCAAAGATCTAGATCTTTGATTTAACGTTTCAATCTAAACGCCGGATCAAAGATCTAGATCTTTGATTTAACAAAAATGTCGGATTTAACTTGTGAACCTTTAGAAATAGAAAAATTTTATAAGGGTGAAAAACCCAAATATTGTCAAGAAACTATTACAGGATGTTGGCGTTTCGATGCTTATCAAAAAGAAGAATCTTTAAAAATATGCCTTTTATACGGGGCAGGAATTTATGTCGGCGAAAAATCTTTTGCTAGGTCTTTAATGAAAGATTTTTTTAAATATAAAGTATCCGATGAAAAAATAATGAAAAATTTCTCTAAATTATTTAGAATTACCGTAATTGTTCATTATATTCAAGAATATAAAAAGAAAGATTGTCATTATTACATTTGTAATTATAGCGAGGAATTTGGGGGAAAATCAACAGATTTGCCGGACCTTCGGTATAACAAAACAACAGTTTTGCCGGACCTTCGGTATAACAAAACAACAGATTTGCCGGACCTTCGGTATAAAACTATTCATATTACCTATAATTTATTTGAAGGAGAATACACTTACGGAGAACCATAAAAAATCATAATAAAATTGAATTTTTAAAGAAAATACACTATATACATTCATTCGTCAAGATGGGCAATTCTTCTACTAAAGCAGAACCATTTCTATATGTATGTTCACCAGGAAAGAAAAATTTTGTTTATATCAACTTTCCATCAGACTTGAGAGATAACGATGATTGGGATCGGGATTTATCTGAGGAAGAGGAAAAGGAAGAGGAAAAGGAAGAGGAAGAGGAAGAGGAAGAGGAAGAGGAAGACCCAGAAGTCAACGAGATTTTGGAGATGCCACCTTCAATGAAGATAACCGAGCTACCAGCATTGGATGCTTCTGTTGAAGACAATCAATTTATCAGAGCGTTGGAGATTTCGAAGATTGAACAAAGACCAGAAGGGCAAGGAAGTCGTCTAATATCCGATATTTTGGAGAAAGGCGATAAGCAGGGACCATTAACCGATTATGGAACGGGAGGTAATTCATTGTGCTATGCGTTAGTAATGTGTGCTCTTTTTTATGAACTTCGTGACACATGTGAAACAGTAGAGCAACTGGAGGAAATTTTGAGATGGTGCGATTTTACACCTGGCAGTTTATACGATTTCCATGAAGTTTTCGAGAAACTATGGAACTGCAAGATTGTAACCGAGGGATGTGTAATCACTGTTTGGGATGGAAACACCATGACATATTTTAGTCAAACATTTGGAGATGGTCAAAAGAAGGTTGATGTATGCTTCAAAAGTTTACATTACATGGCTGGAAAACCATCGGGATTTGAATATTATAGACCCCCTTATTCGATGATTACCTCTTGAAAAGTTCTTTTTTAATGATAGATAAATTTTAGATTAAATTCTTATTATGCTTTCCTGAGTGGATTGGTAGTAATAAAAAAAAAAAAAAAAAAAAAAAAAAAAAAAAAAAAAAAAAAAATTTTACATTAAAAAATAAAAAAAATTTTTAAAAAAAAAGGATAGAATAAATCGAAAATTTTAAAAAAATATATTATAATATTCCAAACAATCATGAGTAAGTTTACAGCAAAACAAACGGAGTCTATTCCTCGTCTTGTTGGACTTGATGACAAATCAAATGCATTTTTCTTTAACGGGAACATGATGATAACCACTCCTTGGAGTTCTATCTCAGGATTGACAGTCACAACATTTCCTGTTACTAAGGAAACAAGTTTTGACGATGTTATTGATGGATTCAAGAAACTTTTTGCTGAAAAGATCGCAAGCGAAGATGCCAAGCTATTTACTGAATGGGATCTTGAAGAAATTGATATCAAGAACTCTATGGAGCAAGTTGAAAAGGAAGGTGGAAAGCAAAGGAAAAAGAGGAGGCTTCCTAAGAAAATCTTTACTAACATCAAGGCTTAAAAAAAAAAAAAAAAAAAAAAAAAAAAAAAAAAAAAAAAAAATTTTACCTTAAATAATTATTAAAAGTTTTACAAAAAAAGGATAGAATAAATTGAAAATTTTAAAAAAATAAGTATAATATATTTCTCTTCAAAGAACAAAAATGTCAGGAATCGATGCTTGCATAGCAGGAGAAAATTGTTCTATCTGTTTCACTGGAAAAAAGATAGGCAGAGATAAGTCGGGTCGTCCTTTTACTACATTGGAATGCAAGGAATGCGATGACATTCTATGGGATGATTTGGAAATAGATGCTCTACGGATAAGAAGAGAACATGGAGCTAGAGAGGCTAGTTTTCTTTTAGTTCTTGTCCAAGACTTGTCTTCGAGAAGAGCTAAGGCTACTGGAAGAAAGGCGCCTAAGTTTAAGCCAATCCTTGATCGTATTTTGATTAACAATCTGCGATGTTTTCTTGGATTGGCTTAGTCACGGACCTTTAAAAAAAAAAAAAAAAAAAAAAAAAAAACTTTTACCTTAAATAATTACTAAAAGTTTTACAAAAAAAGGATAGAATAAATCGAAAATTTTAAAAAAATATATTATAATATATCACCGTTCGAAGCAATCATGCCTGAGTTTACACCAGCACAATTGGCAGAAATCAATTCTCATTTTGATTTACCCAATACAATAGTGGTCTCAAAATATACAGAAAAAGGTTTTAGAGTAGCCTTGGCTACAGATGAAGAACACCATAATACTGGGAAAAAATATTTCGGAGTTGGCATGGGACGATTGATGGCATGGTGTGATTGCGGTGAAAAGCCAACAGTCGAAGGGGTTATCTACGCATTTGAGGTTTTCCTTGATAAATACCCTCCTGTGATTGAACTCACCGAAAAGGAAGTTGCAAGACGCCAAGAAGTAGAAGCTCAACGACTTGCTGATCTCGAGGAAGAAGAAGCTCAACGACTTGCTGATCTCGAGGAAGAAGAATTTTTAGCCGAGTGGGTTATTGATGATTCCGTACTTGCAGAGGCTAGAGCAATTGTCGTGTAAACAAGGTTTTTGGAAAGTTTTTTAATATTAGAGTTTGAAAAATCTTTCCTCGTTCATTAACACGAGAGAAGGATTAAAAAAAAAAAAAAAAAAAAAAAAAAAAAAAAAAAAAAAAAAAAAAAAATTTTAAATTAAATAATTAATAAAAGTTTTACAAAAAAAGAATAGAATAAATCGAAATTTTTAAAAAAATATATAATAATAGCTCAAGCAATCATGTGCTGTTTAACGCCAAAACAAATAGCATCGCTTCCTCGTCTTATTGGACTAGGAAATGCATATGCATTTATCGGTATTTCAATGGTGGTATTAACTAAGCGTGGTAATTCCAATACAAGAATGGAAGTTAAACAATTGTTTGTCAATAGTGAAACAACTTTTGAAGATGTTATCATCGGATTTAAGAAACTGTTTGCTGACGAGATTGCTATCAGAGAGGCTGAGTTTGAAGCCGAGTGGTTAATTGGAGAAGATGAAATCAATGAAGCCATCAAAGAAGATAGGGTAAAAGAAGCTGAATTATTAGCCGAATGGGAGATTGAGAAATCCATACTTGATTATGTTAGAAGAATTCCGGTATAAATAAAGTTTGATAAATCTTTCCTTGTTCATTAACACGAGAGAATGATTAAAAAAAAAAAAAAAAAAAAAAAAAAAAAAAAAAAAAAAAAAAAAAACTTTTACCTTAAATAATTAGTAAAAGTTTTTAAATATTAATGAAAATATAATGGTTTTTAAATTTGATCCAAATTCTACTAAAAATCAAGGACGCTGGAGACTAAGAGACCCCGATGATTTTGTCAGTGATAGTTACATTACTAAAAAAAATGATAATGGCATTAGTTATATTTTAGGAAAATTAAAACACGGAGATGATGAAAAATTTTATGTTCAAGCTATTCGTTTTGAAAAAGATCAATGGACAGAAGAAGAAGCATCTAAATGGTGGAACCAACATAAGAAAAAATTTATTAAACATTGGAAAGACGAAGATTGGTCTCGCAGAAGACCTATTAAAGTAGAATATGAAGAGGCATTAGAAATAGCTAAAAGTTTTGCTCGTAAACTTAAAATTAAATATATAAATCCTAAAAAAGTTACCATTGATAGCAAATTTATTAAAGATGTTATTATTCCTGTTGGCAGTTTAAGAAGAGAAAAAAGGATAGTAGGAGATATAGATTTATTAATTACAAGAAAAATTAATAAGGTTGATTTAAAAGATTTAAAAGACGTTGATATTCTTTCAGGAGGTAATATTATTACTAAACTTATTTACAAAGGAATAAAAATAGATTTATTTGTTTTTTTAGATAAAAATTCTTGGGGTCCTGCCTTATTACATTATACGGGAGGATTTAAGGGAAATATTTATTTACGACAAAAAGCCATAAAACTTGGTTATAAATTATCTCAAAATGATTTAATTGATAAAAATGGTAAAACAATTACTTTGAAAACTGAAAGAGAATTACAAAAGTTTTTAGGTGTTACAGAAAGAATTCCTTCTGATAGAAAATAAAATTTAAATTAAAAATTAAAAATTAAATAAAATGTCTAAAAATTATTTTAGTCTACACGTTTTTTATAAAAATAAAGATAAAACTATTTGGCCAGTTAGAAAAACACGAGGAAATAAATTACCAAAAGGCTGGAAATTTGGACAATCGGATTGGGTTTTCAAATGGATAAATAAAGCGGGTTATGATTCAGAAGCTGTTTGGAATGGAACTCGTGAAAATAAAAAAGATATGATTAAATATTTAAAAATATATTATGAAAAATATTATCAAGAAGGTTATCTTGAAGATAATATAATTATTTTAGAAGAATATCCTAAAAATAAACAAGCCTTTATAAAAGGAAAAATGATTAAATTAAAATGATTAAATTAAAATGATTTTTAAAATAATTATATTTAAAAAAAGAAATAATTATGACAGATATAGAAAAATTCGATATTCTTAAAAATTTTATAGAAAAAAACACTATAATTGAGGAAGGAGATGAAAATGATGAAATGCTAGAAGATACAAAAATTTATGAAGATATTAAAGATGGAGAAGAAATGATAGAAAAATTAGAAAATGATAAGAATAATAAGTTAATACATTTAGGAGAATCTTTAACCTATCTTAATTATTTTTTAGAATGTTATAAAAAAACTGAACATATATTAACTATTGGTGACCAGGAAGATAAATTAATAATATCAATAGATAATAAAATAGAAAATCTAAATAATTTAATAGGAGATTTAATGTTAGAAATAGCTGAAGGTGATAAAGAATATGCTAGAAGTTTTTTACACGATATATAATATAATATTTAATTAAAAAATGAATAGAGAAAATTTATTAGAAGTTTTAAAATATAATAAAGAAATTTTAAAAATAATAGAAAAAATAAAAGATGAAAATAGTGAAAAAAATTCTGAATATATAAAATTAGATTATTTATATACTAAATATTTTGAAGCCTGTATAATTATCGAACAAATATGTTCTGATAAAAAAATATTTTATTAAAATAATTAAATTTTAATAAAATTAAAAATATGTGTTTATTTTAACACCATTTATTTTAAAATTATAACAAGTTATTATTGCATTTTTCATTTTTAATATTTTAATATTTTTTAAATTACAACTTTTCTTAATATGACATCCATTAATATTTAAACAAGAAATTTTATTTAATCCTTTTAAATTACTAACTTTTGTATTACTAATATTTAGATCAATAACATTATTTAAAGTTTTAATATTTGAAATTTCTGTTCCGGATAATATTAAAGTTTCAATATTTCCTAAATTTATTATATCTTCATTTTCTATTAATGTGTTTTGTAAATTTAATCTCTCTTTAATATTACCTAAATGATTTACTTTTTTAACTTTTGTGAATGATAAATTTAAATATATATGATTTCCTAAATTTTTTATTCCTTGATCAGTAACATCTGTACTTGATAAATTTAAATATGAAACATTTTTTAAAGGGTTAGCATTTTTTACACCTGTATTTGATAAATCCAAAGTATGTATATTTCCTAATAATTTAACATCCTCTATATTAGTATTTGATAAAATTAAAGTTCCAATATTTTTAAAATGCTCAGTATTTGTTATATGATTCCAACTTAAATCTAAATGTGTTTGTTTGCTAAACATTGAATAATTTTCAGGATAAAAATAACCTGAATTATTTAAAGTTATAATAGAAATATGTGATATATTTTTTAATGTATCCTCTGAAATATTACAATCTCTAAAATTAATACTATCACATTTTAATTTACTTTTAATAACAATATTTGAATCTTCAATAATTAACCATTCAAAAGAGTTGTTATTTTCAAATATTATTTTTTCTAAATTTTTAATATATAATCCTTTAATTTGCAAATCATTAAACTTTAAATTTATTTTTAAATTTTCTAAACGTAATATATTAATATTTGATAAATATTCAAAATTAAAATATTTCTCATTTTTTATTAAAATATTAAAATTCTTTTTTGCTATAGAAAAATAATTATTATTTAAATTAATAAATTTATAAATATCTTCATCTATTAAATATAATTTACTATTAAATAAAATATCTTTGACAATTATTCTAATTGATTTACATACATGAGAAAGAAATAAAAAATCTCTTTGATTATAAAAAAAATTAACAATAATAGATACAACTAAAGAAGGTAGTTTATCCAACATTATAATATTATTAAATAAAATTTATTTAATAATCATTTTTAATTTTTTATTATTTTTAAGAAAATATATATTAAAATAATAAAAAATATACTATCTTTAAAGGTTAAAATTCTTTACTATTTTTTTGTTATAATATTAAAAAATACACTTTTTTAATATGTCACTTTTCTCCTTTATAAAGTAAATGTTAAAAATAATTGATTATTATTTTTTTAATACTATCACTCATAAAATTTTGATATTTTCTATATTTTCTATTACTTTATTTTTCATATTTTCTATATTTTCTATATTTTTAAAAAATTATAAATTAAAAATATAGATTAAAATTATAAAAAGTAGTAAAAAATATACTATCTTTAACGGTAAAAATATTTTACTATTTTTTTGTTATAATATTAAAAAATATACTTTTTTAATATGTCACTTTTCTCCTTTATAAAGTAAATGTTAAAAATAATTAATTATTATTTTTTTAATACTATCACTCATAAAATTTTGATATTTTCTATATTTTCTATATTTTCTATATTTTTGATATTTTCTATATTTTTGATATTTTCTATATTTTTGATATTTTTGATATTTTTGATATTTTTGATATTTTCTATATTTTTGATATTTTCTATATTTTTGATATTTTTGATATTTTTGATATTTTTGATATTTTTGATATTTTTGATATTTTTGATATTTTTGATATTTATTATTTTTTTGATATTTATTATTTTTAATAAAAATAATAAAGATAATATTTTATAAAGTAAATATACTAGCATATGTTTCATTACCATAAGAAAATAATGTATATGAATTTTCTGAAATAGAATTATCTTTATTAATATAATTTTCATAATTGATAGTTATATAATCTAAATCATCTTTTAATTCATATTCTATTTTTTCTTTCACTAAATAAGTTATGGCTTCATCATAAGTTGTTATTTCAAAATAATTATTATATTCATTAGCAATATTGATAATTTTTTCTTCATCTAAATTTAAAATTTTCATTAAATTATTATAATTTTTTAATATCTTCCAAACAGAAACAGTAGTAAAATAATAACCCATATTAACTTTTAATTCATCCCATATTTTACAAGTTAATAAAGTATTTTTTAAAGAACTGTTAATATTATTTTGAAAAATACTAATATTATTATTAATTTTTATTAAAAATTCTCTTTTCTGATCAATATAATTATAATTTATAATTTCCTTTTCATCGTTTTTAATTAAATTTACCCAATCATCATATTTTTTTTCTCCTATTATAATCTTATTATTTAATTTTTTATCAAAATTATTCTCATTATTAAATATCCCCACTATAGAATTATTACTTAATTTTCCATATCCTTCTGTTTTTTTAATATAATTTTTTATAAATAAATATATTGATTTTTTTAATTCTTTATATAAAAATATTTGATTATTTCCAAAAATATAAGGTATATATTCTGAATAATATTCTATAGCTTCTTCTGTTGTTTTAATATCTGTAGGGAAAAAATATTCTATTTGTAAATTGTTATTATTAATAGAATTAATTTTTTGTTTATTTCCATCTGATATATAAATTTCAAACCATTCATCTAAATTTTTTTGAGGAGAAATATTCCAAATCCATAATATTATCTGAGATACAATGGTAGCATTTTTTTTGATAATATTTAAATTTTGATTTTTAAAATTATCAATATTCTTTTTCTTATTAAGAATATATTCATAACAAATATTTTTTTTCTTTTCTTTAATATCAATAATAGGTAAAAATATTTTATATTCTTTATTTATTTGATACCAAAAACCTTCTGAACCAACCATGTATTTTTTTCCAAATAATTTACAAGCTACATTTTCATCTATTTTATAAACAATATTAGTTCTTGGAACATCCAAAGGAAAGGAAGATTTAATAAATATAGTGGCTTTCTTTTCTTCTCCATATTTAAAATTAATAGCATATGCTCTACCAGAATCATTGATAAATTGTCCTATTATTTCATAATTTTTTAATATAAGATTCCAGTTGATATTATTATAAAAATTTTTATATGTAACATATTCTTCATTTATAAACTCTGAAATATAATAACCATTGTTTTCAATATATTTTTTCATATATATTGAAATTTTATTATCTAAAATAATTTGTTCATCTACTTTTATTATTTCATAATTAACAGGATTTGTATTTTCATGTTTAAAAATTAAAATAGCAGGTAATTTTTCTCTTATTTCTCTATTATGATAATGTTGATGCCTTGGTTTTTCTAAAACAACATGTTCATTTTTGTAAGAAAAAACAAAAATATTAACAAAGAATAAATATTCTAATAATCTATAAAATAATTTAGAATCGAAATTATCATGATCTAAAATATAATTAATATAATCATTATCATAATTATATAATTCTTGAGAAAGTATTTCTTTATTTATTTTAATTGTTTTATTATCATTAATTAGTTCTTTTAATTTATTTACATATATTTCTCTATTGATAACATCTTGATTTAAATATTTTTCTCTAAATTTAATAATTATTTTTGTATTATTTATATATCTTTTATTTTTAATTTTAGGTTGTATATATTTTAAGTGATCTGAAGCATAAAGAATACAATGAAAAAAAGAAGATTTACTATTTTTACTAATTCCTATCCTGGAAAATTCAGAACCTTCATAAATATTTGATAGAAAATTATCTAAATCTTTTGTTAAATAACCTATTTGACCTAAAGATAAAGGAGCGATAGTTTTTTTAATATTTTTAATATCTATAGTTTGATCTAATTTATTACTTAAATATTTTGAAGGATTTTTTTTGATTTCATTATAATTATCATAATAATTATTTCTTTTATTTTTAGTACAACAAGGTAAAATTGGGAAAGGTGCTTCTAGATCAGGATTTAAAATATAGTTCATAATATTTTCTTCTGTGGGACAAACAAATGTATACTTCTTTTTATTTTTATCTACACTGTTAAGAGGAGGAAAAATAGAAAGTGATAAACTTCCTTTTTCTTTATTCCAATCTTTTTCATCCTCTTCATCTATTATTATAGGTTGTCTTTGACAAGGACATTTTCTACTATATCCTATATCTGTTAAGAATATTTCAGGAGCTGTTTTTTTCAAATTAGATAACTTACTACCAATATTAAATTTACTTTTTAAAATTTTTATGTTACCTAAATTACCTCCTAAACCATCTCCATCTTTTCCTGTATAGGGATTTAAAATAAGAGGTATATCTGTTGTATCAAAATCATATTGTTGATAATAAGTAATTAATTTTGATAAAATTAAAGCAAATTCATTTATGTCATTTTCTTCCTTTAATAATTTACTTCTAAAAATTACCGAATAATTATTAGTATGTAATTTTTCAAAAATAAAAGTAATGGTATAATCTTTTTCTAAAAAAATTTCTTCGTAATTTTTATAATAATATTTAACATTTTTCATTAAAGATCTTGGTCTTAAATTTTCATTGACATAAATAAAATTACTTACTTTTTTATCATTTAAAGTTAGATAATACAAATTTAAATCTTCGAAATTTTTTATGGTTAATTCAAAACTACCTTTAACAGATATTATTTTTTCTTTCTTCAAAGTTAAATTATTTATTAAATTTTTTATATCTTCAGTTAATTTAAATGTTATATTAGAAGGATATTCATAATATATTTTACTTGTTAATAAATCTAATATTATTAAAATATAATAAGGTTTATTATGTAATTGAATCTTATAAATCAAATAAAGATTATTTTCTTTTTCTTCTTCATCTAAGATATTAAATAATTCTTCTTTAATATTTATAATATTTTTTAAACTACTTTCTTTATCATAAATTTTATAAAAATTTTTTTCAAAAGAATTATATTGCATATAGATAAAATTTTTATCAAGCCTAATAGAATTAAATAATATGATACCATTATCAATATCAACCTTAATATTATTAACTTTAAAATCTACTTCGACTTTAGTTTTTTCTAAAACTAAACTTTTATTAATTTTTTCTGGTGAATTTGAAAATTCTAAATCATTAATTTCTTTATAAAAATCTTTAATTTTCTTAAAATTTTTCTTAGTTGTTTCCATTCTATTACTAAATTTTATATCAAATGATCTTATTTTTTCTGACCATTCATCTTCCTTAAATTCAATATTACTAATTTTTGTTAATTTATTTAATTTATTAATTATAAAATCAGATTCTTTAGAAATATTTGAAAAATAATAAGCAAAAATAAAATCATTCAAAGAAATATTATAATTGTTTTTTAATTCTTTTAATGCGTCTAATATATTATCATTATTTGTCAGTATATCTCTAATGGAAAAATATTTATTTTTTTCTTTATAAACCAAATAATAAGGAGTATTAGTTTCAACTGCTAAATTATATTTTTCAGTTAATTCTTTACCAATTTCAATGTCTTTTATTAAATCGGTTAAATTTTCTTTTTCATATATTTCTCTTCTTTCTTTCTTTTCCCGTCTGTTTAAAATGGTATTAATATCTAAAAGATCTTCTGGTTTTTGACACAATATTCTAATATCTTCCTCTGTATAAATTATTTCATCATCTGTATCAATAAAATCCATATTTTAATTTAAATAAAAACTTAATAAATTATTTAACAATATACAGATGATGAAATAATTTATAAGAAACTAGATATATTTATTTTTAAATAAATTGTATTTTATTTAAAAATAAATATAAAGATGAATTGAATTGAAGCAATACACACTAAAATTATAAAAAATTGATTATTTAATAAAATTATCTTATTAAATATATAAAATCTTTAGATTTTCCGGATCTTCGATCTATTTAACGATGAATTGTATTGAAGCAAAACCTAGTGAAAATATTATTAATAAATATGTATTATTTTGTTTATTTAATTTATTCAAAATAAAATTTCCTAAATATTATTTAGAATTAACAATTGACGTAGTAAAAAATAGTAAAATATTTATTTTTGAAAAAGACATAACCATCATAAGTTGGTATGCTTTTTGCAATTGTGAATGTTTAACCAAAGTTATTATTCCTAATACGGTCACTATTATACAATCTTGCGCATTTCTTTCATGTTCAAATTTAATAAATATTATTATTCCTAATTCAGTTACTAAAATATATTATGGAGCTTTTCATTTATGCGAAAGTTTGTATGATATTATTATTCCTAATTCAGTCACTAATATAGCCGGTTATGCTTTTAGTGGATGCAAAAGCATAACTAGTGTAGCTATTCCTGATTCAGTTACCAATATAGGAAATTATTCTTTTCACGGTTGCGAAAATTTAACAGAAGTTATTGTTCCTAATTTAGATACTAATATAAAATATAATTCTTTCCCAGAATATATTAAAATAATACGAATGAAAAATAATTAATATATATAAATTTAGAAAAAATGAATATTAAATTAATATAAATTAATTTAATAAATAAAATCTAAAGATTTTTCGGATCTTCGATTTATTTAACGATGGATTGGATTGAAGCAAAACCTAGTGAAAATATTATTAATAGATATATATTATTTTGTTTATTTTTTTTATTTGAAATAAAATTTCCTAAAGATTATTTAGAATTAATAATTAATATCATAAAAAATAGTAAGATATTTATATTTGAAAAAGATATGATTAATATAGAAGATAATACTTTTAAATATTGTAAAAATTTAATCAAAGTCGTTATTCCTGATTCTGTTACTAGTATAGGACACAGTGCTTTTTGGTGTTGTGAAAGTTTAATCGAAATTATTATTTCTAATTTAGTTACTGAAATAAATGATTATGCTTTTTATGATTGTATAAGTTTAAAAAATGTATATATTGGTTTGCCAAACATTCAGTGTAACTCTCTTGTTAGTATAGGAAACGGCTCTTTTAGTATTTGTGAAAGTTTAACTGAGTTTGTTATTCCTGATTCTGTTACTAGTATAGGAAATAGTGCTTTTGGTAGATGCGGTTTAACCAAAATTGTTATTCCTAATTCTGTTACTAATTTAGGGGATCGCGCTTTTAATTCTTGTGAAAATTTAATAGATATTAATATTTCTAATTCAATTACTAAAATAAGAGAATGTACTTTTATGTATTGTGAAAATTTAACCGTTGTAAATATTCCTAATTCAGTAACTAGTATAGGGGATTATGTTTTTCTTCAATGTGTAAATTTAGAAGAAGTTATTATCCCCAATTCAGTTACTAGTATAGGAGTTTATTCTTTTTTTGAATGTGAAAGTTTAAAAGAAGTTATTATTCCTTCCTCTGTTATTAATATAGAAAAATATGTTTTTTCAGAACATACTAAAATTATAAAAATTTAAATAAAACTTAAAATTTTATTTAAAAATATCTTATATTTAATCTTCAGCCATCGATAAAAGAAGTTTAATTATTTCGTTACAATTATCTTCGTGTTCTAACAGTTTTTTGAGTTTTTCTTTTTGTGTTCTAGATGAGGACATTCTTTCGTTTTTTGATGTATCTTCGATATGTATAATAATATATTATATTAATAAAATTTTCAATTTTGTTAATTTTTTTTGTTTATTTTAATAATTTTATCTTTTTTCTTAATACTTTCCATACACTGATATTTTCCCAGTCTCCTATTTTAGCAACTTCAGAAATTGTTATTAAATTATTATTAATCATAAAGTTACTAATAATTTTCATAAACATAATTAATAGCATATTTCTAAATTGAGGATTTATTAAAAATTCTTCTTCAAAATCGACACTGCCATTACTAGTTTCTATATCGTGATAAATTTTAAATATTTTTAAGATTGGTTCTTCAAAACTTAAAATCCAATCATCTATTTTTTGATAATTTTTAAATTCTAAATAACCAGCTTCTAACATTTGATACATAATATTTATTAATATTTTAATATTTCTAATTATTTCTAATTTAGTTTCCTTTTTTAATACTTCTATTTTTTTCCCAGAAAAAATATTATAATCTTCTGTGAAATGTTCATCTTCTTGATTTAAAATTTCAACTAAATTATCATTATCTGCTATAATAACTAGGGAATTATAAGGTATATTATAAAATTCTAATCTAAATTGTAAAGGAGTTTGATGATCATAAGAAACAAAAATATCTCCTGCTGAAAAACTTAATTCAGGCTTAAAAAGATTATTTTCTAAAATAACATTTTTATCATTTGGTAGCTCTAATTTTCTTTCTAATTCAGAATATACATAAACGTTTTGCATTTTTATTTTTAAGTAAATTTATAATTATTTTTTCACTTTAATTAATAAAAAATATAAAAAAAATAATAAAATTTAAATAAGTATAAATAATTATAAAAAATAATAAAATTTAAATAATTATAAAAAATAATAAAAATAATAAAATTTAAATAATAACATTAAAAAAATATGCCTTATTTAATGTTTATAAGACATTCTTATAAAAAATATAAAAATAATAAAGGACCTATTGGTTGCCCTCTTCATGATCCTCCTATTAAAGAAGGGTTCAATAGAACTATAATATCTAAAAATTTAAATTATTTTAAAACATATGGAGAACCTAATAAAATAATTACCTCTCCTTTTTTAAGAGCTAGACAAACAACTAAAATTATTAGTTATATTTTACCACCTGAAACTGAAATTACTATTGATAAAGATTTAGAAGAATATTTAGGTTTTCAAAAACCAATAGGAGGAAAAGCGGATCTAGATGATGAAACATTAAAATATACACAACCATTATTGGGTGTTGAAAATTTTGAAAAATTAAAAATAAGAAGTTTGAATTATTATAAAAAAATAAATAAAGATAATAAAGATAATATTTTAATTGTTACCCATGGTATTTTTATTTTTCAATTAGCTGTACAATTAGGACTTAAATTAAATAATATTAAAGAATTAGAAGGAATAATAATTAAAGATGGAAAAATAAAATTAATTTTTTAATTTTAATCATGATATATATTTTTTTTAAAATATCAAAAAATAGAAAATTTTATGAGTGATAGTATTAAAAAAATAATAATTAATTATTTTTAACATTTAATTTATAAAGGAGAAAAGTGACATATTAAAAAAGTATATTTTTTAATATTATAACTAAAAAAGTAATAAATTTTAACAGTTAAAGATAGTATATATTTTATTACTTTTTATAAATTTAATATATTTTTTAAAAATAATAAAATATAGAAAATATGAAAAATATGAAAAATATGAAAAATATGAAAAATATGAAAAATATGAAAAATATGAAAAATATGAAAATTTTATGAGTGATAGTATTAAAAAAATAATAATTAATTATTTTTAACATTTACTTTATAAAGGAGAAAAGTGACATATTAAAAAAGTATATTTTTAATATTATAACTAAAAAAAAGTAATAAATTTTAACAGTTAAAGATAGTATATATTATATTACTTTTTATAAATTTAATATATATTTTTTTAAAAATAATAAAAAATTAAAATATAGAAAATATAGAAAATATAGAAAATATAGAAAATATAGAAAATATAGAAAATATAGAAAATATAGAAAATATAGAAAATATAGAAAATATAGAAAATATGAAATTTTTATGAGTGATGGTATTAAAAAAATAATAATTAATTATTTTTAACATTTACTTTATAAAGGAGAAAAGTGACATATTAAAAAAGTATATTTTTTAATATTATAACTAAAAAAGTAATAAATTTTAACAGTTAAAGATAATATATATTTTATTACTTTTTATAAATTTAATATATTTTTTAAAAATAATAAAAAATTAAAATATAGAAAATATGAAAAATATGAAAAATATGAAAAATATGAAAAATATAGAAAATATGAAAAATATAGAAAATATAGAAAATATGAAAAATATAGAAAATATGAAAAATATGAAAAATATGAAAAATATGAAAAATATAGAAAATATGAAAAATATGAAAATTTTATAAGTGATAGTATTAAAAAAATAATAATTAATTATATTTAACATTTACTTTATAAAGGAGAAAAGTGACATATTAAAAAAGTGTATTTTTTAATAATTTTATTAAAATATATATATATATATATATATATATATATATTTTAATCGTAAAAAGCGGTAAGTTTTTTTAATAAAAAAATAAATTTATTGAAATTTAATACCTCTTTCTTTACAAACAGATAATAATTTTATAAGATTCTCTTTAGTTAATTCTGGATCATCTGGATTAACAATACAATGAAAATCGGGATCGCTATGACCAAATGACGACTTTCCACTTCCTAAATCAATACCAGTATATTTACCGTCTTTATCCTGTCTGATGAAAGTAGTTTTTCTCATTCTCCCTTCAAAAATAAAATTTCTTATAGAAATTATTTTACAAGAAAAATGTTTATCAATATCTTGTTTATCTCCTAATAGAAAAACACCATCTTTAGGATTCTTTTTTAGATGATGATAAAAAGCACCAGTAAATATTATTGTATCTGATTTATTTTCCTTGATTATATTATCAATAAAAATATGACCGAAATCATCATAAGTTTCGTCCTCTGGTAAATCGCAATGTCTAGTGTGTGTGGCAACACCATCAACATAAATTACAACATCGATACTCCCTTTTCCTGATCTTACAAATATTTTTTTTCCTTCAAAATTATCTAAAACATCGCTTATCGATAAACATTCTTCCTCTGCTTCTTTCTTTGGTTCTAATTTTATTAAATTTAAAATTCCTATCATTCGTAATTGTAATTTAGATAATTTTTCTTTTGTCCATTTACCTGTGGCGTAAGCAAAAGGCATATTGATATAACAGTTTTATCGAATTTAATATATATACCCAAATTTTAAATTTAAAAATCAATTTTTTTAAATTTTTATACTTTTTGAATTTTAAAATAACTATCAAGAAAGGTATTCCATTTTTTTTCCAAATCTACAATTTCTATTTCATTACTGATATATAAATTTTGTTTGTCATCCGAAAAACTACTAACAGTGTAAAATTTATCATTAACTTTTTTATCTTGTTTAACAGGTTTAATTTTAATTTTTTCTATGTCCAAAGAAAATTTTCTTTCTTTTTTATCCCATAATAAATAATTAATACTTTTTATTTTTTCATCTTCAATTACAATATCATTATTAGTTAAAATATTATTATAAATAGATAATTTTAATAAAGATTGTAAATTGTTATATTCGTTTTTATTTAATTTTAATTGTTCTTTTTTTTCATTAAAAAAATCATATAATAAATATATTTGATTTTTTCCGGCTTCTTTCCAACTTTTTATTTGTTCTTTATCCTCGGATATTAAAGAAGAAAAATTTTCATTAACTTCACTTTTAGGCATAATACCTTTATTTCTTAAAAAATTTTTAAAATTATTTAAAGTTTCTTCTATATTATCAGGGTCTATAAATAATTCATCTTTAAAATTTTTTGATTTTATTTTATAATATAACGTATTACCGATATATCTAAATTCTTTGTAAAAGATATTTCTAGAGAATTTAACTAAAATATTATCCCAAAAATATTCACTGTTAAATTTTCTCATATCTTCAAAATGTTTGTTAGCAATTTTCTTTTGTACTCTATGCTTTCTTGGTACTTTATTATTGTTAATGATTTCCCCGGTAGAGGAAAACATAATGTTACCAGAGGTAGAGTATATTACCATGCCTTCCATCATTTTTTTATATTTAAAAAACTATTTTTAAATATTCATTTTCATAATTTAAATTGTTAAATTAAATTATTATTATTATTAAATTATTATTATTAAATTATTATTATTAAATTATTATTAAATTTCTATACCAATCATCATTAATACAGGACTTGGGGGAATGGAGATATTATCAGTACAATTATATAAACTGACATTTCCTCCAACCACAGGTATATTATATTTAACACAATCTTCTGTCATTTTAATAATCGTGTCTTCGAAAGCTCCGATTGAATCTTTTGGATGTCCAAAATTCATACAATTTACTATAGTTAATTTTTCTAAGTTGAAACTATCTAATTTATTTTTACATTCTTCAACATCTGACCCCCATGTAACATACATTTTTTTATTTATTTCATCTAAATTTATGATAGAATATGAACCTTTTTCTAAAGGACCCTTTATAGTTCTTCCTCCTAAAGTGTTATCATAAACTGACCATTTCATTAAATCATATTCTGGTTTATTTAATTTGTGTGTTTCATATTTTTCCCTGCTCCAATTTTCATTAACAGATTCAAATGCATCTATAGCTTTATTATATATTTCTCTATCATATTTTTTAATTATATAATTTCCATCATTTGTCACTATCCCTATATCATTATATTCTAAATCCCATTTTTCACAAACAGATTTAATTTTTAAACTATTTTCCTTATCACAAATTAATAACATTCTTTCTTGACTCTCGGATATTAAAATATCCGTTGGAGACATTACTTCTTTAACAGGTACTTTTTCAATATCTATTATGCATCCTAAATTTTTTCCTGTTTTTGTTCTACCTCTATTAATCATTTCTAAACTAGAACAAATTAATCCTCCAGCTCCCATATCTTGCATACCTTCGATTATTTTCATTTCTGCTATTTCACAACAAACCTCAAGTAATAATTTTTCTAAAAAAGGATCTCCAGTTTGAATTGTAGATTCTAAATTATCAATAACCCCTATAAATTGTTTTGATGCCATGTCAGCTCCTCCTAAACCTTCCTTGCCAGTTTTTGCTCCAATATATATTATTAAACTATTTTCATTCAAGGCATTTCCATAAATAATATTTTCCGTTTTAACAATACCAATACAACCAACATTGAGTAAAGGATTTTTATTATATATTTCATCAGTATAATAATCTCCTCCTAATACTGGAACTCCAATACAATTCCCATAGTAAGAAATACCTTCGATAGTTTTTTCTTCTATTATTTTAGATTTTTCATCCACTCCAAAACGAAGGAAATCAAATAAAGCAATAGGTCTAGCTCCCATAGTAAAAATATCTCTTAAAATACCTCCAACTCCAGTGGCTGAACCTTGAAAAGGATTAATAAAAATAGGATGATTATGACTTTCTATTCTTAAACAAAGAGCATATCCTTTTCCTATATCAATAATTCCAGCATTTTCTCCAGGTCCCTGAATAACATGCTCTCCTTTAGTATGTAATTTAGAAAGAAATTTTTTAGTACTTTTATATGAAACATGTTCACTTTCCATAATTTTTTTTATCACATTTTTTTTAACTTTGAAATTATCTGTATTTTTAAAAACAGTTTGAATTAATATATCCTTTAATTTTAAATTATTAGGTAATCTTTCTGGATGAGGCATAATACCATAAACATTTCTTTTATCATTACAAATTCCTCCTATTTCTCCATTTTCATATTTTATTATAATTTGTTCCTCTTTTATGTCTCCTTCATAAAAACCAAAATTATTAGCAATAGGAATATTAAAAACATTATTTCCGATAAAACATTTTCTTCTGTAAGAATGAAATTTATTATTTTTATTTTTTAATAATTTTCCTTCAAGCAAACCTAATTTAATTAGGATTTGAAACCCATTACAAATACCTAAAATAGGTATCTTTTTTTGATATGCTTCTTTAATAACTTTAGTTACAGGACAGGCTATTGCTTGTACAGCTGGTTCTATTATATATTCACCTGTAGCTTTTTTATAAGATCTATCTCCAAAAGCAAAACCTCCTGGTATAATTAATAAATCTAATTGTGGTAACTTTGTTTCTTTATGCCAAATAAAAAAACTATTTTCAAAATATTTTAAAGTATCTAAATCACAATTAGATCCTGGATATCTTATAATTCCTACTCTCATTTTAAAATTATATTTTATTAAAATATAATATAAAAAAATTCAATTTACTAAAATATAATATTAAAAAAATAAAATATAAAAAATAAAAAAATAATATAAATTATATAATAATAATATTATATAAAAAATAAATTTAAAAAATAATATAAATTAAATAATAAAAAATTTTAATTTACTAAATTATTAACAAATTCTTTAATACAAGTTTCATTATTAACGCATCTTTCAACACCTTCTGCCAAACGAGAAAGATAATTAAAATCTGAATTATTTACAATATGATCTAAATCTAAATTTTCTAAAGTTTTAACTAATTCTACAAACATAACAGTATTGAAAATTAAAGCTACGGTAATAACAGTTGTTAATGTTGATTGATAAAATAAAAAGTTTCTATAAATGTTGTGTCTATTATTTTTGGATAACGTTTTATTTATGAAAAATTCTTCTTCCATTATTTTATTTATTTATTTTTTTTAAATAAAATGGATAATATCGTTAAAGGGTTTTTAACTTTTAGAATTCAAATAAAATTATATCATTGGAAAACATCAATTTATTCTCGTCATAAAGCTAGCGACGGGTTTTTAGAAGCTTTTGATAGTAAAATAGATAAATTTATTGAAGTTATGATAGGTTCTAGAGATCAAAAACCTAAAGATAATTTTAAAATGGAATTACAAACTCTTAATGATAAAAGTATCGTCGATTACATTGATAATTTTAGAGCTTGGTTAAAAGAATATTTACCAAATCAATTAAATGAAAAAGAAACAGATTTGATAAATATCAGGGATGAAATTTTAAGTGATTTAAATCAGATGATATATTTATTCCGATTAAAATAAATTTATTTGATAAAATATAAAGTTAATTTTTATATTTTATTTTAAACATCTAATAACCATGGTCATGAAGCCATGATATTATCTCTGAATTTTTACTTTCTTTTGCATATTTAGATGCCCATTCATCCAAAGGATAACCATTAGAGTGAAGCCATTCTAACATCTCTAATTTTCCATTATTAGATGCAATTACGTTGCTCTGTTCGTCAAATAGATAACCATTAGAACGAAGCCAATTTAATGTTTTCGAATTTTCACTTATGTTTCCATATTTAATATGACGTTTAAATGGACAATTTTTACTGTGAAGCCAATCCAAAATTTCTATGTTTCCTATTTCTATTGCCCATAAAAACATTATTTCACTCAACGGACAACCATTAAAATGTAGCCACTGTAATATTTCTAAATTTTCTTTTTTTATAGCACATACACCAGCGTGTTTATCTATATGATAATTATGCGATTTAAGCCATTTTAATGTTTCATAATTTCCACTTTTTACTGCGTATGAGTATATTAGTTTATCAAATAAACATCCTTTATCATGAAGCCATTGTAATATCCTTAAATCTCCGTTTTCTGCTGCTGCTATAGAACATGTAACAGGCAGTGAACAGCCTTTATCATGTAACCAAATTAATTTTTCTAAATCTTTCTTTATTACTGCGTATATAGAACACCATTTATTCAATAGACAACCTTTATCAAGAAGCCATTCTAACATTTCATAATTACCATCTTTTACAGCTGTAGAGGTACAGGATGAATGTAATGGACAACCGTTATCAAGAAGCCATATTAATATTTCAAAATCGTTATTTACTACTGCATATACAGAACACCATGGATCTATCGGGCAACCGTTAGAAACTAGAAGTTTTAATATTTCAGAATTATTATTTTGTATAGCACACAAGGAGGTAAGTTTATTAAATGTATAACCATTACAGAGAAGATATTTTATTGCTTCTAAATCTCCTGATTCGATTGCTAATTTATATGTCCAATTTTCTTGAAAAATATTTTTAAAACATTCAAATTTTTCTATCGTTTTTTCTTCGACGTCCATCTTGATATATCGATATATTTATTAGATCAAAGATTCGGAAAATCTTTTGATTTTTTAGATCAAAGATCCGGCGTTTCAATTGAAACGTTATTTTTTTATTAAATTATCAATTTAATATATATTTTTTGTATTTATTATTTTATTTTATACAAGTAACTATCAAATATATTTTTATCTAATTTATTTACATCTTTTATATTAAGAGGATTATCGTCTACCAAAGTGGCTTTAATATTATAGTTGTTATTTACTTTAATTAATTTTTCTAAATTATATAAAACCAAATGTTTTTTTCTTTTCATCATAAAAATTTGTGGTATATTTTTATACTCTTTAACATTATCAATTAATTTACTGTTCTCATATATTCTTTTTTCTTGTCCATCATAAGAGAGAAAAAATATATTAAATTTATCCTTCTTTAATTTTTTAATCCAATCCTTTATTTCTTCATTAACAGTACCATCCTTTTTTAATGAAGTTTTATGAATATCAAAAACAAAAATAGGCTTGGTAGTAAGTTTCAAAGTTTTTAAAAATTCTTCTAATTTATAGTATATAACGTCATGTTTATATATAATTAACATATTTTATTTAATATTTATTTAATATTAAATAATTAATTTATTTTATTATTTTTTTTATTTAATATTAAATAATTAATTTATTTTATTATTTTTTTTATTTAATATTAAATAATTAATTTATTTTATTATTTTTTTTATTTTACTTTTTTAACTTTATCTTCTTTTGAAGAAGAAAAAAGGAAAGAAATTAAAGCTAAAGGTATAAAGATAGGAGTTAAAAATATTGCAATAATATAACAAAATATTTTACTAATACCAAAGTTATGACACATATAATTAGCTAGATAAAGCATACAATAAAAAATTAATACTAACCAAGTAATTCCTGCTGTTAGAGGACCTAAAAGTAATAAAGCAATGATTGAATTTCTTTTCAAACCAAGTGAAGGTTTATTTTTATGCATTTTATATATATATAAATTAAAAAAATATTAAAAAAATATTAAAAATTGAAAATTAAAATAAAATATATATATATAATAAATCTTTCATTCTTCAATATGTTTCCCATAGAATTACCAAAAGGGCAATTTGGAAAAATAATATTAGATAATAAAATTATTAATAGAGAATTCAAAAAAATATTAAAAAATTAATATATTATAATACAAGAAATATTAAAAAAAATGAAAATTAAAATAAAATATATTATAATATATACTTTATAGCAACATGGAAAATGTTTGGAAACTCTGTACAACTAATGAGTGTAGTGTACCGCTAATTCAACCAGAAAAAGTTATGAAAATTGATATTACCTTGATGAAAGAATTGATGGAGTATTCTAAGACACTTAAAAATGCTCTGGTTACGATGCAAAAAATATTTGATTCTCATATTGGAGAAGCAGAAAAATATCAGGAGATGGGAGATTTTGAACGTTCTAAAGAATTTATTGCTAAAGCGGAAAATATTCTTTGCTCTATAAAAAAATTAGAAAAATCATTAGATAAAAATATTATTCCGATGTAAAAAAATATATTATAATACAAAAAAATTATATAAATTGAAAATTAAAAATAAATATATTATAATATATTTCTTTGATAAGATGTCTGAAATTCCTTCTATAGAAGATTTATTTTATTCACAAAAATGTTTAGAAAATGCCACTAAATTAAATAATGATATAAATAATTTATATGAAAGAGTAGATATTCTTTATGAAAAAGCAAAAGAGTATCAAACATTAAAAGATTCTAAAGGATATGATAAATCTATTGAACAAGCACAAAAAACTTTATCTCTGATTTCTAGGCTTAATAAAAAAGTTTCAAAAGAAAATCTTGAGGTAAAGAAGTTACTCGGGGAGAAGTAATTTTTTCTTTAAAATTATTAAAAAAATTAAAAAGTTATACTTTATTTATATAACTTTTTCTATTTTTTATTTTTTAATATTTATTTTTTATATCGAAGATCCGAAAAATATTTATTTTTTATATCGAAGATCCGAAAAATATTTATTTTTTATATCGAAGATCCGAAAAATATTTATTTTTTATATCGAAGATCCGAAAAATATTTATTTTTTATATCGAAGATCCGAAAAATATTTATTTTTTAAACATCGATAATTCTAATTTTTTAAAACCACTATATTTATATAAATTTTCAATAGTTTGATAAATAATTTTTTCACATCCCAAATAATCAGCCATTTCTTGTAAATTTCTTTTATAAGATAATAATTCCTCTTTAGTAGTAATATTTATTCCCAATTTATTAGTATTTACAACCATAGGAGAGCATGATAAAAAAGTTACTTTGCAACCTTTATCTGTAAAACATTTAATTAAATGTTTTGAGGTTGTTCCTCTAATAACAGAATCATCGACTATTAAAACATTGTCATATTCAAATAAATGTTCGGGAAATGTAAATTTGTCCTTAACACATTTTTCTCTTTCTTCTTGAGTAGGTAAAATAAATGATCTTTTATTTTTAACAAAAGGTTCTATATATTTTTTGTTTAATGTTCTAGCTACTTCCATACCGTAATCTACTGAAGAATTAGGAACACCACAAACAACATTTATTTTAATACCAGTTAATAAATCGACACAACTTCTAGCTATTCTAGTTCTGAAATCTTTAACTTTTAAACCATATATTGTTGTTTGGGGATGAGATAAATATATATACTCAAAAATACAAGGACGAAAATCATTAAAGGTTTGATATTTATTTATTATTCTATCTTCTTTAATTTCTAATATTTCCCCGGGCATTATATCTGTATTGATAGTATCGTAATTATTATTTTCTGAGGAAATCAATATATTACCATTATCATCGATACCATATAACCCCGGTCTTGTTCCATTCTTGTCTTTAAAAGCGTATAAATTATTATTGTGTATCATAATAATAAAAAAAGAACCTTCCACATGAAAAATTGCTTTTTTAATAACCTCAATAATATTGTCTTTTCTTAAATAATGATTTAAAAAATTTAATAAAGACATGGTATCAGAAACGTCAGAAAATAAATTATTAATATTGCCATTATGAATTAAAGTTAATTCCCCTTTTTTCATAGGTTGAGTCATTTTTAAATTAACTATTCCTGACGTGCAATATCTTGTGTGACCTAAAATAATATTTCCATTTAATTTTTTAGGCTTTTCTTTAATTAATCCTATATATTTTTCTACAATATTACCGTCCGAATAACCGTAAGAATCCTGTCCCCGATGTTGTAATTTTTTAAGTAAATTAAAAATTATATCCTTTGAATTGTGAGTATTAGAGCCAGAATAAATAGCAGAAATACCACACATATTTATAATTTATATTTTAAATAGTATATAAATTACTATAATTAATTTATAAAAAATATATTTAATTTGTAAATATATTTTTTTACAAATTAAATATATTTTTAATATGTAAAGATAAATTTTCTGGATTAATAATTAATCCAGTAGGAACTTTTGAAGGCATCATCAATGATGAATTAAGATTAGTAAACATATCTAAATTATCATTATAATTAGGACAATTTATTACTGGTTTGTTTGTATTTGAAGCAACTATCCCTCCAAGAGCATTGCTTAAACCAGCGACAGTTACAAAAATTATTTTAAATGGCATATTATTATATTTATTAATTATTTCTAATACTTTTAATATTTCTTTATGAGCTGAATGAAAATAATTATGACAAACTATTCCATGTTTTTTTAGATGAATATTTATTTTTTCGACAAATCCTTTGTCAGATATACTTCCAGCAATGACAACAACTAAAGGAATATTATCAGTTAAAATATTATAAAGTTTGGAATAAGAATCTAATACTTTCATCTTAATATTTTCTGGTATTTCTGAATCAGGATTATCTGTTACAAATCTTCTAAGATGATCTTTATCAAAATTTTCCATTTCACTGTTCCAAAATCTACTGCTGTCAGATGTATGTATTTCGTCAATTAAAATAATTTTTCCATTGCTATCAAAACCAAATTCATATTTAGTATCAACTAAAATAAGACCTTTATCTTTAGCAATTAAAGAACCAAAATTAAATAATTCTTTAGCAATTTTTTTAATATATCTCCATTCATCAAAAGTAACTAATTTTTTATCATAAATATCTTGTTCAGTCAAAGGTAAATCAAATTCGTCTTTTGTAGTTGGGGTAATTATTAATTCGTTTAATTTTTGATTTTTTTCTACAGAGGGTTTTGAAAGACCATATTTTTCAATCTCTCCTTCTTTAGTAATAGAACCAGTATAATATCCTCTTACTATAACTTCTACATCTATTCTTTTACATTTAGCAACTAGTAGTTCATTTTCACTATGCATAACATAATGATTATTAATAATATGTTTTGTTTTTTCCATCCACCAAGCATTTTGACAATTTAATAATTTTCCTTTACCTTCAATATCACATCGGTATTTATTAAAACAACTGGTAGTATTTTTATATTCTATCAGTAATAAATCATTGATATTAGTAGTATAAACATTTTTACTCTTTCCCTCGACTAATAATTTTTTTTCCATATTTTATAGAAACAATTTCTTTAATAAAATAAATATTTAAAATTATGAAAACCATTGGTATATTAGGAAATGGCGCTAGAGAAAAAGCGATTAAAAATAAAATTGGATATAATGTTAAAATATTTGAAACAGAAGAAGAAATAAAAAATATAGATTTTCTAATAGTTTGTATGGAAAAATATTTAGTTGACGGTATTGTCGATAGACAAAAAATTCCTTGTTTCGGTCCAAATAAATATGCTTCTCAAATAGAAGGATCAAAAATATTTTCAAAAAATTTTATGAAAGAAAATAATATTTATACTAGTGATTTTATAATTCCTTCCGATATAAATCAAGCTGAAAAATTTTTAATTGATAATTTTAAAAATAATAATAAATATGTTATTAAATTAGATGGATTGGCTGGAGGAAAAGGAGTTTATTTGCCAGAATCATTAGAAGAATCTTTAAATATTATTAAGGAATTAGAGTCAAATTATTTAATCGAAAAAAGAATATATGGAAGAGAAGTTTCTATAATGGGTTTTTGCAATGGTCATGATATAGAATTAATGCCTCAAATAATGGATTATAAAAGACTTTTAGATAATGATGAAGGACCTAATACAGGAGGGATGGGAGCTATTGGACCTGTAAATATTTTAAATCAAGAAGAAATAAAATCTATTAAAGAAGATATGTTAAAAGTTGTTAAAAAATTAAATTTTAAAGGTGTCCTTTATGCTGGTATTATAAAGAATGAAAAACAACATTATTTTTTAGAATTTAATTGTCGCTTCGGTGATCCAGAAACACAGGTAGTTTTAAATTTATTGGAAACAGATCTTTATTCTATTATGTTTGACTGTGTTGAAGGAAATAAATTAAATGTTAAATGGAATAATAAATATTGTGCTAATGTTGTTTTATCACATATTGATTATCCTAATTCAAAAACAAAAGATAAATTAAAAATAAAAATAAATGATTTAGATAAAGAAATTCAAATTTATTGGGCTAATAAAAAAACAGGAAGCAGAGTGGCTAGCATAGTTCATACATCGAATAATCTTTATTTTTCTTTAAAAATGATATATAATAATATTTACAAAATTAATTATGAAGGAAGTTATTATAGAAAAGATATAGGTTATAAATATTTAGTAGAAAGTAATAAAAATAATTTAAAGCTTAAAGTAGCCATTTTAAGTTCTAGTGCAGGTACTAGTTTAGAAAAATTAATAGATGAAAATATGATAGAATTAGTTATCACAAATAAAGATAAAATAAATAAATGTAAAAAAAATAATTTTTCTCTACTTTATATTCCTAATATTAACTATGATAAATTAATTAATATAATTGATAGTTTTGAAATAGATATAATTTTTGCTGTTGGTTTTATTAATATTATTCCTAAAAACTTTTGTGATTATTATAAAGGAAAATTATTTAATATTCATCCTTCGTTACTTCCTAGTTATTCTAATATGTATTCTTCAAATATACATAAAAATGTTATTCAAAACAATGAAAAATTTTCTGGTTGTACCCTTCATGAAATTACAGAGAATGTTGATCAAGGAAGAATAGTTTTACAGAAACAAATAAAAATTGAAACTAATGATTTTTTAATTTTAAAATCTCAAATACAAGAATTAGAAAAAAATATTCTTTTCGATTTTTTAAAAATATATCAAAATCAACCAATCACATATAAAGATAGCGGAGTGGATATTGAAGCCGGTGATGAGTTTGTTCAAAAAATTAAAAATGATGATATAGGAAGTTTTTGTTCAATAAATAAAATAGAAAATTCTTTAATTGCTTCCAGTACAGATGGTATAGGAACAAAATTAGAATTAGCTAGAGAATATAATAAATATGATAATTTAGGGGTTGATTTAGTAGCCATGTGTGTTAATGATTTAATAGTTAGAGGAGCAAAACCAAAAATATTTTTAGACTATATAGCTGTAAATAAATTAAATCCAGAAGTATTAATAAAAATAATAAGCAACATTAAATATGGATGTGATTTAGTAGGGGCTAAATTAGTAGGAGGAGAAACAGCCGAAATGCCTGGTGTGTATAAAAATAATAGTTTTGATATGGCAGGATTTTCTATGGGGGTAATAGAAAATGATATTTATCCTAAAATAGATAAAATCAAAAGAGGTTTAAAAGTGTATGGTTTGAAATCAAACGGTGTTCATGCTAATGGATTTTCGTTAATAAGAAAATTATTAAAATTTAATGATTATGATATTGATATTTTATTAAAACCAACAAAAATTTATACAGAATGTTTTGATATTATAGAAAATTATAATAAAGAATTACTTGCAATGGCTCATATTACCGGAGGAGGTTTGACTGGAAATATAAAACGTGTTTTACCTGAAGATATGAAAGTAGAAATTAAAATAGATATAAATAAAGAATTTTTATGGATTATGGAAAAGGGAAAATTAAATTACGAGGAAATGATTTCTACTTTTAATTGTGGCTACGGTATGGCATTGATTTTTGATGAAAATTTTATAAATAAAGAAAATTTTGAGGAAATTGGAATAATTAAATAATTTTTTTATTTATATAATATATTATTTAAAAAAGAAATAATTAAATAGAGTTTAGTATTTTTTCAGGCACAGCTTGTAAAAGTAATTTAGATAAGCTATCAGTTAAATAAAAATACATTCCTCCTTCACATTCAAAACCTGTATAATCACACCAAGCAACATAATAAATATATTTAAATTTTTCACCATATTTAATTTTGGCAATAAACAGCCAAGGTTGTTCATCATTTTCGCCTTGCTGATACCAATAAATTCTAACTATTCCTTGAGGAATTCTAATTTTTCTTAAATCTACTTTTATATGTTTCAGTTTTTTATCAAATAATGGTTTGTACATTTCTTTAATAGAATAATTATCCTCTGAATTAATGCTAGAAAAAGGTGTTGATAAATCTTCCATAAATTTTTCTTTATCTAAATTATTATTCTTTATTTTATCCATTTTTAAATTAATAAATATATAAATATTTATTAATAAATTTAAATTTATAAAACTCTAAAAATCTAATTTTTTTATGATACATCTATCTAAAAAAATTCATATTTAACAAATTTATTAATATTTATTAAATTTATAAAACTCTAAAAATCTAATTTTTTTATGATACATCTATCTAAAAAAATTCATATTTAACAAATTTATTAATATTTATTAAATTTATAAAACTCTAAAAATCTAATTTTTTTATGATACATCTATCTAAAAAAATTTATAAAATTCATATTTAATAATATTTATTAAATTTATAAAACTCTAAAAATCCATTTTATTTATGATACATCTATCTAAAAAAATTCATATTTAACAAATTTATTAAAATATATTTTATTAATTTAAATCTTTTAAAACTCCTTCAATACTAGTAACTATTTTATTTTCTATATTAGTGCCAACTATTTTTATAATTAAATTTAAAGTATCAGCAGCAAATTTATTTTCAATAATAAGATATGCTTTTTCTAAATGTTCCATAAAAAATGATTCATGTCGTTTTAATTCACTAGCTCCAGCCCAAACCATTGATTTATCAAAACTTTTAATAGACCTCAAATCAAAAATAACTATTACCTTTTCTTCATGTTCAGATAAACGATCCTTATAAAATTTTATCATTTCTTTAATTACAGATAAACTGGATGGCTTAAATTCATTTTTAATATAATCAATAAATATTAATTTTTTATTTATACCTTTATGATTTTTAATTTTAATCTTAAAATATTCTTCCATATTTTTTTATGTTATGGTAAATTTAAAATTTATATTTGTTTTGAATATTTTTTTCTGATAAGATATAAAATAATATTAAATTCTTAAATCGATTTGTAATTTAAATATTTTAAATTAAAAAAATATAATGTATATTACAATTGAATTTGAAGATAATATTGACTATGAGTATAATAATTTTGAAGAAATTATAAAATTGGATAATTATAATGATATTATATATTTAAATTGTTCTTATAATAAATTAACTAGTTTACCAAAATTACCATCATCACTTCAAGAATTATATTGTTCTTGTAATAAATTAACTAGTTTACCAGAATTACCAAATTCTT
>Ga0315338_1000368_pt1 | contig 118134 bp, 119 predicted proteins | sample ASW8metaG_FD_204518 | JGI IMG/M metagenome (GOLD analysis project Ga0315338, IMG submission 204518) | Ammonia-oxidizing marine archaeal communities from Monterey Bay, California, United States - ASW #8 | ecosystem: Environmental > Aquatic > Marine > Coastal | place: USA: California | collected...
TTGGTATAATCTTAATTCCAGAATAAATTGAAGCTAATAAACTAAATGGAAGTGAAGTTGAATATATAAAGCTTGGACATTTATTTATTAAAAAAGATTTTAAATTTTTGCTACAACTAACATAAGCGCCAAAACTTCCAAATGCTTTACTGAAAGTACCTGTAACACAATCAATATCATTGCTAAATTTTGTAGATAAACCAAATCCATTATCACCATATATCCCGGTTGCATGAGCTTCATCTAGAAACAAAAATGAATTATATTTTTTTTTTAAATTAACAAGACCTGCTATATCAGCAAAATCACCATCCATACTAAAAACTGACTCTGACAAAATAAATTTGGGATTTTGTTTAAACTTATTTTTTTTTAATAAATATTCTAAGTGGTTCATATCATTATGACGAAAACGAAGAAAATTAATTCTTTTATTTTTACATCCTTCATATATACATTGATGGTTTAATTTATCTGAAAATACTATTGGACTTTTTTTAAAAAAATTTGAACTTAAGATTGAAGATAAAATGGAATAATTAGCTAAATAACCCGTACTAAAAATTATAACCGCTTCTGATTTCTTTTTTTTTGCTAAATCACTCTCTATTTTTTCATGAAAATCAAAATTTCCTGATACTAATCTTGATGAGCCACTTCCTATACCATATTTCTTAATTATTTTAATCGTGTCTCGTTTAATAATATTGTTTTGAGATAATCCTAAATAATCATTAGAAGAAAAATTAAGTAAAACCCTATTTTGATATTTAATTTTAATTGGGTCTATTTTAATTAAAGTTTTTAAATATCTATCAAGTCCTTTTATTTTCAACTCATTTACTGAATTAAAAAAAAATTGATCATAATTAATCTTTTTCATTTAATTTCTTTAATTTTTTACAATATATATTCTATTAAACTGTGTAATTTTTTTTATACTTTATTTTAATTATAAAAAAAATTTTTAAGGGATCAAATTTGGGAATATGAATAAAAGATTTACTATCGGTAAATTTCCTCGAACTAGATTACGAAGAAATAGGCAAACATCTTGGTGTAGAAATTTAATTTCTGAAACACAATTAAGTACAAATGATCTAATTTTACCTTTATTTATTACAGAAGGTACAAAGATTATTGAAAATATAAGCTCTCTACCTTCGCTTAAAAGATACAGTATAGATACTGTACTAAAAAAAATAGAAGAAATAAAAAATCTAAATATTCCTGCCGTAGCACTTTTTCCTTATATTAAAAAAACATTAAAAACATTTGATGGAAAGGAAGCAATTAATAAAAATAATTTAATTTGCAGAGCAATTAGAGAAATTAAAAAAAATTTTCCTGAAATCGGATTGATTTGTGATGTGGCGCTTGATCCATACACTTCACACGGGCATGATGGAATTTTGAAAAAAAATTATATTGCAAATGATGAAACAATAGAAGCTTTATCACAACAAGCACTTATCCAAGCAGAAGCAGGAGCTGATATTATAGCTCCATCAGATATGATGGATGGAAGAATTGGAGTCATTAGAGACAGATTAGATAATGAAGGTTTCAGTAAAACAATAATTTTATCTTATGCAGTAAAATTCGCCTCAAATTTCTATGGTCCTTTTAGAGATGCTATTGGGTCATCAAAAGCTCTAGGTAAAACTAACAAAAAAACATATCAAATGGATTTTAAAAACTCTGACGAAGCAATTAGAGAAGTAGCAATGGATATAAATGAAGGTGCAGATATGGTAATGATTAAACCTGCCTTACCTTATTTAGATATAATTAGTAAAATTAAACAAAAATTTAATATTCCTATTTTTGCTTACCAAGTGAGTGGAGAATTTTCAATGTTAAAATTTGCCGAAAAAGAAAAGGTAATTGATTACAAGAAATGTTTGTATGAAAGCTTAATTGCTATAAAAAGATCAGGTGCATCTGCAATATTTTGTTATGGTGCAATTGACATTGCTAAAATTTTAAAAAATGAATAAACCAACAAAAATATATAACAATCTTAATTTTCATAGTTCACTACCACGACCATGTCCGTATATTCCAGGGAAAAAAGAATATTTACTATTTACAGATTTAACCAAATTTGTAAGTAAAAAAACACTGGAAAAATTAGTTTCTGAAGGTTTCAGAAGAAGTGAAAATATTTTTTACAAACCTAATTGTAAAAATTGTAAAGCATGTATGTCGGCACGTATTATAATAAATAATTTTTTGTTTTCAAAAAATTTTAAAAGAATCTTAAAAAAAAATCAGGATTTAAAATTTAAAATAGTAGGACCAAAAACTAATCAAGAACATTATAAATTATTTAAAAATTATTTAAAACTTCGGCATTCAAAAGGAGATATGATGGCTATGACTTATTTAGATTTTAGAACAATGTTAGAAATATCTCCTGTTAAAACAAAAATTTTTAATGTTTATAAAAACAACAAATTTTTTGGAGCAATGCTTTACGATATATATAAAAATTCTTACTCTGCTAATTACTCATTTTATAATCCAAAATTTAAAAATAGAAGTTTGGGAACTTTTTTAATTTTAAAACTAATAGAACAAGCAAAAAAAGAAAGAATAAAGTATTTATATTTAGGGTATTATATAAAAGAATGTAAAAAAATGTCTTATAAAATAAATTTCAAACCCATAGAAATCCTTAAAAATAAAAAGTGGGAAAGTTTTTGAAAAAGAAAAACAATAGAAGAAAATTTTTAAAAAAAACTGCACTTTTATCTACAGTCGTTGCAATGTCTACATTTGCTCCAAGATCGCTACCAGCAAAAAAAATTTATAATTGGAAAATGGTTACAACTTGGCCAAAAAATTTTCCTGCTCTTGGAACTGGGGCTGAAATTTTTGCAAATATGATTAATGAAGCATCTGGAGGAAGAATAAATATAACGGTTTTTGGAGCAGGTGAAATAGTACCAGCGTTTGAGGCAATGGATGCTGTTTCTAGTGGGGCTATTGAAATGGGACATGGAGGCCCTTATTATTGGAAAGGTAAAGTTGAAGCTGCTCAATATTTATCAGCTATCCCATTTGGACTTACACCAGAAGAACAAAACTCATGGTTTGAAAAAGGCGGGGGGCAAAAATTAGCAGACGGGATATATAAAAAGATGGGTTGTAAATTTTTTGTTTGTGGAAATACAGGGCCACAAATGGGTGGATGGTTTAATAAAGAAATAAAAACAATAGAAGATTTTAAAGGTTTAAAAATGAGAATTCCTGGATTAGGTGGAGAGGTTATTAAAGCTGCTGGTGGTACTGTTGTAAACTTGCACGGAGGTGAATTACTTACTTCAATACAATCAGGAGCTATCGATGCTTTAGAATGGGTTGGGCCTTATAATGATTTAGCTTTTGGAATTTATAAAGCTGGTAAATATTATTATTATCCTGGTTGGCATGAGCCAGGTGGAGTATTAGATTGTTTTATAAATTTAAAAAAATGGAATTCCTTGCCAAATGATTTAAAAAAAATTATTGAAATATCTTCAAAAGCAGCAACACAAAAAATCACAAATGAAATGATAGCTGGTAATAATTTAGCGTTGCAAACGCTTCTAGAAAAACACAATGTTAATCTAAAACCTTTCCCGGAAGAGGTTTTAAAAAAACTTGCAAAATTATCTGAAAAAGTAATGTCTAAATTAACCTCATCTGATGATTTAAGTAAAAAAGTATATCAAAGTATTATTAATTTTAGAAACAATTCAATAAAAAGATCTGAAATATCAGAAAAGAAATATTTAGAATCAAGATCAAAATATATAAGTTATGAAAATTAACAAATTCTTAAATAATAAATTCTTTTTTAAAATTTTATTTTTTTTATTTTTTATTAAAAACACAAAAATAGAAAATTTTTTATTTAGTTATTGGAATGGAAAGCAAAAACTTTGGAAAGCCTTTTGGGTTATGGGTTTTATTTTTCAATTTTTAATTGGATATTTTTTATTCTTGCTTTTATATATTGGTTCCCTTTTTGGATTAACTTGGTCAATAAAAATTATTATTTTTTTAATATCAAATATATACACAATTTGGCTCCTATTTTCTATTTGGAATTGCGCATATAATGTCAAAGAAAAATTCTGGGGAAATCTTTCAAGAGTAATAGTGGTATTGAATGTTGTGTTACTTTTTTTAATGCATACTGGTATATTATCTTTTGATTATCAAAATATTATTCAGAAAAATTCTTAATATAATTTACCTGGTAACCATAAAGCTAATTGTGGAAATTTAGCTATTAATAAAAGCACAATTATCTGAATTATAACAAAAGGTAGAACCCCTTTATATATATCATAAGTTTTTATAGAAATTGGAGCAATTCCTCTAAAATAAAATAAAGCAAAACCAAAAGGTGGGGTTAAAAAACTTGTTTGAAGATTAACTGCAATCATAATACCGAACCATAAAGGATTTATATCCATTTGTAATAAAATAGGACCGACAATTGGTATTATAGTAAAAACAATTTGTATAAAATCTAAAAAAAACCCAAGAACAAAAATCAAAATCATAACAAATAGCATCGCTCCTAAAGTTCCTCCAGGGATTTGATTTATAAATGAAGTTAAAATTTCTCTACCTTCAAGACCTATAAAAACTAAAGAAAAAATTTTAGCACCTATAAGTATTAAAAAAATCATTGAACTAATTTTTGTAGTATCAAGAATTGATGCGCTTAAAACTTTTGAAGAAAAATTATTTTTAATAAAACTTAAAACAATAGCTCCAACAGCTCCGAAAGAGGCTGCTTCAGTGGGTGTTGCTATACCCATTAAAATTGATCCTAAGACAAGGATAATAAGAATTATTGGTAAAAAAATTACGCTTAATGTTTTTTTTACACTATATTTTTTTCCTCTATTGATTAAAGCTGGTGAAGATTGCGGTTTTAAATAAACCATAATTAATTGCCACAAACAATAAAAAATAACAAGTAAAATTCCAGGTAATATTGCTCCAGCAAATAAATCAATTGTTGAAATTGGATTTGATGGAATTTTACCTTGAAGTAATTGTGATTGACTATAAGCTCCTTGAAGCGCATCGCTTAGCAAAATTAATACTATTGATGGTGGTATAATTTGTCCTAATGTGCCAGAAGCACATATTAATCCTGAAGCTAACTTTTTGTCATATCCCCATTTAAGCATCGTTGGCAATGCTAATAAACCCATTGTAACAACAGTTGCTCCAACAATGCCAGTTGAAGCTGCTAATAAAGCCCCAACAATAATAACTGTAAAACCTAAACCGCCTTTAAACTTTCCAAACAAATTTGCTATCGTTTCTAATAATTCTTCAGCAATTTTAGATTTTTCTAAAATTAAACCCATAAAGATGAATAGTGGCACTGCAACTAATAATTCATTAGTCATAGTTCCAAAAATTTTAGACGGAATTAATGCTAAAAAATCTGGACTCAAAAAATCAAATAATGTTGCTGTTAAAGCAAATAAAATAGCAGTACCAGCTAAAGTAAATGCCACTGGAAAACCAAATAACAAAAAAATGAATGTAGTTACAAACATGCAAATACTTAATATTTGAATTGTCATTTTTTTTTAAAATTTAGAAAATATTTTTTTTTCTTTTTTACTTATTACTAAAACACATCTTAAAATTAATGCTATTGTTTGAATAAATAAAAAAAAACAAAATAAAATTATAGAAGTCTTATAAAGAAATAAAAATTGAAGCCCCCCAGCTTCTCTTGATTTTTCTAAACTAATCCAAGATTTTAGAATATAAGGAATGGAATATTTGCTAATTATAAAAATAAAAGGAAAAATAAAAAAAAAAGAAAAGAAAATATTTACAAACGCTTTATATTTTTCATTAAAATCCCTATAAAAAATATCTACTCTTACATGCTTATCATCAAGCAAAGTGTATGCTGATCCAAATAAAAAAACCAAGCCATGCATCCAAATATATGACTCTTGCATCCAAACAAATCCAATATTAAAAAAATATCTAAGCAGAGCAACTGAAAAAGCTATTATAGTCATGAATAAAACTAACCAAGAAGTTGTTCTTCCCACTTTTAAAGTAATATTTTCAATAAGAAAAATTATTTTTTTTAAATCAATCATTAACTTTTAGGTTAAAATGTTTTTTCTATAAAATGGAATTTTTTTATTATTTTTTTTTAAGAATTTATCTATAAAAAATCCTGTTAATAACACACCTTGTTTCAATGAATCTTTTGTTGGTTTTACATTCTTATTTATTAAGAATTTTGGCAAATATAATAATTTGTTTTTGTATTTTTCGCCTTCAGTTTTTGATACTGCTTTACCAGATTTTGGAGAAATATATATAAGATTTCCTTTTTTCCCAGAAACTACACATTTTTCTAAATCAAGCCCATACCCCAATTCTGATAATAAAAATAATTCCCAAAAAATGTACTTCGAGATCCAATCTTTAGATAACAAATTATCTATTAAATCTATTGTTTTGTTATATATCTTAATCTGCGGATTATTCCTGGGTAAAGTAAGGTCTATTATAGAGCAAACAGTAAGCAAGGTGTTTAATTTATTTTGATCGTTAAAATGCTCAACGCTATTATTTTTAATTAATTCAAACTTACAATTCCACAAATGATGCTCTAATCTAAAACTAGACTTTATATAAACTTTATTTCCTATTTCATATGTGCCAAAATCATTTTTTAAGACTCCTCTAACAATACCAGTGTTAACGCCATAATTTAAAGAAAAAAAAGTAATTAATAACGAACTTTCTCTATATTTTTTTTTTTTAATTATGATCCCTTCATCGTTTACTTGCATTTTATCCTAATAATTTATTTCTAAAGATATAATTTAACATTTTTTTTGCAGCATTAATTTCCGCAAGTTTAATTGTTTTTGCAGTTGCAGAAAATTTTTTTATTCCTTTTAAAAAAACTTCTATTTCAAATCTAGGGTTATGTGGGGGACCTTTTTTTGTTTTTAAAACATATTTTGGCAAATTTAATCCCTTTTTTTGAGCAACTTCTTGTAATAAAGATTTTGGGTCTTGTGGAGGTAAAATATTTTTTAAAAATTTTTTTTTCCAATATTTTAAAATAAATTTTCTTGCATGCTCTAAATTTGAATCTAAAAATATAGCTCCAATTAATGCTTCACAAACATCACTTAATATAGATACATTTTTTTTTAACTTTAAATTTTTCTCTTCAAATTGATCAATTCTTAACATTTCTTTAATATTGATTTCATTTGCAACTTCTAACAACTTATCCCTTGAAACTAAATCAGATAATCTTTTTGATAACGCTCCTTCATTCTCATTAGGATATTTTAAAAATAAATTTTCAGAAATAACAAGCGATAAGACTCTATCACCGAGAAATTCTAATCTTTCATAATTTTTATTTCTTATATTTTTAAAGCTTGAATGTGTAAAAGCTAGATTAATTAAACTTTTATTTTTAAACTTATAATTAATTTTTTTCTCAAATTCATTAATTTTCATAATAAATATTTATTTTCTTATTTATTATTTTCCCAACCCTGTCAAACCTTATTCTCCATTTCCAAAATTTTTTTATACCATGTTTTTTTTTATCTATTGAAAAAAAAATAATCTCAGCTTTACCTACTAAATTTTCAAAAGGTACGAAACCAACGTAATTTAAAACTCTACTATCTATCGAATTATCCCTGTTATCACCCATTAAAAAAAAATTATTTTCTGGCACTGTGTAAACTATTGTGTTATCGCCTGAACCTCCATCTCCTTTTAATTCCCTGATAATATGTTTTTTGTCATTTGGTAAGATTTCAACATAATCAAAATCATTTAAGTAATTATTATGAACTTTAATAGATGAATTCAAGACACTGTCCCTTTTTACTATTTTATTATTTATATAAAGTTTGCCATTTTTAACTTGAATTTTGTCATTTGGAAGACCTATTAAAGTTTTTACATAATCAGTTTTGTTATCATTGGGTGTTTTAAAAACAACAACATCACCTCTTTTTGGTTTTTTCTTTAAAATTCTTCCCTTGATAATTGGCGGTGAAAAAGGTAGGGAATATTTACTATATCCATACTTATATTGTGAAACAAATATAAAATCCCCTACTAATAATGTAGGTATCATTGATCCTGAGGGTATGGTAAATGGTTGAAAAAAAAATGTTCTAATAAATAATGCTATAGCTCCTGCTGATACAATTATTTTAATAGCTTCCCACTTATTTTTGGTTGTAAAAAAAATATATAAAAGTAAAAGTAATAATAAAATTATTGATAATTGCATAACAAATTATTTTTTTTTGAGACTTATAATAACATTGGAAATAACATAATCTTTTTCATCTGATATTGAAACATTAACAACTGTTTTATATCCACTTGGCGTTTTTTTTTTTAAGTATTTCTGAACTCGGTTACTTAAATTTATAAAAGGTCTTCCATTTTTATTTTTTTTTATCGTAATGTCCTTAAAGGAAACTTTGTCAGTAAAACCAGTTCCTAAAGCTTTTACAAAAGCTTCTTTGGTAGCAAACGACTTAGCTAATTTGTTTACTTTAAGAATTGTTTTTTTATTTTTTTTTATTTCATAATCTGAAAAAATTTTTTTTAAAAATTCATCACCATACTTATCAAATACTTTTTTAACTCTTGATATCTTTAATAAATCTATACCAGTACCTAAAATCATTTTTATTATGCTGATTTAAGATAAAAATTTTTTTTTCTAGAATTATCCATTATTTTTTTCATTTTTAAGATTGATTTTCTCAAACCACCAAAAACAGCTTCTCCTATAATAAAATGACCAATATTTAATTCGGTTATCTCGTTAATTTTTGCTATTTCTTTCACTGTTTCATAACTTATGCCATGACCAGCATGACATTCTAAATTATTTTTTTTTGCAAGTATTGCTGATTTTTTTAATTTTTGATATTCATATCTTTTATTTTTTCTGTTGTCACAAAATTCCCCTGTATGTAACTCAATTGAAGATATATCTAAGTCTTTACACGCTATTATTTGCTTTATATTGGGATCCACAAAAATACTAACTTTTACATTATTTTTTTTTAATTTTTTTACAAAATTAGAAATTTTTTTCTTATTTTTTAATACATCTAACCCACCTTCTGTTGTTATTTCTTTTCTTTTTTCAGGAACTAAGCAAACCCTATTTACTTTTGCAGAAATTGCGTTATTTATCATTTCATTTGTTGGGGCCATTTCTAAATTTAAAGGTATTATTAATTCTTTTACTAATTTTTTAATATCTATATCGGATATATGCCTTCTATCTTCTCTCAAATGAGCAGTTATATTATCAGCACCAGCATTTTGTGCAATTAAAGCAGCTTTAAGTGGATCAGGGTGCATACCTCCTCTTGCATTTCTAATTGTTGCAACATGATCTATATTTATACCTAGTTTTAATCTAGAAATCATCTAACTACCTTTAATTCTATTTACAGATGAAACAGGGTCAAGCGATCTAATTGAAGCTATAATGTTTGTAAAATGGCTTAAATTTTTTACTTTAATATCAACTAACATTTCAAAAAAAGTTTTTTTTCTTGATGTAAGTTTTAAATTTATAATATTTCCTTTATTATTACCTATAGCAGATGCAATTTCACCTAAGCTTCCTGGTTCATTAAGAACAATGATCATTATTCTACCTACATAATCTTCTAATCTAATTTTTTTATTATCCCAAGAAAGTGAAATTATTTTTTTTTTTAAATATTTTCCAATCTCGTTACAATCAGTAGTGTGAACTGCAACACCCTTTCCTTTAATTATAATGCCAGCAATCTTATCGCCTGGCATTGGAGAACAGCATTTTGAGTAATTTATCGCAAAACCAGGTAATAATCCTTTCAAAGGAATTGGATTTTTTTTATCTTTTTTAAAATTATTATTATTTGTTTTTTTTGTAATTTTTTTTAATGATGGATAAATTGCATATAATACTTTTAGAGGATCAAAATTACCTTTTCCAATTTTAAAATATAAGTCATCAATTGTAGATAACTTAAATAATTCTAGTGTTTGTTCTAAATTATTTTCATCTAAATTTTTATTATTTCTTGAGAAAAAATGTTTAAGAATTTTTAAACCTAAAATTGAATATTCTTTATATTCCTTAGTTTTTATATATTTTTTTATTCTACTTTTTGCTTTAGGAGTTTTAACAAAATTAGACCAATTTGGCGAGGGGTTCTGAAATTTAGATTTTATTATTTCTACTTGATCACCATTTTTTAAATAATTCTTTAAAGGGGTTATTTTTCCATTGACTTTTGCACCAACACAAATGTCTCCAAGTTTTGTATGAACAGCATAAGCAAAATCTATTGGGGTAGATTTTTCAGGTAATGCAATTAAATCTCCTTTTGGTGTAAAACAAAAAACTTGGTCTTTAAACATTTCCATTTTTGTATTCTCAATAAATTCATTTGGTTCGGCTGATGTTTCAACTATTCCGACTAATTCTCTTATCCATTTATATTTCTTTCCTTCTTGTAAATCTAAATTATTTTTATATTGCCAATGCGCTGCAACACCTAACTCACCTATTTTTTCCATTTCTTTTGTTTTTATTTGAATTTCAATTTTTTGTTTAGCAGGGCCGAATATTGATGTGTGTATAGATTTGTAACCGTTTTGTTTCGGTAAACTTATATAATCTTTAAATCTTCCTGGAACTATAGGATAGCTTGTATGAATTGCTTTAAGACATAAATAACATTTGTCAATATCTTCTACAATTATTTTAAATGCCATTACATCAGATAGTTGTTCAAAACTAATATTTTTTTTTTTCATTTTTTTCCATATTGAATATGAGGTTTTTTCTCTCCCATTTACTACAGCATTAATATCAGATTTTTTTAATACTTTCTGTAATTGTTGGATAATTAATTTAATATTATTCTTACCTTCAGACTTGAGGAAATTGATTCTTTTAATAATTGTAGATTTAACGCTTGGATTTAATTCTTCAAAAGCTAAGTCTTCTAGTTCATCTTTTATTTTACGTATACCTATTCTATCAGCTAAAGGAGCAAATATTTCAAGAGTTTCATTTGAAATTTTATTTTTTTTATCAATATCTTTTATAAATTTAATTGTTCTCATATTATGTAATCTGTCAGCTAATTTTACAAAAAGAACTCTAATATCTTCAGAGATCGCTAAAATGAATTTCCTTAGATTTTCTACTTGCTTATTTTTATTTGTTTGTTGAAGACTAATTTTGGATAATTTTGTTACCCCATCAACTAAGTTGGCAATTTCTAAACCAAAATTCTTTTTTACTTCTTCTTTGGTTGCTAAAGTATCCTCGATTACATCGTGCAGTAAACCAGTTATAATTGAGTTTTCATCTAACTTCATTTGAGCAAGTATATTAGCAACCTCAAATGGGTGTGAAAAAAATGGATCCCCAGATGCTCTAATTTGAGTTCCGTGTGCTTTTTTTCCAAAAATGTATGCTTTATTAATGTTTTCAACATTAAGTTTTGGAAAATAATTTTTTACCGTTTCAACAAGTTTTGTTTGTTCATTCATTTTTTTTTTTTATTATAATATAAATATTAAAATTTACTTTTATTAAAATAAATTTTAAAAAGTTTTTTATTTAAGATTAATTTTATATTATTTGTTTTTATCTACTTCTAATTCTTCAAGTAAACTAGCGTGTTTTTGAAAAGATTTAATTAGTTCTAATTTCAAATAATTTAATGGAACTTTTTCCTGGGCAATTTCTCTAAGAGCAATTACTGTGTTTTTATCATTTTCTTTATCCACATCAGTAGGTTCGCCCTGATTTAACTCCTTTGCTCTTTGCGAAGCATATAAAACTAAATCAAAAGGATTGGCTATTTTCTTGATACAGTCTTCTATTGTAACTCTTGCCATAATTAAAGTTATAATTTAATAAGAATTTTAATCTGATCAACTTATTTTTTCGATATTTTAAATATTTTTTGTTTATTATTTAAATCACTTATTAATTCATTTAATCCTTTTTTTTTTATTGGATGTATCCATTTAGGATTTAATTCTCTTAAAGGTTGTAAAACAAAGAATCTTTCATGCATTCTTGGATGAGGTATGATTAATTTATTTCTTTTATAAAGTATTTTTTTTTTATAATCAATTATATCTAGGTCTAATATCCTTGCTTCATTCTTTTTTTTTCTTATTCTTCCCAAAGTTTTTTCAATACCTAAAATAAATCCTAACAAGTCTAAAGATGATTTATTAGTGCTTATTTCAGCGATACAATTTATAAACCATGGTTGATTTGAAACAGGTATTGGTTCACTTTTATACCAAGAAGAGACTTTACAAATATTTACTTCTTTTTTTAACTCTTTAAGTGCTTTTTTACAGTTTTGTAATGGCGTTTCATTATTTTTACCATTTAAATTTGAACCAATACCTATATATATCAATTTACAATTTTAAAAAATTAAATTAATTTTTTTTGTCTTTTCCATTCTTTTTCTTTTTTTATTTGTCTTTTGTCATATTTCTTCTTTCCTTCTCCAATTGCTATTAATAATTTAGCAAAACCTTTGGAGGAAAAATAAATTTTTAAAGGAACCAAAGTCTTTCCTTTTTTATTTATATTTCCTAGCATTTTTTTTATTTCTTTTTTTTTAAATAACAATTTCCTAGATCTATTAGTCTCATGATTCAACATCCCTGAAGATAAATATTGGGGAATAGTTGAGTTTTTTAAAAAAATTTCTCCATTTTCATTACTTATAAAAGCGTGAGAAATATCTGCACGGTTATTTCTCAAAGATTTAACTTCACTTCCTTTTAAAACAATACCTGCTTCGAATTTATCTCCAATTTTGTAATCGTAGCCTGCACGTCTATTTGTAGCTATATTGTTATTTTTTTTTTTTAACATTCATTTTTTATCGGTTTAATTTTTAACTCAGTTAAAATTAATTTAATTTTTTTCTTCGTACTTAGTGAGACTTTTACTAATGGCAATCTAAGCTCTTCTGAACATATTTTTAAAAGAGAAGCAGCGTATTTTACAGGTCCTGGACTTGTCTCTGTAAAAAGAACATTATGTAAAGGAAAAAGAAATGAATTTAAAAATTGAACCTTTTTAAAATTACCTTTTTGCCAAAAATTGTGAAGATCTGAACAAATCTTTGGTGCTATATTTGCTGTAACTGAAATACACCCATGTCCACCTTGGGATAAGAAAGGTAGAACTGTTGCATCTTCGCCAGAAATTTGACAAAAATTTTTTCCAATACTTCTAGTAGTTAATAAAGGTCTAGCCAAATCATTTGTTGCATCTTTTACACCTATTATGTTTTTTAGTTGTGATAATTTCTTCATGGTTTCAATATTAATATCAACCGCACTTCTTCCTGGTATGTTGTAAATAATAATAGGAATATTACAACTATCATTAATAGCTTTAAAATGATTATATAAACCTTCTTGTGTTGGTTTATTATAATAAGGTGTTACAACAAGAGCGCCGTCTGCACCTGCTTGTTTTGAATACTTAGTTAAACTTATTGCTTCATCAGTTGAATTTGATCCTGTTCCAGCTATAACAGGAACTCTTCCATTAGCTGTTTCAATACACAAATCAATTACTCGTTCGTGTTCCTCGTGAGTTAATGTAGGTGATTCGCCAGTAGTTCCACAAGGAACAAGTCCGTGTGATCCTTGATCTATCTGCCATTCAACAAAATCTTGAAAAGCTTTTTCATCTACTTTTCCATTTTTTAATGGCGTAATTAATGCAGTTATTGATCCTTTAAACATTTAAAAATAAATAAAATATTATAATATATAGAGTTTTATTTAGTTTCATTTAGTATAAAAACAAATTAAAAATGTTCAGAATCGTTTTAATATTTTTTTCCACATTATTTTTTTTTTTTTCATTATCGTTTGAACTCAATAGTTTAACAAGAAATCAGGTTTTAAAAATCAAACAAAAAACTATTGTTGTTAATTCAGTAGTAACAAAGGCTAGATCTAAGAAATTTAAATTAAATATAGAAAAATATAAGAAATCAAAGAAAGTTTTTAATGTAATTAAAAGAAATAATTGGAATGAAGCAAAAAAATTAGCAAAAAATGATGGAATCTTAATAAAAATAATAGATTGGCATTTTTTGTATCAAAATAATAATCCAAAATTTTTTTTAAAAACTACCAATTTTGTTAAAGAAAATCCTAATTGGCCACAAAAAAACTTTTTTATAAAAAAAATTGAATTATTTATTGATAAAAATTTAAGCAATAAAAAAATTATTCAATTTTTCGAAGAAAATCCACCTTTAACAACTAAAGGTGCTGTGAATTATGTAGATGCTCTAAGAGAAGAAAATGGATTGGAAAGTGTCAAAAATATTGCAAGAAAAACTTGGATTGAAAAAAAATTTACTAAAAGACAAAGTAAAGACTTTTACAAAAGATACAAAAAAATTTTAAGAATAGAAGACCACATTAAAAGAATTGAAATGTTAACATGGGCTGGAAGAAATTATGAAGCAAGAAGAATGTTGCCTTTGATCAATAAAAGCAAAAGAAATTTATATAATGCAAAAATTGTTTTAAGAAGAAGAGCTGCTAATGTTGATCGTGTTGTTTCTTTAATAAATAAAGAATTATTAAATGATCCGGGATTAATATATGAAAGATTAAGATGGAGAAGAAAAAATAATTTATATGAAACAGCTTTTGAATTAATAAGCCCTCTTCCAAGTAATCTAAAATATGAAAAAAAATGGTGGTTTGAAGTTTCAATTTTAATTAGAAAATTAATCGAAAATAAAGAATACAAAAAAGCTTATAATTTAATTAAAGATTTTAGTTCAAAATCTACAAATTTAATTTCAGAATCAGAATGGTACGCTGGTTGGGTTGCGTATGAATTTTTAAATTTAAATCATGAAATTTATATCAATCATTTTTTAAATTCTTATGAAAATACTACACATGGCGGTGAAAAAGCAAAAGCTGCATATTGGGTAGGTAAATCTTATGGAAAAATAAATAATAAAGAATTAAGTAATTTATGGTATACAAATTCATCAAGATTTGTAACTGAGTTTTATGGGCAATTAAGTTTTGAAAAAATAAAAAAAAAAAAGCCTTTAATAACTAATGAAGAGCTATACGGAAAAAATCTTTTTATTAAAGAAGATCTAAATTTTGTTGAAAGCGATATTTATAAAGCTGCTGAATTAATGTTAGCAAACGGAACAAGAAAAAATGCAAAAATATTTATTTCTCATTTGATTTACAATAATAAGAGTCCTGGTCAACTACAAATAATAGCAAAATTATCAAAAGATTTTAATAGATTAGATTTAGCGATTAAAGCAGCAAAATATGCCAAAAAAAAAAATATTCATTTATATCACTACGCATATCCTAGCTTAGCTAATCACAGCAAAATTTATAAAGGGCTTGAAAATGAACTAGTTCATGCAGTAATAAAACAAGAAAGTGCTTTTGACCCCAAAGCTATAAGTAGAGTTGGTGCAAGGGGTTTAATGCAAATAATGCCTGCTACTGCAAGTAAGGTATCAAAAGAAATAAAATCAGGTTATTCAAAGAAAAGATTAACTAGTGATACACAGTATAATATTATGCTTGGGTCTTATTATTTACATAGTTTGATAGAAGAATATGACTCATATCTACTAGCACTCATCGGATACAATGCTGGGCCTAGAAGAGTAAACAGATGGATAAAAAAATTTGGAGATCCAAGAAAAAGTAATGTGGACAAAGTTAGTTGGATTGAAAAAATCCCAATAAAAGAAACTAGGTTGTATGTAAAAATTGTTTTATCAAATTTGCAAGTTTATAGACAAAAAAATCAAAATAGTAAGCATTTAAATATTTTTTCAAAGAAAAATTGAATTTAGCTTTTTAATGCCTTTAATAATATCCTTTTTTGGGTATGAATAACAAAAACGAACATATTTTTTTCCTTCCATTGAATCAAAATCAGTTCCAGGTGTTAAAACTAATCCATGTTTTTTTAATAAATCTTTACATAGTTTTACGCTATCTTTAGATATTTTTGTTATATCAGCATATAAATAAAAACTACCCTGGGGTTTTATAACTGGTTGAAAACCAATTCTAGGTAAATTTTTGTATAATAAATGCATATTTTGTTTATAAGTTTTAACTATTTTTTTTAAATAATTAAAATGATCAAGTGCAGAAATTGCTACATATTGGGATATTGTTGGAGGTGCTACAAATAAATTAGGTGCAAGATTTTTTATTGAAGAATATAAATCATTTGGACAAATAAGCCATCCAATTCTCCATCCAGTTAAAAGGAAGTATTTAGAGAAACTATTTATAATAATAGATTGATCATTATAATTAAAAAAAGTATCAGAATTTTCTGAAAAATTTATTCCATGGTAAATTTCATCAGCAATAATTCTTATTTTATTTTTTTTACAAAAAAGTGAAATTTTTCTTATTTCTTCTTTTTTTATAACTGCGCCAGTTGGATTAAGTGGATTTGAAATTAATAATCCATTTATATTTTTATATTTACAAATATTTTGAAAATTATATTCAAAATTTTCTTTTGAGTTACAAAATATTGGTTTCATTTTAAGATCAAAAGCTTTTATCATATTTTTATATGCTGGGTAGTTTGGGACTGTAACTCCAATAGTGTCGCCTTTATCAAAAGCGCTCAAAAAAGCTAGTATAAAGGCGCCTGAAGAACCAACAGTAATTATAATCCTATTATGGTGAATCTTAGCTTTATATTTTTTTAAATAATAATTACTAATTTTTCTTTTTAGTAAATTTAAACCTAATGGACTGGTGTAACTAACGTTTGTTGTTTTTATTTTATTTATCGCTTGTTTAAATGCAGAATTCGGCAATTTTGCTGTAGGTTGGCCTGCTTCAAAATGTATAATTTCTTTTCCCTTTTTACTTAAATCTTGAGCTTCTTCAAACAAATCCATTACTATAAAATTTGATACCTGGCCCCTTTTTGATAGAAATTTATTCATAAAAAATAAAAAAAATTAAAAAAAAAAAATATACTATTAATAATCTATATGAAAAAGTTTGTATTATTATTATTTTTTTTATTATCTATCTCGTCTAACTCATTAGGGTTTATTAGAGACTCAGAAATTGAAAATCTTATAAAAGAAATTGTTAGTCCAATCGCAGAAGCTGCTAAACAAGACAAAGAAAAATTAAAAATTTTTATCATAAATGATAATCAACTAAATGCTTTTGTAACACCAGGGCAAAAAATGTTTATTTTCTCAGGTTTAATTATAAATTCAGAAAATTCAAATGCACTTGAGGGGGTAATTGCTCATGAACTTGGTCATATAACTGGAAAACATCATGTTAAAATTTATAATCAACTAGAAAAAAATAGGGCTATTACATTAGCTGCTATTATTTTAGGAACTGCTATACAAGCTACAACTGGTGATCCAAATGCTGCCACTGCTATAGCTGGTGGTGTAATTTCAACAGCAACTAGATCACTTTTAAATTTTTCTAGAATACAAGAAGGTGCAGCTGATCAAGCAGGTTATTCTTTTTTAAAAAAAAGTGGAAAATCTCTCTGTGGTATTATTAGTTTTCTAGAATTTTTAGAAAATCAACAAACTTATTTTCAAAAAAATGCTTACACACAAACTCATCCTCTTACACGTGAAAGAATATTGGATGCAAAAAATGCAGCTAAAAATGAAAATTGCGACAATTATGAGAAAACAGAAAAATTTAATGAAATAAAGACTTATGGATTAACTACTAATGAAAAATTCAAATTTGTTCAAGCAAAATTAATTGGTTTTAGCGATCCAGAAAACACATTAAACACAATTAAAGAAAACAATAAATTTAATAATGATCAAAAAAATTACGCTTTAGCAATAGCTAATTATAAATTATTTAATTTAAAAATAGGTAACGAATTAATAAATAAATTAATAAAAAAATATCCTTCAAATCCTTATTTTTATGAATTAAAAGCACAAATGCTTCGAGAAAATGGTTTTTTAAAAGAGTCTTTAAACAATTATCTAATTGTAGATAAAATGCTCCCGAATGACCCTTTAGTACAAATTGAATTAGCACACACTTTTTTAAATCTTGATACAAAAAAAACTTTACATCAGTCTATTGAAAAACTTTTAAATGCAAAAATAAAAGAGCCAGAAAATAATAAATTATGGTATTTATTATCAATAGCATACGGAAAAAATTCACAAATGAGTGAGTCTAGATACGCATCTGCTTTTTCATCATACTTAAAAGGTGAGGATGCAATGGCTATAAATTTCATTGAAAGAGCTAAAAAAATTACAAAAAAAAATTCACCAATGTGGATTAAGTTAATTAATTTAGAAAATAAAATTAATTTAAAAAAAAAATAAAGATAATAAAAGAAGTTGTGTGGTAAAATTAAATTTTTTATTTATAGTATTTATTTTTTAAAATGAAGAAAATCTTAGTTATAAATGGACCTAATTTAAATTTATTAGGAAAAAGAGAAGTAGAAATTTATGGTAAAACTTCCTTAAAAAATATAGAAATAGAAACAAAAAAATTTTCTAAAAACAATGATATAAATGCAGAGTTTAAACAAAGTAATGAGGAATCAGAAATTATTAATTTAATCCAAGGTTGTGTGAAAAACAGCTATAAAGGTTTATTAATAAATGCAGGAGCATATACTCACACATCTATTGCAATATTTGATGCATTAAAAGCAATTAATATTCCAATTGTAGAAATTCATTTATCTAATATTCATAAAAGAGAAGAATTTAGGAAAAAATCTTTTATTTCTGAAGTAGCAGACGGTGTTATTTTTGGTTTTGGTTCTTATAGTTATATTTTAGCAGTAATGGCAATAAAAAATTTATTAAAACAACAATGACTAATGGTTTTAACGACAAAAACTTATTAAAAAATTTATTAATAGCTGTAAAAGAACTTACTAAAGTTTTAAAAAACACTAACTTTAAAAAAAATATTCAAAATTATGAGAATTTACAAAAAGTAGGAAGTAAGAGAATTCAAATTAAGCATGATAACGCAATATCGTCACCCATGGTTGGTACTGTTTATCTATCTCCTGAGCCAAAAGCTAAAGCGTTTATAAAACAAGGTCAAATAATTAAAAAAGGAGACACATTGTTAATTATTGAAGCTATGAAAACATTTAATCCAATAAAATCAACGAAATCAGGAAAAGTAGAAAAAATTTTAGTTAATGATTCTGAACCAGTTGAATTTGGACAACCTTTAGTTGTAATTAAATAATCAAAATTAATGTTTAAAAAAATTTTAATAGCAAATAGAGGAGAAATTGCATTACGAATTGTAAGAACTTGCAGAGATCTTGGAATTAAAACTGTAGCAGTGCATTCGTTAATAGATAAAGATTCAATGCATGTAAGACTTGCTGATGAAGCAGTTTGTATTGGAAAATCTTCTATAAAAAATAGTTATTTAAATTCATTTGCAATTTTGTCCGCAGTAGAAATAACTAACTCAGATGCAATTCATCCAGGAGCAGGTTTTTTTTCAGAAAACTATGAGTTTGCTTCAATGGTAAAAAAACACAAAATAAATTTTATTGGCCCAACTAATGAACAAATTAAAACTTTTGGTGACAAAATAAATGCAAAAAAACTAATGAAAAAGAATAAATTTCCTGTAATACCAGGATCAGAAGATTATTTAAAATCTATAGATGAGGGAATTAAAATTGCAAAAAAAATTGGTTATCCAGTAATACTGAAAGCTGGTTCAGGTGGGGGTGGTAAAGGCATTAGGGTAATAAAAAATCAAAAAGAATTGATAGCAAATTTTACAATTGTAAAACAGGAAGTTAAAAATTCTTTTGGGAACGAAAATATTTATTTAGAGAAATTTTTTGATAATCCCAGACATATAGAAATTCAAATACTTGCTGATAAAAAAGGAAATATTGTTCATTTAGGAGAAAGAGATTGTTCTATACAAAGAAATAAACAAAAAATTATTGAAGAAACACCTTCACCTACTTTATCAAATTCTCAAAGAAAAAAAATTTGTGATTTAGTAGTTAAAACAATTAAAAAAATTGGTTATGAAAGTTTAGGAACAGTTGAATTATTATATAAAAATAAAAAATTTTATTTTATGGAAATGAATACTAGAGTTCAAATAGAACACACCATCACTGAAAGGATAACTGGCGTAGATTTAATAAAACAACAAATTAAAATTGCAGCAGGACAAAAAATAAGTTTTAAACAAAAAGATGTGCAATTTTCTGGCCATTCAATCCAGTGTAGAATAAATGCTGAAGATCCGTTTAGTTTTATACCTTCTCCTGGAATAATAGAAGAATATCATTCTCCTGGGGGTCCTGGTGTTAGAGTAGATTCTGCCTTATATGCAGGATGTATTGTTCCTCATCAATATGATAATTTAATTTCAAAAATTATAATTTACTCAAGAAATAGAAATGAAGCTATTTTACGACTTAAAAGATGTTTAATAGAATACGTTATTAATGGAGTAAAAACTAATATACCTTTACATTTAAAAATTTTGAATAGTAAAGATTATATTAGGGGCAATTATCATATAAATTGGTTAGATAAATTTTTATCTATTAATTATTAAATGAATCTTAATGAAGAAATAATTCTTAAAGGATACTCTTTGGGTATATTTCCTATGTCAGAAAGTTTCGATGATCCAAAAGTATATTGGATAAATCCAAAAAAAAGAGGTGTTATTCCTATTAAAGATTTTAAAATTTCAAAAAATTTAAAAAAAGAAATTAAAAAAAAAAAATTTAAAATAACTATTAATAAAAGTTTTAATGAAGTTATTACAAATTGTGCAAAAAAAACTAAAAATAGACCTAAAACATGGATTAATAAAAAAATAATTGTTTCATATTCAAATCTACACAAAATAGGTCATGCTCATTCTATTGAAGCTTGGTTTCAAAATAAATTAGTAGGAGGACTCTATGGAGTTTCACTTGGATCTGCATTTTTTGGGGAAAGCATGTTTAGCATTATGTCTAATGCTAGTAAAATTTGTTTAGTTTATTTAATAGCAAACTTAAAACTGAAGGGATTTACTTTATTAGATACTCAATTTATAAATCCTTATTTAAAAAAATTAGGTGCAATAGAAATATCAAGAAAAAAATATTTAGAAATATTAGGAAATTCATTAAAAAAAAACATAGACTTTAATAAAAAAACTCCCCAACCTTTTGTTTATGATGCTATACAATCTATGACCCAAACATCATAAACAGCATGGTTCACAGTAGATATTGAAGGACTGGAAGAAAACATCCAACCACTAAATATTTTTTTATCTTCTTTATCAATTTTCATATCCCAGATTTGAATAAAAGCAGAATTTTCAGGTGGATCTTCAGGTAAAGATTTTTTGCATGCTCTAACAATAATTTTTAAAGTTCCAAAATTAGTTTGATCATTATCTTCAATTTTTATTTTAGATATTTTACCACTTACTTTATTTAAAGCTCCAAGAATACTTTCAGAACAAACTACGTTTGAATAAAAAATAAAACTAACAAAAATAAAAAAAAATAAAAAAATTTTTTTATTTTTTTTTATTTGGCATCCATGATTCATAATTTTTAATTTTCTTTTTTCTTTCTTTATTTAAAATATGTCCCGAAGGAAAATATGCTTTTTCTGTACCTGTGTAATTTGGGGTAATTTTCTTTTGCCAATAAAAATTTTTTTTTTTTAAATTAGGGACATCATCTACAACGTGATGAAGCCATGCATGCCAACTCGGATCTATATTTGTTGGGTCATTATCTTTTTTATACAAAACCCATCTTTTTTCTTTTTTTGTTCCATGGGCAATACTAGATTTGTAATATTTATTTCCATCATCATCCCTGGCTACCAGTTTACCTTTAAAAAAAGTATATAAATATAAAGAAATATTTTTCATATAGTTAACATTTAAAAGTAGCAAAAAAATTAAAAAAAATATTTTTTTTCTTGAAAATTATGTTATAAGTATCAAGATATAGTTGTATAGCTTATTTTTTATATACTATATATAGTATGTTACCTTAAAATGTTATAATTTATGAAAATTGAAAGAAAGTTTACAAAAAAGGGAGAATCTCCCTACAAAGGAATAACCTTTAAAAAAGTTAGATCAGAAATTAGAAACCCGGATGGGTCTATAATATTTGAATTAAATAATGTTGAGGTACCAATTAAATGGTCTCAAGTTGCAACAGATATAATTGCGCAAAAATACTTTAGAAAAAAAGGAATACCAAAATATATTAAAAAAATATCAGAAAAAAACATACCGGACTGGCTCTCAAAAAGTTGTGCTGATGAAAATAAATTAAAAGAAATTCCTCAAGGAGAAAGGTTTCACGGCGAATCTTCTTCAAAACAGGTTTTTAATAGAATCGCTGGTACTTGGACATATTGGGGTTGGAAAGGTAAATATTTTGATATAGAGGAAGATGCAAAAACTTTTTATGATGAATTAAGATTTATTTTGTGCCAACAAATTGCGGCTCCCAATTCTCCTCAATGGTTCAATACTGGATTGAATTGGGCATATGGTATAAACGGGCCAGCTCAAGGACATTTCTATGTTGATAATGAAACAGGAAAATTAAATTTATCTGAAACAGCTTACGAGCACCCTCAACCTCACGCATGCTTTATACAAAGTGTAACCGATGATCTTGTTAATGAAGGAGGGATAATGGATTTATGGATTAAAGAAGCACGATTGTTTAAATATGGATCTGGTACTGGAAGTAATTTTTCTCATTTAAGAGGAGATGGAGAAAGTTTGTCTGGTGGTGGAAAATCTTCAGGTCTAATGAGTTTTCTAAGAATTGGTGATAGATCAGCTGGCGCTATTAAATCTGGAGGTACAACTAGAAGAGCTGCAAAAATGGTTGTTGTTGATATTGATCATCCAGATATTGAAGATTTTGTTGATTGGAAGGTAAAAGAAGAACAAAAAGTTGCGTCATTAGTTGTTGGATCAAAAATTTGTAAGAAACATTTGCAAGAAATAATGAAAGCTTGTTGGAACAATGAATTGGATGATGAAAAAAGATTTAATCCAAAAAATAATTCTATTTTAAAAGACAAGATAATTGATGCAAAAAAATCAATGGTGCCAGAAAATTATATTCAAAGAATTTTAGATTTTGCAAAACAAGGGTTTAAATCTGTAGAGTTTAAGACATACGATACCGATTGGGACTCTGAAGCATACTTAACGGTTTCGGGACAAAATTCAAATAATTCAATTAGGGTAACTAATGATTTTTTGAATTCTGTTTTAAATAATAAAAAATGGAATCTTATCAGAAGAACTGATAAAAAAATTCATAAAACAATTAATGCTAAAGACCTTTGGGAAAAAATTGGTAACGCAGCTTGGTCGTGTGCTGATCCAGGGATTCAATATGATACAACAATTAATGAATGGCATACATGTCCAAAAAATGGAAAAATAAATGCTTCAAATCCATGTTCGGAATATATGTTCCTTGATAATACTGCATGCAATCTGGCTTCAATAAATTTAATAGAATTCTTAGATAATGAAGGAAAATTTCAAATAGATAATTTTAAACACGCTGTTAAGCTTTTTACAATTGTATTAGAAATCTCAGTGATGATGGCTCAGTTTCCTTCAAAAGAAATAGCTAAATTATCATACGAATTTAGAACTTTAGGGCTTGGATATGCAAATATAGGAGGTTTATTAATGCTACAAGGATATAGTTATGATAGTGATGAAGGAAGAGCAATTTGCGCTGCTATAACTGCATTAATGACTGGTGAATCTTATAATGTTTCTTCTGAAATAGCAAAAGAACATGGGTCTTTTAAAAAATTTAAAAATAATAAAGAAGATATGTTAAGAGTAATTAGTAATCATAAAATGGCAGTTTATGGTGAAAAAAATAATTATAAAAATTTATCAATTCTCCCGGTACCTATAAATAAAGATCATTGCCCAAATAAAGAATTAGTTGAAGCTGCAAAAGAATCCTGGGACAATGCTTTAAATAATGGAAAAAAACACGGGTTTAGAAATGCTCAAACGACTGTTATTGCCCCTACTGGCACAATAGGTCTTGTTATGGATTGCGATACAACTGGAATAGAGCCTGATTTTTCAACAGTTAAATATAAAAAACTAGCTGGAGGAGGATATTTTAAAATTATCAATAGATTAATACCTATTTCTCTAAAAAATCTTGGATATAGCCCTTTTCAAATCGATGAAATAATTAGATATGTTATTGGAAATGGAACGTTAGAAAATTGTAAAACAATTAATCACAAAGCTTTAAAAGAAAAAGGTTTTAATAACGAAATAATAAAAAAAATTGAAGAAAATTTAAAAAATGCTTTTGATATAAAGTTTGCTTTTAATAAATTTATTATTGATGAAGACTTCTGTTTAAATAATTTAAAATTAAAATCTGATGATTTAAATAATCCTTCATTTAATATGCTAAAACATTTGGGTTTCTCTGAAAATGAAATAGATCTAGCTAATACATATTGCTGTGGATCAATGACGTTAGAAGAAGCGCCGCATTTAAAAGAAGAACATTTATCTATATTTGATTGTGCTAATCCTTGTGGAAAAATTGGTAAACGTTTTTTATCAACTAAAAGTCATATAAAAATGATGGCTGCAGCTCAACCATTCATTTCTGGAGCAATATCAAAAACAATAAATATGCCAAATAAAGCAACTATTGAAGAATGTAAAAATTCTTATATTCAATCTTGGAAATTAGGTTTAAAAGCTAATGCGATTTATAGAAATGGATCTAAATTATCTCAACCTTTAAGCTCTGCTATTGTTGAAGAAGAAGATCTGTTTGTTGAAAATATTTCTATAAAAGAAAAAACTATTAATGTAGCGCAAAAAATAACTGAAGATTATATAAAGGAGATAGTTAGAACAAAAAGAAATAAAATGCCTGATAGAAGAAAAGGTTATACTCAAAAAGCAATAGTTGCTGGGCATAAGGTTTATTTAAGAACTGGAGAGTACGATGATGGATCTATTGGGGAAATATTTCTAGATATGCATAAAGAAGGAGCTGCTTTTAGAAGCCTAATGAATAATTTTGCAATCGCAATATCAATTGGTCTTCAATATGGTGTCCCTCTTGAAGAATTTGTTGAAGCATATGTAGGTACCAAATTTGAACCATCAGGTACAGTGCAAGGTAATGATTCAATAAAATTGGCAAGCTCTATTTTAGATTATGTTTTTAGAGAATTAGCTATATCATATTTAAATAAAGAAGAACTTGCGCATTTTGACCCAGATCAAAAAATATCCACTAGTCATGATAATAAAAGTAAAATAGAAGAATTAAAAGCTTCAGCTGCAAACGAATCAATATCAAGATATGCAAGCACTGGTTATGTGAGAAGTAATTTTTATGTTCTTTCAGGAGGTAAAGGCATGGAAAATTTAGAAATTCAAAATAATAATAAAATAAATTCCAAGAAAAAAATAGATAATCTTATAAAAAAAGCAAAATTAAAAGGTTATGAGGGAGATGCGTGTAGTGAATGTGGAAACTTTACTTTAGTAAGAAATGGAACATGTTTAAGATGTAATACTTGTGGCACAACTACTGGATGTAGTTAAAATATATGAAAAATTCTATAGAAAAAGACCTTAATTCCATGGGTTTTTCTTTACCAAAAAATATCAAAGCGGTTGGGTCTTATCTTCCGTTTTTAAAAGAAGGTAAGTTCCTATTTATTTCAGGTCAATTACCAATAAAAAATAATAAGCTTTTATTTTCAGGAAGAATTAGTAATAAAAATAAAGATTACGGATATAAGGCAGCGCAATTATGTGCTTTAAATATTTTAGGATTAATTAATATAGCTGTAAAAAGCAATTTTAGTAAAATAAAAAGATGTGTAAGAATAAATGGTTTTGTTAATAGTAAAAAGAATTTTACAGAACAACCTTTTGTAATTAATGGCGCTTCAGATTTAATTAAAAAAATTTTTAAAAAGAAAGGCCTACATACTAGGACAGTTATTGGTGTTAATAGTTTGCCATTAAATGCAAGTGTTGAAATTGATGGGATTTTTCTAATTAAATAATTTTTTCTTTAATTTTTTTAGTTATGAAATTAAATTTTAATTTATTATTTTCTCCTAAATTAATTTTTATTAGAATTTTTGATTTAGAATTGTTAGACAATAAATAATCAGCTATTGGTTCTTTAATTTTTAATTGTATTAACCTAACAAGGGGACGTGCTCCAAATATTTCACTATAACCTTTTGTTGCTAAGAAACTTTTCACATCTTTTGAAAGTTCAATTGAAATATTTTTTTCTTTTAATCTACTTTCAAACTGTCCTATAAATTTATTAACAATTTTATAAACTGTTGTATAGGATAAAGGATCAAAAGATATAATAGAATCTAATCTGTTTCTAAATTCAGGTTTAAAAAAGAATTTAATTTCTTTTTCGTTATTTAACTCTTCTTTATTTGTTTCAAAACCTAATTTTTTTTTTGTCAAATTTTCGCCACCAATATTAGTAGTTAGTATCAAAATTGTATTTTTAAAATTAACTGATTTTCCATTATTATCTGTTAATTTTCCATAATCCATTACTTGAAGCAATACATTAAAAAGATCTTGGTGAGCTTTCTCAATTTCATCAAATAACACTACTGAATGTGGATGTTGGTCAACTGCTTCAGTAAGAAGACCACCTTGATCATAACCTACATAACCAGGTGGCGCACCAATTAATCTTGAAATGCTATGTTTTTCAGAATATTCAGACATATCTAATCTGATAAACTTTGACTCTAAAGCATTTGATAATTGTTTTGCTAATTCGGTTTTTCCAACTCCCGTAGGACCAGTAAATAAAAAACATCCAACTGGTCTATCTGGTTCAGACAATCCTGCTTGTGAAATTTTTATTGAACGTGCAAGATTTTCAATAGCTTTATCTTGACCATATATTAAGTTTTTTATTTTCCTAGATAAATTCTTTGCTAATAAATTACTTTGTTTGCTAATACTTCTAAGGGGAATTTTTGCAATTCTCGAAACAGTATTAAATATATCTGAACTATCGATTAGTTTCTTTTTGTTTTCAAAAGTTTTTTTATAAGCCCCAGCTTCATCAATAACATCAATAGCTTTATCTGGTAATTTTTTTTCAGTAATATATCTGTTTGCTAATTCAATTGCCGACTTCAAAGCTTCATCGGTATATTTTAAACCATGAAAATTTTCATAATATTTTTGAATACCTTTTAATATTTCAAAAGATTCGCTTACAGATGGTTCGTCAACATCTATTTTTTGAAATCTTCTTGAAAAGGCCTTATCTTTATTAAAATAATTTCTATAATCTTTATAAGTTGTTGATCCTATACATCTAATTTGACCACTAGACAAAACTGGTTTTAAAATATTCGAAGCATCCATAGACCCGCCAGTTGTAGCGCCAGCGCCAACAATTGTGTGTATTTCATCAATAAACAAAATATTGTTTTTAGATAAACTCATATTTTTTATCACTTTTTTTAATCTTTCTTCAAAATCTCCTCTATATTTTGTCCCAGCAATTAATCCGGCTAAATCCAATTGGTATATCGTTGATTTTTGTAAAAATTTAGGAACTTCTTTGTTAAAAATTTTAAGAGATAGTCCTTCAACTATAGCTGTTTTTCCTACCCCAGGTTCTCCTACAAACAAGGGGTTGTTTTTTAAACGTCTTGATAATATTTGTATTGTTCTTTCAATTTCATTATTTCTACCTATTAATTTATCAATTTTTTTATTTTTAGCTTTATCAATTAAATTAATAGTAAATTCATCATTACTTTTTTTATCCTTGGTTTGATAGCTGTTTGGATACATAAATTCATTTTCTTTATCCTCTTTTTCTTCTTCTATTTCATCTTCATTTTTTTCAATACCATGCGAAATAAAATTTAATGCATCTAATCTTGACATATCTTGTTTTTGTAAAAAATAAACTGCATGAGACTCTCTTTCTGAAAAAATCGAAACTAATACATTTGCACCATTAATTTTTTTAGTTTCAGATGAATAAACATGAGACACAGTTATTTGTAAAACCCTTTCAAAACTTGCTGATGGTTGAGCTTCTCGCGTAAGAGCTGTTGTTATATTTTTTAATTCTTTATCAATATATTTTGTTAAACTAATATTAAGATTTTTAATATCTACATTACAAGCATTTAATACTTCTAAAGCATCTTTATCATCTATTAAAGCTAGCAATAAATGTTCTAAGGTTACGTATTCTTGTTGTCTATCATTGGCATATGAAATAGCTCTTTTTATAGTTTTTTCTAAATTATCAGATAACATTTTTTCAAATTTTCTCCAAAGTACAAAGTAAAGGAAAACCGTTCTTTCTAGATGTGATAATTACTTCTAATATTTTTGATTCGGCAACTTCAAAAGAATAAATACCACATAAACACGCTCCTTTGTTATGAACTTTTAACATAATTTTAGAAGCCTCGGTATGGTTTTTATGAAAAAAAAATTTTAACAAATAAACTACAAAATCCATTGGGGTATAGTCATCATTTAACATAACAACTTTATATAAAGATGGTTTTTTTATTTTTTTTTTAGTATCTCTCTCTATTATAAGTTGGTTATCTTGACTTACATTTTTTATAAATTTTGACATAAATTATTATTTACTTTTCAATTATAATTACAGAAAAAAGAATAGTCAAAAATTAGGAACATCAAAAGAACATTTTTTCAAATTGTTTTTTAGATCAGATTTAATCTTTTTGAGATTTTTTTTAGAATATGATTCACATCTTGCTACAATAATATCTTGTGTATTAGATGCTCTTACTAACCACCATCCTTCTTTAGTAGAATATCTTACACCATCGATACTAATAAAAAATTTTTTTTCTTTTTTTAAAATCTTTTTTAATTTTTCTACGATCACAAATTTTTCAGTTTCTGTACTATTAAATCTTAATTCAGGGGTATTAAAAGATTTTTCCATATCATTAAATATTTTAGATAAAGATTTATTAGAATCACAAAAGAGGTTTAGGAATCTAATCGATGCATAAATAGCATCATCAAATCCATAATATTTATCTGCGAAAAAAATATGTCCGCTCATTTCTCCAGCAAAAATTGCTTTTGTTTCTTTCATTTTTTTTTTTATTAATGAATGGCCTGACTTCCAAAAAATAGGTCTGCCTTTTAATCTTTTGATTTCATTAAAAACAATTTGACTAGATTTAATATCTAAAATTATTTTAGAACTTGGTTTTCCTAAAAGAACGTCTTTAGCTAGGAAAGCAACAATTTTATCGGCAAATATTATTTTACCTTCATTATCAACAACTCCTAATCTATCTCCATCCCCATCAAAAGCAAAACCAAAATCACATTTTTTTCTTTTTACTAAATTTTTTAATTGTTTTAAATTTTTTGGTACTGTTGGATCTGGGTGATGTGCAGGAAAAGTTCCGTCAATTTTTTCATTAATAATATAATGTTTTCCATTAAGTTTTTTTGTTAAATGAGAAATTATTTTACCACTTGATCCATTTCCAGGGTCCCAGGCAACTTTAATTTTTTTTTTTATATTTGCAGAATTAATTAAGAAATATAAATATTTGCCCATCATAGATATTTTTTTTACTTTCCCTCTTTTATTTTTACAAAACTCTCCTTTAGATGAAATTCTTGCTATATCTAAAATATCTTTTCCAACAATACTTTTGTTTTTTAATAACATTTTAAAACCATTATAATTAGGTGGGTTATGTGATCCTGTTATCATGATTCCACTATCTAATTTCCTTGAATACATAGAAAAATAAAGTAACGGTGTTGGTACAAGCCCTATTTTATAAACTTTAATTCCTTTTGATAGTAAACCCTTTACAAGTTCATTTTCAATTTTAAGTGAACTAATTCTTCCATCGTATCCAATTACTACATTTTTAAGCTTTTTTTTTTTTAGTAAAGTTGCAAAGGATTTACCTAAAAATAAAGCATCTATTAAATTAAGATCTTTTTCAATTATTCCTCTTATATCATATTCACGTAATATTGTTTTGTTAAAAGTATGGCTTTCCATTAAAAGTTTTAAATTATTAAATACCTAAAAGCTTTAATAAATTTGGAAGGATGTTTTTTAAAAAAGCAAATAAATAAGTTATTTTACCTGTATAAATAAAATAAATAATGATACCTATAACAAAAAAAATAAATAAATGTATGGTTTTTAAATTTTTATTTTTAAAAATTTTAATTAATAAAAAAATAAAAAAAAGAATTAATAATGAAATTAATATAAATTTAATCATTGAATTTTACTGATTTTACAATTTTATTCTCTTTAGTAAATTCACTAATTGCTATACAAATTTTTTTTATATGTTTTAAATTAAAAAAAGGATTAAGTAAAACTGCTCTTAACCATTTACTATCATTATATTTAATAATTGAAAAAAAGATGTTATGTCTTTTAAATAAAAACTTTTGGAGTTTCAAATTTATTAAGTCTTTATGATCTAAATCTTTATTTTTCGATTCAAGCCTAAAACAAATAATATTCATTTGTGGTTCGCAAGCTATTTTAATATTATTTATTTGTAATAATTTTTTCTTTAACAAATTAGTATATTTAAATGAGTTTTCTATAATTTCTGAATAACTAAAGTTTCCTAAATGTTGAAGTGATAACCATAATTTTAAAACATCAGGATATCTTGTTCCTTGTAATGTTATTTCACCTTGATGATATTCATCTTTGTTTTTCATCACATAAGGTAAGGGAATAAAAAAATCTGAGTAAAAATATTTCTTATTTTTTAACAATAAAGTTGAACATGTTTTAGTTATATATAACCATTTTTGCGGATTAAATGAAATTGAATCTGAATTTTCAATGCCATTTAATTTATTTTTAAATTTATTTGAAAAAATTAAAGCGCCTCCGTATACAGCGTCTGTATGCATCCATAATTTGTATTTATCAGCAATTTTTGATACTTCATTTAAATCATCAACACTTCCTGTAGTAGTTGTTCCTGCTGTAGCAATAACACAAAACGGAAATCCATTTTCATTGATTTTTTGCCTTATTGATTTATCTAAGTTAGATATTTTTATTTTCCCATCTTTGTTTGTTTGAATAGATACAACTGAATTTGTACCTAAACCAAGAACCATTGCTGCTTTTTGTATAGAAGTATGTGACTCTTCAGATGCAAAAATATATGGTTTTCTTTTAAGACCTACCAAACCTTTCTCAAAAGAGCCTAAGATACGATTCCTAGCTAATGCTATTGCTTGAATATTTGATAATGTTCCTCCTGAAAGCATAATACCGCCAGAATTTTGGCCCAAATTAAATTTATTCGCTAAATTTGTAGTAACTTTTTTTTCAATTTCTGTAAGCACTGGGGCTGTTTCTTTACTAAGCATATTGTTATTAATCGTTGAACATACTATGTCCCCAACAATAGACATGGTTGTTGGCAACGAATCCATATGACCTAAATAATATGGATTAGAAGCGTTCATTGAATTATCAATTATAATTTTTATTTGTTTTAAAATTTTTGATTCAGAAATAGGTAAATCATTAAGATTAAATTTATCAAAATTTTTTATTTCTTTTGGTAATGGTGGAAACTTTTCAGCGTTTGAGACTCTATTAAGTAGTTCGTCAACGATTTTATAAATAAAATCTTTTATTTCTTTAACATTCTTGCCATACGGATTAATGAATGACATTTTTTGAATATTTTTTTTTATCATTAAATTTTCTTAATTTGTTATTAAAACTAATTGAAAAAAATTATAAACCAAATAATATCTTATAAACATGATAATGATTATCATTATCAATAAATTATACAATCATCAATGTTTAATAAAAAGATTCTTTTACTTTCTATACTGGTAATTTTTTTTGTTAATTTTACATTTCTTATTTTGAAATCAAAAACAAAAAATGAATTAAATATATATTCAGGAAGAAAATCGCATTTAATGAAATCTTTAATTAATGAGTTTGAAAAAAGTAAAAAAATAAAAGTTAATATAATAACTGGAAAATCTGATGAATTTATAGAAAAATTAAAACTTGAAAGAAATAATACAAAAGCAGATATTTTACTAACAACTGATATTGCTAGATTATCAAGAGCAAAAAAAAATAATTTATTTGAAAAAGTTAATTCAAAAATATTACAAAAAAATATTCCGGCTAAATATATTAGTAGAGATAACGACTGGTTTGGGCTATCAGTTAGGGCGCGACCAATAATTTTCTCAAAAGAAAGAGTAAATATAAATAATTTAAAAAATTATGAACAACTTGCTAATAAAAAATGGAAAAATAAAATTTGTATGAGATCATCAACTAATGTTTACAACCAATCATTAATCGCATATATGATCTTAAATTTAGGAGAAAAAAAAACTGAAAACTGGATAAAAGATTTAGTGGGTAACTTTGGAAGAAAACCTTTTGGAGGCGACAGAGATCAGATAAAGGCTATTGCAAATGGTCAATGTGATATTACTATTGCAAATACATATTACCTGGCAAATATGTTAAACAGTAAAAATGAAAAAGATAGAAAAGCTGCAAAAAAAGTATCTATATTCTGGCCAAATCAAGAAACATTTGGAACTCATATAAATTTAAGTGGTGCAGGAATAATAAAAAATTCAAAAAATTATAAAAATGCAGTTATTTTTTTAGAATTTTTATCCTCTAAAAAGGCACAAGAAATATATACAAAAAGTATACATGAATATTCAATCAGAAATGATGTTTTACCTTCGGAAACTATATCTGGGTTTGGGGAATTTATTGCAGATGATTCAAAATTACAAAAAATGGGAGAAAAAATTAAAATTGGTATATATTTAGCTGCAAAACATAACTGGAGATAAATTTAAATAAAAAAAGTAAGGAGTCTGTGTATATTTAAGAGAGAGAGTTAATAACTCCTTACTTAATTTTATAGAAATCTATATAAAAATTAACGAAATTTACAAAATTATGTTCCACTTTAATTAAAAATTATTATGTAATGTATAAATCTATTAAAATTATTTGATTGTGAATTTTTATTTAAAATTTTTATACCTTCTTTTAGTAATTCTATGTTTTAACAAAAATTTATTTTCTATTGATTTTGAAACTGCAAAAAAACATTTAGATAATAAAGAATACAGTAAAGCATATGGTAATTTCAACAAATGTACCTCTAATTGTTTAGAAACTGGTAGTTGTTCACAAGAACACTTTTTATGCATGCTCGAAATAGGAAGAATGTTAGAACAAGGATTAGCAGAAAAAAATCTAACCGAAAAACAAAGATTAAATAAAGCAAAATTTTGGTACAAATATTGTTCTGATAAAGGATCGGAAATATGTGCACAAAAGATTTCAACGTTAAAACCAAAAACACAGTTTATCGTAAAAAATATTCAAGAAAAACTATTTGATTTGGGATACTCAATTAAAAGAGATGATATACCAGGCATTGAAACTTTTGCTGCTATTAAACAGTTTCAAGAAAAAGAAAATCTTCCTGTTGAATTACCTACTGAACCTGAAGAATGGTTAAAGTTAAATGATATGTTGACAAATGCCTTAGCTAATAAAAATAACAATCAAAGTATTAAAATAGGAAGGCCTTCGGACTATGCTACTGGAATATGGGTAGGTAAAAATAATAATTTATATGTTTTAACTGCAGGTCATTTTGCAAATGGGTGCTCAAAAATAAGATCAAATGAATTAAGTTTAAGAGTCTATAAAATTGATGATTACAATGATCTTGCATTACTAGAAAGCGATAATTTAACAAATAATAATCATATTCCTGCTAAATTACCTTCAAAAGCAGGAATTGAAAATGAAAAAATTTATGTTTTTGGATATCCTAGACAAACAATTCTTGGAAAAAGTGAAACATCTGAAGGAGAAATTCTTTCATTAACTGCAAAAGGTGACAGAAGTAAAATTGTTATTTCAGGAGATTTACATGTACATTCAAGTGGAAGTCCTGTCATTAATGAAAAAGGGTTAATTATTGGAAGTGTCCACGCAAAGGCGTCGCTTTGGAAACGAGTTAAAGAAAGATTGAATTTTGGTGTTACATCTAAAGGACAAAATTTGGCAATTTCAATTTATACTATTAAAAGTTTTCTTGATGAAAACAATATTAATTATTTAACAATAAACAAATCGGAAAAAAAGGATAGAGAAAAAATAATTTTAGAAGCAAAGAAATATACAGTACCTTTAGAATGCTGGGGAAAAAATTGATGCAATAAAAATCTTCTGGTTACGTTATAAAAGTAGAGTGTAAATTAAGAATAAGGGAGGATATCTGAAAAAAAAAAACACAATAATAAGAAAAGAGGCTCGTGAATGTTATGGAGATTTGTTAAATTATACTAAGTTTAATTTAACATCAAACCATCATGATGCAGAGGATTTGGTTTCACAAACATATATAAGATTTTTTAGTTCACACGATAAAGGAAGAAGTAATTATAAAGAAGGTACAAATATTTTAGGATATTTAAAATTAATTGTAAAAAATTTATATATAGATAGATGTAGAAAAGAAAAAAGATCTCCAAATATTATTTCTATTCACAAAAAAACAGATGATGGAGAAGTCGTTAATTTTGATGAATATAAATCCCAAAAACTTGAAAAAGATGAGGAAAGTTTAAAAGATCCTTTTGCTTTAAATTTAGACATTAATAAAATTCTAAAAAAAATGGATAATTTACTATCTCAAGAAGATAAGGAAATATTTTTTTTAATATTTATAGAAGGATATAAATATAATGAAGTAGCAAAAAAACTTAAAATATCACAAGGAACAATAGGAAGTAGGTTGAATAGAAACTTAAAAAAAATCAGGCAAGAATTAGATAAAAACAACGTTATTAAAATCAAGGAAATTAAAAATGAAAATCGATGATAATACGTTAATCAGATTTATTAATAATGATCTTTCCGGATCAGAAAAAAATAAAATTCAATTATTAATAAATAGTAATCTAAAAATAAGATTTAGAGTTGAAGGCTTGAAAAATTTTAAGTCTATTCTTAAAGAAGAATCTAAAGCTAATAAGAAAATAAAAATGCCTAAAAATTTATATGAAAAAATCTCTGTTGAACAAAATATTGAAAAAAATTATTTTTCAAATAAATTTAGTAATTTTTACAAAATAGCTGCTGGTATTCTTGCTTTTGTTTCAATAGGTTGGGTAATTACTATGCCAAATAAAGCTTACTTATCGCAAAAAAATTATTTACCAAATAAAAATCATCAAACATCTAAAATTTATTATACTAAATCAGAACGAGATCAATTTCTTTCCAAATACAATAATTGCAAGGCGGCTAAACAAAAAATGTTTGATGAAAACAATGAAGAAGTATTCCCTGTAATTTGTAAAATAGATTAAAAAAATTTGCAATAAATTCCTAACAATTACGTTCTATTATTTATGAAACATAAACTAATATACCCTATATACGGCATTCTATTCATTTTTCTTCTTTCTATAGGTAAACTAGCATTTTCAAAACAAAGTGATGAGAATGAATTTCCTGGAACAAGATGGTTGAAAGTAGATAATTTTGTTGGTGGAAGTAAAGCTAATATAAAAAATGATTTAATAGAATCAGTGATTGAGCCAATTGAGTTTGCTGAGGACATATCCGTACCTGGACTACCTAATTTTCCAGATGTCCCTCTCACAGAAGAAGACAAATAATAATAAAATAGTTTGATTTTTTAATCTTTTATTATCAAATAAATAACATTCATTAAAATGAAGAAAGTTATTTATTTTGTATCAGAAGATTGGGTTTTCTTAAATCATCGTATTGAATTAGCCAAAAAAATTCAAAAAAAAGGCTATAAAGTAATATTGGTTACAAATACAACTCATTATAAAAACCTCATTGAAAAAGAAAAAATTAAAGTTATTCCATTAAAAATAGAGCGTGGAAGCTTAAATATTAGAAAATCTATTAAAATAATTTATAAATTGAGTAAAATTTTTAAAGATATAAAGCCAGATATTGTTCATAATTTTGGCTTAAGACAAATTGTTCACGGTAATATTTCAGCACAATTTGCGGGAGTAAAAAAAAAATTTAATTCAATTATTGGATTAGGTAGTATATTTATTTCTGGAAATTTTTTTCTTAGATTCTTTATAACTAATTTATTACGATTTACTTTATTTTTAAAGAATTCACAAATTTTAGTTCAAAATAAAGATGATTATATTTTTTTTAAAAAAAAAATATGGATTAGAGAAAAGAATTTACATTTTAATACAACATCCGGAATAAATTTAAACAAATATAAAGTTTCAGAAGAACCAAGGGGAAAAATAACATTTTTGTTTGCATCAAGAATTTTGAAAGATAAAGGTGTAATGGAATTAATTAAAGCATCAAAAAAACTTAATAAAATTACAAAAAATTTTGAATTATTTATTGCAGGAACAATTGATAGTCATAATCCATCCTCTATTTCACATGAAGAAATTAAATCTTGGGAAGCTTTTAATTATTTAAAATATATGGGGCATGTAAATGATATGAATGAATTATATAAAAAAGTTCATGTTGGAATACTTCCGTCTTATAGAGAAGGACTACCAAAAAGTTTACTAGAAGCAGCAGCTTGTGGTAAACCAATTATAACAACTAATGTTACTGGCTGTAGAGATATAGTTATAGATGGAAAAAACGGCATACTTGTAAATATGAAAGATTCTGATGAATTATTTTTAGCAATGAAAAAAATGGTGCAAAATAAAAAAATTAGATTGGCTATGGGTAAAGAAGGAAGAAATTTTATAAAAAAAAATTTTTTAATAGAAAATACAGTCAAAAATTTAATTCATTTATATAAAAATTGTTGAAATTTTTTTATGGTGTTTTTATCTTCATACTAGCATTGATAGCTACGCATACTCTAGGATTATTTCCGTAATATGTTCTAACGCCATGTCTTAAATAACTAGGAAAGAGATTCATTAAACCTGTTTTTGGTTTAATAAAATGTTCTCCAGGTAATAAGCCTGGAAAAAAAGCCATCAAATGTGATAAATTTGGATTAAAAGCTTCAAATAAACCACATTGATTTTCATCAAGTTCGTCTCCTGCATCAACATAATAAGTTCCAGACCAAGTAGACATAGGGTGTATATGAGCAATGTTTGAATGCCCCTTTCTATTTACATTTGCCCAACCATAAATATGAAATTCCATTGGGATAGTTTGTAAAAATTCTAGTTTTTTGGTTGAAGACTCTATTAATTTCAAAAACAAATTATATAATTTTTCAATACTTTCACCCTCCCATCGAAAAAAATCTCCTTCTGATTGCCATCCACCTTGGTTGCTTTTATTTGTTGTTGGATTTTCTTTTTCTTTTTTTAAAATAATTTCTTTTAATTCTTTATTTATTGCCTCGGTATTTGTTGTTTGATATTGAATAATCGGGACGGAAAATACATTATCAAGTCTTAGTCTTTTTTCATCAAAATCAATAATTGTTTTATTATCTGACATTTAAAACAATCCTTGTATTAAACCTTTTTCATCAATATAAATTGATTCAGCAGCTGGGATTCTTGGAAGACCTGGCATTAGCATAATATCACCGCAAATAACAACAACAAATTCCGCTCCAGCAGAAACTCTTATTTCCCTTACTGGTAAATTATGTTCTTGTGGTAAACCTCCATTTTCTGGATCAGCAGTAAAACTATATTGGGTTTTTGCAATACAAACCGGAAATTTCTCATATTTTGTCCCTTTAAGATCTTGAAATTGTTTTTTTGCAGTAGTGCTGATTTCAAGTTCTTTTGCACCATAAATTTCACTAGCAACTTTTTTAACCTTTTCTTCTAATGAAAGATTGTCTTCATATAAAGTTTTAAAGTTTGTTTTAGTTTTATCTAATGTGTCTACAACTTCATGTGCTAAATCAACTGCACCATCTCCTCCAAATTCCCAATGTTTACTTATAACAGCTTTTATTCCTACTTTTTCACAAACTTTTCCTACAACATCCATTTCATCTTCTGTATCAGATACAAATGCATTAATTCCAACGACAACAGGAACGCCATATTTTTTTAAATTCTCAATATGTTTAAGTAAATTTTCTGATCCTTTTTTTACTGCTTCAACATTTTCTTTATTAAGATTTTCTTTATCTACTCCGCCATGCATTTTCAAAGCTCTAATAGTTGCAACTAAAACAGTAGCATCAGGTGCTAAGTTTGCTTTTCTACATTTAATATCTAAAAATTTCTCAGCTCCCAAATCTGCTCCAAATCCAGCTTCTGTAACAACATAATCAGATATTTTTAAAGCAGTTTTTGTTGCAATAATTGTATTACAACCATGAGCTATATTACCGAAAGGACCGCCGTGGACAAAAACTGGGTTGTTCTCAAGACTTTGAATTATGTTTGGTTTTATAGCATCTTTTAATAAAACCAACATAGACCCAATAACATTTAAATCTTTTGCAAGAACAGGTTCTTTATCGTTAGTATAGCCAACCAATATATTACCTAATCTTCTTTCTAAATCTTTTATATCATCAGCTAAAGTAAAAATTGCCATAATTTCAGAAGCTGGTGTAATATTAAATCCATCTTCTCTTGGAAAACCGTTTCCAGGACCACCAATACTACAAACAATTTGTCTCAATGCTCTATCGTTCATATCCATTGTTCTTTTCCAATTAACTCTTCTAGCATCAATTAATGGCTCTTTTCCCCAATTAATATGATTATCGATTGCTGCTGATAATAAATTGTGCGCAGTACTAATTGCATGAAAATCACCTGTAAAATGTAAATTTAAATCTTCCATTGGTATTGCTTGTGCTTTTCCACCTCCAGCTGCACCTCCTTTCATACCAAAACACGGTCCTAGACTTGGCTCCCTAATACAAACTGAAGAATTTTTACCAATTTTTTGAAGAGCGTCTCCTAAACCTAAAGTAGTTGTAGTCTTACCTTCCCCTGCTGGTGTAGGAGTAATCGCGGTTACTAAAATTAACTTACCATTTTTATTTTTATCTAAAGAATTTATAAAATCAAAACTAAGTTTTGCTTTATAATGTCCATAAGGTTCAAGAAACTTTTCTTCAATATTTAATTTTTTTTCAGCAATTTCTAATATGTTTCGAAGTTTTGCCTCTCTTGCAATTTCAATATCACTTTTATATTTCTTATTTTCTGCCATATTAAAAAATAAATATAACTATATATATTATAGAATTTATTTCTTTGTTTCAAACTTTTGAAAAAAGAATAAAAATAATATTCTAATTATGAATTTAGAAAATTTAAGAAATAAAACAGCAAAAATTCTTATAGATATTAAATCAATAAATGTACAAATAAAAAAACCATTTAAACTTACATCTGGCAGATTAAGTCCTGTCTATGTTGACTGTAGAAAAATTATAAGTCATCTAAATGAAAGAAGATTAATTATAAATATGGGATCTAAATTACTAAAAAAGAAAATAGATTTAAAAAAAATTGATTACATTGCTGGAGGTGAAACAGCTGGAATACCTTATGCATCTTGGATATCAGAAAAGTTAAATAAACCAATGATATATATTAGAAAAAAACCAAAAGGTTTTGGAAAATTATCTCAAATAGAAGGAAGCATTAAAAAAAAATCAAAAGTCTTGTTAATCGAAGATTTATCCACTGATGGAAAAAGCAAAATTAATTTTTGCAATGCTATAAAAAAAGCTGGTGGAAGAATAAATGATATTTTTGTTATTTTTAACTATGATATTTATTCAGATACTATTTTCAAAAAAAATAAACTAAAACTTCATTATTTAACCAATTGGAAATTTGTTATTAAACAACTTAAAATAAAAAAAAATTTTAAAAGTGAAGAGATTTTAAAAATTGAAAAATTTCTTTTTGAAAAAAATTAATTTATTTTTGTTAATTTAATTTTTCCTTTATTTGTTGTTGAATTTCTTGCAAAAGTTCTTTTTGGTATTCTTCCTGCTAAAAAAGCATTTCTTCCAGCTTCTATAGCACCTACCATTGCTTTTGCCATTAATTTTGGATTTTGTGCTTCTGCTACTGCAGTATTCAATAAAACTCCATCACATCCTAATTCCATAGCAATAGCAACATCTGAAGCTGTCCCTACCCCAGCATCTAGGATTACTGGGACATTTGCTTTTTCAACAATCAATTTTAAATTATATTTATTTTGAATTCCCATACCTGACCCAATAGGTGCGGCTAGAGGCATAACAGCTGAACAGCCTATATCTTCTAATTTTTTACAAACGATAGGATCGTCATTACAATACGGAAGAACTATAAATTTTTTTTTTACTAATTCTTTAGCAGCAGGAATAAGATTTTCAACATCTGGCAATAAATCTTCATCGTTACCTATTACTTCTAATTTTACAAAATTTGTTTTTAGTGCTTCTCTAGCTAACTCGGCTGTTAAAACTGCTTCTTTAACAGTATAGCATCCTGCAGTATTAGGAAGAATGAAATATTTTTTCTTCAAAAGATCTATTATATTTTCATTATATTTTTTTAAACTAATTCTTCTAATTGCCACTGTAACAACTTCTATTCTTCCAGCGTGAAGCGATTCAAGCATAATTTGATGATTTGGATATCTAGAAGTACCCATAAATAATCTTGATTTAAATTTTTTGTTTCCAATAGCGAGAAAATCATTCATAAAGTTTATTTAGCCTCCTTTTAGAGGTTGGACTATTTCAATTATATCCCCAGATTTTATTTTATAATTTTTCCAATTCATTTTTTCAACAACTTTTTCATTAACAGCAATTGCTACGTTTTTATTTCTACTTACATTTATTTCATATAAAACTTTTGATAAAGTCTCAGAAAGAACAAAAGTATTTTTTCCATTAATTATTAATTTTTTTCTCATTTTTTTAAATTACAAATCTTCCTGGTTCGAAATTATTAAAATCATTTTCTATTCTCCCTTTTAGATAATAATTTTTTATAATACTTGATGTTAATGGTGCTAAAAGTATGCCGTTTCTATGATGACCAGTTGCGTATATTAAACCCTTTATTTTTTTTGATGGTCCTATAATTGGTGCATCATCCCTACTTGTAGGTCTTAATCCAGACAAAGACTCTACAATTGATAAATCTTCAATTGCTGGCAATACTTCTCTTGCAATTTTTAATAAATTATAGATACCGCCTGCGGTTAAACTTTTATCATAACCCATTTCTTCTACTGTTGCTCCAATAATTAAATAAGAATTATTTTTAGGAACTAAATAAACATTTTCTCTCCATAAAATATATTTTAAAAGTGAAACATTCTCAGGCATTTTAAGACAAATTATTTGACCTTTTACTGGTCTTATTGGTACTTCGTTTATTTCTATGTTTTTGATTTTACTAGTCCATGCTCCTGAACAAACTATTATTTCTTTAGTTTTAATCGTTTCATTCTTTGTTTTAACACCTGTTACTTGACTTTTATTTGTAATAATTTTTTCGACTTCAGTATTTTCTTTAAAAATACAATTATTTTTATTTTTTTTTAATATTGTTATTAATGCATCAAGGATATAGCGATTGTTTACGTGGTGGTCATCTGGAGAATAAAATCCTGACAATACATTATTAGATACATACGGTTCTTTTTCACGAATTTTATCACCAGAAAGCCAATTAACATTTACTTTATTATTTTTAAGAAAATTATAATTATTTTTCAGTTTTTTTTCTTCGTCAAGATCGCAAGCTACCATTAAAGTGCCATCTTTTTTATAATCAATACTTTTTCCAGACTTTTTTTCAAGTTCTTCAACAAACTCCGGCCATGCTAAATGGCTTTTTTCAAATAATGGTAATAATTTCTTTTCTGAAGGTTTTAAATCTAATCTACCATTCAACATTCCTGCCGCAGCCCAACTTGCTTCTTTTGCTAAATTTTTTTTTTCAACAATTATAACTTTTTTTCCAATACCTGTAAGACGCCAAGCTATTGATAAACCTATAATTCCGCCACCTATAATTAAAACCATTGTTGTGTAATCAAGTTATGTTACATTATTATTGTTTATAATAATTATATATTTTTTTAATTATAATGGATTATAAAAAATTTTTTTCTGACTCTATAAATAGCTTAAAAAAATCTGGTGAATACAGGATTTTCAGAGATATAGTTAGAATATCTGGTTCATTTCCTATTGCTAAATTCAATGACTTAATTAAAAAAGAAAATATAGTTGTTTGGTGTAGTAATGATTATTTAGGTATGGGACAGCATCCTTTTATCTTAGAGGCGATTGAACGATCAATGAAAGAGGTTGGAGCTGGGTCTGGTGGTACAAGAAATATTTCAGGAACAAATTATTATCACATTGCTTTAGAAAACGAAATTTCAGAAATTCATGAAAAAGAATCTTCTTTGTTGTTTACTTCAGGTTATGTGGCTAATGACTCATCGTTAAGTGTTTTAGGTTCTAAATTAAAAAACTGCACAATTTTTTCTGATGAAAAAAATCATGCATCAATAATAAATGGTATTAGAAATAGCAAAGCAGAAAAGTTTATTTTCAAACATAATAATTTTAAACATTTAGAAAATCTTTTAAAAAAAGTTGATATTGATAGACCAAAAATAATTGTATTTGAATCTGTATATTCAATGGATGGTGATTTTACTCCGATTGGATCTTTTGTAAAACTTGCGAAGAAATATAACGCTTTAACATATCTTGACGAAGTTCATGCTGTTGGTCTTTATGGATCACATGGCGGAGGTGTATCTCAAGAACAAAAAATAATGCATGAAATTGATATTATTAATGGTACTTTAGCAAAAGCTTTTGGTTTATTAGGTGGATATATAGCTTCAACTAAAACTATTATTGATTTTATAAGAAGTTATGCTCCAGGATTTATTTTTACAACTTCAATTCCTCCAGCAATCGCTTCTGGTGCTATTGCAAGTATAAGATATGTAAAAGACAATCAACAATTAAGAGATAAATTAAAAGAAAAATGTTTATTAATTAAAGAAAAATTACTTGCAGCAAATATACCTTTTTTAAAAACTAAGAGTCATATAATACCAATAATTATAGGTAATAGTAGGTTATGTAAAAAAGCTGCTGATGAATTGTTAGAAAAACATAAAGTTTACTTACAACCTATAAATTATCCAACTGTTCCTAGAGGAGAAGAAAGATTACGTATTACACCTTCTCCATTGCATACTGATCAAATGATAGATGATTTGGTAAATGCACTTAAGTTTACCTGGAAAAAACTAAAATTAAAAAGAGTTGCGTAAAAAAAAATAAACTAAAATAAAATAATAAAATTATTATTTATTACATATAGTAAAAAAAATGATTACCCCATCTTTAATGAAAAATAAAAAAGGCTTGGTTATGGGGGTTGCCAATGATAGATCTATTGCTTGGGCTATAGCAAAAATTTTATCTAATTCAGGAGCTAAAGTAGCATTAACTTACCAAGGTGAGGTTCTAAAAAAAAGGGTTGAGCCATTAGCAAAAGAAATTAATTCATCTCTAGTTTTAGAATGTAATGTAGAAAATGAGAATAATATTTCAAATGTTTTTAAAAAAATCAAAAGAAAATGGAAAAATATTGATTTTGTAGTTCATGCAATTGCTTTCTCTAATAGAGAAGAATTAAAAGGAAAATATTTAAACACAACAAAAGAGAATTTTAAAAAAACAATAGATGTTTCTTGTTTCTCATTTACTGCAGTAGCTAGAGAAGCAAGTAAAATAATGAATAATGGCGGATCATTATTAACTTTATCATATTTTGGATCAGAAAAATTTATGCCACATTATAATGTAATGGGGGTTGCAAAATCAGCTTTAGAAGCCAGTATAAAATATTTAGCAAAAGATTTAGGTGAAAAAAAAATTAGAGTAAACGCTTTATCTCCCGGTCCAATTAAGACACTTGCTGCGTCAGCAATTGGAGATTTTAATTATATTTTAAAATGGAATGAAAATAATTCGCCATTAAAAAGAAATATTACTCTGGAAGATATATCTGGTTCTGCAATTTATCTTTTAAGTGATCTTTCCTCAGGAGTGACTGGGGAAATACATCATGTAGATTCTGGTTATAATATAATTGGAATGAAAGATATGGATTCACCTGATATTTTTGAAGAAAAATAAAAATGCCTGGAAATAGTTTTGGTAAAATATTTAAATTTAGTACTTGGGGAGAAAGTCATGGGCCTGCTATTGGTTGCACAATTGATGGTGTACCTTCAAAAATTAGTATAAATGAAAAGGAAATTCAGTTTTTTTTAAATCAAAGAAGGCCCGGAAATAACAAGTTTGTTACACAAAGAAAAGAAAGAGATAAAGTTAAAATTTTATCTGGAGTTTTTAACAATTATACTACTGGAGCGCCAATTTCCTTTATTATTTATAATGAAGATCAGAAATCCAAAGATTACGAAAAATTAAAAAATAAATTTAGGCCAGGACATGCTGATTATACTTATGAAAAAAAATATGGAATTAGAGATTATCGTGGTGGTGGAAGATCATCAGCTAGAGAAACTGCAATGAGGGTTGCCGCAGGTGCTATAGCAAGAAAAATTTTATCATCAGAACTTGGGAAAAATTTTTCAATACGTGGCGCTTTAATTCAAATGGGTTCTTTACATATAAACAGAGATAACTGGGATTGGAATTTTACAAAAAAAAATCCTTTTTGGTGTCCAGATAAACAAATGATAAAAATTTGGGAAAATTATCTTACGCAAATTAGAAAAAATGGTTCTTCTATAGGTGCTATAATTGAATTAGAAGCTAGCGGCATACCTGTAGGACTTGGAGAGCCTGTTTATGATAAATTAGATGCAGATATTGCAAAAGCCTTGATGAGTATAAATGCAGTTAAAGGTGTAGAAATTGGAAGTGGTTTTGCATCTGCTTTCATTCCTGGTGAAGAAAGCTCAGATGAAATGACTTTAAAAAAAGGAAAAGTCCAGTTTAAATCTAATCATGCTGGTGGTGTTTTAGGTGGAATATCATCAGGTCAAAATATAGTTGCTAGATTTGTTGTTAAACCAACTAGTTCAATTTTAAAATCTAAGAAAACAGTAACAAATAAATTAAAAAAAACATCTGTTTCAGTTGGCGGTAGGCATGATCCGTGTGTTGGAATTAGAGCTGTTCCTATAGGTGAAGCAATGCTGGCTTGCGTTTTAGCCGATCATTTTTTAAGAAATAAAATTTTTCAATCTTAAAATATTAAGCTAGATCAATTTCTTTTTTTGAATAATTACTTCCAAGAGTTTTTAAAGCGCAATATGCAATATCTTTTGATAAAAGATTTGCTTCTTCATATTGTTCTTCGGGCTTACCATGTGGTAAAAATATATCTGGGAAAAACAAAGATCTAAATTTCAATCCACCATCTAATAAAGTTTCGTTACTCAAAAATTTAGTTACATGAGAAGCAAAACCACCTATTGATGCTTCTTCTACTGTTATTAATGTTTCATGTTCTATTGCTAATTGCTTTATTAATTTTGTATCAAGTGGTTTACAAAATCTTGCATCAACAACTGTTGTTGATAAACCTTTTGCGCTTAATAGATCAGCTGCTTTTATACACTCATAAAGTCTTGCACCATAAGATAATATTGCAATTTTACTTCCTTCTTTAATAATTCTTCCCTTACCTATTTCTAATGGTATTCCTTCTGAAGGAATTTGCACTCCTATACCATCCCCCCTTGGGTATCTAAAAGCAGATGGACGATCGTCAATTTGAGCAGCTGTTGCTACCATATGCGCTAATTCTGATTCATCCGCAGGTGCCATTAGAACAAAACCAGGTAAACAACCTAAATATGCTATATCAAAAGACCCTGCGTGTGTTGGGCCATCAGCACCAACTTGACCTGCTCTATCCATAGCAAAACGAACAGGTAATTTTTGAATTGCTACATCATGAATAACTTGGTCATACGCTCTTTGTAAAAAAGTAGAATATATAGTTGCAAATGGTTTAAATCCTTCTGTTGCAAGACCAGCTGCAAATGTTACGGCATGTTGTTCTGCAATTCCTACATCGAAACATCTGCTTGGAAATTCTTTTTGAAATAAATCTATTCCTGTACCTCCAGGCATAGCAGCGGTAATTGCGACAATTTTATTATCTTTTTTTGCTTCGCTAATTAAACTATTTGCATAAACTTTTGTATACGAAGGTGCTTTAGATTCTGATTTTTGTTGTACCCCAGTTGCAACATTAAATTTATTTACGCCATGATATTTATCATCAGATTTTTCTGCAGGTTCATACCCTTTACCTTTTTTGGTAACACAATGAATAAGTATTGGACCATTCTTATATTTTTTTGCATTTTCTAATACAGGAATTAAACTTTTCAAATTATGTCCATCAACTGGCCCAACATAGAAAAATCCTAATTCTTCAAAAAGTGTTCCTCCAGTTACAAAACTTCTTGCAAGTTCCTCAGCTTTTTTTGCAACTTTACCAATCCTATCAGGAAATGTTTTTGAAACAATTTTTCCTCCTAGATTTTTAAATGATTGATAAGTTCCAGATGAAATTAGTCTTGAAAGATAATTGCTTAATGCACCAACGGGAGGTGCGATTGACATATCATTATCATTAAGAATAACTACTAATCTTGATTTTTCAGAACCTGCATTATTCATTGCTTCATAAGCCATACCTCCGCTCATTGCACCATCACCTACAACACAAATAACATGATTTTTTTTCTTCATTAAGTCTCTAGCTATAGCCATTCCTAAACCAGAAGACATTGCTGTTGAAGCGTGAGCAGCACCAAAAGGGTCGTATTCACTTTCCGTCCTTTTTGTAAATCCATAAAGACCATTTTTTTGTCTAAGTGTTTTTATTTTATCTCTTCTTCCAGTTAAAATTTTATGCGGATAAGTTTGATGACCTACGTCCCAAACAAGTCTATCATTTGGCGTATTAAAAACATAATGGATTGCAATTGTTAATTCTATTACTCCCAAACTTGCGCCTAAATGACCTCCTGTTACTGAAACAGCATTTACAGTTTCATTTCTCAATTCAGCAGCTAAGTTTTCCAAATTATTCTTAGGTAATTTACGTAAATCTTTTGGAAAATTTATTGTATCTAATAAAGGAGTGTTAGTATCATCCATAAGTTCTGTATTATATTATATTTATTTATTCCTTTCCACAATAAATGTTGCAATTTCTCTAAGCATGTCTGCTCTATTATCAAACACTTCCAAATGTTCAACTGCTTGATTGGCAAGAATTTCTAGTTGCTTCTTTGCTCGGTTTTGACCTAAGATAGAAACAAAGTTTTGTTTACCAGCTTTTTTATCTTTATTAACTTTTTTTCCTAGTTTTTTTGTTGTACTTGTGACATCTAATAAATCATCTCTAATTTGATAAGCTAATCCTATATCATGTGCATAACCTTGTAATGCAAATTTATGTTTTTTTTCTGCTCTACCTAATATTGTTCCTGCATTACATGAAAAAGCAATTAATGCCCCTGTTTTTAATCTTTGAATTCTTGTAATAACGCCTATACTTAATTTTTTGTTTTCTGCTTCAAGATCCATCATTTGTCCTGCAACCATCCCGTTTGCCCCACATGCTTTTGCTAATTCATAAATTAATTCACATCTAATTTTTGGGTCATTATGAGTTAAACTATCAGATAAAATTTCAAAAGATAAAGTCAGTAAAGAATCTCCTGCTAAAATTGCTGTAGCTTCGTTATATTTCTTGTGTGTTGTAGGCAAACCTCTTCTTAAAATATCATTATCCATTGCTGGTAAATCATCATGAATTAATGAATATGCATGGATCATTTCTATTGATGATGCTACTCGTAATGCATTTTTTTGATCAACATCAAATAATTTTGATGATTGAATTACTAAAAAAGGTCTTAGTCTTTTTCCACTAGATAAGATTGAATAATTAATTGCCTGAAAAAGTTTTTTTTCTATACCTTTCCCAACAGGTAATAGTGATTTGATTGTTTTATCAACTTCTTCTTGTGCATCTTTTAAATTCAATTCTAAATTACTCATATTTTTTTTCTATAGTAGAGTCAATATTATTAACCTTCACTTCGTCTATCTTTTTTTTTGCTTCTTTTAACTTTTTCTCACAATGTTTTTTTAATAAAACCCCTCTATTATACAAATTAACTGCGTTTTCTAATGTTGAATCACCATCTTCAAAACTTTCGGTAATACTTTCTAATTTTTCTAAAGCTTCTTCAAATGATAGATTATTAATATTATTTTCATTAATTTTTTTCTTATTCATACAATCAATCCTTTTACATGTTCCAAACAACTTTCTGATAAAGCTTTAATATTATAACCTCCTTCTAAACATGAAATCAATTTTCCTTTGCAATGTTTAGTAGCAAAATTATTTAATTTCTTAGTTATCCAGTAAAAATCATCTTTAATTAGTTTAAAATCTGCTAAAGGATCGCTTATATGTGCATCAAAACCTGCAGAAACAAAAATAATATCTGGTGAAAATTTTTCTAACTTTGGAAATATTATATTCTCGTATGATTTTTTAAATAATAAACTGTCAGTTCCAGCAGGCAAGGGGACATTAACTATATTGTTATTTATTCCTGTTTCTTCTTTAAAACCTGTGCCAGGAAAAATTCCTTCTTGATGAGTTGAAGCATAAAACATATTGTTCTCATTCCAAAACATTTTTTGAGTTCCATTTCCATGATGAACATCAAAATCAATAACTGCACATTTCTTAATTTTATATTTTAATTTTGCATAATTAGCTGCTATGGCAATATTGTTAAAAAAACAAAAACCCATAGCTCTTTCAGGTTCGGCATGGTGCCCTGGTGGTCTTATAGGGCAAAATGCATTCTTAAACTTTCCTTCAAAAATAATATCGACTGCTTTACAAACAGATCCTGTAGCTTTTAACGCAGCTTCAAGACTATATTTGCTTAAAATTGTATCAGCATCAATTCTAAAAAAATCTTCTTTTGGAGATTTGTTTTTTATATCTTTAAAATAATTTTTAGAATGAACCGTAAAAAAATATTTTGGTTCAATTTTTTCTCCTTCAAACCATTTTATTTTTTTTGACTTAAATTCTTTCAGAGTCTTATTAATAGCAATTAATCTTTCTTTGCTTTCAGGATGATTCATTCCTGTGTCATGTAGAATACAATCTTTATGTGTTACAATAGCAGTGGGCATAATAAATAAATTTTATCTTGAAAATACTTTTACTAAAATATTGATTGTTAAATAAATTATGAAAAAAATTATTTTATTCATCTTTATATTTATATTTATAAACTATAGCATTGAAATTTTACAGGCAAATACTGAAAAACTTCCGAAAGTTTCAGTTAAAACTGTAAAAAAAGAATATATAAGTGAGACATATATAGTTACTTCAAGAATTGCCCCGTTTAAAAGCGATACAATATCCGTCAAAAGCCCTGGACCGATAGAAGATGTTTATGTTGAAGTAGGTGATTTTGTTAAAAAAGGCGACGTATTACTTAAAATAGAAAACGATGAGTTAGAGGCAGACAAAAATGTTAAAGAAGGAGAATTATCAGAAAGTTTAGCTAGATTAGAGTTAGAAGAAAATAAACTTGAAAGACTTAAAGCTTTAATGAAATCTCCTTCTTTTAAAAGATCAGAATATGAAGATCAAATAAATATTGTAAAAGCGGCTGAAGGAAATTTAATTAAAATTACATCTCAATATAATAAAGCTAAAATAATTTATGATGATGCTATTTTAAAAGCTCCATATTCTGGTGTTATCTCAAAAAGATTAGTTACAAAAGGAAATTATGTTAATATTGGTACCCCGGTTTTTGAATTAGTTAATAATGAAAAATTTGAAATAGAAGCAAATATACCTTCTGATAAAATTTCACTATTAAATAAAAAAAAAAAAGCTGAGATAATTTTTTCTGATGGAAAAATTTTAAAAACATCTTTTCGATCAATTGTTCCAAAAGAAAATCCAAATACAAGAACTGTTATTGTAAGATTTAAGCCACTTTTTAACCAAAAAAAATCCAATTTTTTAATTAACCAAAATATGAACCTAAAAATATTCTTAAAATCAAAAAAACCAATAAAAACAATAATTAAAGACGCTTTATTAATTAAGAACGGTAACACGATTGTTTATGTTATAGAAGATAACATTGCAAAATTAAAAACAGTCAAAACCGGAATACCTTATCAAAACTCTATTGAAATAATCAAAGGATTAAACGAAGGAGAAAAAGTTGTTACTAGAGGAAATGAAAGATTAAGACCTAATCAAAGAGTACAAATAGAGGAAACTAAATAAATTGGATATAATTAAACATTGTCTAAAAAGACCGATAATAATTTATTCACTGATAATATTAATTCTTTTTTCTGGACTTCTAGCATTATTTAAAATTCCGATTCAATTAACACCTGATGTTAGAAAACCTGTAATTGAAATAACCACAAATTGGCAAGGAGGATCTCCTAGTGAAGTAGAAAGGGAAATTGTTATTAAACAAGAAGATGTTTTAAAATCTGTAAAAGGAGTAGAAAGAATTAGAAGTAACGCTCACGACAAAAAATCAGAAATAAAATTAGAATTTAGTTCTACAAAAAATTTTCAAAAAGCTTTATTAATGGCATCAAATGCACTGGATAGAGTAAGAGGCATGCCAGAAGAAATTATGAAACCAAATATTGAAACTTCTGGCAGTGAAGATGCCCCTATTGCGTGGATTATGTTAAGACCAATAAAAAAAATTAATAAATCAATGTCCGAATTTGGAGATTTAACCGATAATCTAATTAAAACAGAATTAGAAAAAATTCCTGGCATTTCAAGATCTAACATTTTTGGAGGTAGTAAAACTGAAATGCAAGTTATTGTAGATCCTCAAAGATTGTCTTTATATAAGTTAACAATCTCAGATATTGCAAATAGTTTAATGTCATCCAATATTTCTTTAACTGCAGGAGATGTGGACGAAGGAAAAAGGAAATATTTAATAAGAGCTGAAGGTCAATTAGATAGTCCTGAAAAAATTAAAAAAGTAGTACTTAAAGTAAACAAGGATGAGCAAACGCAATTTTCATCAAAAATTTTTTTAGAAGATGTAGCTGAGGTTAAATATGGAATTAAAAAACCTGTTGCATATATTCGGTCATTAGGAAAAGAGGTCATTGCTATAAATTTAGTAAGAGATGTGGGTGTAAATGTCTTAGAAACAATGAAAAAAGTAAAAGAAACAATTAAAAGATTAAACCCACAATTAAATAAAGAAGGTCTTGAGCTTAAACAAGTATACGATGAAACTATTTATATCAATTCTTCAATAAACTTAGTTCAACAAAATATTATTGTTGGGGGTCTTTTAGCTGCCTTAGTATTGTTAATATTTTTAAACTCAGCTAGAGCGACTTTAGTAATTGCAACTACTATACCTTTAACAATGATTGGAACTTTTGTTGCAATGGCTATATTAGGGAAATCCTTGAATGTAATAAGTTTAGCTGGTTTAGCTTTTGCAGTTGGAATGGTTATCGATGCTTCAATTGTTGTCCTAGAAAATATTTTCAGGCATAAAGAAATGGGAAAAAATGATTATGATGCATCTTTTATCGGCACAAAAGAAGTGTGGCAAGCTGTTTTTTTATCTGCATTAACAACAGTTTTGGTTTTTATTCCTTTACTACTTGTGCAAGTAGAAGCTGGTCAATTATTTAGAGATATATCTGTTGCAATCTGCGTTGCTATAAGCTTGTCTCTAGTTTTAGCTATAACATTAATTCCGGTTATTTCTAACAAATTAAAACTTTTACAAACCGATAATAAAAAAAAAATTTGGAAATTTAATAACCCTAAAATATTAAACTTTATTGCTTTAAATTTTTTGTATAAATTTTATAAATATTTAGCATGGGTTTTGCCTTCTAAAAAAAGAGCAACAATTACAATTACAACAATTATTCTAATTACTATTTTTGGAATTTTTGTTCTAAAACCTAAACTTGAATATTTACCAGAAGGAAACAAAAATTTGATTTTTGGAATTTTAATCCCGCCTCCTGGGTATAATCTTGAAACAACTAGTGAAATCGCTCAAAATATTGAAAATCAAATTAAACCTTATTTTATTTTAGAGGAAGGAGGTGATACAAATGCAACTGAATATCCTAGGATAAATAATTTTTTCTTCGTATCAACTTCTACAAGAATTTTTATTGGTGCGTCTACCGAAGATCCAAATAACATCAAAAAAATTATTCCATTTATGGAGAAACTTGCTTTTCAAGAATCTGGAACTTTAGGATTTATTAATCAACCATCTATTTTTGGAAGAACAGCTGGAGGTAGTAGAAAAATTGATATAAATTTTAGTGGCTCTGATTTAAATGAAATTTTAGATATAGCTAAAAAAGCTTTTTTTATTTCAACTAAAGTTTTTCCTGAAAAACTTGGTAGAACCCAAATTAGGCCTAAACCAGGTTTAGAACTTGGGGCGCCAGAACTTAGATTTATCCCAAACATGGAAAAATTATCTGAAAATGGCATTACAGTTAAAGAGTTTGCTACTAGCATGGAAGCTTTTAATGATGGTTTATGGATAGATGAAATTGTAGCTGATGGTAGAAATATGGATCTAAGAATAATTGGAAAAAAAGATGAAAAAACTAATTTTACTCAACAAATAGCAAATATCCCTATTGTTTCAAAATCTGGAATTACTATACCACTATCATCAGTTTCTAAAAATGAGATTACATCAAGTGCCGTGTCAATTCGTCATATAAATTTCAAAAGAACTGTAAGTTTGCAAATTAGACCCCCTTCACAAATTCCTTTAGAAGTAGCAATAAAAATACTAGATAACGCTGTGGTAAAAGATTTGGGTGATGAAGCATTCGAAAAAGGAATTACAATAAATTTATCAGGAACAGCTGATAAATTATCACAGACATTAGATTCAATGTCATTAACAATTGCCGTTGCTTTAATTCTAGTTTTCTTAAGTCTGGCCATTCTTCTAGAAAGTTTTATTTTATCTCTAGTAATAATGATTGCAGTTCCGCTTGCAACAGTTGGGGGTTTTGTTGGTCTAAAAATTCTTAACTTATTCACTTACCAAGCATTAGATATGTTAACATTGCTTGGCTTTTTAATTTTGATTGGAATAGTAGTTAATAATTCAATTTTGTTAGTACTTCAAACTGTAGATTCGATTAAAAAAAAAATGTCTAAACAAGATGCTATTTTTGAGTCTGCACGAACAAGAGTGAGGCCTATTTTTATGTCTACATTAACAAGTATTTTTGGAATGTTTCCTTTAGTATTATTTTCTGGAGCAGGATCTGAGTTATATAAAGGATTGGGATCTGTGGTTATAGGAGGATTATTTTTATCAGCAATTCTAATTCTAATAATTGTACCTGCACTCCTAACTTTAACAATTGATGAAAATAAAATAATTAAATAATTAAAGACTTTTACAAATAGAAATTTTTATTATTCCTTTTTTTTTATTTAAACTTTGAAATAAACAATTGGTTACTTCACAAAAAGCACGAAAATCCTTTATTGCCTGTGGATCTGTTGTCAAAACCTCCAAAATATCGCCTGTTTTTAGCTTTTTTAACACTTTTTCTGCTTTTAAAACCGGTATCGGACATTTTAAACCTTTTACATTTAAAATCTTTTTGGTCATAATTGATACATATAAAGTAAAATTAAAAAAATAAAATCTTGAAAAATTTTATCTTTTATAAAAGAATCATATAAAAAATAAATAAAATGTTAATAAGGGATATTTTAAAAAAAAAAGGCAGTAAAACTATAACAACTTCAAAAGAAACAAAAATAGTTGATATAGCACATATTCTAACAAAAGAAAAAATTGGAGCTATAGTAATTATAGAAAAAGAAAGAGTTATTGGTATTTTATCTGAACGAGATATAGTTCGAGCATTTACTTTAAAAAAATCAGTAAGAAACACTCAAGTTCAAGAATTAATGACGAAAAATGTATCTACATGCTGCCTAGAAGATAATAATGAAGATCTTTTAAAATTAATGGTTACTAAGAAATTCAGACATTTACCAGTTTTAGACAAAAATAAGCTTGTTGGTGTTGTTAGCATAGGTGATTTAGTAAAAGATAGAACAAAAAGATTAAAAAAAGAAATAGACCAACTTAAAACTTACGTCACTAAATCATATTAAATAAATAGATCAGAGTAAAAGATCATTTAAACTTGATTTAATAAATTAGTAAGATATTTTTTTTATCTATAAATATGAAAATAATTAAAAATTTACTTTTGTTATTAACTTTATTTATTTTAGTTTTCAACCCATCTATAGCTGATGAAAAAACTTTAAATATTGGTTTACTTAAATTCGGCAGTGTAAATTGGGAAATAAATATTATTGAAAAAAATAATTTAGATAAAAAAAATAATGTTGTAATAAAAAAAAAATTTTTCGCTACTAAAAATGCTGCAGCAATTGCTTTACAAGGTAATGCTGTTGATATGATAGTTACTGATTGGATATGGGTTTCAAGACAAAGGGGGGAAAACAGAAATTACACTTTTTTTCCTCACTCAATGTCTGTTGGCGGTATTATAGTTAAACATGATTCAGATATAATGGATATTAAAGATTTAAAAAATAAAAAACTTGGGATTGCTGGAAGTTCAATTGACAAAAGTTGGTTATTATTTAGAGCATATTCTAATAAAAAATTAAACAAAGATCCTAAAAATTTTCTAAAACCAATTTACGCAGCACCACCGCTATTAAATGAATTGATAAAAAGAGATAAAATCGATGCTGTATTAAATTATTGGCACTATAATGCCCAACTTAAATCCAAAGGTTATAGAGAACTTATATCTGTTGAAGATATTTTAAAAGATTTAGGAATAAAAACAAAAATACCAGCAATTGGTTGGGTTTTTGCTGAAAATTTTGGAAAAAAAAATAAGAATTTAATTAATAATTTTTTTAATGCTTCCAATGAAGCTAAAAAAATCATGCTGTCTTCTGACAACGAATGGGAAAGGATATTCCCATTAACTAAAGCTAAAGACCGAACATCACTTATTCATTTAAGAGATGCGTATAGAAACGGCATCCCATTAACTTTTGGAAATGATGAAATAGAAGAAACAAAAAAAATATATAAAATCTTAGCAAAATATGGTGGGAGAAATTTGATTGGTACTAAAAACGAAATTTCATCTGATATATTTTGGTCTAATAAATAAGTAAGTAATTGATAATTATGAATTTTTTTTTGTGTTTTTAATTTGGATACTATATTAAAAAATGAATTCTTCAGAAGATTCATTTCTATATTACTTTTAATTTTCGTTTGGGAAATTATTTCTAGAATAATTGGAGATAAAATTATTCTTCCTTCTCCTATTAATGTTTCAGAATCGATTAAATATCACGCCTCTAATGATTTATTCCATCATGTATATATTACTTTATTAAGGGTAATTACCGCTTTTTTCCTTGCAATGATAATAGGTTCGGCAATTGGAATTGTAATGGGAAGAAGAAAAAAACTAGATGATTATTTTGATGGATGGTTAATATTAGCTTTAAACATTCCAGCTTTAGTAACAATAATATTGTGTTTTATTTGGTTTGGTTTAAATGAAGTTGCCGCTGTGTTAGCAGTTGCAATCAATAAAATACCTACAGTAACAGTTATTATAAGAGAAGGAACTAAAGCTATAGATGAAAAACTGGTTGAAGTAGGAAAAATTTACAAGAAATCTAGATTTGAAATTACAAAAGAAATCTTAATTCCTCAATTACTTCCTTATTTTATATCTGCTGCTCGTTCTGGCTTGGCTTTGATTTGGAAAATTGTTTTAGTTGTTGAGCTTTTAGGTAGATCTAATGGGGTTGGATTTAAGATAAATGAATTTTTTTCAATGTTTGATACAACTTCGATTTTAGCTTATACGTTGGTATTTGTTTTAATTATAATGTCAATTGAGTGGTTTTTAGTAAAACCTTGTGAAAAAAAATTAACTGAGTGGAGATTATAAAAAAAAATGCATGAATTAAATATAGAAATAAAAAAAAAAATTTTTCCTTTAAAAACTCAAAACAAAGAAGGAAAAAATTTAATATTTAAAAATTTAAATTTAACAATAAAAAAAGGACAGTTTGTTTCTTTTTTTGGCCCTTCTGGTTGCGGAAAAACTACTTTATTAAATATAATTTCTGGTTTAGATAAAGATTTTTATGGCCGTGTACACCAATGGAGTAAAAAATCTCAAAATATAGCAACACAAGATATTACCACTCAATATTCATTTTCAAATATAAGTTATATGTTTCAAACTCCAAGATTATTCCCTTGGTTGACTGCAATAGAAAATATTAAATATCCAATAAAAAAAAAGAAAAATTCAGAAAAAATTGCATTTGAACTTATAAAAAAAATTGGGTTAGAAAAATATAAGAATGAATACCCAAATAGGTTATCTGGGGGAATGCAAAGAAGAATTGGGTTGGCAAGAGCTTTTGCTCCAAATCCAAATATTTTATTGCTAGACGAACCATTTATATCTGTAGACAAAAAAATTTCAAATTCATTAAGAAAATTACTTATAAAATTGTGGAACAAAAATAAACCAACAATCATATTCGTTACCCATGATTTAGAGGAAGCTATTGTATTAGCAGAAAGAATATTTTTTTTTTCTAATCTACCTTCAAAAATTTTACTGGATTACAAGATTAATTTAGCTAGACCCAGGAAAGAAAATAGTAAAGCTTTTTTATCTTTAAAAAAATTGTTAAGTTCGAAAACAAGGTATAAAAAAAATAACCCCGATTCAAATAATAGAATATAACGGATATTTATGTTGTAAAAATGCAACATTTTACTACTTTTTTAGACTGTATATAAAATTATAAAAAGAAAATTCTCTTAATTAAATATTTGATTTTACTTAATATTTACTCTAATATGATGTATTCTTAATATATAGATTTTTAAGAAAAATTTTTATAAGCTTAAAATATATTGTGTTTTAGCGTAAAAATTTCATATTATATAAAAATAATTTATTAACTTTTTTCTTTTAAGGGAGGCTTATTTAAATGTTACAAAAGAAAAAATTACTATTAAGCGCGGTTGCTGGTGTTGCTATGGCAACAGCATATACTGCGCCTGTAGATGCTAAAATTACATTAATGGCAGATGAACCATCAGGATGGCAATTCTCCGTTGATGGTAACGTAAATGCATTCTACGTATATTCATCTGGTACTGAAGATGCTAATATCGGTGCTGCGCACGGACTTGGCAGAGTATCAGCTGGTGATAACTCACGTATCCAAACTGGTCTATTACCATCCAAATTTGGTTTTGGTGTACAAGGACCGGCTTCGAACGGAGTTCAATTAAGAGGTTATTTTGCTTTATATCCTCAAATCCAAAATGCTGGAACTAAAACTGCTCGTGGTGCACAAGTAGATATGAGAGAAATCTATGCTGCTGCAACAGGTGATTTTGGTGAAGTACTTTTTGGAAGAACTTTAAGTTTATTCCAAAGAAATGCAATTGTGCAAGATATGACATTATTTGGTGTTGGTGCTACTGGTAATAATATCGGTAATGGTGGTACAACTCTAGGTCGTATCGGATTTGGTTATGTATATCCGGACTTTAATGCGTCATTTAGATATACAACTCCAAGTTACAATGGAACTACATTAAGCGTTGGACTATATGATCCTTCACAAATTAGATCCACTACAGATGGTGCGGTTGTTGCATCAACTTTTAATAATGCTGATTATCCAAGAGTTGAAGCGGAGCTTAATATTAACCTTTCACAAATTAGTGAAGGTTCAAACCTAGTTATTAGTGGAGTTCGTCAGGAAGCTGATGAATCAGGTGCTGACATACAAGCTGAAGGTGTGCACGTTGGTGGTACATTAGCAGCAGGCCCAGCCGCTTTTACAGCCCATTATTACACTGGTGAATGCCTTGGTATTACAGTGCAATTGGATGTAAATGCTGTTAGTGGCGACGGACACTGTCGTGATCATGATGGTTATTACGTACAAGGTACATATAATTATGGTGCCGGTAAAGTAGGTCTATCATGGGGTGGTTCATATCAGGACCAAGCAGGTAATGATTCAACTACACCATATGACGAAAAAGAGAGCCAAGAAATGTGGACACTCGGTTTGTACCACAATCTTGCTCCGGAATGGTTAGCTGTTGCCGAGTATTCTCATGCTCAAGAAGATTGGTATAATAAGGATGCTGGCGACGATGAAGCTGAAAGTGATATCTTCTCAGTTGGTATGTTTTACCTCTGGTAAGAAGAAGTTAGCTTTTAGTTAAATAAAAGCAAAGCCTTCCAAGAGAAAGTTTATAAAGGCAGGGCCCTGATAATCGGGTTCTGCCTTTTTTTTTATATATATAATTTTTTAAAAAAAATATATAATTTTTATAATATCTGTATATTTATTATTTAAATGTTTTATAAATTTCCAAAAAAAATTTTTTTACAAATATCAGTTCTATTAATGATATTTTTTTTGTTTTCATCAATTAAAATAAGCATTGCAAAAATTTCAGATAAACATGCAGTAAAAACTTTTTGGTCTGAAATGCCAATAATGCCTGGTGCAGCTAAATATTTTATAAGAACTGAGAAAATAGAAAAAAAAACTAAGACTTTAAATAATCATCCTATTAAAATATCTGAAACCATTTTAAGGAGAATGTTTAAACAACTTTCTTACAAATACGATAGGGATGAAAGAGAAATTCCCGTATTTTCCAATAAAGAACTATTGCTGTTAGCCAAATGGGTTCCTAAGGCTCTAATGAGTGCAAAACCTAATGAAGACGTTACTTTTGTTATTAAAGGACCTCATTCAAGCGCTAGATGGTCTTTTAGAGAAGAAAGACTAACAGCTGGGAGAATATTTGTAGCTAATAATCAATTAAACTTAATAATTGGGTCTCTTCAACTCGGCCTACAGCCGACTTTAGATGAAAGATACCAGGGAAATGTTTGGGAAACAGCTAAAGTTATTTACGATACTGGACGTAGGAATAAAGCAGCTAAATTTGATGGGATGATTATTGATTATAAAAATCAAAAAGGCATATTTAGAAAATCTAATGAAAGAAAAGATTGGCTTGTTTTTACAAATACTGCGTATAAAGCTGCAAAGGAAGATATAAATACTAAACAAATGTCTAAAGATCAATATAAAACATTACAACAACAGATAGATGCTTTACAAAAGCAAGTAAAACAACCTACTACCCCATCGAGTCCTCCACAACGACAAATACAACAAAGAGAAAAAAAACCAGTAATATCAAAGAAACAAACAAATAATAAAGTTGATCCTCATGTTATAGAACAACGTCTAAAAACAATTGAGAATTTATATAAAAAAGGAATGCTTTCTGAAAAAGAATATCAAAAAAAAAGAAATGAGATTTTAAAAGGAATTTAATATAAAAAAAGAAAAAAAAAAATTTTTTTTTTTTTTTTAATCATAAATGCATCCATCAATTAAACCTTTTAATTCTTTTTTTTTAAAAACTAAAGATAAATTACATTCTATATATGTTGAAGAATCTGGTAATAAAAATGGTTTACCTATAGTATACCTTCATGGTGGTCCTGGTGGATCAACAGATCCTAAAAATAGAAGATATTTTAATCCTAAAAAATATAGAATTATCCTTTTTGATCAAAGAGGTTCAGGTAGAAGTGAGCCAAAAGGGTCCGTTATAAATAATACAACAAGTGCTTTAGTTAATGACATGGAAGCAATTAGAAATTTTCTTAAAATAAAAAAATGGGTTATTTTTGGCGGTTCTTGGGGCTCAACTCTAGCGCTCATATATACAATAAAAAATAGTAAAAATGTTTTAGGTTTAGTCCTTAGAGGTGTTTTTCTTGGAACCAAAGAAGAATCTTATTGGGCATTTCACTATTCTTCTAAATTTTTTTATCCAGAAATAATAAATGAAATTGAAAATAAATTTAAGAAAAATAAAAAGAAAATTTTTTTAAAACTTGGAAAAATGTTAGAAAGCAAAAAAAGAAAGGATAGGGTTGTCTCTTCAATTTTATGGGAGAAATATGAAAGAACACTATCTGTTTTAGATCCTGGAAAAATTAATTTACATGAAATAAAAAAAATTAAAGAAAAAAAGAAATTACCAAATAGTCCTTTTTTAGAATGGCACTATATAAAAAATAATTTTTTTTTAAAGAAAAATGAAATTATGTTAGGAATTAAAAATATAAAAAAAATAACAACAATTATAATTCAAGGAAGATACGATTTAATATGTCCGCCAAAATCTGCTTTTTTACTAGCAAAAAAAATGTCTAATTGTGAAATTAAAATAATAGAAAACAGCGGACATTCAGCGTCTGAACCTAATATTAAACGTAATATATTAAATGCTACAGATAAAATTTATTATAAAATAAAAAAAAAGAAATGAGTTATTAAGTAATTAATTTTTTCTTAATAAAATAGAACATCCGGCAACAGCGTCTCTTCCACTGTCTAAATAACAAGTTTCAATCTTATTCTTTTTTAAAATTATTCCAATAACCTTACCATCATCATTAGTACTATCTACCCAATAAAAATTTTTGTAATCAGATCTAATAACACCTACAAAAGCCTCTTTTACGCCACTATGTATAACATAGCCTTTAAAAAGTCTGTTTCTTTGTTCAGTTATTTCTACAATATTATTACTTTTTACAAAACCTTTTCTTAGTGTCGACTTAATATTTTCACCTTCCCATTTACCAATAAGACTTGGAATCTTTTTAGCATTTACTGAAATTGATGTAAGTAAAAAAACAAGCAAAAAAATATTAAAAAAAATTATTTTCTTCATAGTATGTAACTATCATAATTATAATTAAATGTTAAGAAAAATTCTATCACTTTATTTAATAATTTTGTTTTTTTCATTGGTTGGATGTGAGGATTTTTATAACTTTGAGGCAAATAAATTAAATAAAAAAACACAAGAGATTATTAAAAGATCAGAATTAATAAGTACTACAGATGAAAAAATTGAACTTTTATCTGATGCATTAAAAAAAACTGAAAAAATCCAAAGTAAGTACAAAAAAACAAAGATAGCAAGATTGCACAGAAAACAAAAAATAATTAATGATCTTACTAATCGTATAAATAAATTAAAAAAAAAATCAATTAAAGAAAAGATTGAAAAAGAAAAAAATACAAATAGTAATGAAATTGAAAGAAATATTAATTTGGCCAATATAGAATTTAAAAATGGCAACAAACTAAAAAGTTCATTGAATTTACTTAACGCCGCAGAATTATCAACTCAGCAAATAGGAGATGCAAGGACAAAATCAAGATTATTAAATGGAATTAGTAAATTAAGAATACTTTTAAATGACAAAGAAAATGCGTTTAAAAATATATTAAATTCTGAGAAATACATCAATGAAACATATACTGACCTACCTAAAAAAATTAAAAATTTATCAAAAATTTATGAAATGCTTCATCAACTAAAACAAGAGAATAAAAAAAAAGAAATAGAAGAAAAAATATATTTAATCATAAATAATGAAATCTTAAACAATGATAATAAAGCTGTAGCTCTTTTGGAAATTGCAAAAACAAATTTATTATTAGAAAATATAAATAAAGTACAAATTGATTTAATAAAATCATCAAAACTTGCAGAAAAATCAAATACTTATTTAGAAATTGCAAAAATTTCGTATAAAATTAATGATATAAACCAATATAAATTATTTTTAAATAAAGCAAAACTTGTAACAAAGTCAAAAGATAGGGAATTTTGGATTGTAAGAATGTTAATTAATATAGCCATGTTTGAAAATTCAATTCAACTAAATGAAGAAAGTAATAAAACTTTGTTAGATGCAAAGAAATACGTTCTTCTTAAAAACTTAGATGAAAGAATTTTTATTGAATTAATTAATGCCTTTGCAAAAATATACAATTTAGAACAGGCAAAAGAATTGTTAAATTTAATGAAGCCCGGTTATGAAAAAGCAATGGCTATGACGCTTGTTGGAAAGCAACTTATAGCAAAAAAAAATATACCAGAAATGGAATATTTTTTAAATGAAGCTATAAAAACAGTTCCTAATTTAGTTGGAGGAAAGTATGCGCTGGGTTTACCAGGATTCTCAACAAAAGGTAGGGTTTTTATGGAAGTTGCTAAAACATATGCTTTAGCTGAAAATTTTGAAAAATCCCGTAAATTTCTAGGGTTAATAGAAAGTGATAGATTTTATAAAGAAGGTATTTCTGATGTTATTATAATCCAATCACACAAAGATAAACTGGGAGCAAAAAAATTAGCATTACAAATGCTTGAGCAAGGAGGTAAAATTATAGATAATAAATTTATGGGAAATATTGCATATGCTCAAGCAATTAGTGGAGATATAGAAAATTCACTAAATACTTTAAAAAAAATGAAAGTTGGTTCTGATTTTTCTCAAACATTAATAAGTATTGCTAACCAAATTAATCTTCAACAAGAAGATCCTTTAATTTCGTATCACTGATATTATTTTTTGTCGATGGTAATTTATAAGACCAATTTTCTATATTATTAACAAAAATTTTTTTTTTATCATTAAGTTTAGAAAATGACTCATTATCTATATTAAAATTTATCCATTTATCTTTATCTTTATCTTCCTCTTTCTCTTTCTCTTTCTCTTTATTAAAAATAATTGCAAAAATATTTATATCATCAAATAACTTGAAATTTATTTTTGTAAGGAACTTATTATCAATAATATCTTTACGTTCGACAACATCTTCAAAAATTAAATTAGTAAAAAAATAACCTATAAAATTTGCAATTAAATCACTTTTTGGGATTTGATCTTTAGGTAGACTATCAATTAAAAAATTTTCATTTTTCTCATCTTTAGTTAAAGAAAAGGATTCTTTTTTGTTTAAATGGTTTATTGATACTTTTTTTACATCTTGATAATCTATATTAAAAATTCTTGTCTCTAACCAATCTTTATCAACTGATGACATATCCAATATTCCTGATGTCAACCAAGTTTGTTTGTCTTCTATTTTTTTTATATAAACTCCATTTTTTTTTTTCTTTCCTAGAATAAATTCAACTAATATTTTTTTATCATTATTAATTATAGATATAAGTTTAGACGCACCATCTTCATCATTTAGATAATCAAGATCTAATCTGGAATATAAGGATTTTTCTTTTGTTTTTTTCTCAAAAAATCTTAATTCTGATATTTGAATCAAATTTTTTCTCACTACTTCATTCTTAACTTTATAACCAGACTTTGATGTCATATGCCAGCTATCTTCTTTTTTTATGATTGATATTTTTTTTCTATTGTTAACAATATTTATCTCTTTGATATCACTTAATTGATTTTCAATATTTTTAAAAATTACCTCACCCTTTTTTAATGATGATTCATACCTTGGTTGAATTAAAAAAGATAAAAATGCTAAAATAAATAATGAAATTGTTATTAAAACTAAATATATAAAATGTTTATGTGGCATTTCTTTTAATTTGTTTCTCTTATAATATGTTTTTGATGTCTTTTTCTTCTCTCAATAAAACCAAGTATCAAAGAAACGACAATTAATAAAATTGGTACAAAAAAAATATTAAAAAATTTTAATAAGCTATCTAGTTTTTCAATATCTTTTCTCAAGGCATTTTGTACTTTTCTAAGTTCAGATCTAACAAAAACCATTTCTTGTCTAAATTTATCAATTTCTAAAGTTTCTTTTTCAGTCAAAAGAGATTCCTCCCCATCTTTTATTGAACCTTCTTGGATATTTTCTAACTTACTTTGATAACTATCTAATTTTTCAAGAAGTTCTTGTTCTTTTGATCTAAATTTTTGTTCAGCTTCTTTTTGAATCTTCTCAACTTTAATAAATGGTAACGAAGAAACACCCTTTCCTCTTAATCCTATTAAATCTTCAGTTCCATTTAAATATTCTAATAAATTAATTGTAAAATCGGCATTATTTGCTAAAGGAACAACTTCACCAGATTGCTCATATTTCAGCCAAAATTCATCATATAACATATCAGCGTCAGCTATAATAATTAATGTAGTTGGTTTAATTGATTCATTAATATGTTTATTTTTATCAAAAAAATCTTTTCTTTTTGTATCAGGTGGACCATCAGGAAAATTAGAAGAAAAACTTCCTTTTATTTCCGCTGCTAAAGTAAGTTCCTCGTTTGAAGGAACAAAATTTCTTAATAAAATAGTTGGATCTGGGGCAAATTTAACATCTGCTGCATCAATTTGCATTGACTGCGTTGTACTCCATACTAATCTTTTAAAATCAATATTCTTATTTTTCTCATTATTTTTAAGAAATCCGGATGTTGCAAAGGTTAATCTTTGAACTTTAGAAATAGCTTGATGCGTATCATCCATATGATCTTTTTTTATATCCAACCATGCAAGATAATCTGTAACAGAAGGTTGCTCTGATGGCCCTATTTGCACTCTTCTAGCCGAAAGTAAATCACCAACAACTTTATTTTCTACCATCTCCACGCCCCATTTATCAAGAAGTTCATTTAAATTAGAATTATTATCAGTTTCTTTTATTTGGTTTGTATTAGGAGAAAAAGTTTCTGTTTCCGAATTAGGATCAATAAAAACAAGAAGTTTTCCACCTTTCAATACAAATTGGTCAATAATATATAATAATCTTTCTGGAATTTTTTTTGGATGAACTAGCATCAATAATTCAAGTTCTTCTGGCAAGGAATTTGTTTTTTCATGAATTCTTTTGACTTCAAAAAATTCTTTCATTTGATCATAAATAGCCCAAGGAGGTGCAGCAGCAGCATCTTGTGATTTTGCTAAAGGATTAAATGTACCTAGAATAGGTAAATCAGTATATAAACCAACTATTCTTCTACTTGGATTTGCTAAGTTTGCAACAATTTTACTTAAATCATATTCTAGGAATGGGGTTCGATCGGGTTGAAAAAAAATAATCTTTTCTTCATCATCGGTGCTATTAGTTGCAATTAATCCAAAATATCCATAAACACCAGACATAATTTCAGCACCTTGTAACCCATATTCCACAGCTTTATCTTCTTCATTTGAAAAAGGTTTTGGATTAAAAATTTTTAATTTAATTTTGTTGTTAGATAACAGTACATATTGTTCAAGTATCTCTTTTACTCTATCGTAATAATTTTGATATACAGGATTAATATCACCAATTTGTTTTGTATAAAATAATCTAAAATCAATAGGTTCGTTAATAGATTTCAAAATTGATTTTGTTCCACTAGATAATGTGTATACATTAGATTTTGTTAGATCAAATCTTAAATTTTTAAAAAAATTTTTATTTAAAATATTAAATGAAAAAAAAGAAATAATTGCTAATAAAACAATTAATGGAAGCTTATTTTCTTTATTTATTATTTTTTTTAACATAAAAATTTAATTAAATTTTTTAAATTCAACTATTACAACATTTAAAAAAAGCCAAAATGTAATCACGCTCAAATAAAAAAGGAAATCCCTTATTTCTATCACACCTTTAGTTATAGACTCAAAGTGAGTAAGAAAACTCATAGAAGAAATTGTATTAACTAAAAATTCAGGTGACCAAACTTTAAAAAAATTTAATACTATATCTACTCCGGTCATAGTAAAAATAAAACAAACTGTTGCAGCTATCACAAAAGCTATAACTTGATTTTTAGTAATTGCAGAAATACATGAACCTATCGATAAATAAGCACCTGACATAAATAAACTACCTACATATCCTGCTAAAATAACCCCGTTATCTGGGTGGCCTAAATAATTAACTGTAATCCAAATCGGGAAAGTTAAAATTAATGCAATAAATATAAAAATCCAAGCAGCTATAAATTTTCCTAAGACAGCTTGTGTTGTCGTTAATGGTAGTGTCATTAACAACTCTATTGTTCCTGATTTTCTTTCCTCCGCCCATAAACGCATCGTGACCGCTGGTATCAATAAAATATATACCCATGGATGAAATGCAAAAAAAGGATTTAAGTCTGCTTGTCCTCTTACAAAAAAATTTCCTAAATAGAAAGTAAAAGAACCTATAAGAGTTAGAAAAATAACTATAAAAACATATGCAAGCGGCGTAGAAAAATAACTTGATAATTCTCTTTTTACTATGTTCAAAAATACATCCATAAATATGATTTATCTATTTAAAGTAATTTCTCTAAATATTTTATCTAAGTTCTTGTTTTTATATATTTTTTTTAAATTCTTAGGTTTTTTATCAACAATCTTCTTTCCTTTAGCAATAATACATGCACGAGAGCATACTGCATCAACCTCCTCCAAAATATGCGTGGAAATTATTATTGCTTTTTCTTTACCCATTTCATTTATTAAATTTCTTACATGATGTTTTTGATTAGGATCTAACCCATCTGTAGGTTCGTCTAAAATTAGAATTTCAGGATCGTGAATTAACGCTTGTGCTAATCCTACTCTTCTTTTATAACCTTTAGATAAAGTATCAATTGGTTGGTTAATTACATCTGTTATTCCGGTTTTTATAACAACATTATCTAAAGCTTTTTTAAATTCTTGAAAATTCATTCCTCTGATACGTGAAACAAATTTTAGCATATTTAATGGGGTCATATCTCCATACAAAGGTGCTCCTTCTGGAAGGTACCCAATTAGTTTTTTACATTCTAATGGATTAATTTCAACATTCATTCCTTTCACTTTTATAATTCCCTCAGTTGGTTTGATAAAACCAGTAATCATTTTCATAGTAGTTGATTTTCCAGCACCATTTGGTCCCAAAAAACCAAGAACTTCCCCATTTTTTACATCCATACTCAGATCATCTACGGCTGTAAAATCCCCGAATTTTTTTGTTATATTTGAAATAGAAATCATTTTTTAATGTTTGTTTAACTTAATAAGCCATAGATGGGACTTTTATTTTTTTTATTCTAACAACTCTTTCTTTTTTATAAACTTTTTTTGTTTTATTTAACTTTAAATATTCATTATATGTAATTAGATCTTTTTTATTTATTTCTTGGCAAATTTTCTTAAATTTTAACGCTCTTGTTAAAGTGCAGTCTTTTCTAAATAAATATGATAAACCGTGGTCAGTTGTTGTTTTATCTGTAGTTATAAATGAAAGAAAATCTACAGAATTTTTTGAATAAGTAAAAGCTTCAAATAAAGTTGATAATGATAAAGAACAATTATTTAGGATAAAAAAAATAAATATAAAATATATTTTAAAATATGATTTCATTATTAATTTGTCTCAAAAAAGTATAATTGTTTACCACTACTTAAATCATAAATGATTATTTTGTAGCCCTCGTTTAATTTAATAACTAATATTAATTTGTCATCTGAAATATTAGCATTAACTATTTCACTATTTTCACCTATTTGTAGTTTCTTTAATTCGTCTTTTTGAGGAAAAATCAATGTTTGTTTTGAAAATAATTTATCTAATACAATATAAATAAGAGCTGATGTGCCGAAAAAAATTAACAATCCCATAAGAATTACTATAAATTTTAAATATTTCATATAATTTTTTAAATGTGTTATATAAAAATATAAAAATTTTATACGAAGATAAAGACTTAATTGTTTTAGATAAGCCAAGTGGTTTAGTTGTTCACCCAGGCGCAGGCCAACAAAATCAAACATTAGTGGATTTTTTAATAAAAAAATACGGAAAAAATTTGTCAAATCTTTCAGGAATAGATAGGCCTGGTATAGTACATAGACTAGATAAAGATACAAGTGGTTTGTTATTAATTGCTAAAAATAATAAAATTCATAAATTGCTACAAGAAAAGTTTGAAAAAAGAGAAGTAAATCGTTTGTACTTAGCTATTGTTTGGGGATTGCTAAATAAAAATAGTGGAAGTTTCATTATGAATATTGGAAGAAACCCAAAAAATAGAAAAAAGTTTTCTATTTTTAAAGTTGGTGGAAAAAGAGCAATTACGAAATACAAAGTAAAAAAAAATTTTTCTAATGTAGCGTCATTGATTGAATGTAAATTATTAACTGGCAGAACACATCAAATAAGAGTTCATTTATCTAGTTCAGGAAATTCTATAATAGGAGATAAAAAATATGGGAAAAACAAATCAAAATTATTAAAAAATGTGGATAAATCATTAATAAATGACATAGTTTCATTTAAAAGACAGGCTTTACATGCCTACTTTTTAAGCTTTGTTCATCCAATTAAAAAAAAAAAAATACAATTAAATTCAGTATTACCTAGTGATTTCAATAACTTAGTAAAAAAACTAGAATCAATTTAATTACTTGACAAGTATCGTATAATTATGAGAAACTGTGGATAAGTGATAAAAGGAATACTTTTTAATAGAATCGTTAAATAACTATCGGATTTTATTAATTTTAATGATAATAATACTATGACAGTTCTTTTTAAATACTTGCCAAGAATCACTTCAGAAAGCGGTTTAAATAGGTATTTACAAGAAATAAGAAAATTTCCTCTTTTAGAACCTAAATATGAAAGAGATTTGGCAATGAAATGGACAAAAAAACAAGATATTGAATCAGCTCATATTTTAGTAACTAGCCATTTAAGATTAGTAGCAAAAATTGCAATGAATTATAAAGGATATGGTTTACCAATAAATGAATTAATCTCTGAAGGAAACATAGGTATGCTAGAATCCATAAAAAGATTTGATTATAAAAGAGGATTTAGGTTAGCTACATATGCAATGTGGTGGATAAGAGCGTCTATTCAAGAATATATATTACATAGTTGGTCATTAGTTAAAATGGGTACAACTGCAGCACAAAAGAAATTATTTTTTAATTTAAGAAAAATTAAATCAAGCTTAAAAGCTTATGAAGAAGGAGATATGTTGCCAGAAAATGTAAATAAAATAGCAAAGAATTTAAATGTCTCAAAAAAAGAAGTAACGGATATGAATAGAAGATTAGCAGGCCCAGATCATTCATTAAACGCTCCACTTAAAGAAGATGGTGAGGGAGAATGGCAAGATTGGTTAGTGGATGGATCTCCAACTCAAGAATATATAATATCAAATTCACAAGAACTAGATCAAAGAAAGGATTTGCTTTCAAAAGCTATAAATATATTGAGTCCAAGGGAAAAATATATAATGGTTGAAAGAAGATTGAAAGACAAGCCAAAAACTCTTGAGGACCTAAGCAACCACTATAAAATTTCAAGAGAAAGAGTTAGACAAATTGAAGTTAGAGCAATGGAAAAATTAAAAAAATCTGTAAAGAATTTATTAATTAAAAAAAATCTTGAAAGAGAAGTAGTTTCTGACTTTTTAAATTAATTTATTTTTTTTAAATTAATAATATCATTTCTCTCAGGCCCATTGGAAAGAAAAACTATTGGAATATTAAGAAGTTTCTCGATAATTTTAATAAATTTTTGTGCTTTTTGAGGTAATGATTTTTTATTTTTTATACCAGAAGTATTGGTACACCAACCTTCCAAAGTTAAATATATAGGTTTTATATTATTTAAAATTTTATTAGAACTGGGCATAAAATGAATTTTTTTTTTTCCAAGTTTGTATTGATAACAAATTTTTATTTTTTTAAAATTATCTAATACATCAATTTTTGTTAAAGCAATTGAATCAATACCGGCAATATTGATAGCTTTTTTACATTGTAGTGCATCAAACCATCCACATCTTCTTGGACGACCTGTAACACTTCCAAATTCATCGCCATTTTTTGCAAGCTTTAACCCTTCTTTATTTTTGATTTCTGTTGGAAAAGGTCCTTTTCCAACTCTAGTTGTGTAAGCTTTTACAACGCCCAATATATGACCAATTTTTGATAGTTTAAGCCCTATACTTACAGCTGCAATAGCCGGAATTGTGTTGCTTGAAGTTACAAAAGGAAAGGTGCCGTGATCTATATCTAACATTAAACCTTGTGCACCTTCAAAAAGTAATTTTTTTTTTGAAAAATATTTACTATTTATAAATTCAGTTATATCAGTAGAATATGGTAAAATTTTTTTTCTTATCGATATTAATAATTTAAAAATTTCATCAAAAGATATTTTTTTTTGTGAAAAATTTTTTAAAAAAATGTTATGAAAATTTACTAAATTTTTTAATCTATTTCTAAGTGTGTTTACGTCCTCTAAATCATAAATTTTCAAACCTCTTCTAGCAATTTTATCTTCATAACATGGGCCTATCCCTCTTCCCGTTGTTCCAATTTTTTTTTTAGATAATTTTTTTTCTCTTAATTGATCAATTATAGAATGAAAAGGTAAGAGTATTGATGCATTATTAGCAATTTTTAAATTTTTATTAGATATTTTGATTTTTTTTTTTTTTAATACATTTATTTCTTTCAAAAAATGAAATGGATCTATAACTACATTACTCCCTATTACACATAATTTATTTCTAATTAAACCAGAAGGTAGGATGTTTAATATAAATTTTTCTTTACCTATTATAATTGTATGCCCAGCATTATGCCCACCTTGAAATCTTAGAACTACATCAAATTTGTTAGATAAATAATCTACAATTTTACCCTTACCTTCATCCCCCCATTGAGCGCCGACTATTGTAAGATTCTTCATTTTAATGATTTTATTTTATTATTTTTAAAAATAAATTTACAGTTATGCAATTTGGCAATTTTGTTATCATTTTTACTACTAAAATTTTGAATAGTTACCCATCCTTTTTTTCTTAATTCAAATAAATTTTTATCAAAAATGCTATTATAAGAAACCAAAATCTTTTTTTTGTTATTTTCTAATGTATTTTTGAATTGTAAAAATTGATTTAAAAAAAAAGTTGTACCAACAGCATCTTTATCTTTTGCTGTTAAATACCGCCCTCCTCTACAAACTTCTTTGCTTGAATCTAAACAAAAAATACTAAACGTTGTACCTGTGTAATATTCAAATCCTCTATGATCTAATAAATCTACTGAAATCCTATATTCATCATAATTTTTTTTTATTAAGTAGGAACAAATTTTTATAAAATCTTTTATAACTTTTTTAGCATTACTTCCTAATTTTATTTTCTGAATTTTTTTTATATTTTTTTTTAATGGACCTGAGGAATCAATTATTTCTTTCAATATATTAAATAATTTGATATTAAAATTATATATCTCTTGAATATTTTTTTTTTCAACAAATTTTCTTAAATTAACTCTTTTAGCCAATGATATTTTAAAATCATCAAAAATTTTTTCCAAAATTATTGGAAGATTAATATCTAAACTAATTTTTTTAAAATTAATCTTTTTTAATGAGTCTAAACTTAAAGTAATTATTTCAATATCAGCGAGCAAATTTTTTGATCCTATAATCTCAACTCCTGCTTGCTTAAATTGTCTGTCAGATGATAATTTTGGTTTATCAGCCCTAAAAACATCTCCAAAATAACATAATCTTAAAGGTTTTGGTAAACCAAATAATCTATCTTCCGCTATTCTAGCTAATTGTGTAGTAATATCAGGTCTTAAAGATATTTTCTCTTTTGTTAATGGGTCAAAAAAAGATAGCGTTTTTTTGTTCGATAATTTATTTTTTGTATCAGATAAGGTTTTTTCATATTCAATAATTGGAGGTTCTATAAAAGAGTACCCCCATGAATCAAAATTTTTTAATAATTTTTTTCCATATTCAAACTGAATATTTGCGTCACTTGCAAGAATATCTTTAAAACCAATGGGAAGTAAATTCTTTTTTTGATTCATACATTATATGTTATAATAATTGAAAAAATTATTGCTACTTTTTTAATGTCTCTTGGGGGAGCAAAATAGCTGAGAAAAAAAACCCTTAAGACCTGAACTGAATAATATTAGCGTAGGGAAAGAGAAATGGATAAAAGAATTAATAATAAAACAAAAAAAAATATTACAATTGGACCATTCCCTTCATCAAAAAAGATTTATTTAAAAGGAAAAATTTTCTCTGATATTAGGGTCCCAATTAGGCAAATTAAATTATCTAAAGAAGCTAAACCAAATATAATTCATCTTTACGATACTTCAGGTATTTATTCAGAATTTAAAAGTAATGATGATTTTAATATAAATTTAGGCTTAAAAAGGAATAGAAGTAAATGGATAAAAAGAAATAAATCGATGATCAGGTATAGAGGTCGCAAAGTAACCTATAAAGATAATGGTTTTACAAAAAAAAGTGAAAAAATTTTAGATATTTTTAATAAAGAAAAAAATATTTATAAAGCAAAAAAAAGTAGCTCTATTACTCAATTATATTATGCCAAAAAAGGGATACTAACTCCTGAAATGGAGTATGTTTCTATAAGAGAAAATGAATTAAGAAAAGAAGAAAAGAAGAAAGATCAAAAAGAAAATCTTCCTCAAATAATAACTCCAAAATATGTTATGGATGAAATAGCAAGAGGTAGGGCAATTATTCCATCTAATATTAATCATACAGAGTTAGAACCAATGATAATTGGTAGAAATTTTTATGTGAAAATTAATGCAAATATTGGAAATTCAGCTATAGCTTCTGATGCAATTAATGAAGTAGAAAAAATGGTATGGGCGATTAGATGGGGCGCTGATACAATTATGGATTTATCTACAGGGAAAAACATTCATAATATTCGCGAATATATTATAAGAAATTGTCCCGTGCCTCTTGGAACAGTACCCATTTATCAAGCTTTAGAAAAAGTGGAAAGTCCTGAGGATTTAACATGGAAAGTTTATAGAGATACATTAATTGAGCAAGCAGAGCAAGGTGTGGATTATTTCACAATTCATGCTGGGGTGAGAATATCACATATACCTTTAACCTCAAAAAGAACAACTGGTATTGTTTCTCGTGGTGGTTCTATTATGGCTAAATGGTGCCTAGCTCATCACAAGGAAAATTTTTTATATACTAAATTTAAAGAAATATGTGAAATTATGAGGAGTTATGATGTTTCTTTTTCTCTTGGTGATGGATTAAGACCTGGTTCTATAGCAGATGCAAACGACAAAGCTCAATTTGCTGAACTTGAAACTTTAGGTGAATTAAATAAAATTGCATACAAAATGGATTGTCAGGTCATGATTGAAGGGCCTGGTCATGTACCAATAAATCTAATTAAAGAAAATGTTACAAAACAATTGAAGATATGTAATGAAGCTCCTTTTTATACCTTAGGTCCTTTAACTACTGATATAGCTCCTGCATATGATCACATAACGAGTGCAATTGGAGCAGCAATGATCGGATGGTATGGAACTGCAATGCTCTGTTATGTTACACCAAAAGAACACCTTGGTCTTCCTGATAAAGAAGATGTAAAAGAAGGAGTCATTTCATATAAAATAGCAGCTCATGCTGCTGATTTAGCTAAGGGTCATCCTGGTGCAAGAATTAGAGATGATGCTTTAAGTCAAGCAAGATTTGAATTTAGATGGCAAGATCAGTTTAATTTATCTTTAGACCCAGAAAAAGCAAAGTCATTTCACGATGAAACATTGCCATCTGAAGGAGCTAAAGTCGCTCAATTTTGTTCTATGTGCGGTCCTAAATTTTGCTCAATGCATATAACTCATGATATCAGAAATTACGTAAAAAAAGGAATGAAAGACATGTCTAAAAAATATTTAGATCTTAATAAATATAAAACTTCTAAAAAAGTTACAACAACGAGGGATAAAATTTAAGTGGTCTAATTTCAATGGGGTCTCGTTTAGAAAAAAAAATTATTAGAAATGAAGACTTCAAATCACTAGTTAAAAGAAAGTCTTTTGTTAGCTGGTTACTATTATCCGTTACACTTTTAACTTACTTTTCTTTTATCCTCCTAGTTGCCTTTTTCCCCGAAGTGCTAGGTATTAGAATATCCGATGAATCGATTATCACAATTGGAATTCCCATCGGAGTTTCGATTATACTCTTAGCTTTTGCATCAACGGGAATTTACGTTTTTATAGCAAATCGAGAATTTGACCAAACAGAGAAAATAATACTGAAAAAGAATAAATGACAAATTATCCAGCCATAACAATGTTCTTAATATTTGTCTTCGCAACTCTTGTAATAACTTATTGGGCTGCCAAAAGGACGAAATCCCGTTCGCACTTTTACGCTGCAGGGGGAAAAATTACTAGCCTGCAAAACGGGTTAGCTATTGCAGGTGACTATATGTCTGCTGCATCTTTTTTAGGTATTTCCGGTCTTGTCTATCTTTCGGGATATGATGGCCTTATTTATTCAATTGGATTTCTTGTAGGATGGCCAATTATACTATTTCTACTCGCTGAACGGCTACGCAATTTAGGAGATTATACATTTGCTGACGCTGCATCACATCGACTTGATCAACTCCAAATAAGATGCCTTGCTGCAGCCGGATCATTAATAACTGTGGCTTTATACCTAATTGCACAAATGGTTGGAGCAGGCAAACTGATTCAACTACTATTCGGGCTCCCCTATGAGTTGGCTGTCGTTATAGTTGGGGTGCTGATGATTCTCTATGTAAGTTTTGGTGGAATGTTAGCAACCACCTGGATTCAGATTATCAAGGCTATTTTACTTTTATCTGGTGCAACCTTTATGGCAATCGCAGTTATGTGGACTACTGGTTTCAGTTTCGAGACACTCTTTCAGAAGGCGGTAAACGTTCATCCCCAAAGTTACGCTATCATGCAACCTGGTGGGCTGATATCGGATCCTGTTTCAGCAATATCTCTAGGGATAGCTCTTATGTTTGGAACAGCAGGGCTTCCTCATATTCTAATGCGCTTTTTTACCGTTAAGGACGCAAAAGAAGCACGTAAATCGGTTTTTTTTGCCACAGGTTTTATTGGTTATTTCTACATATTAACCTTCATAATAGGTTTTGGGGCAATTATGTTAATTTCGACAAACCCTGAATTTTTGAACGCAGACGGAGGGTTAAAAGGAGGAAATAATATGGCTGCAATACATCTTGCGAACGCTGTCGGGGGGGATATATTTTTAGGATTTATATCAGCCGTAGCCTTCGCCACAATACTTGCTGTGGTATCAGGACTTACCCTTGCCGGAGCCGCAGCAGTTAGCCATGATCTATATGCTTCTGCCCTCAAAAAAGGGAAGGTTAACGAAAAAGATGAATTATTTGTCTCAAAAATCTCAGCCGTTACTCTTGGGTGTGTTGCTATCTTTCTTGGTATTCTTTTTGAGAAACAGAACGTTGCATTTATGGTTGGCCTTGCATTTGCCGTAGCAGCCAGCGCAAACTTTCCAATTCTATTTCTCTCCTTGTACTGGAAAAAACTAACCTCCAAAGGTGCCTTAATAGGAGGTGGTGCCGGTCTTATCACAGCAACAATCTTGGTAATTCTTGGTCCAGCAATTTGGGTCGACGTCTTTGGTTATGATAAACCAATATTCCCTTATAAGTATCCAGCGCTATTTTCAGTAACAACTGCATTCATTGTAACTTGGATCTTTTCTATAATGGATAAAAGTAAAACCTCAAAAAGAGAGATTGCCAAATTTGATAGTCAATTTGTACAATCACAGATAGGTCTAAAAAATTAAATAATTAAGTAAAAAAAAAGGCCCTTTGCAGGGCCTTTTTTCTCTCTACACCTTCACCGTGTCGGGATCAAATTCGGGAGGGTGAAAACTCTAATTAACTTAACTGATTGATCTTTTATTAAGCAACCAGCATATGATAGCTAATGCTACTAATCCAACTACTCCATTATTACCAAGCTCGCTCAGTAAAGCAGTAATGTTCGCAACAACATCAGTACCAATAAAAGGTACGGCGCCTGGATACAATAATCCAGCTACGATACCAAAAGCAATAAGCATCAAACCTACTTCAGTTAATGCTCCGATCCATCTTTTAGCTGCATTTAAGGCATTCATGATTGCCTCCCCTATTAAAAATTAGTAATTATACATAATTACTACATATAGTAGTATTTTTATATATTACACTTATATGTAGTATATTAAAAGCATAATATTATATTTAAATACTACATGTTGTAAATAAGCAACAGTCTTTTTTTTATGTAATTTTGAGAAATATTTTATTTAAATTAAACTATTTATTTTCTTTTGTAATTTTTTAGCCAATAAGTTGATTTTACTGTATTTTTCACCTTCTACTAATAATCTAATAACTGGTTCAGTACCTGAAAATCTGATTAAAATTCTAACATTATCAATAATTTTATTATTGTAAAACTTTAATAAATTATTAATTCTTTTATTTTTCTGGTCTTCAGAATCTCTTAATTTTATATTTTTTTGTATTTGAAAATGAGAATTGTAAAGATCAAAAATTTCGCTAGCTTTTTTATTATATTCTGAAATTATTTTAATTAAGTATAAAGATATTAGAATACCGTCTCCAGAAGGCCCAAATTCTTTTAAAATAATATGTCCTGATTGTTCACCCCCTAAAAAACATTTTTTTCTCTTCATTAATTTATAAACATACTTATCGCCAACTTCTGATCTATAAAATTTTAACCCAATTTTATTAACAAATCTTTCAAGACCTCTATTCGACATGAGGGTGCCAACGATTGCATTCTGATTCGCTCTTGATTTATAGAACAAATATTGAGCTAAACATGCTAAAATTTTATCCCCATCAATTATTTTTCCTTTTTCATCGCAACAAATTACCCTATCTCCATCTCCATCGAAAGAAATACCAAAATCTGCTGATCTTTTTTTTACTTCGTTTATTAAGTTTTGGGGATATAAAGAACCACATTTATAATTAATATTTTTACCATCAGGTTTATCTTTTATGTAAATTGAATTAATATTTATTTTTGAAAAAACATATTTTGAAATTCTATATGTTGAACCATTGGCACAATCTACTATAACTTTCAATTTCTTTGGTAAATTTTTTTTTTTTAGAATAGAAAGAATTTTTTTTTTGTAAATTAAAAAAGGATTTTTAATCTTTTTTATTTGTCCTTTACCATTACTCTTTGATCCAAAGTATTTAGTTGTTGACGATAAAGATTTAAAATCTTCTTCAAACTTAAAAAAATTATTTTCAATTATATTTTCATTTGTATCCGATAATTTTTCACCATTTTCATTAAAAAATTTTATTCCATTATATTGATAAGGATTATGTGAAGCTGATACTACAATTCCTAAGTTACAATTAAATTTCTTTGTAAAATAAGATATTGCCGGAGTCGATATTAATCCAGCTAAATATATTGTTGCCCCGTTTTTTTTTAATCCATTAATTAACATTTTTTCTATTACCTTACTTGATTGCCTAGTATCTCTTCCAATAACAATCTTTAGATTCCTTTGATTATTTACAATGGCTCTAGAAAAAATATCTAATGACAAATTATCAAAAATTTTATTATTTGCCAGACTTCTAATACCATCAGTTCCAAAAAGTTTTTTATTCATAATTTTAATTAAGCTATTATTATTTTTGCAATGCCTGCCATACTAATTTTGCTTGTAAAGCCTCTTTAACATCATGCACTCTAATAATATCTACTCCTTGCTCTAATGCGTATAAATTTGCCGCAATAGTTCCAGGAATTCTATTAATTGGTTCTTCTTTCTTACTTAAATCTGATATAAATCTTTTTCTTGAGACGCCTATTAAAATATTACATCCTAATTTATGAAATTTTTTTAAATTTTGTAAAATTTGAATATTGTGCTTGCTTGTTTTACCAAAACCAATTCCTGGATCAAGAATAATTCTATTTTTTTTTATATGATTTTTTTCACATTTTTTAATTTGTTTCTTAAAAAAAAAATATATATCATTTGGCACATAGTTATATTTAGGATTTTTTTGCATAGTTTGTGGGTTTCCTTGCATATGCATTAAAATTATAAAGCATTTGGAAGCTTTAATCACATTTATGCTTTCTTTATCATAATTAAGCGCTGAAACATCATTAATGATTTTGACACCATGATCTAAAGCAAATTTCATAGTTAAAGAATTTCTTGTATCAACAGAAATATTTAATTTTTTTTTTTTTAACCCAAAAATAATTGGTTTTAATCTTTTTATTTCTTCTTCAGGCTTCACTGGGACTGCTCCTGGCCTAGTTGATTCAGCACCAATATCAATAATATCAGCACCTACTCGATGCATTTTTATTGCATTCTCAATTGCAACGTTTGGTTTTGAAAAATATTTTCCCCCATCTGAAAAACTATCAGGTGTAATATTTAAAATACCCATAATTGCTGGAGCTTTACATGCTAAATTTGTTTTTTTAAAAAAATAGTTAGTCATATAAAAAAAATTAATTAGAGTATCCTAAATTTTTCATTGTTTCACCAATTTTTTCATTTATAAAATTTAAATCTTCATTATTTAAAAAAAATCTATATGTTCCTATTTTCCCCCTACCTGGCACCAAAACATCCTTTGAAGGGCATGGCTTAATATTTGATAATAGTTTAATTCCTAAATAACCAAAAATTTCTTTTAATGTCACATCGTAATTTTTATTTAAATCTTCATATTTAATAAACTTAATATTTTCTTTTATTTCTTTATCTGTATTTAATGCCCAACATTTTACATTATCTTCCCAACGCATTAAAATATTTTCATAATGTTTAGTTTGGAATTGCAACATTTTTCCTTCAGGTTTTTTTGTTAAAAATTCTGAAAATGTATTAGCTACAGGACCTGTATCAGGATAAGTTTTTAGAAAATTCCAGAAACTATAGAAAACATCTCTTGGGTCTCTGTAGATATATAAAAATAAATAATCATCTTTTAATTCATTTAAATTTTTTTTAAAAAAATTAAAGTGATGATGACTTTTGTAAATGTTTGAGATTTTAAGATTTTTAAAAAATGAAAAGTATTCTTTAATACCGCCTTTATTAAAAAAATTTATTCCAGTGCTTCCAGAACATGGTAAGAATGGTGAAACGCTGTAATCAGAATTATAGGCTATTGAATTCATTAAAAAATGTGTTCCTGATCTTTCATGAGAAATTACAATAATTTTTTTCTTTAAATTTTGATTAATTTGAATTTCTGGATCATATAACTCTTTTTTTAATTGATCAAAAAGCATTTGAGCTTGCTCATCAAAATTTTTTTCAGTTATTTTTGAATTTCTGTTAGAATTAATATTTTCAATTTTATTTCTTTGAGGTTTTAATAATTTTGAAAATTTGATTGTAGACATTGCCATAATAAATAAAAAAAATAAAATTTAATTATGATACAAGAGTTAATAGAAAAAATAAAAAACTTTATAAATATAAATGATTTTTCTAATGCAAAGAAATTATTAGATACCATAAAAAATGAAGATAATCCGTTAATATTATATTATAGAGGATTTACTAATCATAAATTAGGAAACAATAAAGAGGCTATTAAAAACTTAAAAAAAATCAAAACAGAGATACCAGAAGTTTTTTTTTTAATGGCCAACATATTAGAAGATTTATCTAAAGAATTAGATGCAATTAAATATTTGGAAAAAACCGTATCTCTAAAACCCAAATATTGGCAAGCTTTTTTTAATTTAGGGAAGCTTTATTTAAAAATAAAAGAATTTGAAAAATCAAAAGAATTTTTTAAAGAAGTTTTAAAAATAGACCCTAACAACACTAAATCAATGCATTACCTTGGTGTTTTGTATGCAAAAACAAAAGATTTAGTGAAAGCGCAAAAACAACTTGAAAAAGTATTATCTATTGATCCAAATAATGAAAAAAGCCACATGGAGCTTAGTGAAATTTTGTTAGGCACTGGTAATTTAAAATATGGTTGGGAAGAATATATGTGGAAATTTAATTATTTAGAAAATGTTTATCCAGAGCAAATTAAAAAAATACCAATATGGGATGGAAAAAATATTGAAAAAAATACATTTTTAATTTTTAGGGAACAAGGATTTGGAGATGAAGTTTTGTATGCATCATGTTATAATAATTTAATAAGAAAAGCTAAAAAATGTGTGTTTATATCCGACGACCGTTTAGTTAATTTATTTAAAAATTCTTTTCCTAAAGCAAATTTTATAGGAGAAAAAATTTTCTCAAAAAATACAGATTTAAGTCAAATAAACCCTAGCGCAAGATTACAAGCCCCAATGATACCAAAATTTTTTAGAAACAAATTTAGCGACTTTCCAAAACAAAAAAAATATTTAATACCAAAAAAAATAAATGAGGAAAGATGGAAAAAAAAATTATTAAAATATAAAAAAAAACTAAAAATTGGGCTAGCTTGGAAGTCTAGTTCAGAATTAAATAATAAAATTGAGAAAAGACAGGAAGAAAAAAATTCTTTAAAGGAACCGATATTTTTTGATTTAAACGAATGGAAAGATTTTTTATCAATAGAAAATATTTGTTTAATTAATTTAATGTATGATTGTGCAAAAAAAGAAATAAATGAATTTAATCTTTCCGCAAAAAGTAAAATTATAAATTTCGATGATTTAGATTTAAAAAATGAAATAGATGATGTTGCAGCTTTAATAACTAATTTAGATATTGTAATAAGTGCACAAACATGGATAGGAGATTTTTCTGCAGCTTTAGGAGTTGAGGTATACAAGTTTCATAATATTTATTCAAAAACACGACTCGGTCAAAAAAACATACCTTGGAACAATTCAATCATTTTTGAAACAAAAAATGGAAATTGGAAAGATAGTTTTAAATTAATAAAATCATTATTAAATAATAAGAAAAGGAAATTAATTAATATTAAATGACAATAAAACCAATAAAAATCGGTAATAAGTATGTTGGCCCAGGAAAACCATGTTTTTTTGTATCAGAAATTGGAATTAATCATAATGGAGATATTAGTCTTGCAAAAAAATTAATTGATATTGCAAAAAAAGCAGGATCTGATGCAGTTAAATTTCAAAAAAGATCTATAAATGACCTTTATAAAGAGGAAGAATTAAAAAAATATAGAGAATCCCCTTTTGGAAAAACTTATGAGGAATATAGGTCTGGGGTTGAATTTAATTATAATGAGTATAAAAAAATTGATACTTATTGTAAAAAAGAAAAAATTTTATGGTTTGCTTCTTGTTGGGATGTTCAATCTGTAGATTTTATAGAAAAGTTAAATCCTCCTTGTTATAAAATTGCGTCAGCCAGTTTAACTAATCATGCATTATTAAAATATGTTAAAACAAAAAACAAGCCTATCATAATGTCAACTGGAATGAGTACGATGAAAGAAATTGACCAGGCAGTAAAAACTCTTGATAAGAAAAAATTAATAATTTTACATTGCACAAGCTCTTATCCTGCAAAAAAGGAAGAACTTAATCTTAAAGTTATTCATTATTTAATGAAAAAGTATAAAGTTCCTATAGGTTATTCAGGTCATGAAACACTTTTAGCCCCTTCATTAGCAGCAGTTTCTGTTGGCGCATCAATGATTGAAAGACACATAACTATTGACAGAGCAATGTGGGGGAATGACCACGCAGCATCATTAGGCCCTGATGGATTGTGGAAGTTAATAGCTAATATAAAAAATATTGAAACAGCTTTTGGAGATGGAAAAAAAAGAATTTATAAAAGTGAAATAAAAGAGATTAAAAGAATAAAAGGAGCATTTAAATAATTAATCTTTTTATTTCTTTAAAAATTTTTTCATAATTTCTAAATTCCCATTCCTCATCGATATCGAGAGTTTCTAAAGAACTATTAATTTCGTACAAATAAACATCTTTTGGTTTTTTTAGATTTCCCATGAAATATCCTTTTCCAATAATTTTCATTGGGCTTGCGTATAAACAATGTGCTGCTTCCAAAACTGGGTCTACTTTTTTAGTATTCATACATTGTAATGTTTTAGGCCAAGTATTTATAAGTTTTTTTTTATACCAAAAATAATTTTTTTTTTCTACTACAGCAAACTGACCATTGACATTGCTGTTTTTATACTTTTTTATAAAATTATCTATTGTTTTAATAGATAAAAAAGGAAGAGATGCGTTAATTAAAACACAATACGTATAATTTAATTTATCCCACCATTCATATAATTCCTTCAAATCTTCACCTTCTGAAATAGCAGATTTTTTACTTCTTTTAAAAATTTGAAAGTTATTTTTTTCTACTATTTTGTTTATTTCTTTATCATATGAAGATACATAAAAATTTTCTTTTTTTATAATTTTCGATTTTTTTATTTTGTCTAATAAAATTTGTAATAAATTTGTTCCAGCAAAATTTTTTATCATTTTTCTCTTACATCTTTTAGAGGAAATCCTTGCCTGAACTATAATAGCAATATCGTTTATTTTCTTCATAATTAGTTTAAAATTAATATTCTATAATTATTTTTAAAATTTAAAATCTAAATGAAACTTATTTGTCCAGATCCAAAAACTTTCAGTTTTGAGTGTATTGAAGAAATAAAAAAAACATTTTCTACCAATATCATAGAAATAAATCAAAATAAATTTAATAAAATTGGTAAGAATTATGAAATAATTTTAATAAGATTTACAAGATATATCGGTAAAGAGATTCTCTGTTCCAATACAAATGTTAAATATATCCTAACACCAACTACTAATCCAGAAAACTATATAGACTTAAAAATTGCGAAAAGAAAAAAAATAAAAGTTTTTTCATTAGTAGGTGAAAATAATTTTTTAAATAAAATTCCAGCGACTGCTGAGCATACTTGGTTATTAATTTTATCATTATGTAGAAATTTAATTCCAGCTTCTGAAAGTGTATCTGTAAAAAGATGGACTCCTGTTAATTACAAAGGAATAGAATTAAAAGATAAAACCATTGGTATTGTTGGTTTTGGAAGATTAGGAAAAAAAGTAGCAAATTATGCAAGGATCTTTGGAATGAATGTAATTTTTTTTGATAAAGAAGTTAATGCTTCACTAAAATTTAAAAAGATCAATTCTCTTTCTTCACTTATTTCAAAATCTGATATTGTTTCTATACATGCGTCATTAAATGATAAAACCTTCCATATGTTTAATAAAAAAACTTTGTCAGGGTTTAAAAAAAATTCTTTATTAATTAATACAAGCCGTGGTGAAATCATAGATTCTAAATCTTTAGTACATTTTCTAAAAAACAAAAAAATTAAAGGTGCTGCAATAGACATAATTGAGAATGAAGTTTTTTTAGAAAAAAGAAAAAATGATCCATTAATTAAATATTCAAAAAAAAATAAAAATATTTTAATCACTCCACATCTAGGCGGTTTTACTGAAGAATCTGTTAAAAAAACAGATCTTTTTATATTAAAAAAATTTAAGAAGTATTTAAAATTAATTAATTAATTATTTTCTAATTTAGGTTCAGAAAAACCAATATCCTTTTTCTTTTTTTCTACTACAGGAACTGGGAAAAGGGTTTTATTATTATTTTTTTTATTTTTTGAAAAAAATTTTTTAATCTTTTTACCTTTAATAACATCTTTAATCTCTTCTCCAGTTAAAGTTTCATAATGTAGCAAGCCTTTAGCTAACTTATGAAGTTGCCTAATGTTCTTTTTTATAATTAAACGCGCTTTTTTATATGCTTCATCTACTATTTTTTTTATCTCTTTATCAATTTCCTGAGCTGTATTTTCTGATATATTTTTTTTTTGTGTAACTGAATGTCCCAAAAATACTTCTTGTTCGTTTTCTCCATATGCTAAAGGTCCTAGCTTCTCGCTCATACCCCATTCAGTTACCATTTTTCTTGCTATATTTGTAGCCATACTAATGTCAGACGATGCTCCTGTAGTAACTTTAGATGGACCAAAAATTATTTCTTCAGCGATTCTACCTCCCATTGCAACTGCTAAATCTGCTTTTAATTTTATTTTAGACATCGATATTCTATCACTTTCTGGTAATCTCATTACCATACCCAAAGCTCTTCCTCTTGGAATAATTGTAGCTTTATGAACCGGGTCAGATTCTTTTGAATGAATAGCAACAATTGCATGTCCTGCTTCATGATATGCAGTTAATTTTTTTTCTTCATCCTTCATAACCATTGATTTTCTCTCTGTGCCCATTAAAACTTTATCTTTAGCATCTTCCATCTCATTCATTGTAACAAACCTTTTGTTTCTTCTTGCTGCTAACAAAGCGCCTTCATTGACAAGATTTGCTAAATCGGCTCCTGAAAATCCTGGAGTACCTCTAGCAATAACTCTTGGTTCAACATTTGGAGCAAGGGGTACTTTTCTTAAGTGAACTTTTAAAATTTGTTCTCTACCAAGTATATCTGGGTTAGGGACAATTACCTGTCTATCAAATCTTCCAGGTCTTAACAATGCTGGATCGAGAACATCCGGCCTATTAGTTGCAGCAACTATAATTACACCTTCATTACTTTCAAAACCATCCATTTCAACTAATAGTTGGTTTAAAGTTTGTTCTCTTTCATCATTACCTCCTCCTAGACCAGCACCTCTGTGTCTACCAACGGCATCAATTTCATCAATAAATATAATACATGGGGCGTTTTTTTTTCCTTGTTCAAACATATCTCGTACTCTAGAAGCTCCAACACCTACAAACATTTCTACAAAATCTGATCCGGATATAGTAAAAAATGGTACTGCGGCTTCTCCAGCTACAGCTCTAGCCAAGAGAGTTTTTCCACAACCCGGTGGCCCAATTAAAAGAACTCCTTTAGGAATTTTACCTCCAAGACGTTGAAATTTTGAAGGATCTTTTAAAAATTCAATTACTTCCTCTAATTCATTTTTTGATTCATCTATCCCTGCTACATCTTTAAAAGTAATTTTTCCAGTTTTCTCATTTAACATCTTAGCTTTAGATCTACCAAAACCCAGAGCTTTACCGCTCCCTGATTGCATTTGACGCATAAAAAATAACCATACACCAATTAATAAAAGCATTGGAAACCATGATAAAATAATATTTAGAAATGAAGAGCTTTTACTGTTATAAGGCTCAACATTTATTATCACATCTTTATTTGATAATTTCTCAATTAAATTAGGATCGTAGGGTGTGTAAGTTTTAAATTTTTTACCATCTGCTAAATTACCATTAATCAAATCACCTTTAATATTTACATCAATAACATTATCTTTCTCAACTTCATTTAAAAAATCAGAAAAAGCAATATTTTGAACAAAGTTTTCTTTATTTGATTTGGTAAAAAAACTATAAATAGATGATAAGATAAATCCTATAATCAACCAAATTAAGAAATTTTTCTTTAATTTTTTCATATATATATATCTATATTTAATCTTTTTTTTTATAAGGACAATATCATATCTTAATAAATATTTGATAATGTCATAACTGGTTTAAAAAGAAAATTCATATTAGAAAATTCTTTTTTACTTTTTATATTAGAATAATACTTTAAATAAGGAACGTATAAAACATCGTTTTTTTTGTTTTTTATTGCTGGTAAAGATAAAATTATTTTATTTGGAATACTAAATTTTTTTTTTAATTTTTTATTTTTTAATAATATTTTATTCCAACCAATTTTTTGGAGTTGTTCAATAAAAACTGACTTTCCTAATTCTTTTTTTAAAAAAGAATTTTTCTTTTTATTGCATTCAATCTCAAATCTATTATCCCAAATAATTTTATTAAATTTAAAATTTATTTTTTGTTTTCTATTCTTTTTAAAAATTTCTCTACAAATATATAATTTTTTTTTAAAATAAAATATATGACACCCTCCTAAATTAGTATTGTTCATAGTTTTATTAGACTTAACTTTTTTGTAAAAATTATAAACATATTTTGATTTTGGGGCGTAAAATGAACCTGAAATTATATTAAGTATTTTGGAAAAAATAAATACAAAATCATCTTTATTTAACAACTTTAAATTATCAAAATTGATTGATGCATAACCAAGAGTATCAATTTCTACATTTTCAATTAACCATGAAGTAGATTTATTTTCAATTTTTTTTCTTTCTACTTGTGCTCTTTTTAATATTTTTTTTAATTTATTATCTGTTAATCCTTTTTTTTCTAATTTTGGTAAAATTTTTCTTAGTCTATTTCTAAAATATTTTGAAGATATATTCGTTGGATCCTCAATCCATTTGACTTTTTTTTCTTTTAAATATTTAATAATTTCTTTTTTTTTTAAATCTAATAAAGGTCTAAGAATTCTTATTTTTTTTTTAAAAAAAATTTTTGGCATGCATGCTAAACCATAAATATTACTATTATCATTTAGTCTCATAAAAAAAGTTTCTTTTTGATCTTCAAAATGATGTGCAACTAATAAATGGATAATATTTTTTTTAAAACACCAATCCTCAAAAATATTATATCTAAATTCGCGAGCTTTTTCTTGCACTCTTTTTTTTGGTATTTTTAATAATTTCCATTTAAAACAATGGTTAAAAATTTTTCTTTTCTTTAGAATATTTTGTGTTTCTTTACACTCTTTTTCGCTATTTTTTCTAAGACTATGATCAACTATAAGTGCTGTTATTTTTCCACCTCTGATATTTGCCCATTTTTGAGCTAAAATAGCAAGGCATAAACTATCAGACCCTCCTGAGACTGCTACTGCTAAATGGGGGTTTTTCTCATAAGGACCAAGAGAATTCATAGTTTTAAAAAAAACTTTTTCAATCATCTATAAATTAACAACTATTTTTTTGAATTATATAATTTGTTTTTTTTAAAATATCTCTCTCAGAGTCAGGATATTGTTTTAAAATCTTTTTCAACGCATCGCAAGATTCTTTTTTTTTATCTAAATTAGAAAAAGAAATCCCTATTTTTAATAAACTGGCTGGGGCTCTTTTATGTTCTTTGTAATTTTTTATTATTTCGCCATAGGCTAAAACTGCTTCTGGATAATTTTCTCTTACAAATAAAGATTCCCCAAGCCAATAATATGCACTTGGAATCTTTTTGTCTTCTGGATACTTGTTTACAAAGCCTCTAAATGCAGTTTCAGCATCTGAATAATTTAAATTTTGTAATGAGTCTTTACCATAGTCAAACAAACTATCTGGTGTTTGAAAATTTTTTGCTACTTCAAAAGCTTCACTTGCAGGGTCTTGTTTTGTAATAGTTCCTAAAATTTCCTCATCGCCACCACTGGTATTGATATCAGAAGTATGTTTTGGATACGCATAAGTATCCTGTTCAATTTCTTTCTTGTTTTTATATTGAGGAAGATCGGTCTTATTTGATAATCTAAAATCTATATCAGAAGTAATTGTATCAAGTTTTTCCTGTAATTGGTCTAGTCTAAAAAAAATTTCTTCAAATTTTCCATTCATTCTAGCAAAATCATTCTCAATTTTATTTATTCTTATTTGATATTTTGAGGAAATAGGTTTTTTTTTATTTTTTTGTTCTTTAATCGATTCATTATTATCTGAAGAATATAAAGATCTTTGAATATCAGATATTTCCTGCTCTAATCTGTTTATTTTTTGAGTAAGTAAATTATAATCAAAATCATCTGCTACACTTAAATCAAATGAAATAAAAAAAATTAAAAATAATAAAAGTTTTAGAATATTGGTTTTTCTATTAAACATTTTTAACTAAATCTCAATGAATCCTAGTTCTATAAATATTATTTAGATTACTATAAAATTAAGAGAAGAGAAGAATAAATTCCAATTATCTGTCTACGTCGAGGGTTGTAACTGATCTTCTATTTAATGTCCATGCATCATCATGTGATCCTTCTTCATCAGGTCTTTCTTTTCCATATGACACAATATTTAATCTACTTTCATCAATACCCATTGAAGCTAAATATTCTTTAACTGAATTAGCTCTTCTTTCACCTAAAGCCAAATTGTATTCACGTGTTCCTCTTTCATCGCAATGGCCTTCTATAAGTATAAATTTTGCTGGATTTTCATCCATCCAAGTAACTTGTATATCAAGGGTTCCTTCGGCAACTGAATCTAGTAAATATGAGTCGTAATCAAAATATATTTTAGCGGGAACTGACATTTGTTTGTCGAGATATGACATTCCTGGCTTTTCATAAAGACCTGTTGTTTCATCAACGATTCCGCCTTGTTGCGCACAACTATATAAGAAAACTGTGAGCATTAACACTGAAATAGATCTTAAAATATACATTTTCTTAAAACTCTTAATAAATATACAATAAATAGTTTCTACTAAATTATAGTAATCAGTATAGCAGATACAAGTGTTTTTTATATTTTTTTTTAATCAAGTAAAGGTGACCACGCAGGATCAGAGGCTTCTAAAGGGGTGATAACTTCTTTTTCATGAAATCCTGTTAAATCAATTAAAAATATTCTTGTTTTTCCTTCTTTTTTTTTTATAGGATAATCTTTTCTTGTATACGCTATCATTCGTCCATTAGGAGTCCATGTTGGGCCTTCTACAAGAAAACCTTTAGAAATTACTCTTTCTCCTTTTCCCTCTGGTGTCATTACTCCAATATAAAAAGTGTCATTAAAATATTTTGTAAAAGCAATGTAATCTCCTCTTGGAGACCATACTGGTGTTGAATAACGTCCCTTACCAAAACTAATTCTTTTTATTTTTTTCCCTTTGTTATTCATAACATAAATTTGTGGGGAACCTCCTCTATCAGAATTAAAGGCAATTTTTTTTCCTTTTGGTGAATAGGATGGAGATGTATCAATTCCTCTGTATGTAGTTAGTTGTTTTCTTATATTTGTTTTAAGATTATATGAATAAATATCCGAATTTCCATCTGTTGCTAAAGACATTATAACATGATCTCCATATGGTGAAAAACGCGGGGCAAAGGTCATTCCAGGGAAATCTCCTACAATCTCTTGTTTGCCTGTTTCAATATCTAATAAATATACTCTTGGAATTCTTCCAATATATGATAGATAAGTTAATTCTTGCTGTGATGGTGAGAACCGTGGTGTGAGAACTAAATTATTGCCATCAGTTAAAAAACGATGGTTTGCTCCATCCTGATCCATAATTGCAAGTCTTTTAATTCTTTTTTTTTGCGGGCCACTTTCTGCAATATAAGCAATTCTTGTATCAAAATATCCAATTTCACCAGTTAATCTTTCATAAACTTTGTCAGCTATTCGGTGAGAAATTTGTCTCCAATTGCTTCTTGTTGTGCTAAATGCCCATCCTGCCATTTGTTGTTCAGCAAAAACATCCCATAATCTAAATTCAATTCTAATATTACCACTTTCGTTTAATTGTGTTGAACCAACAATTAATGCTTGTGCATTTATAACCTTCCAATCAGGGAATTTGGGTATAATACTTGGATTTGTAATTTTTTGAATATAAGCTTTGGGATCAATAACTTTGAATAGCCCACTATTGTTTAAATCGGCAATTACTAATTTTGTAATTTGTTTGGCAACAATTTTTTCTTCATCATTAGTTCCAATAAAATCATTAATACCGATAGGTGTTGGTTCTGTATAACCTGATGTTATATCAATCCTCAACTCTGCATTTGCATTAACAACAAAGAGAATAAATATTAAAAAGGTAAAAATTATTTTTTTTATATTTTTCAATTTTTCTAAAAAAAGTACTAATTAATAACCAATTATACTTTTTGGATCAAAATTTAAAGTTAAATTTTTCCATTTATCAAATTTGTCTTGTGGTAATGGTGCGTTTTGACATCTAGGGTTTAACACTGCTCTAAGAGCACTTTCTGCAGCAGTTCTAAAGAATCTATCTCTTTTCATTCTACTAATATCAACTATTCTTGCATCAACAACATTACCTTCTTTATTAAACCTTACTTTAATTTCTGTGGCTAAATTTCCCACCTCTCTTGCACCAGATGGAATATTCCAGCATTTTTCAAAATGTCTTCTAATAGCATCTACTTCACTTATAGATAAATTTATTCCTAAATTTGTAGGTGTTACTTTTTCTTCACTCTTAACTTCTTCTTTATTTTTTTTTTTTTTACTAAAATCCCTTTTTACCTGTTCAATAGATTTTAAAACACTTTGTAATTGATTAGGTTTCTTTTTTAATTCTTTTAATTTAACAATTTTTTTTTTTTTAATTATTTCTTTCACTTCTTTAGTATCAATAACTTCACTACTATCATCTTGTGTTTTAATTTGATTATCATATTTTACGTCTTCTTGATCAATATAATTTGTTTTATTTTTGCCTGTATCTGGGGTTTTTTTAAAATTAATTTGTGGAGCTGTTGTCTTGTCTGAAATATTTATTATCTCAATCGGTAAAGGAGGCAAAAATTCTACACGATATCTAAATAGATTGGGTAATCCATAGTAAATTAAAATTATTATTAATATATGAAATGCTAATGATTGTAAAAGATAATTTTTTTTTTCCAAAATTTCTTTTTTTAACGGAAGAAAAATTAAATTATTTAATGTCATTTATTTTTTTGTTTCAAAATCAGTCACTAATGCAATTTTATTAAATCCCGCAGAAGTAATTATTGCCATTACTTCAACAACTTTTCCGTATGATAAAACTTCGTCAGCTCTTATAAAAATTTTTCTATCATTTCTATTTTTGGAAATGGAAATTAATTTAGGTATTAATTTCTCTAAACTTATTTCTGTATCTTGAACATATATTTTTTCTTCTTTATTAATTGTTATAGACAAAGGTTTTTGATCTTCAGGCAATGCCTTAGCCTTTGTTTTGGGCAAATTAATTGGGACTCCAACCGTTAACAATGGCGCAGTTATCATAAATATTACTAGTAAAACTAACATAACATCAACCATTGGAGTTACATTTATCTGGCTAATTGTTTTATTTCTTTTTAATATTCTGGAGAATTTTAAACTATTAATTCGTTGTATAGGTTTATTGGACATTTTGTTTATTTTGTTACACGATTAACAAATTCTTGAGCAAAAGTTTCTAATCTAATTGAATAATTATCAAAAACACTTGATATTTTATTATAAGCTATAACTGCAGGTATTGCTGCTATTAAACCTAAAGCTGTTGCAAATAGTGCTTCTGCAATTCCTGGGGCAACAACTGCTAGGCTGGTATTTTTTGTAATACCAATAGCTTGAAAACTATTCATAATACCCCAAACAGTACCAAACAAACCAACAAAAGGAGCTGAGGAACCTAAAGATGCTAGAAAAATCATATTCTTTTCTAATTTTGTAATTTCATTATTTATAGAATTAACTAAAACATTACTTAATCTATTTTCCATTTTATCTTTATTTTTAGAATTTCTAACTTTTAACCACTCAATCATTGATTTGTTAAAAATTGCTACCATGGGGTTGGTGTTATTGCTTTCAGTTTTTCTATACAAACCTTCTAATGAAGACGAGGACCAAAAAAGATCTTCGAATTTTTTTGTTACATTGTTTACCTTTCTAATCATTTTTATTTTATTTATAATTATCGCCCAACTCCATACTGATGCTACCAAAAGTCCGATCATAACAAACTTAACAATTGGGTCTGCTCTGAGAAATAAAGAAAAAATAGATAAATCGTAAGCGCTATTTTGAACTAAATTTACCGCATCTACAGCTTGGTTTTCCATAATTTTATTTTAGTCTATTCTAAAATTATAACAAAAAAAGCAAAGGATTATTTCTTTATAAAAAATATGGTTTTATTTTTTTTTAACTATATCAGATACTTTTTCTAAATCATCACTATGAACCATAATCCAAAAACCAGGTCTTCCAGATTCACATAGTGCAATAACTGGTGTTTTGGATTCTTTCTTTGCCATCTCGTTTGTCTCGTCCCAAAGCGAAATAACAGAATGTTTTTTTCTAAGTTTACATTCAACAAACAATTCGTTATGAAGAGAATCAGATCTTGTATGTCTTGAACTGCCACCGCTTAATGGTGTTCTATTTGTATTAAAATATTTAGCAACTTGTCTTTCTCGGGCTTTCCAGGTTTTATCTGCCATTATTTTTATCTAATTATCAAACTCTATTGTATCAGAAACTTCTTTTGAAATATCATAATTTGAAGATATATTCTGAACATCTTCATTGTCTTCTAATTGATGAATAAGATTAAAAAGTTTTTTTCCATCCTCTTTATTTATACTAATTTTAGAAGGTGATATCCAAGTTAATGAAATTGAAATTGGTTCAATAGATAATTTTGCAATTTTTTTTTTAATACTAATAATTTTATTTGGATTACAATAAATTATATAATTAGAATCTTCATTAAATATGTCATCAGCTCCGGCGTCGATGGCTAAATCAAAAAATTTATTTTCTGAATTTTTATTTTTTTTATAAATTAATTCTCCTTTTCTTTGAAAACTATGAGACACACTTCCGTTTTCAGCTATTGATCCTCCATTTTTTGAAAAAATTTGTCTTATTTCAGAAACTGTTCTATTTTTATTATCAGTCATAGTTTCAACAATCAATGAAGTGCCTCCAGGGCCAAAACCTTCATATTTTATTTCTTCAAGATTATTTGTTTCATTATCTGATCCTTTTTTGATTGCTCTTTCTATATTATCTTTTGGGACATTTGCAGCTTTTGCAGCCTCTATGGCAGTTCTTAACCTGTGGTTTAAATTTGGGTCTTTCCCACCTTGTTTTGAAGCAATTTGAATCTCTCTTCCTAATTTAGCAAATATTTTAGCTCTTTTTTTATCCTGAGCTCCTTTTCGAAACATTATATTTTTGAATTTTGAATGTCCTGCCATACTAAAATAATAAATAAATTTTTTTTTAAGAAATCTCTTTTAAACAACCGCCCATAATTATTTGTTTTATAGATTTTGCTAAACCTGTTTTCTCATCAAGTTCTACAAAAACGGAAGATAAGGAAGCTTCTCCTGTAGCAGGGTGAATTCCTCTTACTGGAGTTTTTTTTTTAAATCTTTCAAGTGATTTTTTTTTATCCATGCCAATAATTGAATTATAATCACCACACATTCCTAAATCTGAAATGTAAGCCGTTCCATTTAAAAGAATTCTTGCATCTGCGGTTGGAATATGTGTATGAGTCCCTACAATTAAACTTGTTTTACCATCAAATTCATGTGCTATTGCCATTTTTTCACTTGTTGCTTCACAGTGAATATCTACTATTATTGCAGAAATATTTTTTCCAATTACTTTTTCGTTTATAACTTTTCTAATAGATTCAAATGGATCATCTAAAGGTTGCATAAATACTCTACCCAAAACATTAACAACTAATATTTTTTTTTGGTTTTTTTCATAAATTCCATAACCCTTGCCTGGAGTATCAATAGGATAATTATTAGGTCTTAATAACCTTTTTTCTTCATCAATAAAATTGAATACATCGTTGTTATCAAAAATATGATTACCTCCTGTAATAACGTCTATTCCTGCTGAAAATAAGTCGTTACAAATTGATTGTGACACACCTTTTCCGTGTGAAGCATTTTCTCCATTGGCCAAAATAAAATCAGGATTATATTTTTTTATAAAATAAGGCAGTTTTTTTATTAAAGCATCTCTTCCTGATCTGCCAAAAATATCGCCAAAAAAAAGGATTTTCATTTAGTTAAAGATTGTATCTGCGAAATTAATCCATCAATTTTATTTTTTACTACTGATATCGATTCAAAATGTTTTTTTTTTAAATCATCAATCTCAAGTTTATAGTTTTTTCCATATGGATTATCAACTTTACTTTTATCTTTCATAATATTATTTAATTCCTCAGTCAACAAAATGCCTGTTAAAACAAGCAATCTAGAATGGTCTATATTTTTTAATTTGTTAGATAAATCCCTAACTTTTTTATCAAAATATTTTGATAATTCCAAAACATATTTTTCCTTATTCTTTTCACAAGTAATATCATAATATCGCCCGTTAATGTTTATTCTTAAAACTGGCATTATTTTTTTTTTCTATTATATCTACTTCTACCAAAGTATATTTTTTTATTTTATAATTAACAGCGAAAATTAGAATTAAAAAATTATATTTCTTAATGTGTTAACCAAAAATAATTTAAATATAAAAGAATTAAAATTAATGGCTAATGCTATTAGGGCATTATCTATGGATGCAGTTGAAAAAGCAAAATCTGGCCATCCTGGAATGCCACTGGGTATGGCAGATGTAGCGACAGTTCTTTTTAAATATTTTTTAAAATTCAACTCCCAAAATCCAAGTTGGCCTGATAGAGATAGATTTGTTTTATCTGCTGGACATGGATCAATGCTTTTATATTCATTGCTGTATCTCACTGAGTACAAAGAAATAACTTTAGAACAATTAAAAAAATTTAGACAATTAAATAGCAAGACTCCTGGCCACCCTGAATTTAATATAAAATCCGGTATAGAAACAACTACCGGGCCTCTTGGTCAAGGTTTAGGAAACTCTGTAGGTATGGCAATAGCTGAAAAGCATCTTTCTTCAAAATTTGGAGAAAATCTTGTTAATCATCATACTTATGTTGTAGTTGGTGACGGTTGCCTGATGGAAGGTCTTAGTCATGAATCAATATCTTTAGCTGGGCACCTAAACTTAAAAAAATTAATTGTTTTATTTGATGATAATAAAGTTTCAATCGATGGCCCAACAAGTTTATCTACTTCAGAAAATCATTTGCAAAGATTTAAAGCTTGTAATTGGAATGTGCAAAAAATTGATGGTCATAATTTTTTTCAAATTTATAATGCTATAAAAAAAGCTAAGCTATCAAATAAACCTTCATTAATTTCATGTAATACTATAATTGGATACGGTTCACCCAATAAACAGGGTAAGAATTCAAGTCATGGAGCTCCTTTAGGAGAAAAGGAATTAAAAAAAACTAAAAAAAAACTTAAATGGTTTTATCCAAATTTTTTTATTCCACAAAATATATTAAAACTATGGAAGAAAACATCTGTTAAGGGAATAAAATTAAATAAAAAATGGGATCATACATTAAAAAATACAAATATTAAAAAAAAAAATTCATTTTTTAATCATTTAAAAACTAAAATTCCAAATAATGCGTTTTTAGATTTTAAAAAATTAAAAACAAAAATATGTAATTCAAATGAAGAAATTGCAACAAGAAAAGCTTCTAATTTAGCAATAGGTATATTATCAAAAACAATTCCTTTTTTATTTGGAGGAGCAGCTGACTTAACTGAATCAAATCTTACAAAATCTGAGAACCAGGAAGTTTTTAACATTAAAAATTCAAAAGGAACATATTTATATTATGGAATCAGAGAGCATGCTATGGTTGCAGCTATGAACGGAATGTCTTTGCATGGGGGAATAATTCCATATGGAGGATCTTTTTTAATATTTACCGATTATTGTAGGCCTTCAATAAGATTGGCTTCTTTTATGAAAATAAAAGTAATATATATCATGACACATGATTCAATTGGATTAGGAGAAGACGGGCCAACTCATCAACCAATTGAACATCTTTCTAGCCTAAGAGCAATTCCAAATCTAAATGTTTTTAGACCTGCTGATGCAATTGAAACATTAGAATGCTGGGAAACTGCTTTAAATCAAAGTAGTCCTTCAATTATTTCATTAACTAGGCAAAATATCCCGATTATAAAAAACAAAAATTTATCTATTAATTTTAGCAACCAAGGCGCGTATATCATTTCAGAAACAAAAAAAAATAAAAGAGATATAACAATCTTAGCTACTGGTTCAGAAGTATCAATCGCAATAGAAGCAAAAAACATTCTTGAAAAACAATTATTAAATGTAACAGTCGTGTCAATGCCTTGTTGGGAAATTTTTGATAAGAAAAATAATACTTACAAAAACAAAATGTTGGGCCCAATCGACAAAAGAATAGCTATTGAAGCTGCATCAAAATTTGGTTGGACTAAATATGTAAAAAATGATGATTATATATTAGGAATGAATAGCTTTGGAGCTTCTGCTCCACATAAAGTTTTATATAATAATTTTGGTTTAAATTCTAAAGAGCTTGTAAAATTAGCATTAAAGATTTTTAAAAAAAGCAATGATTAACGTAGCAATAAATGGTTTTGGAAGAATTGGCAGGCTTTTTTTAAGAGCTTTGTCAGAGAGTGGAAATGCAAAAAATATAAATGTAAAAATGATAAATGATTTAGCTGATTTAAAATCAAATATTCATTTATTTAAATATGATTCTATTCACGGAACGTATAATAAAAAAATTAAAAACGATAAAAATTCATTTGATATTGGCTTAGGTAAAACTCAAATCGTTTCAGAAACAAATCCTCTTAAATTACCGTGGAAAAAAAATAAAGTTGATATTGTAATTGAATGCACCGGAATTTTAACCTCAAAAAATGATTCATTGAAACATATAAAAGCTGGTGCAAAAAAAGTAATTATTTCAGCACCATCAGATAATCCGGATATTACTGTTGTATATGGGGTAAACCATAGAGAAATAAATGATAATCATAAAATAATCTCAAATGCATCATGTACAACAAATTGCTTGGCACCAATTGCAAATATTTTAAACAATTTTATTGGAATAGAAGCAGGTCATATGACAACTATTCACTCATATACAGGTGATCAAAGAATTGTTGATACTTTTCATAAAACTGATTTAAGAAGAGCAAGATCAGCTGCTGTATCTCTAATACCAACAAAAACAGGTGCTGCAAAAGCAATAGGATTAGTAATACCATCTTTAGAAGGAAAACTTGATGGAACTGCTATTAGAGTCCCTACACCTAATGTTAGCTTGGTAGACTTTGTTTTTAATGCCTCAAGAGATACATCTGAAAATGAAATTAATGAAATATGTATTAATTCATCAAAAAAAGATTTAAATAATATTTTATCAATTGTAAACGAACCATTGGTTTCTATAGATTTTAATCACTCAACATATAGTTCTAATTTTGATTCAACACAAACTAAAGTAATAAAAAAAAAGCTTTGTAGGATTATTTCTTGGTATGACAATGAATGGGGTTTTGCGAATAGATTAATTGATCTAACAAATTACATTTCAAAATATATTTAATGTCAGAAGAAAATATACAGTACATTGCAAAAAAAATCGTTGAAAATGGTAAAGGAATTTTAGCTGCTGATGAAAGTACAAATACTATAAAAAAAAGGTTTAATTCTATAAATGTTGAATCTAATGAAGAAACAAGATGTTTTTATAGAGATACTTTGTTTTCAACTCCTGGTATTTCAAAATATATATCTGGTGTAATTTTATTTGAAGAAACTTTTTTTCAAAAAAATCCAAATAATGAATTATTAAAAGAAAAACTAGAAAATATTAATTGTTATCCTGGAATAAAAATAGATCAAGGTTTGGAACCATTGAGTAAAAATTCAAATGAAACATATTCTAGAGGTATAGAAACATTAAATGAACGTTTGAAACCTTTTGCTGAGAGTGGGGCTAAATTTACAAAATGGCGAGCTGTAATTAATATTGGAAAAAATATACCTTCAAATCAGTGTATAAAAAAGAATTCCTCTTTATTAGCAGACTATGCGTTAATAAGTCAAAATAATAAATTAGTACCAATTGTTGAACCAGAAGTAATTATGGATGGAGAACATAATATAGATAAGTGCTATGAAGTAACTAAAGAAACGCTTGACCAAGTTTTTAATTCTTTAAAAGAAAAAAATGTAGATTTAAAAGGTATGCTGTTAAAACCAAATATGATAGTTCCTGGAGATAAAAGTAGCGAAAAATTAAATATAAAAAAGATTGCAGAAAAAACTTTAACATGCTTAACAAAAACTGTTCCAGAAGAAGTACCTGGGATTGTTTTTTTATCTGGTGGACTAAGTAGTATAAACGCTACTATGATTTTAAATGAAATTAACAAATTAAATAGCGCTGCATGGAATTTATCTTTTTCATATGGAAGAGCTTTACAAGAAGATGCGCTTAAAGCGTGGGTTGGAAAAAAAGAAAATAAGAATAAAGTTCAAGATATTTTTTTGCACCGTGCTAAAATGAATTCTTTAGCTTGTTATGGTAAATGGGATACAAGCTTGGAAAATGAATAATCTTTTTAAAAAGAAAAAAAAATATTTATATCTTATAACTCCTTCTGAACTTTTAACCAAAAGACTGCCGTTAAAAAAATACTTGATAATTTTAAATAAAGTTTTAAAAACAAAAAAAATAAAATTTTTACAATTAAGATTAAAAAATAAATCAGAAATACAAATTTTAAATGCTTTAAAAAAAATAAATTTAATTTGTAAAAAATATAAAACTATATTTTTTATCAATGATTTTGCCAATGAAAAAATTTTAAAATTTTGTGACGGCGTACATTTAGGCCAAAAAGATATATCAAAAAATAAGGTTAATAAAATTTTATCAAATAAAAAATTTTTAGGAATAACATGTAATAATTCAAAGGATTTTGTAAAAAAAGCAATAGATTTAAAACCTAACTATATATCATTTGGTTCCTTCTTTAATACTAAAACAAAGAAAACTAAATATAGAGCTACAGTTAAAAATATAAACTGGTTTAAAAAAAAATTTAGTCTACCATGTGCTGCTATTGGCGGTATAAGTTCGGAAAACTGTAAAAAAATCATAAAAACAGAATGTGATTTATTAGCAGTAAGTTCTGGAATTTGGAATTTTAAAAAAGGTCCAGTTGAAGCTGTAAATTTATTTAATAAAATCTTAAACAAAAAAATATGAAAATATCTGCAAACGAAATAAAAGTTGGAAATATTTTGGAATTTGAGAAAAAGCTTTGGAAGGTCCTGAAATTAGAACATACAAAACCTGGTAAAGGTGGAGCTTATATTCAAGTTGAATTAAAAGATATTAATCTGGGAACTAAGAGAAATGAAAGATTTAGATCTGATGAAAATATTGAAAAAGCTTTTCTTGAACAAAAAACTTTTCAATTTCTTTATTCAAGCGAAGATGAATATTTTTTCATGGATGAAAAAAATTATGAACAAATTAGTATAAATAAAGAAAAAATTATAACTGATACTTTACCATATTTAAAAGATGGCATTAATGTTTCTCTTGAATTAAAGGATGACGAACCTATAAACATTTTATTACCTGAAACAGTAAATTTAGAAATTAAAGAAGCGGAAGCGGTAATCAAAGGTCAAACAGCAGCTTCAGGTCTTAAGCCTGCGCTTCTTGAAAATGGTGTAAGAGTGATGGTGCCTCTCCATATCGAAAAAGGTATGAAAATAGTAGTAAAAACATTAGATAGTTCTTATGTAGAGAAAGTTAAGTAAAAAAAATATATTTCATAAAATTTATGACTTTAAAAACACCAATAATAAACATTATGACAAAAGCAGTTTATAAAGCTGGAAATATTTTAATAAAAGATTTTAGAGAAGTTGAAAATTTACAAGTTTCAAAAAAAGGAATTGGTGATTTTGTAACATCTGCTGATTTAAATTCAGAAAAAACAATTATAAAAATATTACAAAAAGCATATCCAAAAATAGAAATAATGTCAGAGGAAACTAGCCCGGAAACTAATTTAAATAAACATGAAAAAAAATGGATAATTGACCCACTAGATGGAACATTAAATTTTATTCATGGTTTACCACATTTTGCGATTTCTATAGCATTAATGGTAAAAGAAGAATTAATTTCAGGAGTTATATATGATCCAATAAAAGATGAATTGTTTTGGGCAGAAAAAGGCGTTGGTGCTTTTCTTAATGAGAAAAGGATAAGGGTTTCTGCTAGAAATCAACTTAAAAATGCTTTAGTTTCAACTGGAATACCTTGGAAAGGAATGGAAAGTTCCCACAAAAATTACTTAAAAATTTTAGAAAATATAATGAAAAACTCTTCTGGAATTCGTAGATACGGATCAGCATCACTTGATTTAGCATATGTAGCTGCAGGAAGATATGATGCTTTTTGGGAATTCAATTTAAAAACATGGGACATAGCGGCTGGAGTACTTTTGGTAAAAGAAGCTGGTGGTCATGTAGGAAATATTAACAAAAATGAAAATTTTTTGTATACAGGGAATATATATGCATGTAATAATGATTTAATTGATGAATTAGAAAGTGGGTTGATAACGTAAATATGAAATCAGTAATAATAAAATTTAAATTAATTTTTTTTATAATAACATGCGTTCTTTTTTCTAATTTTTCATTAGCTATTGATCCTGTTGAACTTGGATTTGGTCAAAAAGATATTGAAATTAACTTATCAATTCTTGATAACTTAAACCAAGATATGAATAAAGAAAAATTTGAAATAAAAAAAGATATAAGAACTAAAACAGGAAAAAAAGAGAATGACACAATTAAAACCCAAAAAATAGGCAAAGAAGAAAATAAAATTGAAGATCTTATAAACAAAAAAATTGCTAAAATTAATAAAACGAATAGAAAATTTCTAAGCAAAATTCAAATTTTTTTTAATTCAGAAACTGCAAACCTTAAAAATGAAGATATAAACAAGGTAAGAAATTTTATTAATAATCAAGCTAATAAAAAAAACTTACGCTTTAAAATTACTTCATTTGCAAAAACTAACAAAACCGAAGATATTTCAAGAAGATTATCGCTTGACCGGGCTATCAATGTAAGATCTGTTATTATGAAAGAAGGTATACCAGCTAAAAATTTAATAGTTAAATCATTTGGAGATGCTGAAAATAAAGAAAATAAAGTAATAATTGAATTTGAAAAAAAATAAAAAAAAATATAGTTTATATTTATGAAAAAAAATATTCATCCTGATTACCATGAAATTGAAGTTGTTATGACTGATGGTACTAAATTTAAAACAAGATCCACTTGGGGTAAAAAGGGGGATATTTTAAACTTAGACATTGACCCTAAATCACATCCTGCATGGAGTGGCGGTGAAAGGAAATTAGTTGACACACAGGGGCAAATTTCAAAATTTGAAAAAAAATACAAAAATTACAAAACTAATAAGAAAGTTGATGAAAGTAAAACTCAAATCAAGCCTGAAATTAGTAAAGACAAAAATTAGATAATCAAGTGAGAGTAGTTGAAATTAAGAAGAACGGTGGGCCCGATGTATTATACATTGGATCAAGATCAAAACCAAAACCAAATAAAAATGAAGTTTTAATCAAAGTTAAAGCTGCAGGAGTAAACAGGCCTGATATTTTACAAAGAGAAGGAGGCTATCCGCCTCCAAAAGATGCCAGTGATATTTTAGGACTTGAAATATCAGGGGAAGTTGTTGAGCTAGGAAAAAAAACAAAAAATATAAAAATAGGAGATAAAGTATGCGCTTTAGTGTCTGGAGGAGGTTACGCAGAATATTGTGTAGCACCATATTCACAATGTCTTCCAATTCCAAATAATATGAATTTTGAAGAAGCATCAACAATACCTGAAACATTTTTTACAGTTTGGTTTAATTTATTTATAAGAAGTAGAATAAAGAAAAATGAAAAAATATTAATCCATGGAGGATCAAGTGGCATTGGTACAACTGCCATACAATTTGCTAAAAATTTTGGCTTAGAAGTTTTTACGACAGCACGCTCAGATGCAAAAATACAGAATTGTAAAAGGATTGGTGCTGACTATGGAATAAATACAAAAAAAATAAATTTTGAGGAATTTATTAAAAAAAAAACAAATAATCAAGGTGTTGATTTTATTTTAGATATTGTTGGAGGAGAGTATGTTCAAAAAAATATTAATATTTTGAAAAGGAATGGTACATTAATAAATATTGGTTGGCTAACAGGTTCGATTGTGAAGGTTAATTTACTTAAGATAATGCTTAAAAGATTAATAGTTACTGGATCAACTCTTAGAGTTGGATCATTGGAAGAAAAAGAGAAAATAGCAAAAGATTTAAAAAAAAATATTTGGCCGTTGATAGAAAAAAAAAAAATAAAACCAATTTTATGTAAAACTTTTCCATTAAATAAAGTAAAAGATGCACATATTTTTATGGATAAAGGATTGCATTTTGGTAAAATAGCACTAACTATTTAATATATTTTGATATCAATAATCATTTAAATTTTAACTTATAAAAATGGCAAAAATTTTAATGCCTAAGGCTACAGCAGTTTGGTTATTAGAAAACACTGCACTTTCTTTTGTTCAAATATCAGATTTTTGTGAATTACATATTTTAGAAATTGAGTCAATGGCAAATGGAGAAGTTATAGGAAAAATGCCAGGAATAAACCCAATTAATAATAAAATTTTAACTATAGATGAAATAAAAAAATGTGAAAAAAATTTTAAGCTAAAACTAAAAGTGAATAAAGATAAATTACCAAAACCAAAAAGAATAGCAAAAGGTGCAAAATATACACCGATAGCTAAAAGACAAGAAAGACCTAGCGCAATTAAATGGTTGTTAAAAGAATTTCCAAGTATTACGGACACTGAAATTTGTAAACTTATACGAACAACTAAAAATACCGTTGATTCAATAAGAAATAAAAGTCACTGGAATTATGAAAACATTATTACAAAAGATCCTTTAAAATTAGGATTTTGTAGTGAAAAAGATTTAAACAAAATTATAGAAAAACATAAAAAAGAAAATAAAAAAGAGACAAATGATGTGGTTGAAAAAATTTCTAATGAAAAAACAAACAATGAAAATAGTAAATTGTAAAAAATATAATTAATATGAGTAATGTAAAAGTAGCAATTATAATGGGTAGTGAATCTGATGCAGAAGCAATGAAGCATGCTTCAAATATTCTTGATGAATTAAAAATCAAAAATGAATCTCTTGTAATTTCTGCTCATAGAACTCCTGATAGATTAAGAGAATATTGTTTAAATGCAGAAAAAAAAGGTATTAAAATTTTTATCGCCGGTGCTGGTGGGGCTGCTGCATTACCAGGATGTATAGCTGCATATACTCACCTCCCAGTGTTAGGAGTTCCTATCGAGAGTAAAAGTTTAAAAGGAATTGATAGTTTATTATCAATTGTCCAAATGCCTGCTGGAGTACCAGTAGGAACATTGGCAATCGGAGAACCTGGTTCGAAAAATGCCGGATTGCTAGCAGCGTCAATTATCGGAATTGAAGATAAAGATGTTGCTGATAGATTGAAAGATTTCAGAAAAAAACAAAGTGATAAAATAAGAAAAGAACCTTTGTAAAACCTAATTATCAATTTTTTATAAAAAATAATTGAATTTTATTTATTTATTCATATTCTCATATCAAATAAATTATTAATTTAAATAATAAAATAGAGGTAAACTAAAATAGTACAGATATTTATTAGAGATAATAATCTAGAGATTGCTTTAAAAATTCTTAAAAAAAAAATGCAACAAGAAGGTCTCTTCAAAGAAATGAAGTTAAGAAGGCACTATGAGAAACCTTCAGTTAAAAGAAAAAGGGTAGCGTCGGAGGTTTTAAGAAGAAAAAGAAAATTCCAAAGAAGATATTAATTTATTATTCTATTTCTTTCTCTTAATATTTTTTTTTCATCAAAATCCTTAATTAAATCTTTAAATAATTTATACCAGTTTAATTTAACATCTAATTTCATAAATAACGATCCCATTCCTATAGCAGCCCTATCCATAAAAACAAATTCTTTTGGGGGTTCCACACCTCCAATTTTTTTTAATTCTTTATAAACATTATTTGCTACATCAATTCCATATCCCCTTTTCTTTTCTCCTTGAATTAATCTTTTTTTATCTTCTAGTAATGGTCCATATATATATGAAGCCCATAAGTTTAAAATTTTAATTAATTTTCTATTAATTTTTTTAAATCCCCAGGTTTTATAAGCTTCAACTGTTAAATCTTCATCTTTTTTTTCAAGAGCATGATATAAATTTAAAACAGCTTTAACAAAATTGATAGGAAAAAATCTTACACAACCAAAATCAAAAAGATTTATATCTCCATTTTTTTTAAAAGTATAGTTACCAAAATGTGGGTCTCCATGGATAACACAAAATTTGTAAAATGGCATATACCATGCATTAAAAATATTCATAGCTATTCTTTCAGATAATTCTTTTTTATTTTTTGAATTTAGAAGTATATTATCTAATGATTGACCTTCAAGCCAACTCATTGTGATCAATTTTCTTGTTGAAGAATTTCTATAAATTTTTGGAATATTTACAGATTTATTAAATTTAAAGATTTTTTCAAAAATATTTATATTTTTTATTTCATTCTCATAATCAATTTCTTCAACTAACCGATCTTTTATCTCTGAAAAAATTTTTTTTGTTTTAATAACTTTATTATATTTTTCAAATAAATTTAAAATTATTTTAAATTGATTCAAATCCACAGTGACCGCTGACTGCATATCTGGATATTGGAGCTTGCACGCAACTATATCCCCATTTTTTAATTTTGCTTTGTGAACTTGCCCAAGTGATGCTGCGTAAGATGCAGTAAAATTAAAATTTAAAAAAAAATTTTTCCAATTTTTTCCTAATTCATTTACCATTCTTCTTCTAACAAAAGATTCTCCCATTGAAGGTGCGTGTGATTGTAATTGCATTAATTGATTTGAATACTCGATTGGCAAAGCATCTGGTATCATAGAAACAAGTTGTGCTATTTTCATAAAGGGTCCTTTAACTTCTCCTAAATCTTTTTTTAAATTCAAAGCATGTTTTTTCTTATCAATATTTAAGCCTAAAAATCTATTAGCACCTAATTTAGCTAACAAACCTCCTACCTGGCCTGTTAATTGAATATATCTACCTGCTCTTTTTGAAAACTTATCTTTATCTAAAATATTGTTCAATTTATTTATAATTCTAAAATATACAATTGATAATAAAATATATAGAACAATTTAAATATCAATTACTGATATGATAAATATTAAAAAAGAATTCAATTGGAAAACATTACCGGAATTATTTTTCGAAAAAGCAAAAAAACAATTAGATAAACCTCTTCTTTGGTACAAAATAAATAATCAATATAAATCCTATTCTTGGAAAATTGTAAGAAAAAAAATTTTATTGCTTTCATCTAAGCTTATTCAGTTAGGAATTAAAAAAGGAGACAAGATTATAATTATTTCAGAAAATAATCCAAATTGGTTTATTACTGATTTTGCCATAATGCTAGCAGGAGGTATAACGGTTCCTGCTTATACTACTTATACAAAGAAAGATTATGAATACTTGATAAAAGATACCCAAGCAAAAATGGTATTTGTCTCAAATAAAAAATTGTTTTTAAACTTTTTACCTGCAATAAAAAATAATAAACAAATTAAAAATATTTTTTCTTATAAAAAAATAAACCATGGTGTAAATGAAAATATAATTTTTCTTGAGGATGTGTGGAAAGATAAAATAAAAAAAAAATATGTAAAAATAAAAATAACGGAAGATGACCCTGCGTGCATTATTTATACTTCTGGAACCAGCGGAGTTCCAAAAGGAGTGATTTTAACTCATAAATCAATACGTTCAAATTTAATCGGTTCTTTGGATATTTTTAAAAATACAAATTTTAATGATGAAAGATATATTTCTTTTTTACCTTTATCTCATTCCTATGAACATACTGCTGGACAATTTATGCCATTACTTACATCAAGTGAAATTTTCTACGCAGAGAATATGGATAAACTATTTGCTAATTTTAAAGAAGTTAACCCAACTTATATTGCTGCTGTACCAAGGTTCTATGAGGCTATTTACAAAAAAATATTAAATAATTTTTCTAAAAATAAAATATTAGAAAGGATTTTTAATACAAATTTAAACCTAGGAAAAAAAATTTATTTAAATCAAAAAAGATTTTTACTTATGACACGTTTTCTTAAATTCTTTTTTAAAATTATATTTGATAATAAAATAAAAAAAATTTTTGGAAATAATTTAAAATTTTTGATTTCTGGAGGTGGTGCATTAAGCTATGAAATTAATATATTTTTTGAAGCAATTGGAATAAAAATTTTACAAGGATATGGTTTAACAGAAACTTCCCCTACTGTTAGTTGTAATCGACCGGAATTAAATAAAATAGGAACTGTTGGTCCACCTATAAAAGGTGTTAAAGCAAAAATAGCTAATGATGGCGAAATATTGATAAAAAGTGAATCTTTAATGAAAGGGTATTTAGGAAAAGAAAAAGAAACAAAAGATAAAATAAAAAATAATTGGTTACATACTGGTGACATAGGTAAATTTGATAAAGACAATTATTTAATAATAACTGATAGAAAAAAAGATATAATTGTTACAAGTGGCGGAGATAATATTGCGCCTCAAAAAATTGAAAATATGTTTATATCTACTGATTCAATATCACAAGTACTCATATTTGGAGATAACAAACCATTTTTAATTGCTTTGATATTTGTAAATAATGATTATTCAAAAAAAGATGGAATTAATAATGAAATTGATAGACATTTAAGAAAAATAAATGAAAAACTTTCATCGGTTGAAAAAATAAGAAAATATGTATTAATCAATCAAGAATTAACTCAAAAAAATGGTTTTTTAACGCCCACCATGAAAGTTAAAAGAAGAAAAGTTTATAAAAAATATAAAAAAGATATTGAAGGGCTGTATAACTAATAAATATTATGATATTCTTTATACCACCTGACAAATTTTTCTAATCCGTCTTCTAAATTAGTTCTAGGTTTAAATTTCAAATCCTTTCTACTTTCTTTTATATTCGCATATGTATGACGAACATCCCCTAGTTGCATTTTTTTTTTATTTATTTTTGCTTTTCTTTCACATAGTGTTTCTAACAAAGAAACCAATTTTAAAAGTGGTTCTGGTTTATTATTTCCTAAATTATAAATTTTATGCAAATTATTTTTCCTATTCTTAATCTTTATTAATGGAGTAACGCCATTAATTATATCATCAACAAAAGTGAAGTCCCTTTCCATTCTACCAAAATTAAATAAATCTAAAGTTTTGTTTTCAAATATATTTTTGGTGAAAATATATGCTGCCATATCAGGTCTACCCCAAGGGCCATAAACAGAAAAAAATCTTAAACCAGTGCAATTAATATTAAACATTTGTGAATATGATTGCATAATTAATTCCCCAGATCTTTTTGTAGCTCCGTACAAAGATATTGGATTATCAACCCTGTCATCTATTGAAAAAGGAATTTTTTTATTGGAGCCATAAACAGAAGAAGAACTAGCGTAAATTAAGTGTTCAAAATTTTTTATTTTTTTTGCTAATTCTAATATAGATATTTGAGTTTTTACATTATTCTCAATATATTTATAAGGATGTGTAATTGAATATCTGACGCCTGCCTGAGCCGCTAAATGTATTATAATTTTAAAGTTTTTTGCTAACGGATATATTTTTTTTACAAAATTAGTATTTGAAATATCAATTTTTTTAAATTTAAAATTCTTTTTTTTTAGCAAATTTTTTAATCTATTTTTTTTTAAATTTACATCATAATAATTATTAATATTGTCAATTCCCAAAACTTGATGATTATTTTCTAATAATTTTTCACATAAATGAAATCCTATAAAACCAGCCGCTCCTGTTACTAAAATCTTCATATTAAAAATATTCTATCATTTCTTTGGTAGGGGTTTCTGATATTTCTTTTTCCAATCATCATATGACATTCCATAAATTATTTTTTTAGCTTCATCATAGGTAAATTTTATTCCTTTTTTTTTTGCTGTTTGCAAATACCATTTTGAAAGACAATTTCTACAAAAACCTGCTAAATTCATTAAATCAATATTTTGTACGTTTGTTTTTTTTCTAAAGTGTGCAATTAATCTTTGAAAAACTTCTGCTTCTATTTCAACTTTCTTTTTTTTATCCATAATTTAAAAATTCATTGTTTCCTTAACAAGAAATTTTAGAACTTTATCTAATGATATTTTTTTATTATTTGATTTTTTCATTTCATCTTTAAAGATTTTAATTTGTTTATCTGCGCTAGTTCCTACTTTACATATATTTTTAATTTTTTTTACTTCTGATTCACAATTTAATAATTTTGCATCTTTTTTTACCAAATCAATTAATTCATCGACCAAATTATTATATGATACAAGTTTACTTTTACCAAAATCTACTAAACTTTTTTCTATACCGTATCTTTGAGCTCTCCATCTATTTTCATTAATCAACATTTTTGAATATACTCTCCATCTTTTATTTTCTCTTCTTAGTCTACAAGCCATATGAATAATACATAAATATAATGCAGCAATAGAAATAGCGTCATTCAAAGATGTGCATGTGTCGCAAATTCTCATTTCAAGTGTTGGAAATTTTATATTGGGTCTTAAATCCCACCAAATAGTACTTGGGTCATCAAGCAATCCTGCTTTTAGCATAATTTTTATATGTCTTTTGTATTCATCATAACTATCAAATTGTTCTGGAAGTCCTGTTCTTGGTAATTCATCAAAAATACTTACTCTATAAGATTTCAAACCAGTTAACTCACCTCTCCAAAATGGTGATGATGTGCTTAAAGCTAATAAATGAGGTAAAAAATAGGAAATTTGATTCATTAGATCAATTTTTAATTCATTATCAGGTATACCAACATGAATGTGCATACCAGAAATAACTAACCTTCTTCCTACAATTTGAAATTTATCAGCTAAATTAAAATATCTTCTTTTTTGTGTATGTTTTTGACTTTCCCAATCAGCGAAAGGATGGGTTGAAACGGCTATAAATGCTAGATCGTATTTATAAAGTATTTTTGCAATATTTTTTCTTAGAAAAATTAAATTATCTCTTAAATCTTTAATAGAATTACAAACTTTTGTTCCTACTTCAATTTGAGATCTTAAAAATTCTGGCTTAACTTGATTTTTAAGTTTTTTTTTACAATCTCTCATTAAACCTTTTGGAGGATCTACTATTAGTTCACCATTGTATTTGTTTACAACTAAATATTCTTCTTCAAGACCGACTGAAAAAAAATTCTTTTTCATATATTTTTATTATCTCTAATAAAATTCATTAATATATAAGTAGTTTTTATTAATATAAAATTCATATTTTTTTACATATAAGATTTTTGAAATGATTATTACTTAAAAAATAATCATACAAAAAAACATGTAAAGAAGAAAAAAAATACTATTTATAAACTAGCAATTCAAAAATTTTGTATATGAGAAGAATAAGAAAAGCCAAAATAATAGTAACTCTAGGTCCGGCTTCCTCGGATCATAAAACAATTAAAAAACTTTTTTATTCCGGCGCTGATGTTTTTAGATTAAATTTTAGTCACGATATTGCGTCAACACATATTAAAAAATTCAAAGAGATAAGAGCGTTAGAAAAAAAAGTAAAAAGACCTATTGGAATTTTAATGGATCTACAAGGTCCAAAATTAAGAGTTGGAAAGTTTAATAATGATCCAATTTTTCTTAAATCAGGTAAAAAATTTATTTTTGATTTAAATCCTATTCCGGGAAATAAATACAGAGCTTATTTACCTCATAAAGAAATATTTAAAAGAATTAAGAAAGGAAATAAAATATTAGTTGATGATGGAAAATTAACTTTAATAGTTACAAAAAAAAATAGTTACCATATTGAAACAAAAGTACAATTTAGCGGTTTTATATCTAGTAATAAAGGTTTTAACATCCCTAATATAATATCAAATAGAGAAAAATTAACTATTAAAGATAAGGAGGATTTAAAATTAGCTTTAAAATTAGGAGTTGATTGGATAGCGTTATCATTTGTTGAAACAGAAAAAGATGTTTTAAATTTCAAAAAAATTATTAAAAATAAGGCTTCTATATTAACTAAACTAGAAAAACCAAGTGCACTTAAAAACTTAAATAAAATTATAGAAGTTTCTGATGCTATTATGATAGCTAGAGGAGATTTAGGTATTGAAACTCCATTAGAAACTCTTCCAAGTGAGCAAAAAAGAATTATTAATGCCTGTAGGCAAGCTGGAAAACCTGTTGTAGTTGCAACTCAAATGCTTGACTCAATGGTTAATTATCCAATACCAACCAGAGCAGAGGCCTCGGATGTGGCTACAGCTATTTATGATGGAACAGACGCAGTTATGCTTTCAGCGGAAACTGCCATTGGTTCATATGTTAATGAATCTGTTACAATGATGAATAAAATTATCGAAAAAGTGGAATCTGATCCTTTATATTTTAATATAAATGAAGTTAGAAATGTTAAAGCAGAATCAACTGCAGAAGATGCAATAACAGAATCTGCTAAATATGTAGCTAGAATTGTATCTGCAAAAGCTGTTGTTACTTATACAACATCTGGTTCTACAGCGCTTCGTGCTGCTAGAGAAAGACCAGATGTCCCAATTTTAAGTATATCTCCAAATCTAAATACCGCTCGAAGATTAGCATTGGTTTGGGGAGTTCATTGTATCCATACAACAGATGCAAAAAATTTTAAAGATATGGTTTTAAAAGCAGGAAAGTTATCAAAAAAAGAAAAATTCGCAAAAAAAGGTGATAGAGTTGTTATCACTGCAGGCGTTCCTTTTGGTCAAAGTGGAGCTACAAACGTGTTAAGAATAGCATCAGTTGACAGATATTAAAAAAAAAAGGCTAATTAATTATTTTTAATAATTTACTTTCAGGTAGTTCTTTCTCTTTTAAAAAACTAATTAATTCATTTGCTTTCAATTGAAAATATTTGGCATTTTCATTCGGATTTTTATAAATTAGGTAACGCATTAATTCATCAAAAAATATATTAATCCTACTATCAACTTTAAAACAGTTTTTACACAAATTATAATTATTTAAATTGCCACTTGTATGTGCTTTTTGTAATAATTGCAATTCTTTTGATTTTCTTATTTCATCTAATGAAGAATTATTTATATCTCCAATTACTAGCTCTCCAGAATAATCTCTGCAGCATATTGATGCTTTTCCATCAAATAAAACAAATGGGGTGTTTCCTGAAACTAAGGGACACATCTTATTTCTATGAGTATGTTTGGGCAATAAATTAACATGGTGAAAATACGAAGTATCTGGAGACAAACTATTAACAAAAGTAAAAGAATAATCTAAAGGTGGATAACTAATATATTTTTTAAAAAGAATTATAAATTGACCGATTTCCTTAAAATTATCTTTAGATAAGGTTATATTAATATCTGTTGCTAACCCACAAGTTTTTAATTTTTCATTACATAAATCTAAGTTATAAATTAAATCTTTCCATTTCCCTTTTGCTCTAATTTTTTCATATGTTTTTTTTGTGGCTCCATCAATTGAAAATCTGATAGACGGACAAATATCCATAAATTCCTTTAATACATCAACATATTTATACAAAAGTAATCCATTGGTAGATATTGAGCATTTAATTTTATATTTTCTCAATTCAGTAAATACTTCTTCTAATCTTGGGTTAGCTAATGGATCACCGATAGTGTGCAAAGATACGTTTGTAATTCCATCTTCCTTTAATCGTTTTAATGCAACTTGTAATGTTTCACTACTTATTTTACCTTTTTTTCTTGTTGCCAAGCTTGTTTTACACATTAAACAGTCAATATTGCAGGTATTATTAATTTCCAAAATTGCATGATGCTCTTTTTTTTTAATATCTGCATAACTTCTTGGCAATAATGATTGAAAGCTTTTATTATTAAAATCATTAATAATTTTTAATAAATAATTTTTTCTATTATTCCAATAATTATCACCAAAAGATCTTGAAACTTTCAAATCTCTATATTTTTTTACTACAAATGGGTATTTTTTTTTTATTTGAAGTTTAATTTTATCTATAAACATAATTTTTTTTTATAGTTCTTGGAAATTTAGAGTATAAAAAAAAATATTAACCTTGTCTTGCTTTAAAACGAGGTTTATTCTTGTTTATTACGTATATTCTTCCTTTTCTACGAACTACTTTACAATTTAAATGTCTGCCTTTTGCTGATTTTAATGAACTAAGAACTTTCATAAAAAACCTTTAATTCATGAAATCTAATAGTTTTTTTAGCGATGTCAAGAATGATGTTTTATACGGAACACTTATAATTTCAAAAGGTTCCGGAGGTAAATCTTTTTCATCACCAAATAAGTGTGAAAATTGGGCTTGTAAAACCCATGCTCTTTTTCCTTTTAAGGCAACTGTTGTTGGAGTGTCCAAATTATCTTTAAGGACTTCCATTTTTAAAGGAGAAGTTAAATTTATTTTTGTTAAACTTCCTGTCCATGTCCCTTCAGCTCTGTTTTCTGCAACTAATAAATTATTTTTATCAATAGCTTCAATTCCATCTGGAGCATTTAGTGATCTAGGTAAATCTATTTTAGTAAAATTCGAGGGTTTACCATTTTCTTCAATATCAATCTTAAATAATTCACCTGAATTCATTTTTACTGTATATATGCTATTATCAACATAAGTAATGCCGTTTAAATTAAATCCCTTTCCTTGAAAAACATCGTCTTCAAACCAAGTTTCTAATCTATTTTGAGATTTATTTACTCTTAAAATTCTTGGATTAAATGAATCTGTTGCATAAACATTGCCATTAGAATCAATAGTAATATCATTACAAAAACCTCCTCCAAAAAATGGATATGTATTTATTAAATTACCGGATACTAAGTCAAATGCTTTTAGAGATATAATGGGATTATCACTTGGGTAGTTGGATACTCCTGGGTTAGAAGAACATGCCCATAAAATCTTTTGTTTATCATCTACAATAATTCCTATCACGGATAATAAACCGTGCTTTGCAGAAGAAACAAATTCTACTGGTTCATTTTTACCATTAGGAAATTTTACGATTTTATTTTCTTTTAAACTGCCTACAAAAATATCTCCTGTAAACTTTGAAACTGCAATACCTTCTGGAAAAAAATTATCTTCCAAACGCAATATCTCTTTAGATATTGTTATTTTATTACAAAATAATAAAAAGAATAAAATTATTAAAAAATTTTTGGTCATAATTTTTTTTTAAAAATAAATTCTTTCAATTAATAATCAAATTGCAAGTTATAATTTAATTACAAATTTTTAAATATGTTTGTAAGATTATTAAATAATCAAAATGAAAAATATTAAAGAATCTGAAATTGCTAAATTCTGAACGGATAATCCAGTAATATTTCAAGGTAAGAAATATGGATATAAGCTTAACTTTAACAAAACAGGTGAAATTTATGAATATAAATAATTTTATCCAAAAAATATTTTTTTCGACAAAAAAAAAAATCTAATAAAAAAATATTATGAAAAAAATAATCATTACTCTGCTGCTGGGGGAAATGTTATCGCTAATTCAATTTTTAAGTATTTAAAAAAAAAAATATTTAAAAATTAATCATAAAGATCGTAGGTGTCTTCTAAACATGCAATAGGTAAGCATGATAATAGAGTTCTTTTATTTTTTATTTTTATTGCGCTATCAATATCTAAATATTTGTTTATGATTTTTGAACTATGCAAAATATCTTTAATGTCCTTAAAATTATCTTTAAACAACCTATTAGTATTAATCCAAACTCCTGTTTTTTCTTTTCTCCACGCACATTTTTCGTCATACTTTGATAAAACTTTTCTTAAAAGTATTTTATTGTAACCATTTCTAAATTTATTTTTTGTTTTAATATTTACATATTTTAATAAATTGGCATCTAAAAAAGGGCTTCTTGCCTCAGTTGAATACATCATGGAATTGCTATCATTTTCAAACATGAATCTTTGCAAATGGTTTTGATATATTTCATATTTTTGCATTTCAATAAGATTTCCAGGTTCAAATTTATTAATTTTTTCAGAATTTAAAAATTCTTTTTTAAATGGTAATTTTAAATAATTATTGAAAATATTAAAATTATACAAATCCCCTTTTATTAAAATTTTAACGAGAGCTTTAAAAGAATTATACAAATGTTTATTTGCATCAAATAAATCATAAAATATATAATCTTTGTAGGCATTTAAAATTTTAATAGGATTCTTATTTAAAAAAGATTTTCTTAAATTTCCTACTATAAATTTTAAGTAACCACCAAATATTTCATCTCCCCCAGTTCCACTTAAAATAACCTTAATTCCATCTTGGGAAATTCTTTTATAAATTAAATTTAGTGCTATTGCTGATCCAACAGTGCTTACAGGAAATTCAAATATTTTTGCCATAGATTTTAAAAAATCAATATTAAGATTCTTTTTCTTATCTATTTCTACTTTAATTAATTTAACGCCAAGTTTTTTTGATAAGTATGATGCGTAATACATATCATTTTTTGAAGTTTTGTCTAAATATTTATCATCGGAATATGCTGAATAAAAAGATAATTTACTTGTATATTTTAAAGCAAAGGTCCCTATAATTGAGCTGTCCACTCCACCAGATAATAAAAGTGCTATTTTTCTATCAGAACGTAAGCATCTTTCAACTGATTTTGAAATATCTTTTTCTAAATTATTTACATTGTTTATAAAATCACTATGAAAATTCTTATTTATATTTTGAAATTTTTGGTAAGGAGATAATTTATTTTTATTTAAATCGAATAATAAAACACTACCAGGCTCGGCTTTTTTTATAGATTTATAAAAGGGTATATTGATTTTTAATCTCCCAGTATTAAAAAATGATAATAGATAATCTTCATTTACTTTTCTTTTGCCACTCTTAAATAAAATAAAAAAAATTGATTTAGGTTCAGTAGAAATGATTAAATTATCATTATCTCTATAATAATATAGTGGCTTTTGTCCTACTATATCTCTTGAAATAATTAGCTCCTTTTTTTTGATTGAAAAAAAAACAAAAGCCCACATCCCGTTTATTTTATCAACAAAGTTTTTATTATTATTAAGTAATATTTTATAAAGAATTTCGGTATCGCCTGAAGTATGAATTTTTTCTCCATTGTTAATAAGTTGTTTTTTTAATTCTAAATAATTGTAAATTTCACCATTATAAACTAAGCAATTCTTTTTATCTTTTCCAATATAAGGTTGATGAGAATTTTTAGATAAATCAATTATTGATAATCTATTATGTGTAAATCCAATTCTTATTTTACTATTTTTTTCTGTTTTTTTTAAATTTTTATCAAAATATATTCTTGATTGAAAATCAGGCCCCCTATAATTTTGCAACTGTATTGCCTTCTCTAACTTAAAGGGATCAACTTTGTTTTTTTTATTGTACCAAACTACAAATCCACACATTTTTTTTATTCTTTATTTTTTTAATTTAGAATTTGACTATTAATTTCTTCTGCTATTAATTTATAGCCTAGTTCATTGTAATGTCCTTCAGCACGAAAAGGAAATAATGACAACGGGTCTTCATGTTTATCAAATACTTCTTTTTTTATATCAATGATAGGTATGTTTAAATTTTTAATTATCTCGATTACTTTATCATAATTCATAAAATCTTTTCTATTTAAATTTTGTGAGTATCTATAATACATAGGTAAATAAATAAAATATAATTCAGCTTTATTATTTTTTACTAATTCTTTAGATAATGACATAATTTTTTCAAATTCGTCTATTTCGAAATTTTCATTTGAGTAACTTTTTTTAGACATAATTCTATGAATTGTCATTTCTCTTAGAGTATAAAGTTTAAAAAATTTTAAGTAATCAAAATGCTTTCCTTGATCTTTTTTTTGATTTTCTAATTTTATAAATAAATTTTGTAGAATTATATCTAATTCATCTTGTTTTTTTATAAGATTTTGAGTGAAGTTTTTATCTAAATAATAGTTCATAAGAATTTTATTATTTAATTCATTTTTTAAACCTTCTAAATCATTTTCAAAATACAACCACAAAACTCTTTTAGTATTAGTAATTGGTAAATATTCTCTTAAAGTTGCATATTCGACCAATGAAGCACTTCCCCCCCTACCAAGATTTAAAACTCCATTTTTACTATTTAATATTCTTCTTAAATTTCCAGAAATGGTATCTAGTTCATTAACACAATAACCATGAGTAAAAGAATCCCCTACTAAAAAAAATTCAATATTTTTATCCCACTCCTCATTAGGATTATTAAATCCGTAACGATCACTTTGATAAACAGAAAAATAACCATTTTCATTACAATGAACAGTTTTTTTTTTCGAAATACCTGCGTTAAATGGGAAAATTTCTTGTTTACTTTCTTTGTCCCAACCTTGATTCAGAAAGATAGTTGTAATAAATGCAACGGTGACATTAGGATCCTTTTTTTTGAGATCCTTATAGAATTGAAATTTAGTACGAGTATCATATTCAATATTTGATTTTTTAATTTCTATGTCTCTATTTGGATCTTTACTAGCTAACCCCTGGGTTGGTCCAAAATTATTAGCTATTAGATTTTTGTTAGTAATATCTAAATAACATTCAATTAGATATAGTCCGAAAATAGTTGAGAATAAACCTATGGTAAGATTCATTTTTATTTCTTTTTTAAGAAAAAAAGATAATCCCGATAAAATTATAAATACAAAAGAAATTACATAATAATATGAATAGTAATCAAATTTAGTTCCTGAATAATAAAACTCAGATCTATAAACTAGATAAGCTAAAAGAAAAATTGAAAAAATTGAAAAAAATATAGATATAGTTTTTGAAATATTTTTCATTTTTTATAAAAAAATTTATTCAGATTCTTTCAATTAATAAAGAAAATGCAAGTTATAATTTAATTACAAATTTTTTAATATATTTGTAAAATTATAAAATAATTAAAATGAAAAATATAAAAGAATCTGAGATAGCTAAATTCTGGACAGATAATCCAATGATTTTTCAAGGAAAAGAGTATGGGTACAAACTTAATTTAAATAATCCAGATGAAATTTTTAAAAATATGGAAAGAATTCACCGTAGAAAAAATAGCTTACACCAAAAAGATGGTGAACCTTTTTTATCAAAATTTATTAATTACAAGAATCTTAAAGGAAAAACAGTTTTGGATATTGGTTTTGGAATAGGCTGGTTAACTAATGAATTACAAAAAAAAGCAAAAAAAGTTTATGGTATAGAATTAAGTAAAACATCGCTGAAATTATCAAACTACAGATTTAGAAATTGTAAAAATGTCAGTTTAAAAATTGCCTCAGCAGAGAAAATACCGTTTAAAAACAATTTTTTTGATTTTATAATTTCTTATGGAGTTTTACACCATGCTGAGAATGATAATAATTGTTTTAATGAAATTCATAGAGTATTAAAACCTGCCGGAAAATGTTTTTTAATGCTATATCGAAAAGGTGGACCAAAATATTGGTGGTCAAAATTATTTAGACAAGGAATATTAAAAGGCAGTCTATATAAACATAATTTTAACATTGAAAAATTTATACATTCAGTAACAGATACCCATGGTTTAGTTACTAAAGGAGCTCCGCTATCAAGACATTATACAAGAAAACAATTAAAAAAAAAATTTTCTAATTTTAAAAAATCAAGATTTATAATTACTGGTAATGCTGATGAGTGGAAAAAAAAACCTTTTGAAAGATTACCGCTCACAAATTTGTTAGGTAACAAAATTCTCCACTGGTTAGTTGGTATTTCTGGAGCATACTGGTTCATCAAACTTCAAAAATAAATAAAAAAACTCTTAGTTATACTTCTTCTCCTTTTCCCGGTTCATGGTGCATGGGCAGAGATAATTAAAGTTGAACTTCCGACCCCTACGATGTCAATGTAGTGATCATTTCCCCGCAAACCCAAGTATAGATTCAAATTTTAAAACATGAATTCATGTTTGTCCATCATGTGTCCGTTTGGGAAATGAAAATGGTGCATTTTGCAACAAT
>Ga0315338_1000369_pt1 | contig 118025 bp, 92 predicted proteins | sample ASW8metaG_FD_204518 | JGI IMG/M metagenome (GOLD analysis project Ga0315338, IMG submission 204518) | Ammonia-oxidizing marine archaeal communities from Monterey Bay, California, United States - ASW #8 | ecosystem: Environmental > Aquatic > Marine > Coastal | place: USA: California | collected...
AGTCTGAACAGCCTTTTCAAGTATCCGCAGGAGGGCTGATCGTCGTAAAACCGGGGCATCATCCAGATCGTGAAGGGGGCAACGATGAATATATGGATTAAACGTGTTGGAGAATTTTAGCCCTCTGATCAGAGATACAAAATCGATTGGTCTCATAGTTTTACATCCGCCGCCGGGAGTCTCTTACGCGCCCGTAGACGTTCATCGTCATTTCCGGGGTGGCATGGCGAGCAAGTGCCTGTGCTTCCTTTACAGTTACGCCGCTGTCGAGAATCAGGTTAATAAAAGCCACGCGGCATGAATGGAAATCGAGCTTTCCGTTCGGGGCATACTTAGGGATACCGGCAGCTTCAAGACCTTGATCAAAACTGCGGGAGGTATTGGTGGGGACGTAAAGTAATGGGTTTTCGGGCATGGGCCGGCACGTTACCGCCCGCCTCTTGTGCGTAGCATACAAGCGCATTGCCTCGCCCTTTTCCCATTGACTGACACTTACAGGTTTCACCCGCAATTCAGTCGCAAATTCGTCGACGGTTAAACCGAGCCGGTCGCGCAGTTTCCGAATTTCCATAACGCCCCAATTAAACTTTCGTAATCAGGTGCAAACTTTTCAGATTCACATATATGACCGACAGAGGATTATCATAGATTGAACAGGTACGAGAATTTTGCGACGATCGCCTGTGCGGCGGGACGCAGAGGCCGCTGGCCACGCGTATTAAACTCGTCGTCGATGAGCTGGTTGTACGCCAGGAAAAACGTGTGCCCCTGCGGCATCGTGTAGGCGAACAGGAAGTTGCTGACTATCGCATTGACGTCCAGGTCATCATCCGGCGTCTCCCGTTTGGTGTTGATCTGTGCGAAAAGGCTGACGAACATATCCGGTGAGAACGAATAGTTAAACCGGATCCTCGGAATCCACCGTTCATCGAACCAGGACTGTCCCGGGGTCTGCACCCGTTTGATCCGGTTGTAGGTTAGATCCAGTCCGATCCGCACGCGGCCTGCGGGTTTCCATGTGGTCTCCGCCTCGATGGTGCGCCGCGTACCGTCGTAGAAATCGCCCTGTGTATAGGCGCCTTCAATGGAGACCGGCTTACCCTTGTCCGTGGAAATCTCGGCGCTATAGGAATCAAACGTGTACGTGCCGGCGGGAAAGGCGACACCGGCAATCGTGGTCGACTGACTGAGCCGGTCGAAATTTCGCTCCCAGCCGAATCGGAGATTCGTACCGTTTTCGAATTCCAGGCCAGGCTTGGCCTCGATGTTCCAGGATTCCACCAGCCCCCTGTCAGAGAAGCTGCCGCGATGGTTGGTGATCCAGCGCCCGCTGATCAGGCTTCCTCTCCCTCTGGCGGACGAACCGATACTGCGGATGCCCCATTTTCGTAGTAGGAAATTCATGCCGAGTGACGACTGCGCCTGACGGATATCCCGCCGTGTGATAAACCCCATGTCTGAAAAGAATCCGGCACGGATATCGGTGTAAGAGGACGACGTGTTCATCCAGGAAGTCCGCCACGAATGCGTAATCGCGCCGCCCCACTCCAGCGCGTTCTGATCCAGAAGTGTGCTGTCGTTGCCTGCCAGCACCCGGCTATGCAACTCCGCCTCAGGCAGCCAGCTTCGCGCCACGAGCAGATTGAATTGATGTTCGGTGCTGTTGAACTGAAGCCTCAGGTCTCCGCCGATTACCCGGTTATACTGCGTATCGGATAGCCGCAATCCAGGTAGTTCGGTGTTGTCATTCGGTGTATCCTCCGGTTCCTTCATCAGCCCGATTACGCCCAGAGTGGAACGGCTGAACAGATCCTGCCTCAGCCGGAACACATTCCAGTTCGTCTCCGGCTCGGTAAACGGAAAACGCGACACCGTCAGCGTGTCCCGTTCGGTGGTCTGCAAGGCACCGGCTTCAGTCACTGTAGTATCCGTCACCGTGGTCACCCCGGACTGTGTCAACGCCCACAGCGTCTCCTTGGTGTGCACGTTCAATATCCCGAAGCTGGCGCCGCCTGTTTTGCCGGATATCTTTTCACCATGCAGAATCCGCACCGTGGATCCGTCGAACAACTGAGTGCCGATGCGGCGGCTGAAGAAGATCGGAAGTGGAGAAAAAAAGCTGCCTCCAAATTCAAAAATGGTGGCGCCTTCCAGAAAGAAGGGCCGTTTCTCATCGAACCGGAACTCGAACCGGCTGAGGTTGACGACCTCGCGGTCCGCCTCGATCTGCGCGAAGTCCGGGTTCACGGTTGCATCCGCCGTGATATTCGGCGTGATGCCCCACTTCAGATCCAGGCCGGCATCCCGGCGTAGATCGTAGTTGATTTTCTCGCCTCCCTGGATGGCGCGTCGATCCCCAATCGTGCCCATGACAGAGTAGGGTAAAAGCTCCAGTGCGCGCCCCGGTGTAATGCCCTCCAGACCGACGAGCCGTCCTCCGTTGTTATAAGCATTAGCGGCGAAACCGTCGGCCCGGCTTACCGGCACCCAGAATGCACCCGCGCGGGTCCGCTGCACAAACCGGCCGAAGTTGATCGCCCAGTCCTGCTGTGCCTCCGGGTTAAAACGAAACGCTTTAAACGGGAGGACGAATTCTACGGACCATCCCATGCTGTGGCGTTTCGTATAGCACTGCCAGGTGGCGTCCCAGTCCGAATTGGAGCTGTTTCCTCCGGGCGCCATGAGGATATCTCCACGGGCCCCCAGCGGATTGGTGGTGAAAAAGTAGGTATCGCCGGTTTCCCCGTAAGGCGCGATGTAAATTTCGATGACATCATCGTCATTCATATCTGAAATTTCATCGCGGCGCATCTCGGTGGCGACAATTTTCTCGGGCGTTTTATCATAACACATGAAGCCGAAATACAGGTTCTCCTCATCGTAGAGGACACGCACTTCGGTGTCTTCCGTATCCAGATAGCCTTCATCCGGATTACGCTGACGGAATCCGGCTGCGACAGACGCCTCGCGCCAGATCGGATCGTCGAGATTCCCGTCCAGCTTTGGCGGCGTGGTAATCCGCAACGCCTCCAGCATATATCGATCGAATTCGACTTTCTTCATGTCGACCACCTCCTGATCCATGGGCGTGCCCACATACCGTGTGGTGGCCGGATCAAACCACGTTTCAGGAGCTACAGAAGGGGGGGAGGAAGCGGTGGAGGTAACCATAGGAACTGAGTTTGTCACCGGGTTTCCTGATGGAGCGAGGTTTGGTGCGGGCCGGTATGCAACCGCTCGTGAAGGCGGGGCGCCGGTCGCTGTAGCGGTCGTATCGGATCGGAGGTCGAAGAACTTCGCCGCCTGCGTAAGCGCATCCTGCGCCGCCGTCGTGAGCGCTTCGCCTAAAGACCTCGGTCCTTTCAGAACGGCCGTGCCGAACTGCTGCCTGGAACCGCCTCCGGCGCTCAATTCGCCCAGAACGACAACCACATCCTCATGAATCCTGTGTTCTACGATTCTGAACCGCCACCGGCCGTCGAAGACCTTATTCAACTGCCTGACCAACACATCCGAGGCGTCATCATGCACCGTCCGGCTGATCGAATCGGCCATCGCCCGGTAAGGCACGCTGATCGCAGGGTCCCCGGACGACACGCCTATTTTGCGTTCCTGAGCCTCTGCCATCATCGTTATGAGCATCAGCGTCAAAGACAGAATGAGGCCAGTCTTTTCCCATACAAGTGCATTCATGATGGGTTCGCCTGGAGAGGGATTGAGAAATGGTTAGATGCCGGGATAATATGTTCGTTACGCCATGGTGTCAATTGGAAACTATACCTGATGCGTGATGCGTGGTTCTTCTATTGAATGAATCGTGGCTATATTCGGATGATTCAAGCTGGCGGCAGCCTTGGCTTCCCTGCGAAACCATGCTAATCGCTCAGGATCACTACGGAGGGATTCCGGTAGCACGAAAGGCGTTTGCAGAATAGGTTTTATGGATCGGTCTCCTGTGAGTTCTATATATCCCAGGTCTAAATTCTGGCCATCTTGTGTTATTGTTGTATAAATCAAAAACGCGCCATCACGTGACCAGTCTGTCGGCATTGCAGATATATTTATATTTTCTCCGAGGGATGCGCTGCCTGCCTACGGTCTTTTCGAGTGCTTCAAAGCGTTCGTCGGTCGTCATGTGTGCCCCCTGTGGATGATCTGGCAATTCAGTTTTCTTTATAATTTCCTTTATTTGGAAATGCGGATTTTACACCGCCTCGCGGATTTTCTACATCTCCTTCGCGCCTTGGAATAAGGTGTTTGTGGCAGTGAAACACGGTCTGCCGGCAGCCTTGATCGTCTTTCGGCCCGACAGCTTCCACATCGCCGACACATCCCGACAGTATCGGACGCCATTGTGGTCGGCAATATCGGCAGCGATCCCGTGTCCCGTCAGGTATTCTGCCGCCGGCGTTCCGGTCGTCTTTCGGCAACAGGTCCGAAGGAAAGTCAGGTACAGATCAGAATGATTGCCAGCTGGACTGGCATCCCCGTGGACCGGTGTGTTATTGATCAGCCTTGAAACGTTCGACCGATCTGTAGTTGATCCATGTCGACGTCTGTTCTTCTGCTTTGGTCTGTGGATCCCGGTCCGGCTTCTTATGGATGGATTGGTGATGGCTCTTGTTTTTAATTATTCCTTGAATATTATAACCTCGCCATTATCCTTATCTATTCATGGACAGACCACCTGAATGCGGCAGGCGCCCGCCCGTCGCACGAAGAGATCGTTATCTACCTCAAGGTAAGCAGCATCGGCAACGTGAAGCTCGAAAAACTGCGAGAACAGGTCACTGTGGAGTGAGAAGACCTAAACTATTGCAGATCACCGGACGATGGTGCATTATGACAGCCTTCACCACGATTTAACACAGGGAGTATGATCGTTGCATTAACACGCGGGCAATAGTGGTATGCAACATCGTTTTGGTGCCCCAGTTGCCCAACCCTCGACGTGAACCGGGGTATCGGCCTTCGAGAGCAGCATAGCGCAAGTATGGCGAAGACCGTGGAATGGCATCCGGCTTATGCCGGCCCGACGGATCATCGGATCGAATTGCACCAGCCCGAGGAAGGTCATTAGTCCTTCGCCGGATGACAGTATGACCGGTAGGATCTCTTGGTGGAATTGGCGTCGCCGACATAATATGTAGTTGCCAAATATCATTACGACCGGGAACTCTTGTATATTGCCCTATCGCGTGCACGCTCCCGACTGTATCTTGTTGGTGACTCAAAGGTAATCCGTACAGCGCAGTCAAGTTAAAATAAGCGAACGCTTCGGTTGGTTGCGCCCATCTAATAAAAAGTCATAATAGGTGATTGGGAGCAAACCCTAAATAAATAAGGTGCAACGGGCTGGAAAATCATAACTCAACGAAGGCTAAATGAACCATGTGGTTTGAAACTCTGACAGGTTTCCAGGAGGAATCTCCTGAGCAAGTGCGTGCCAACATCGTCTTATCAGGCCATACCATGACCTCCCGTCTGAACGGAAAAACCATGACCTATGGCCGGTTAGAAACACCTACTTTGGCGGAACTTCGAACGCGAGTGCGGGCACATCAACCATTTAAAGGACAACTGAGGCTTTGTGAGATTGTCGGCGACGTTGGACGGTTCGGCGGTGGATCGGAAGAGGCTCCCGAAGATATACGGCTATATCGATTGATGTGTCACCGAAAGTTCATACGACCAATCGTCTCATGGAAGGGCCGATGGTGAATCGTTGGGCAGCACTACTTATATGAATCGAATATCCGGGTTCCCGTCCTGACTATGACAACAGTAACCGCAGCCATCATTGAAAAAGACCACCTCATCCTCGCCGCACGCCGCGGACCCGGTAAAGACCTGGCCGGCCACTGGGAATTCCCCGGTGGCAAAGTTGAAGCCGGTGAGTCCCACGAAGCCTGTCTTGCCAGAGAACTCCAGGAGGAATTCGCCATCAAGGCCGATGTGGGCTCTTTATTTGGCGAAAGCATCTACACCCGCAGCGAAACGCCTATTCGCCTCGTGGCCTACCACGTCCGCCATCTCTCGGGTGACTTCCTTCTCACGGATCACGATCTGATAAAATGGGCGACGGATGACGAACTCGCATCCCTCACGTGGGCGACGGCCGACATCCCCCTGGTCCAAAAACTCCTGGCCGAGCGGCGAAATGTCTCTACCTTGTCCTTCTATGATCACCAGGCCGCCCCATACTTCGAGGAAACACATGCCATAGACCTAACGACAAACCTGGAGAAATTCACGGCCCATCTCCCCGAGGGCGCCCATATCCTCGATCTTGGTTGCGGTGCCGGTCGAGATAGCCTGTATTTCATTCGGCACGGTTACCGCGTAACCGCCGTCGACGCCTCAGAGGCGCTGGCACGTCTGGCCACCCGGCACATCGGCCAGGTGGTTCACGTCATGACATTCCTTGATATTGACGTTCAAGATGGCTACGACGCCATCTGGGCCAATGCCAGTCTACTCCATTGTACGGCCTATGAAATTAAGACCTTGGTCCCCCGTCTGGTGACAGCCCTCAAACCTGGCGGCATTTGGTATGTGTCGCTCAAATATGGCCACGGCGAGGGATATGACGCGCGCGGCAGATATTTCAATTATTACACTCGCCGTGACCTCAGGACCCTCGTCGGAAAATCTCCGCTGTACGTGGTGGATATCTGGGAGGAAACCAAACCATTGCGGGGGCAGGATCAGACCTGGCTCAACGCATTGCTGCGGGGTGAGAGCAAGGCACATGAATAACCAGTCCCACCACCTAATAACGGGCGGCGAAGATCCCTTTCTGCCGGCGCTTCTGGATGGCATCAACCGAGCCAAGCATATTCACATGGCCGTGGCCTTCATCAGGCAATCAGGCTTAAGCCTGATTCACGTCGCCTTGAAGGAAGCGCTGGAACGGGCGGCCGAGGTACGGATCCTCGCCGGCGACTACCTGAATGTAACGGAACCGGAGGCCCTCCGTCATCTTCTGTTGTTAAAAGAGATGGGTGCGGACGTAAGGATCTTTCAAAGCCGGGGCAGCAACAGCTTTCACCTGAAAGCGTATATTTTTCTCTGGCGGGAATCCGATGAACAGGCGGGCATCGCCTTCGTAGGATCAAGTAACATAACCCGCACAGCCCTTCAGGACGGATTGGAATGGAACCTTGGCGTAGACTGTCGCGAGAACACCCTTCGATTTAAGGAGATAACACAGAAGTTTACGGTCCTGTTCAATGCCCCGTCGACCACCCCGTTAACCCACGGTTGGATAGATGACTACCAGAAGAAGATCGACCCCCTTTCGAAACAGGTTTCCTTCGACCCCGTCGACCTGGAAATACTGCCGCCGCCTGAACCCTATCCCCTTCAGCAGGAGGCCCTCCAGGCATTAGTTGACACGCGAAACGCTGGATACAGACGGGGACTCGTAGTCATGGCCACGGGACTGGGCAAGACGTGGCTCGCGGCCTTCGACAGCCTCCAAATAGATTGTCACCGCGTATTGTTCGTCGCCCATCGTGAGGAGATCCTAGCCCAGGCGGAGGAGACCTTCGTCCGAACCCGGCCCAATGCCAGAGTCGGTCGCTATACGGGAAAAACGCAAGAGTTGGACGTGGATATGCTCTTTGCCTCGATCCAGACGCTGGGAAAAGAGCGTCACCTGGCGAATTTTGCGCCGGATCATTTCGACTACGTGGTCGTGGATGAGTTCCATCACGCGGCCGCCAGTACATACAGGCGTCTTCTGAACCGCTTCCACCCGAAGTTTTTGATCGGCCTGACGGCTACCCCCGATCGTACGGACCGGTCGGATATTCTGTCCTTCTGCGACAACAATCTCGTTTTTACACGTGACCTGAATCATGGGGTTGAGGCCGGTCTTTTGTGTCCCTTCCATTATTACGGTATCGGCGACGAGACCGTGCAATACGACGAAATCCCCTGGCGAAATGGGCGTTTTGATCCCGATCAACTGGTCAATCAGCTGGCTACGCGAGGCCGGGCAAAACACGCTCTGGATGTCTGGAAAAAATACCGCCAGGACAGGACATTGGCCTTCTGTGCCTCAAAACGCCACGCCGATTTCATGGCCCGTTATTTCACGACACACGGAATCAGCGCCGTGTCGGTCTATAGCGACTCGGAAGTGCGACGGAACGAGGCTTTAAGAGGACTCGAGCAGGGAGAAGTGGATATTATCTTCTCCGTGGATCTTTTCAACGAGGGTCTGGACATACCTGCCATAGACACCGTTTTGATGCTTCGGCCCACCGAGTCGAAAATCCTCTTCCTCCAACAGTTGGGGAGAGGATTGCGCTTGAGCGTGGATACGGCCAAAGAAAAGCTCGTAGTGGTGGATTTCATCGGGAACCACATCAGCTTTTTCAGGAAACCGGAGGCTCTTTTCAAGATTGACACGACTAATGATGCTCGCAGGACATTTCTCGATAATTACGCGGACGGGCACCTGCCCCTTCCACCAGGCTGCTTCGTCAACTACGATGTCCAGGCTATCGATTTCATGATCCGGCTCACCCACGGCCACGCTGATACGGAGGTAGACCGGTATCGGTCCCTTCGCGCCGCCATGGGACGCCGACCGACCCTATCCGAATTTTACAGCGCAGGTGGAACCGTGGGTGCCATACGACACGAGCACGGCAACTGGTTTCGATTCGTCGATCGGGAGAACGATTTGACCACCATAGAGAAGGAATGTATTCAAAGGTTTATCCCGTTTTTTTCCGAACTGGAAACAACAAAACTGACTAAATCCTTCAAAATGATTTTGATCGAAGCCCTACTGGAATTGGATGGATTTCGCTATTGTCCTGAAGCGGCGGACTTGTCTGTAAAAAGCTATGGAATTCTTCGTCGACGGCGGGCGCTGCTGCCGGATCTCCCGGAGGCCTATCACCACCAGGAAATACTCACACCCATGCTGGCAGAGAGTTGGCACCGTTACTGGTCAACGAATCCCATTGCAGCCTGGATCGGAGGTTTTCGAAGAAGTGGCAAGATATATTTTGAAATGGCCGGGGATCGTTTTGCTTTTAAAGGACAGATCCCGCCAGAATTGTGGGATAGTTTCGAGTATCTGGTCCAGGAGATTGTCGATTTTCGCTATGTCCAGTATGAGGCAAGACCAGGCAACAAAGATGTCGAACCGACCGATATCTCGGTCTTTTCGACCCCGTCCGGCGTTGAGATTCCCTATTTTACCGATTTGGCCATTGCGTGCGGCTATTTCCGCCACAGTACCCACGAAGATGAACATCTTGAATACCGATTCATTCCCTCCAATTATGGTGTGCGGGAGCCTAGCCACCACTTTATCGCTCAGGCCACAGGGGATTCTATGGACGGTGGGGAGAAACCTATACGCAGCGGCGACTTCCTCCTGTTGCGAGCGACCCAGATGGAAGAGAAAGGGGTCGAAAGGGATAACCGTGTTGTCGTAATCGAAAAACGGGATGGCGGCGACCAATATCTTCTTCGGTCCACCTCGATATGGGAAGACGGCCGCATTGAGCTGGTCGCTCAGAATCCAGCCTATGAATCTATGATATTGAACGACGATATGACCATCGTCGGCGATCTGGTATCGGTGGTCAATCCGCTTGATCTCCATCTCCATAGACCTATTCCCCGAGAAAAAATTCCGGTCCTGGTAGGCTTGGTGTTCAATACTGGCTTGTGGCAATCCGGCCACGTGTGTCCGGCCGATACGGACGACCAGTTCCTCTTTGTTACCCTAAACAAACAGGGCATCGCCCAGGAGCACCAATATCATGATTATTTTATAGATGAGAAGACCTTTCACTGGCAGAGCCAGAACCGTACGTCACCGGATAACATGAAAGGGCGCGCCATCTGCCATCCCGAGAGAGATGGCCATTCGGTCCATTTATTTGTTCGTAAGAACAAGCTGGAAAAGGGCAAGGGGGCGCCGTTCATTTACTGTGGGAAATTGATTTACAAAAGTCATGAAGGCAAGGAGCCCATGAACGTAACGTGGCACCTGGAATCATCTCTGGTTACGGAATTGCTCCAATATTTCGGGCCAAAGAGCCGTTGATTGCCGATATTTATATTCTGAATGTTCTCTCCTTTGCGATATGGCGTGTGTCGCCCCAATCATGGAGTTTCAATGGCTAAAATAATACAATACCTTGAAGAGTTCAAACCAATAGCAGCAGACTGGTTCAGGGACCAGGCCTACGTACAGGCGAATTACGATTTCTTCCAAAATTTCTTCCAGAGAGAGAATCTGGAACAGGCTGAATGGCCCTATTTTCAATCTATGAAACCCCATATGCACTGTTTCGCTACCATGGCGATTGCCGGCAGCAACGCCCTGGGAAATCCTAATCACTCCATTGCGCATTATCGAGCAAGCTTCCTCCACTTGAAATACGGAGACGCTCCTCACGAAGACCGAATAAGGAATTTCTCAAAAAACGAAGATTATGCGCTCAAGTACTTTGGTGATTCAGCGGTGAGTGAGATAGTCGGCTATTCCTTTCCGGAGCACTACAACTTCTTGAATTCCCGCGTCGAGTTTGCCCTGGACTTTCTCAAAATTGACTCCGATTTCAAACACGGCGACGATCTGGCTGCCAAACTGACCAAACTGTCTGAAGCTCTGAATCCCATCCGCGAGCAGTATGAACGCATCGTAGGAAAACAAACCTCCTTGCCGTTAAATATCGAACTCGACCAGTTCTTTAGCTGGCTTTACGAAAACTACTCCTCTGAGTGCAATTTGCTGCCAAAAATTTTCAAGTATCGACAGGAAGCCAACTGGGCATTTGAGCTATTAGAAACCACCCTGAAAAGATTGGGGGCTACAGGTCCCGACGACCGGCGAATAGCCCTCACCCTACGGTACGGTGACAAAACACTCCGTCTTAATTTTGGCAGTTGGCTTATCATGGATTTCCAAAGCAGCAGTAGTAATGGAAGTACAGTAAGCTTAGATCTTCTAAGTGATGGTTTTAAGCCGGAATGGGCGACAAAAGAAACAACAATTACTTCCATGGAGAGTAAACCCTTCGCCCACGACGGTCCTGAAATAAGGTATTACTGGGAAGTAGCCGAAATCGGTGAACCTTTACCGCAAGACATGGCCGAGTTATTCGATAAGACCTGCCGCGTAATTGGCGAACGATTTAAGAATTGGCAAGGTAGCCCTGCCAGGAGGGCAAACCAACAGGAAATCCTGGAAGCGGTGTTCCACCCCGAAAAAAGGGATGAACTTATTTCCCATGGGATCAAGAAAACGAGTCAATCGCAGGGATACTGGCTGATAGCGGCCGGTGAAGACGCTTTTATGTGGGATAATTGGCAACTAGAATCGTTTATTTCGATTGGCTGGGATGAGGTCGGCGACCTTAGTGTTTATGGATCTAAGCAGGAGCTCCAGCAAGCCCTGCAGGACACCTATCCAGAGGCTCTATCGAGCCAGAAAAATAACACTGCGGCTTGTTATGATTTTTGCTACACTATGGAGCCTGATGACATTGTATACGTAAAGCAGGGAACGCAGAAGTTGGTGGGCTGTGGGGTTATAGAGGGTAATTATTCTTACGATACTGGTAGAACTCATCACAGAAATATCCGCAAAGTACGGTGGCAGAACACGATCGCTTCGGCCTCCCATGCAAAACTTCCAATCAAGACCCTGACAGACATCACAGATAATGAAGAAATGATAACGATGATTGAAGATGCGCTCAATGAATCAGAAATAGCTCCATTATATACTGCTGAAGCGTGTGCCTCCGACCTATTAGTAAACATTGCTGAAGTCAAACGATGGGTGCGCAATATCGAACGAAAAGGACAGGCCGTATTCTATGGACCACCCGGAACAGGCAAAACGTATGTGGCTGAAAAGCTGGCCAGGCATCTGATATCGGAAACGGACGGCTTCATTGAACTTATTCAGTTTCATCCTTCTTACGCCTACGAAGATTTCATTCAAGGTATCAGGCCTCAGACCGACGGCGGAAATCTCACGTATCCAATGGTACCAGGCAGGTTCCTGGAATTCTGCGAAAAAGCGAAATCAAGACAAAAGACCTGCGTTCTGATCATCGATGAAATAAACCGTGCGAACCTGTCACGTGTGTTCGGTGAACTCATGTATCTGCTCGAATATCGAGGCCATAGCATCCCGCTTGGCGGCGGTACGACTTTCGCCATTCCAGAGAATGTACGGATTGTCGGCACTATGAATACCGCAGACCGCTCGATCGCGTTAGTCGATCATGCCTTGAGGCGAAGGTTCAGTTTTATCGCTATTTACCCCAATTACGAGCTATTGACGAACTATCACAACAAGACCGGAGGGTTCCGCGCAGATAAATTAGTGGCTATCCTGCAAGATCTTAATTCAAGGATCGGTGATCGCAACTACGAGATCGGCATGTCATTTTTTCTGCGCGACGACCTTCAAGACGTATTACCGGACATCTGGCAGACGGAGATCGAGCCATACCTGGATGAGTATTTCTTCGATCAACCGGATACCGTTGATAAATTGCGTTGGGCTGAAGTACAAAAGCGACTTGGTAACTGATGCAGATTACAAAGTGTCATATTGACCTAATCGAATATCAGAGCAAAAAGCTGGATAGAGGAGCCATAACCGAAGAGATGGGCGCCAGGCTATACTCGGCCCATGGCCAAAAGATTTCTGTGGATTTTCCTACGCCCAAAACGGAATATCAATGGCATCTCACTTCACAGGGATGGGTAGGTCATATTGCGGTCACACCGGATTTCACTGTAAGCATTCATCCGAAGGTGTCCATCAACAACCTGTTTCGAATGCTTGAATATGCTTATCGGCTCGACAGCTTTGAGATTCTTCCCGGCGTGGTCGATACCGATTCAATGGCCGACCTCTACGAACGCCTGGCCAATATTCTCTCTAAACGTGTTCTGGATAGACATCAAAAAGGGCTGTACCGCGCCTATATCGCTGAATCGGATCAGCTGGCATTCGTGAGAGGGCGTCTTGACGTCGTTACTTCAGCCAGAAGACCCTGGCAGGTCAAGTTAGACTGTGAATTCGAGGAGCACACGGCAGACATTGAGGACAATCAGATTCTTGCTGTGACTCTGAACAGAATCAGTCGTAGCGGTCTATGCACAGATCGATCACGGCCTACCATTCGCCGCGCATACCGAGCATTAAAGTCAGTGAATTCGTCCCACCAAATGTCTGGGAAGGAATGCATAGGCAGGTTCTATCACAGACTGAACGAAGATTATGAGCCACTTCACGCGCTCTGCCGCTTTTTTCTGGAAGGAACAGGGCCGCAGTTGGGAGAGGGAGAACATGCTATGCTCCCCTTCTTGTTAAACATGGCCCGGTTATACGAGCTGTTTGTGGCGGAATGGTTGAAGGCTCACCTACCGAAATCATATTATCTCAAATCGCAAGAGACCGTTCAAATCGATGATTCCGGCACCTTAAAGTTTAACATTGACCTTGTTATCTACGATAGCGAGAGTGAACAGGTTCATTGCGTGCTGGACACAAAATATAAGAATGCCAACTCTTATGAGCCCGCCGATATCGCCCAGGTCATGGCATACGCGGTGTCCAAAGGGTGTCATCAGGCCATACTGGTCTACCCGAAGGAAATGCCTTATGAATATAACCAATATTTCGACAATAGAATACGGGTCAGGGGGCTAACTTTCAGTCTTGACGGTGATCTGGATCAGCAGGGGCATAAGTTTTTGAAGACGGTTTTTTCGGAAGAACAGACTCTCATTTAGGTTTTCATCCATCTTTTTCGTCTGCATCTCGATACATGACTTTCCCCTTGATCAACCAGGTATATCCGAAAGCACATAAGACCACGGTTTCCAGCCAGAACATGACCACGTGGCCTTCTAGGCCGAACGCCGCATGAAGTATTTCTTGAACCCCGATCAATGATATGGCTACAATCATGGTCATCCCGGAAAACGTGTACCGCGCGTTACGGCGATTAAGAACAGACCGTAAATGGCAATCACACTGGAAAACACCCGCTGCATGTCCGTGTGGTGAGAAGCACTGATAGAATCCTGTAAGGGAATGACCGCTATTCAGGTACTCACGGATCTCATTATACATCGCGTTGACCCCATTGGGCCATTTTAATGGCGTGAGGAAGAGCTGGAGGGTGGATCGTGAGGATAATCGAGTGATTGGAGCTGTCGGATTAGAAGAATTCAAGTCGGGTTTTCATCGATTCCTGTTCATGTTGTTGCAAGAAATGTTGCAGAAAAACGGTTGCCGTGTGGAATTGGTTATGAACCAGATGATGCTGTTTGTTTGCATTGACTGATTCTTTACGAGATATCCCCCATTTTCCCGACTGATATATTGTAAGACCACCTGATATCATCTTGCACCACCGTCCGAACCATTGTGGACAAACGATCCGATCCTGCCATCCGATCTACCGGGAGGGGCCTGTGAAAATTCGTATACTGATGGGGGCTGCCGTACTATGCGTCACCATCCAGGCCGCCGCGACCGACTATAAGCCGATCGATCTCGCCGATACCTATCAGCACGATCGCTGGGGGACCGAACCAAAAGATAGAATAAAGATGTTTCGCGCTTTCATCACCTCATTCGACGGGCCGGATGATGATACGGGAGATGGGATACCCGATACGCTGGGCGTACCCAACTGGGTGTCTTACGAACTGCGACAATATGTCGGCGATCTGCCCTCGTTCGGTCGCCCCCGTACGTGGATCACCGAATCGGACTGGCATACAGACCGTCTGGCACCGGACGATGATTCCTATCTGCACAGCGGATATTCACGGGGTCATCTGTGTATGAAAAGCCATGCGAGTCGCCTGGGCGCAAACGCCGACTGGAACACCCATACGGTGCTCAACGCCGTCCCACAGATACAGGCGCATAACAATGGTCCCTGGCGCCGACTGGAAGACAGAACAGCGGATTGGGCGGATGGCTGTGGGGTGGTGTGGATCATAGCCGGCCCCATCTTTGATGAAGGTGATGAGGATGAGTGGATCGGTGATCCCGGCGAAGTGCCGGTGGCCATTCCGGACGCTCTGTTCAAAATCGTCATCCGGGCATCGAACGATGCCGACCTTCCGGACGTCCTCGCCTTTATTTTTCCCCATACGGAAAAACCGGAAGATGATGATTGGCCGGATTTAGCCTCTTATCTGGTCAGCGTGGATGACATAGAAAGACGTGCCGGTCTGGATTTCCTCACCGTACTCACCGATCCGGTGGAAGCCTTCGTGGAATCCATACGGCCAACGGTGCTGTGGCCGGGGGGCGGTCTGAGCAGCCCCTCCCCATCACCGTCCCCCGTTGCGCCGCCGCCATCAGGATCAGACATAGTCAACATCAACACGGCCTCGCTGGAAGAACTGGATACACTTCCAGGTGTTGGCCCTGCCCTGGCGCAACGGATCATGGAGGGTCGCCCCTACAGCAGCGTCGATGATCTTCTCCAGGTAAGCGGCATAGGCAGCGTAAAGCTTGATAAACTGCAAGATCATGTCACCGTGGAATAAGATGACTGAGCACCCGGTAACCACGTCACCAACACCTTCGTAAGGTTAAAACATCAATATCGCTTCATTGTGTTTTCTTCACGGAAGCCCGAATACTGGACCGTTGTATGTCGTGTACGAATGGAGTGGGTACGTGGGGTACAGGTCACGTCAGATAGCTCGCCATGTTCTTTGACTATACCCCGTAATATGTGTATTATACAGATTCTTTGACGCCATCAGCGAGGTGATCCAATGACAGTCTCAGGTTTTATTCTGGATATTTTGGGTGCACCTGTATTAATATGGAGTGAACTGTCAAATGAAGCGTCACGTATACGTTCGGGTGCCGTAATAAGAGGAACATTGAAGGCAGGGGAACGTATTCCTGTTTGGATAGCAGAAAAAATTGGTTCGAAAGCGCATCGAGGGAATGGATGCTTTGCCCATTATGACCATAATAAACGCACGTCCCTTGTTTTTTCCTGTGGCCAACCACCTGCAGACGTTGTCGAGGTAATACGCCTATGAAAGCCGGCATAAGCTTTAGGGATATTACGCCCCCACTTCGCACTCGGCTTGCAGATCACACCCGCTATAGTACCGGTGTGCATGATCATTTGTACGTAAGATCACTCGTATTAGATGACGGCAGTCATCCCACGGCCATCGTCTGTCTGGACCTCTTATTCGGGGATTTTGCGTTTTGTGATGAAATGCGCATGTTGATCCAGAAACGTTCGGCGATCGACCACACCCTGATTAATTTTTCTCAGACCCATTCAGGTCCCAGCGTGTATAAACTCCCTGATCAGGTAGAGGAAAATGAGCCACACGAAGAAGTTTGGATAAATGATCTTAAACTACGGATACTCGATTCTGTTGAAGAGGCTTGCTCAAAGACCGTACCAGTTACCCTGTATGCAGGTCGTGCCCCGGTTCAAATCGGATTCAACCGGCGTGTCCCTGATGAACATGGGGTCGTGCATATGGCCGTCAACAAGGACGGTCCGGTCGTGCCATGGGTCGATGTACTCCATGCGAGAAATGAAAGTAACGATCCGGTAGCAATCCTTTTCGCTCATGCGGCGCATCCCGTGATTGTGCACGGGGCCAGTACGGAAACAGGGAGAGATTTCGCAGGTTTTTCCGTGGATTGTGTCGAGAAAGAATGGGACGGTGGAGCCACGGCCATGTTCGCTCAGGGTTGCTGCGGGAATATCAATGGATATCCTTTAAAAACCGGATGGGACAATGCGAAAGAAGCAGGCGACACCCTTGGTATGGCCGTTATAAACGCCGTAAAAAATAGCGCCTTGATCAACGCAGATAAACTTGATTTTCGATCCGACAGCTTCATGCTCCCGTGTGAAGGTCTTCCATCTTTGACGCAGCTGGATGCAGATATGGACCGTCTGACCATTTTTGACGCCAGACCGGACGAATCCAGGTTGAAAAAACTGCAGACCATTAAAGATATGGTTGTCAGCGGTGAGAAACCGTCGTTACGATTCGATATGAACAGGCTCAGCGTGGGTAAGGACTGGGGGCTGATTGCTCTGACCCATGAACCGTTCTGCGAATATGAACTATGGATTCATGAACATGCCCCTTATGCACATACCATGGTTATGGGAGATACCAATGGTATGCAAGCGTATGTGGCCACAGATGCAGAACTGGCCCGGGGAGGAAAAGGGGGATATGAAGCGGGGGGATACCCCTGCTTCTGGTCCCACACCGTCCGCGTCCTTAATGCTGGGCTCGCCATCGGTACAGAATGCACAATAAAACAACACCTCTCCAACGTATGGAAAGCGGTATAACCTGGACACGAAACACTCATCCAACACCTCACATGGAATCAGGATCACCACCAGATTCCAAACAAACCCAGAGGAATACATGCCCAGAATATTAGTTGGTGCCTACTTTCAGGAGACCAATGATTTTCATCCGAACGATACCGTCTATGAGGATTTTAATATTGTCTCCGGCGAAGTATTACTTAAAACCACGGGAGACGTCATGGCAGGCGCCGTACAAGCACTCTCCCAACGTGATGATGTAGAAATCATCCCCACCTATAGCGCAACCATGGGGGCTGGGGGAACGATCACACATGAATGCTTTTCCCGCATCTCCTCAGAATTATTGAATGCCCTGGAAAAAAATAAGACCGGCGCTGACGGGGTTTATCTTAACATGCATGGCGCGATGGCTGCAGAAGTTGATAAAGATCCAGAAGGATATATCCTGCAGGAAGTCCGGAACATGGTCGGCCCCGATGTGCCCATCGTGGCTTCTTTTGATATGCATGGGACAATTACCAGGCGTATGTTGAAAAATATGGACGGTTGCAGCATCCTCCACACCTACCCCCACATTGATTGGTATGAAACAGGTCAGCGCGCTATTTATGTGTTATTACGTATTCTAGACGGGGCCAACCCGGTCATTGCCAGTGTGTATACGCCCACGATGGTCCGGGGTGATGAGCTCAAGACCGCTACCGGGGTCCACGGCACATTTATTCGCCACCTGCAACGCCTTGAAGAGCGGGAGGATGTCCTCGCCGGGGGCATAATGCTCGGTCATCCCCCTACCGATTGCCCGGAGCAGGGGTCGCGCATTATCGTAATCACAGATGATAATAGAACCCTGGCCGAGAAAGAAGCCTTGCGCATCGGCCAGAACTTCTGGGATATGCGCGAGCGTATGCAGTGTGTCCTTCACAGTGTGGAAGAAGGCATCGCCATCGCAAAAAAAGCCTCCGGTGCGGTTATTTTTTCCGATGCGGCCGACGCCACCAGCTCAGGGGCGCCAGGCACGAGCAATACGATTTTAAAGGGCTTTCTGGAAAGTGACTATAAGGGGAAAGTGCTGTTCCCGATACGGGATGCACCAGCGATTAATAAAGCTATGGAAGCCGGTGTAGGACAAACCATCACTATGGAGATTGGTGGCACCAGAGATCCTCGGTTTACACCGGTTGTGGTGACAGGTGTGGTGGAAATACTCGGGAGGCGGGGTCATGAGCCGATCGCCGTCATGCAATGCGATAACATCACCATCTTTATGTCTGCCGAGGGGGGCACCCTCTGTGACCGATGGATGTATCCCGATTTCGGTCAGGACCCTGAAACATTCGATGTGGTTATTCAAAAGCTCCCGCATACCCCGTTTGAATGGTATGATGAATGGGCAGAACGAACCATCACCATCGATGTACCAGGTGCCGCAAGCCCGAATATACCCACGCTTGGGCACCACCTTGTCCCACGTCCCATCTATCCCCTTGACCCGGACATGACATTCACACCTGCCGTCGAAGTAAAAGGCCCGGATAGGTCGTAGTTTCGTCTTCCCTTTGATCACCGCGGCAATAGGCATGGTTTGCGGGATATCTCGTCCGCGAACGCGGATCCATGAAGATCATCGACAAGGTCACCGTCACGTTGAATGAAAAGCTGCTGCTCGGCGGCATCTGGTGCATCGACTGTTCCGGCGTTGTCCAACGCACCTTGCGGGGCACATCTGTAATAGACATACCACGCACTTTGAATAGCGTCGTGACCGCTTAATAATCCGCAACAGACCCGTCGGGCAGGCGATTTTCGGGCCAACTGAATTGCCGATTTTCTTCCCTGCCCACTTCCCGGGCACGTGTCTCGTCTATCTCTACACCTAACCCTGGCCCCTCAGGCAGAGACACACAGCCATCTTCGTCCATCGTCCAGGTCTTGCGGGCTACATCGTCCGGCAACACATTCTGGTAGCCTTCATGAATGAGAAAAAAGGGCACCGACGCGGCCACGTGAAGAGAGGCTGTGAGTCCCAGAGACGACATGGTGCAGTGGGGCGCAAGGGGCACCAGGTGCGCTTCGGCCAGCGCGGCGACTTTTTTCATCTGCGAGATACCACCCCCATGCCCGCAATCGGGCTGCAGGATGTCGATGACCTGGGCCTCTAATATCTCACGTACCTCCCAGATGGTGCGATCCCGTTCGCCTGTGGCCAGCGGTACGGACACAGATGCACGCACCTTGCGCATAACGTCTATGTTGCCCGGCACCCACGCTTCTTCCAGAAAGAGCAGATCGTCGGATTTGAGGTATGACGCGAACTGCTTGACGAGCGGCGGCGGCAAACACGAGTGCGCGTCGAACATGACGGCCCCGTCGGGTCCTACTTTCGCTCGGGCCTGGCGGACGCGTTCTACCAGTCCCTCGACATCGGCTGGTGTGCCGGCGAAGGCCTGGCCACCGCCCGGGCCCACTTTGATGGCCTTGGGACTGGGATACATCCATATCTTGTCACGCACCGGACCGCCTAAGAGCCGGTACACCGGTACCCCGTACAGTTTTCCCGCAATATCCCAGAGGGCCATATCGATGGCCGAAATGACGTGGAGCATCAGTCCGCCCCCCCGTAAATTTCGGTGGGAGCGAAAGAGCCGCTGCCAGTGGTGTTCTATACGCGTGGGATTTTCTCCTATGATGAGCTGTCCCAGGGAATCCGCCAGCGCGCAGGCCACGCGGGTCTCCATATTGTTGATCTCTCCCCATCCCGTCACATCCATATTGGTTTCTATTTTTACATAGGCCTTTTGCCCTATTGGAATGGTGTTCAGTGCGGTGACACGAATGCGCGATCCTCTATCTTCCACTTCTGTCGACATGGTTTTACTCCTGATACATCTGGTGATGGTGGCTGTTTGTTCGCACCGACCGATTTCTTCGAGATATCCCCCATTTTTCCGACTGATAACTTATGATTATCAAAGATAGAATAGGCTTGGTGAGATCAGATCCTATAGTATATTATGTAACTAATCATTCAAACAAGCCTGTTCGTGAGATTTTAAAGTATGCCGAAGAACATGGTCGGGCCATCAAAAAGCCCAGTCCAGGAGCGCATGCCTGGGGCGTGATTTACTGGTCATTTGGCCACAGAGCATGCTGGATGGCCATTTATTCCACACCGAAGACATGAGCCTGATATCAGACACGGTGCAGGATTACTGCACATCCGAGCATTTCTTCTTTTTAGACCCGGCCCTGAAAGAATATGCCGAATCTCTGCTGGCTTTCTGGTGCGATAAAGCAGGAGATGAAATCACCGAAGTCACGATCGAAGCGGCCGCGCAACAGGTGGCACGTCTGGATGTTCCTCTGCCTGTACGCAAAGCCTTCCCTGATCTGTTGACCGCATTTTTCGAATACTTGGCCGGCAGTGGTCGATTTCCTGAGGCACAAGGCTGGTTATGCGTGGTTACCCGTATGGACAAGACCTATCGCGATAGCTTTCGCGACGATGGTTCCGTGCGTGGCGAGACCTTCCAGAAGGGGACGGCACATGTCGGGCGAAACGATCCCTGCCCCTGCGGCAGTGGAAAAAAGTACAAAAAATGTTGTTACGGTATATTCTGACGATGGAAGATTCCCCGCAGCTTACTGCGGGGAATCTCGAAAGTAAGGTGTATTGTACAGGAATTGACGTCTCGTAAGCGCAACCGGGTCTCAACGATACCCGATATGTGGGAATCATGAACCAGGGGACGGACTTGGAGAGCTGAAAATGACAACACAATCGACAAAACCGAACATCATCTATTTCTTCGTCGACGACATGGGCTATGGCGATGCCTCGTGTCTGAATCCCGACGGGAAAATCCAGACCCCGAACATCGACCGCCTGGCCCGGGAGGGTATGGTCTTTACCGATGCCCACTCCTCTTCGGCCGTCTGTTCGCCGTCGCGATACAGCGTGTTGACCGGCCGTTACAACTGGCGGTCCACGCTCCAGAAAGGGATCGTCGGCCATTATGGTGATCCACTAATTGCAGAAGATCGGCTGACCGTGCCGGGATTCTTGAAGCAGCACGGCTATCACACCGCCTGCATTGGCAAATGGCATTTGGGGCAGGGGTGGGATTTTGAGCCGGACGTGCAGACTTTCTATCCCGGCAGGGTTTTCAGGGAAATCGGTCATGCGCCGGATGCCGACGCCGCCCGAGCAGGCCTGCCGCTCGTTCAGCTTTACGATATGCAGGTGGATCCAGGCGAGAAACAGAATGTTCAGTCTGCACATCCCGACAAAGTAAAGGACATGGTCGCCTTGCTTAAACAATCAGTGGCAGACGGCCGCAGTACGCCCGGCGCGTGCCAGGAAAACGATGTGCCCGTTGATATCTGGAAGTTTGACACGATGCCCGGTATCGACCCCGCCGTTGCCGATGACTATTGACGATTTAAGTAGAGGGAGAGAAAATTTGAGCGAACTATTATGGCGCTTCAGTGCCGTTGATCTGGCAGCCGGTATTAAGAACAAAACGTTTTCCTCTGTAGAAGTCATCGAATCGGTTGCGGCCCGCATTGAGGCAAAGAACGAGGGGCTGAATGCTATCGTCTACAACTATTCAGAACAGGCGATTGAAGCAGCAAAAGCGGCCGACAGGGCCGTGTCCGACGGCCAGTCTCTTGGCACATTACACGGCGTCCCCGTGACGATCAAGGTGAATATTGATGTCAAGGATACACCAACGACGCACGGTATTCCAGCCTTTAAAGATGCCATAGCCAGAGACCATTCTCCCCTTGTACGGAATCTGTTAGATGCAGGCGCCATAATTATTGGAAAAACAAACACCCCGGAATTTTCCATGCGTGGTACCACTGATAATCCACTCCATGGTTTAACGAAAAATCCATGGGATTCAGACACGTCACCTGGCGGTTCATCTGGTGGGGCCGGTTCATCGGCGGCGGCGGGGTTTGGTCCTATCCATCATGGTAACGATATTGCAGGATCGCTGCGTTTTCCTGCTGCGGCGTGTGGCGTGGCCACGGTGAAGCCGGGACTCGGTCGCGTCCCTGCCTTTAATCCCTCCGCCGATGCTGAACGTGGTATATTGTCGCAATTGATGTCCGTTCAGGGGGCGATCTGCCGACAGGTCAAAGATGTCCGGCTGGCAACCGAGGTCATGAGTCGACATGACCCGCGGGATCCCTGGCATGTGCCGATGCCGTTTACGGGGCAGGCCATCGATACACCCATTAAAGTGGCTTTAACAAAAAAGTCCCATGGTTACCCGATTCATGCAGGCATCGAAGCAAACCTTGACGAGGCCGCCGGGATTTTAAGTCAGGCGGGTTATGTGGTTGAAGAAGTGGAGACGCCATCCATACGCGAAGCCGCAAACGCCTGGTTCAGTGTGGCGATACGAGAGATCAAGAATGCGCTGGATCCGGCGGCAAGACAATATGGCAGCAGAACAATCCAGAATATATTCGATTTCTACTACAAGATGGCAGATATGGTCGATGCAGAAGGCTACATAGACGGTATTGCGGATAGAAGCCGAATGGTCCGTGATTGGAATATCTTCCTCGCCGAGTATCCGCTGGCCCTGACGCCTTTTCTCATGCGCCCTGGTTATCCCAATGACTATGATGAGACGTATGAGGGGGCCAAGGACCTTTTTGATTCGGCGATCTATAGCTTCGGGCTGAACTACATCGGCTTTCCTGCTGGAAATATTCCGATGGCCCTTGTGAATAACCTACCGTCCGGTGTGCAGATCGTCGGTCGGAAGTTTCGTGAGGATCTCATCCTGGATGCGATGGAGGTTATTGAAGATAGGGTGGGCGTGCTGTGTGAAGAACTCTGGGCAAGAGAAGGATGAAAGGTCCATGTTGTGTTGCTGCAGAACCAGAAGGCCGCCTTCAATCCTTCAGCAACCACTGCCAGAATCCTGGGGATTGCCGGACCGGGGCGGATGCCCGGCCCTTCATCACCTCGTTGGTGATGTACAGCGTCGGGCTGAGATTCTGCATCCGGCGGCGCCGCATCGGCGGGGAGGTGCACCACGACGGAGTTGGTGTACGGCCCCATCTCGTCCTGCGCCTGCATGGCGACTACGGTGATCGTAGAGATCACGCAGAGTAGAAGAATAATGGGGAATATGGATGGCTTGCCAGGGCGCACGAGATTTGACAGGTTACAATCGCCGACTTTCCAAAACAGGCAAGGTACGCCGGATACGAGTCATGTGATCCATATCTATTTCAGCCATGAGGATGGTCTCGGAATCGTGCGCCTGGGCCAGCACTGTACCCCACGGATCTATGATCATGCTCCGGCCATAGCAGGTAGATCCATCCGGTTTAGCGCCGATTTGCGCTGCGGCAAGTATAAAAACCTGATTTTCTACCGCCCGTGCCCGTAGCAGAAGTTCCCAGTGATCTTTTCCGGTTTTCATGGCAAATGCCGCCGGTACCGTAACAATATGAGCATCCCGTTCTGCAAGGGCACGGTATAATTCCGGAAACCGCAGGTCGTAACATATGGAAAAACCAAGCCTGCCGAAGGGACTGTCGGATGTGACGATCTCCTGCCCGGGCGCCACCACCTGAGCCTCATCGAAAACAAACTCACCCGGCACATCAATCTTAAAAAGGTGGATTTTCCGATAGACGGAAATGACCGTGCCGTCAGGCCCTGTGAACAGACACGTATTAAAGATTTTATCCTGCCCTGCCCTCTTTTCGAAAAAGCTCCCGCCGACGAGATACACGTTATTTCTTTTAGCCGCCTCACAGAGCATGGAAGCGGTCGGACCGGCAAGGGGTTCCGCTGATGCTTTCCTTGTATCCAGGTCACCCAGACAAACAAAGGCTTCCGGCAGTACAATCAGTTGAGCGCCTTGTGCAGAAGCCTGGTCTACCATCGAGATGGCTTTCGCTCGATTCTCATCTGGATTGTCCTGAGTATCCATTTGTATAAGCGCAACAGGGGTCGACGGCATGCTTACCTGCTCCAATTCAGTCATTTCCGTCAGGACGTAAGAACTTCATGTGAGGGCCACATCCTTCCGTGTCTGTATGATTTCGTTTACGGTATCTATAAACCGATCGATGTCGTGGAACGAATCATAGAAATGTGTTGAAATTCTAAACGCCCGTATGCCGTTGAAGGATACGCTCTGGGTTTGAATGTTGTATTCGGTCCACAGAATGTCTTTCAGCTTCCCGATATCGATCCCGTCTATCGAGAAAGAAGTGAGGAAGCCCGACATCTCAGGATCCATGGGTATGGTAAGGTGCGATCCGGCGATATCCTCCAGCACCCGCTCTTTGAGATACCGCGCCAGAGCCAGGCAGTAAGGCCGAATCTTCTCCTCCCATCCGATCTCCAACTGATAGTCTATCGCCGTGTCCATGCCGGCATAGTGTGTCAGGTCGGCGGTGCCGATCCTATCGTAACGGCTGGCGGTGGGCTCCGGCTTATTATTATGACCGATGATGAGCGGACGAAGGATATTCTGATAGGACGCATCGATGTAGACCATACCGACGCCCTTGGGCGTCAGCAGCCATTTATGGCAACTGGTGACATAGAAGTCGCAGGCGATTTCGGTGAGATCCACCGGTACCATACCCAGGGCATGCGCCCCGTCGATAATCGCCATGGCGCCGTGGTCGTGCGCGAGCCGGGTGAGCGCGCGGATGGGCGCCACCAGCCCCGTGGTGCAGTATACATGGCTGAATATCACCAGGCAGGTTTTGTCGGTGATCCTCTGCGCATAGGCATCGACGATATCCTGCGGGGTCTCCGGCGGTGTGGGCAGTGGAAATTTATGTAAGGTCAATCCGTCCCTGTCGGCGATATATTCGAACAGGTTCTTAACCGCCGGGTATTCCTGATCGCTCATGAGGATTTCACGGCCCCGCTCCCACGGCAGCCCCTGTGCCGGCAGATTAATACCCATGGTGGTGTTGGGCAACAGGGCAAGACGATCCGGATCAGCCCCGACAAAACGGGCCAGTTTGCTTCGTGCGGTTTCGATGATCGGACGGAGAAGCCCCTCGTGACGGTTGTTGAGCGGATCGGATTCGAACAGACGTAATAGATCAATCGTGCGTTCGATGGTCGGGCGGGCGGATGGACCTACCGAACCGCCCTGCAGATAGGTCGTGTCGTCACGCAGGTAAAACTGTTTCCGGATGTCCGCCCAGAAAGTAGCTTCTTCTGCGGATACCGGATGCTGACGCAGGTGCATAAAATCCCCTTTTGGTTAACCGTAAGTAAGAGCCTCTCGTAACAATTAATCAGACTTTCCAAAAAACGCAACAGGATTGCACACGCTGCTTACACCTGATTTTCAACCAGCAGATCTACATCCTTTTCAGCCAAACTGCCTTTCTCTCGATAAAAAATGGTCTCCAGCACAAATATCCCTTACATTATCCTCAATCCACCCTATTTTATCATTGAAGGTAACCAGCGCTAACTGTTCTTTTCATCAATCCCCAAATTATAATTGCTGATCCCTGCGGGCTCCAGCGGACGCTACGCGGTTCAAAAATGCCTTTATCCCAATTGCAACTCGACCAGTTCCACCGTGATGGCTATATCATCATCCCTGACCTGTACACCGCCGAAGAGATGGATGCAGCCTGTGACGCCATGGAACGTATCTTCTATCAGACATCCTATGCCGAATGGATCAAAGATTTTGATGCTGGAAAAGTAGACCAGGTAGGCGATGGATTTACGACCAAGCAGGATGAGATACCCACCCGGTCTCAATTCCCGGTAGGCGATAACGCCCTGGACCGGCTGATTGAAAGCGATGAATACCTCGATATCTTCGAACAATGCCTGGGCGACCGGGCCAGCTATTGTAACGCCCATCTCTTCATGCGTACCGGCCCCACGGACAAACGCTATCCCGACGAGACCTGGGACGGCTATCACATCGACCATAATACGAACTGCGTCCTGCCGCCATCGGTAGACACCGACCGTTTCAGCTACATCAATTCAGGCGTCTACCTCCACGATGTGGTAGACGACGGCGCGCCCATGCTGTTGGTCCCGGGTTCACACCTGGATATGTCGGATATTTTTGTCAAAGGCTATGAAATCGACAATATGGCCAGCGTCAGCCATATCCGCGATTTGCGCAAAGTGGAAGGCCTTGTGGAACCGGTACCTGCTACCGCTTCCAAAGGGTCAGCCCTATTCTATTCGTCCTACCTCCTCCACGCTGCTCAGCCGTTCCAGAACAAACGCAAACAACGTGCCCTCTGGAGCCTGTCCATGTCCCGCTCAGATGCATCCGCCTGGACCAAATTTGCCAACCCCTTCATGTACGGCGAACGTGAGTTCATGCTCCCTTTCACCACCCGGACTACCCCCCGCGTCCGAACCCTCTTCGGCTGGCCTGAGGTTGGCCACCCGTATTACACGAAGCAGACGTTAGGATTATTGGAACAGGCTTTCCCCGGTTTGGACACCACCCCATACCATCACTAACTCCTCCAACAGACGTTGATTTAAATATCCCCTTCCCCTTCATGGCAGCGTAAGCCAGTCTTCAGGATGCGATTTCATCACGATGCGCCTCGAACGAATACCGAATGACGGCATCGGGATCTGTAAATCGGCGAATCAACCAGATACAGGCGATACGATCTACATGGGGCTGCGGACGCGTGACCCATATTTTCCTTCTCTTCTTCCTTATCCAAAACGGTAAGTGTATCAGGGCAGTTCTTATTAAGTTTGACCTGAAGTAACACATATTACATGGCAGGCAATGACTGTTTCTAAACAGGCATAAGGCATGGATTAAAATAAATGTGGTCATGTACTATGACTATTGACAGGGCTTCAAGGATTTGCATATTGTCAATCATTATTCTACAGTCATCGACTATCTGCAACCGCTCGACACTCCGGGGACCCATTCCATGCCTAACCAACTCAAACTCGCTTTTATCGGCTGTGGCGCCATCGCCCGTTTCCACCTCGACGGCATCAAGGGCCACGCCCCCCGTATCGATGTCACCACCCTGGTTGATCTCGATGAGACCAGGTCTCGGTCTTTTGCTGCAGAAACCGGCGGCCGGGCTTTCACATCACTCGACGAAGCCCTCACAGAGGGTGACTTCGACGCCGTCGATATCATGCTGCCCCATGACCTGCACGAAAAAGTCGCCATCCAGTGTCTGGAAGCCGGCAAGCACGTACTTTTAGAAAAACCCATCGCCCTGACCCTCGACGCCTGCGACCCCATCTTCGACGCCGCCAGGCAGGCCCCCGGTGTCTTTATGGTGGCCGAAAATTCCCAGTACTGGCCCGAAATAATCGAGGCCAAAAAGCACATCGATGCCGGGGCCATCGGCGAGATTATCACCGCCCGCGCGGCCTTCGTCTACGCATTTGACGAACACTGGTTTAAAGAGGAGCGCCCCTGGCGCTACGAGAAGGGACGCACGGGCGGCGGCATCGTCATCGACGGTGGTGCGCACTGGATCCGGCCCTTGCGGATGTGGATGGGTGAACTCAAGGAGGTCGTCGGCGTCCTCGGCTATCCGCTGGCGCAGATGGAGGGCGAGTCCCTGGCCCGCGCCCTTTTCCGTTTCGAGTCGGGCAAGACAGCCGTTTTCGATGCGATGATGATCGACACCACCTTCGCCCCCGAACCCTGGTGGCGGATCACCGGTACAAAGGGTGAACTCACCATCAACGCCGGGCTTGACGGCGCCGATCTCTGGCTCTGGGATGAGGATGATCCCAAGGGGAAAAAACTCTTTTCCAGCCCCGGCTATCTCGATTCCTTCGGTCTCGAACTGGCGGATTTCGCCGCCGCCATCCTCGATGGCAAGCCCCTTGCTGCAGGTCCCGAACAGGCCCTGGGCGAGTTGCGAACGGCGTTGGCGCTCTATCGCTCAGTCGAGAGCGGCCGCTGGGAGCAGGTCTGGTCCTGAGGTCTTGTACAGTCTCAGATCAGATGCCCATCACACATCCGCTGAGGATCGCCGCGGAAACGCTCCCCGCGTACCCCAATCCAGCTCGGGTCGCAGGTCGACTACCGCCTCCGCCAGTTGCCCCATGTATCGTCCGTCGACGGTCGCATCCAGGGTAAAGGCCTGGCGCCGGTATTTTGTGGATTGATCATCAGGTATCCGCAAAACAAAATCCACTACAACCTTTTCTTTGGGCGCGGCGGTCATGCGGCCGTGGTCCGGCGCCGCGGTCCAGCCCCTGGGCAGGACGAGCGAGTATTCCAGCGTGGCAGGTTCATCCCAGATGTTTTCGAACCATACCTGCATGCGCACTTCACCGCCCGGCGCTGCGGGCGGCTGGTACGGATACAGGAATACATAGTCCGGATAAACTGCTTCTTCCAGATTGTCGGGCGCCGCCAGTCCCCGCCAGTGTTTCTGCTCTTTCAGGCACCAGGCGTGAAATCCCTTCCAATGCTCGGGCGTCATATCGAACGGACCGCCGTGGCCCGGACACGTCAGCTCAGGCTGTTGCTCCAGATAGAGTTTACCGGTTATTTCGTGCGAATTCGCATGGACGTGGTTGCGCCAGATGTTATTCGAACCATACGTATCCTCTCCGCTTAGATTTACCTCGTCACCCGAAAAAGCCACCCGTTTTCCGTCTATGGTACCGAACATAGCCATATGGTAGTCTGCGTGCCGGGCGTATGGAACACCTGAAATTCGTACTCTTCCCACCGGAAGGACTCTCCCTGCTCCAGACCGCGTTCGACCCGGATAGGTTCGGGATACGTACAACCGAGTTTATATCCGTGGGGGTGCTCAAGGATGTCGGTCATATTCTCATAGCACCATACCCGCGTGCCGTGATGCTTCTGCAGGTACGGCAGTCCGTTTACGTGGTCGTCGTGGTAGTGGCTGGGAAGGGCCAGGTCGATCTGTGTCACCCCGAATTTGTCGCGGAGGATATCCAGGTTGTGTTCCTGCATACGTAGTCTGTTGCCCGCCTCGAATAGGATGTTGAACGAATACATGAACGTAAAACTCTGTGAGCCGTAATCCACGAACAGCGCCCTGCCGCTGTCGCTGACGATGATCCACGTATTCGAGCAACCGGGGATCTGGATCAGATGGGGCAGGATGGATCGGGGACCTACATCATGGGTCGGCGTGGTGATGCCCCAGCGGTGGCGCATGTATTCTCGGAATTTCGTCTCCAGGGTCAGTAACGCCGTCGCTGTATCATCGAAAGGACCCCGTGCGAAGGACACATCATATCTGTATTGTGTTCCCGCATCTTGGCCAGGGCATACACAATATAATCGCATCCGTCTCCGGCGCCATAGGCATACTGCAGGTCGTAGAGGGTCTGCACCTTGCCGGGCGCGGCGATAAGATCCCCGCTGAAGGCGACGCGGACGCCGTCGATCTCGGCGATCAGGGCGATGTGGCCGATGGTATGGCCTGGCGTCGGCTGTATGTAGAAACGGTATGGGCCCCATACGAAGGTTTCGTAGTCTTCCAGCACCCGGTCGGTACGGACGCTCTCGGCCAGGGTAAAAAAAGTCTGCCGCACATCATAGATATCATAGATCTGCCGCGAGCCCCAGAAAACCTCTACCTCTTCGAAATAAGGCTGTTCATAGGCAGGTACTGCGATGGGGATATGCCGTTCGTTGGCCAGCGCGTCGCCCTGACACTGATCACGGTGGTGGTGTGTATGCAGAATCCAGTCGACGGTGGTGATTCCCAGGTCGCCCAGATGATCAAGAATGCGACCGCTGCCGAAGTCGATCAGGACCGCATGCGTTCCGTCTTTCACCACATACACGTTGCAGGTATCCTGAAACCGGTACAGGTGTTCGGAGATTTTCTCTATCACGGGCATCCTCCAACTCCGGACGTCTTGGGTAGGGTGGGCCTGTGACGATGAAGATGATGTTCATCGTTTATTCCTTCGGCCAGACGTAATCTCTGAACGCTATGTTCATCGTTTCCCGATGTAAATCCGGGTAAAGTCTATCGGGGAGGGTTTTCCGTGGCGATCGAGTTTGTTGCCCTTCACCCAGGGTCTGCGCAGTTCGATATTGTCCGGGTGGAAGACAAAGCCGCCGGCGTAGTCGTTGACCAGTATGCGTTCCGCCTGGCGGTAAAGCTGTGATCGTTTCCCAGGATCAAGTTCTGCCGCTGCCTCGATGACGATCCGATCGAAGATGTCATTGCTCCAGTCCTGCCGGCCGTATCCCACCGGCTGTGAGCGCCAGATCATATCGAGCATATTGCGCGGGTCAACGTAATCCGCTACGAATATGATTAAACCCAGATTCATGCGCCAGTTGTACAGGTTGTTCATATATACCGAGCGATCGGCGGCACGGATGGTTACCGAAATGCCGATATGCTCCTTCAGCATACCCTGCATGGCCTCGGCAACCAGTTGCAGCGAGGGCGTAGGCGCGCGGAGCCACAGTTCCTGCTTCGGAAATCCCCGTCCATTCGGATAGCCGGCTTCGCGTATCAGTTGTTTTGCCCGCGCCGGATTGAATCCCTGCTCCGATTTGAACGTCGAGTCGGCATAATCCTTGAAACCAGGTGGAATCATAGAATAAGCCGGCACGGCCGTGTCACGCAGAATAACACGGGTGATGACATCACGGTTGATGGCGCGTGTGAACGCTTCTCGGACGCGGACATCGTTGAACGGCGGTTGTTCCGTACGGAAAAAGAGATACCAGGAAGCCCGGGCGGGCACACGGGTCAGGCCGGGTTTGAGCTGAGGGTCATTCTGTACACGGCTGAGATCGGTGATATCTACCGTCTCCACATCCACTTCTTTATTCTCATAGGCCAAAATTGTCGAGGTGGCGGATTCCCGGAACGGATGAATCACCTTTTCCAGATACGGTTTGTGCGGACCGTTATAGTTTGGATCGGGCACAAACACCATCCGGGTACCCGTCGTCCATTCCGCCAGTTTAAAACCGGAATTGGACACGATATTCTCCGGCATGGTCCATTTGCGTCCGAACTTTTCGACCTGCCAGCGTGGTACGGGGTAGACATCACCGAAAGAGACGATGTAAGGAAGATAGGGCGAGGCCTGCTCCGTCTCGATGACAAGGGTAAGGTCATCGAGCGCCCGGACCCCGAGCTTTGTCATATCGGTCATCGTACCCTGGCTGAGGGGTTTGGCGTTCTTGAGGTCGTAGAAAAAGAACGCATAAGGATTTGCCGTTTCCGGATCAAGCCGTCTGCGAAAGGTGTACACATGGTCATGGGCGGTGACCGGCCTGCCGTCGCTCCACTTTGCCCCCGGCCGCAGTAAAAACGTCCATGTCTTTCCGTCGTCAGAGACCGAGTAGCTTTCGGCGCCTGCCGGAACGGGATCCCAGTTTTCGTCGCGCTTCAGCAGCGTCTCAAAGGGCAGGATGGTGCCTTCGGTATCATATAGATTGACCGTCGCATCCAAGGTCCGGGGTTCGGGACTCATGACCCGAAATACCTGCTGATCGAGCGGGGCGGCATCCGGCGGCAGCGTTCTCCCGATGGAATTCACCCTCGAGGTCGAGATGGGACCTGGTTCTGTATCACCCGTGTTTTCACCGCAGGCCAGAATGGCTGTCACCAGCACCCCTGCCGCAAGCCATGGGTATCGCATGAATTAATCTCCTCAAAGAATGGTTTGAAAACGCACCTTACAGGCGTTCGTTAATATCGGCGTTCCATTTTTCCGACCGGTACCTCGATCAACGCTGGTTTGTCGGCCGCCAATGCGTCACGCAGGCTGGATTCCAACTGCGCCGCGCTTTCCGCGCGTACACTTTGCACACCGAAGGCCTCGGCCATTTTTACAAAATCCGGATTGTGGAGCCTGGTACCGATCACATGGCCGTCATACTCTTCTTCCTGAGCGCGCATAACGTTACCATAGGCGTGGTCGTTGAACACGATGGCTACGACATGGATGCCGTATTGAACGGCTGTGGCCATTTCCTGAGCGTTGTACAGGAACCCGCCGTCACCGGAAATCGATACCACGGCTTTATCGGGCCTGGCTATTTTGGCCCCGAGTGCCAGGGGATAGACACAACCAAGGTTTCCGTGTGATGATATGTAGGTCCGTGGTGAATATCCGTGGAAATAATTCCGGCTGTAGTACCCCATCTGATTCATGCCCGCGACCAAAACGCCATCATCCGGCAATGCCACGCGAATCGCGTCGATGAAGTCCCGTTGCGGTTGAAGTTGTTCTTCAGGACCAAAACGGTGTGCATTAATCGTCTGAACTTCCTCTGCAACCCCATCTTGCCGCGCCGGTATCGCCCCCGCAACAAGACGGTGCAGCATCCCCATACATTGCCTGGCATCCCCGACGATACCGTATGTATTCGTATCTTCCCGGGCAATCTGCTCCTCGTCCAGATCAATTCGGATTACTTTTTGGCTATCTGTCACGCCGACGTAACCGGCGCCGGCGCCCACCACCAGGATCACATCACGTTGATCCAACCAGGTCTTATGACCTTTGTAAGCAGGGTTCGCCATACCCAAGGATAGGGGATGCCTATGAGATACGATGCCCTTGCCCTGGCGCGTGGTAACCACGGGCGCTTGCAGATGTTCCGCCAGGTTCTGTACTTCAGCACAGGCATCGGATGCACCGAGACCTACCCAGATAAGGGGTCGTTTCGCCTCCGCCAGCAGACGCGCGGCGTGTTCCAGACGATCCGGATCGCCAGGGGGCGGGGCGTAGGATTCTGATTCAAGCAGCGCCACCTCAGCCGTAGCCGCAAAGGTCGTCGATGCAATCTCAACAACCACCGGACGTCTGCGGCCCGTCGTGAGATGCCGGAAGGCCTCATGGACCACCCCGGGAATGTCGGCAGGAGACTCAGCCCGCCCTGCCCATTTGGTAATGGGTCGAAGTAACTTCAGATCTTCCTCGGCAGAAGTTGCCGACCCATGGCTGTAATGGGGGGCGCCGGTGATGACCAGGACAGGCATCGAAGCGTCGTACGCGGTGGCAAGGCCAGGGGTGGTATTGTAGAACCCGGGGCCTGGCACCACCAATGCCGTCCCTACCCCGCCACCCAACTTCGCATAGCCATTAGCCATGTAGCTGGTCACCTGTTCATGGCGTGTGGTGATGTAACGAATGCCCGGTTCCTGATAAATGGCATCGATCGCTTCGTATTGCCCGGCGCCCGGCAGTCCGAATATGACCCGCACCCCTTCCCGATACAATGATTTTGCCAACGCCTGTCCGCCGTCCATTATCGACATGGTGATACCTTTCTATAAACATATATTGTTGACTAAAAAAAGGGCTTTTATAACTATATATAGTAACATAAAGTTCGATTCTACACTTTTTACGGTGACAGCGCAAGCGTTTCTATTTATCTTGTATTCTTTTCATGATATAGTATATGTTACCCATGCCTGATTCTTACAACTCCCCCCGTGTAACTCAATCCCTTGTGACGCCCCGCGCCGTGGGCATAGGGCTCAGTCTTGCCATTCTGCTCAATATCTGGGTGCCGTTCGGGACCTATATCCTTCATACGTCACGCATGTCGGTCGGTCATCTTCCGATCGCGGCGTTCGTTCTGTTTCTCGCGGTCCTCTTCATCGTCAATCCGCTGCTTCGGCTGCAACGCCCCGATAACAGCCTGACAGGCGCCGAACTCACCCTGATTTTCTCTATTCTTCTTATCTCCAGCCTGATTCCCGGCAAAGTGTTTGTGTCTTATTTTTTGACCATCGTTTCCACGCCGTTCTATTTTGCCGCCCCGGAAAACCAGTGGGAGACGTTGTTCTTTCCCTATCTACCGGAATGGCTGATCGTCAGCAATGAAGGCAACGCCATGGGCTGGTTTTATGAGGGACTGCCGCAAGGGCAGATGATCCCCTGGGCGCCGTGGATCATCCCCGTATTCTGGTGGATGACCTTCTTTGTCGCCCTGTTTTTTGTCGGCGCCTGCACGGTGGCGATATTCCGAAAACAATGGGTCGAGTACGAACGACTCACTTTTCCGCTGGTTAAGGTCTCGCGTGACCTGGTCGCCGCAGCGCAACAATCCGGTCCCTGGCCATCCATGGTGAAGGATCGCCTGTTTCAGGCGGGGTTCGTTCTGGCCGTGTCCATCGCCGTATGGAATATCTTCGGATTTTTTCAGTGGGTGCCGCCGCTCCCGATAGGTACGTTCATGCCCGCGCTTCAACTGGATCCCAGTATCCCGCCTGTTCCGCTTCGTATCAACCTGTATATGCTCTGTTTTGCGTTTTTCATCAACCTGGATATTCTGCTGAGTATCTGGGTGTTCTTCCTTCTCGGTATCCTGGAAATCGGCGCACTGAGTCAGATAGGTCTCAATGTGACCGGCAGCGCGCCAGGTGGCAGTGGCGGGGTAAATTCCCAGTTTTTCGGCGGCTTTGTGATGTACGTGGTCTACAGCCTGTGGACCGCCCGAAGGCATCTGGTCCATGTGGCGCGAAAAGCATTCAACCCGACAGAACCCATCGATGATTCCAGGGAATTGCTTTCTTATCGTACGGCCGTGTTCGGCCTGATTCTGGGCACGATATTCATTTGTGCGTGGCTATCCCAATCCGGCCTGTCATGGCCGATCATCATCGTATTCCTGACGTTCCTGTTTATTCTCTATTTCGGCACGACCAAGATCATTGCGGAGACCGGCGTCATGTTTCTGGATCTGCCGGTGAATGCCCATGAGATCACGGTGCTTACGCTCGGATCCGGGCAGATATCAAAACGGAGTCTGACCGCCCTCGGCCTGGCCTCGGCCTATGCCCGAAACTGGCGCGGCATGGGTATGGGTTCCCTGGCCCTGGTGGATCGCATCACGGACGGCTTCTGGCCCAGGAAGAAAGGCCTTTTTGCGTTGCTGTGCGTCACGTTTGTCCTGAGTATGGTTTCCTCTGTCGCCTATACTATTTATACCGGGTACGCCACCACAGGCGCGTACAACTTCGGCGGCGGCGCATTCACGAATTTAAACATCGCCTATTATGACACCATCAGCATCTGGATGCAGAATGCCATGACCCTCGGTCAGTATGAAGGGTGGTTCATCAGCGGAGGCATCCTTCTGTTCGTGCTTCTTTTGAAACTGCGACACTGGCTTATCTGGTGGCCGCTTGCGCCTGTCGGGTTCGCCATATGTTTTGCCAGCACCATACGGGATTCCATCCTGTCGATCTTCCTCGCCTGGTTAATCAAATCAATATTGATGCGCATCGGGGGTACCACCTCGTATGAGGCAGGTCAACGGTTTTTCATCGGATTGCTGATCGGATATTGTGTCGGGGTGACGTTATCTTTCTTTGTAGATGCCGTCTGGTTTCCCGGGCAGGGGCATATGGTGCATGATTGGTAAAAAAGCAGTTTTGCGTGACATCCGTTAAAACGATCCTTATCGGGTCCGAATCGTGCCGCGCACGTAGGATCCATCTTCCGAGGCCAGAAAGGCCAACACCTTGGCTACACCCTTCGGATCACCAAGACCGGCCTTTCTCTTGGCTTCCTCGGGATCGCGGCCGGCGGCCACCGCACCCTGGGCGACATTTTTCAGCTTCAACGGCGTGGCGATTCCGCCCGGACAAATCACATGCAGACGTACGCCATGGGGACTCAACTCCTGCTCCAGCTTGAAATGTATGCCGTACTGTCCCCCCTTGCTCGCCGCATAGGCATACGAGGAGGACCCGCCAAATACGCCCGCACCGGATGAAATGATCATCAGAACCGACTCTTTTGCGGCGATCAATAAGGGGGCGGCATACTTGGCCGACAGAAACGTCCCCTTCAGGTTGGTATCGAGCGTCGCGTCCCAATCCGCTTCGGTCAGTTCGTCGATGGTTTTGAAAGCGCCTTTCAGCACGCCGGCGGCAAACACGACCGTGTCCAGATGATCGCAATGGGTTTTTATATTGTCAAACGCGGTGGCCACGCTCTTTTCCGAGCGGACATCCGTCGGATGAAAATAAGCGTGGCCGCCGCTCGCTTCTATCGTCTCAACAGCCGCTCGACCTTCTTCTTCATTGTAGTCAATGATGTGTACCTCGGCCCCTTCCGTGGCGAAAAGCTCGGCCGTTGCCCGACCGATGCCCGTAGCGCCCCCGGTTACTAATGCGGTCTTGTTGACCAGTTTCATGGAACGTTCTCCTGATTTATTAGGTGATCAATACATCGCGTTTTTATCGCCGTGTTCATTCAAGAGCGGTCATCTTCAGGTCGGTCCGGCCACATCGTATGCCATGACGTGGCCTGCTCATAGGCGTGGCCGACTTGAAGGAGTGTTTTCTCAGACCACCATCGCCCCGAAATCTGAAGGCCTACCGGTAATCTTTCTTCGGTGAATCCACACGGCACGGAGATCGCCGGAAGACCGAGTAAATTGAAGATTCGCGTGTTCTGAGTCAGCCTGGGACGAATCTGATTGGCGTTGCTACCGGTGGATGGATCGGTCTCAGATCGAAGGGGAGCGGGAACAGGCACGGTGGGTGTAAGTATCAGATCAATTTCTGCAAAAGCCTGTAAAAACTCACGCCGAGTGGTTTCCCGCAAGCGGACGGCCGAAATGTAATCCGCCGTAGAGAGCTGTTGAGCGGACTCAAGAATTTCTCGTACGTCAACCCCGAAATCCTCGCGACGATCAGCAAGACGATTCTGATGAAAAAAGTTCGCCTCCGCCTTTAAAATCGTCAATACCGCCTCGTGCGCATCGGGTACGGACGGAAGATCAATGTCGACTATCTCCACACCCAACCCCTCCAAAGTGCTGATTGCCTCACGCACAGCCTGTTCCACATCCGGATGAAGGTCTTTAAAGAAATGCTGTTTCGGGATGCCCGCTTTTATGCCAACCATGGAACGTTCGAGTCCTCCAGCGTAGTCAGGGACAGATTCATCTTCGCAGTGGACATCGTTGTGGTCATAGCCTGCAAGGATATTCATCATGATCGCAACATCACCGACATAGCGGCACATGGGACCGACACAGTCAAGCGATTGTGCGAGTTCGGTTATGCCGTGGACGCTGACCCGTCCATATGTAGGTTTCAGCCCCACATTCCCACACAACGCCGATGGAATGCGTACCGATCCTCCCGTGTCCGTGCCGAGTGCCCCGGCGCAAAATCCCGCGACGACAGCGGCGGACGACCCGCCACTTGAGCCGCCCGGTACCCGGGACGTGTCCCACGGATTGGCTGTTGCGCCAAAGTGCGGATTATCCGTCGTGACGCCGAAGGCAAATTCGTGCAGATTGGTTTTGCCGATAATAATCGCTCCTGCGCGCTTGAGCCTGACAGCGACCGTTGCATCGGATTCGGATGGGGGGGCGGTCGCAAAAAACTTCGAGCCGCATGTGGTGCGCGTTCCAGCCACGTCGATAAGGTCCTTGAGCGCGATCGGAATGCCGTGCAGAGGCCCCCGAACCTGACCGTCCCGAATCTCTCTTTCTGCCTGCCTGGCGCTTTCAAGACTATCCTCTCGAAACAGGGTAATAAAAGTGTTAAGGTGGGGTTCATCCTGATCGATTTCCGCAAACGAGCCTTCGATGAGCTCGACAGGGGAGATTTTTCCTGTAGTTATGAGATCGCTCAATCCGGTTATCGATTGGTGACACATGTTATTCATCGGGACCTCTTGATTTTTTACTTGTCAGTTGGTGGCTGGCGGTACAAGATAAACGTATCATTAACGACCGACAACGGAATACTTGAGAATCAACAGTAAAGATATTGAACGATATATGATACTGACCGGGAGCTATAAATGAAACTATGGATGGACGTACAGCGGGATCTGGAATTCGTGATGAACGACCACCAGCGTATTTTTGATGGCTGGGGAGAAGGCGGGGTAGATGGCGTGGTCTTTGGGCCTCCCGTGTTTAACACCGGTAAGTTGCTGCCCGGCTGCAAGCCGCTGCCGCTGGAATCGCCGCCGACTATGACCTTCGATCCGAACCCTGACGTTTACCGCCGCATGGGGGTGGAAGCGCCCCCGCCGCCTGAAGATCCTATGCCGAAACAACGCGCTTTGCTTCATGAGACGCTTCAGGCTGCCAAAGACCATGGTTTTGAAGTGTATATTATGTACGCCAGCAGCGGCGCCGGCCCTGGTGGAGACGGGCATCACCTCAGGGATGAAAGGACCATGCGGGCCCAGATCGCGCGTATGGTCGACACGCTGGAGCACTTTTCCATGGCCGATGGGGCCATTGTAGACGGACCGGAATGGGGTTACGAAATCGCGCCGCACCACCAGAACCATCGCTCTTACATCTTCAACGATCTGCCTGAAAACGTCGCGCCCCTTTGCGCCGATCTGGGCTACGACTATGGCGCGCTGGTGGCCGCCAAAGACCGCCTTCTCGCGTCCATGCACAATCTCGATACCCGCCGTATACGTGTCCACCGCGGTGGCGGTTTCCTGGGCGGCTTCCATCTCCTGGGGGGTGACCCGGATCTGGCTGCTTGGATGAAGTTCAGAGTAGATTCTCTCACCGCGTACTACGGAAATCTGCGTGAAGGATTAACGGCAGAGATGAGCCGTACGGTGAAGCTGGGCTGCGGTCCGCGCTCATCTGCCTTTTCTACCCTGTGCGGCTATGACTTTGCGCAACTGGGGGATTTTATGGATATCCTTTTGCCCAAGCACTATTTCTGGCACCGCGGCTTCGACGGTTTTGTGGGTACGGTACACCGTTATGTGGAAACCCTGTGCCATTGGAATCCTGGTCTGGAGGATCGGGACGCCCTGTCGGTGGTAGAGGCGCTCTTCGGTATTGTCCTGCCCGGTGTGGAAAATCTGATCGATTTTGAGCGCGCTCTCAATCCAGCGTTTTTCGAGCAGATTGTGGCGCAGGAAACGCGGCGGGCTATAGCCGCCGTGGACGATCCGAACCGCATTGTGCCCTGGATGGACGCGGGACGCTTTCCCCACGATGGCGACCCCATGTCACCGGGAGATTTGCAGCAGACACTCCAGGCAGCCGGCGATGCGGGTCTGGAACGCTTTCTTTACCACCATCAGGGCAATTTGACGCCTGGCGAATGGACGGTTATCAGCGAGATGTGCGGCAAAAGATGGCATCCGCTGAAAAGCACATTCGAGCCGCCGGATAAGATGGTGTTGTAATGGCGTATTGACGATGCGGTGGTATTGGATTCTTTGATGACCTTAGATCGCATGGTTTCTTCTCCGTTTTCTCACAGAATGGCCGGAAGCGGCGTAGTTCAGGCAGAGCGCACACAGCGGAATCCCAGATTCAGACTGCCGTGGGCATCGCGATAGGCCGCTGCCATGCAGGCCTCTTGCTTGGTCCAGGCGCCGCCGCGCATGACCTGGCACTTTGTGATGTTTTCGTAAATGAAGGGCTCGCGCATGCCCAGGTAGATCATGGGCTCGCCACCGGGATACGGCTCGAATAGGGATGTGGTATATTCCTTGACGTTGCCGGTCATGTCGAAAACCCCATCGGGCGTGGCCCCCCTGGGGAATGAGCCCACCGCTGTCGTGCCGCCGTAGTGGAAATCGTAGTTGGCGTAGGTCGGATTGATCGGGGCATTGCCCCAGGCGTACAACCGACCTTCACTGCCGCGGGCAGCACGCTCCCACTGCGCCTCGGAGGGCAGCATCTTATTATAGTGTGCGGCGTACGCCCGGGCGCCGTCGTAGCTGACATACACGACCGGGAATAACGCGCGGCCCGGGTCATATTCGTATTGTCCAGGGGCCACCCGGCGGATGCCGCAGTGTTCGGGGATCCGCATCCAGGTAGCGTAGTGCCTGTCCTGCCCGCCGGTATTGAGGAAGCGCGTATATTGGGATACCGTTACCGGGCAGGGGTCGATCCAGAACGCGTCCACATCGACCTCGTGTGCCGGACTTCGTGCTGCATCGGTCGGGTCCGGTCCGATGATGAGCGAGCACGCCTGCAGAAAAATCATGTCCTCAGAGTCCACCTCTCGCGAGGCAGGCGTGGCCGGGGACGGTAATAAGGGGATACCCGTTTCCAGCTTCCGATCGACGACCGTACCGGCAGTCAGATCGGAAAACAGGACCTTCCCCCACATCTCCGGGTTGTGCAGATCTCCGGTCCCTGTCGACTGCCAGATCCAATCCTCGCAGGGGCTTTTCGGTACCATCGCCGGTACCAGCCGGTCGTAGATGTGCATGTACTGAACGCGACTGAAATTCAGACGCCACATATCCCCGTGCTCGATTGGAAGTTTGACCCGCTGGTTGCGCTCTCGCAGCGAAGCCAGGGGCCAGCGCACCTCCACGGTCCATCCGGTGTCCTCGTCATGGTGGTAATTCAGCGTCCCCTGCACATCGACGGCGTGGCGCAATCCGGTCACGTTGTACAGCGTGTGCAATGCCGAGGCGCGGTGGTAGTCGGTCTCGTGGAACATGTCCCACGCCGTATTCAGCGGGTTGATCTCAAATTCGTAGTAGCCGACGCCGTCTGCCGTGGGATTAAGAAAGATTTCGAAGTCGTTGTCATAGTATATGACGCAGTCGTGTTCTGTCAGGGTTCCCCAGACGTTTTCCTCCTGCATTTCGGCGGCGAAGTAAAGATACGTGTCGTCGTAGAGCATTTTGAAGCGCGTCGTCTTCCATGGCTCGGGTGCGTAGGGCGCCTGGTGATCTTCAAACATCTGGCTCCAGGGCGCATCCCGCCACGCCTTCTCATCGAGCTTGCCGTCGATCACGATCGGTCCGGAAGTGCGGTAGCAGACATAAACCCTCGGCTGGTACCGCCCCGGGTGGCTGTTCAGTGCCGGCGGTAACGCGTGGTAGATTGGACGATCCGCGTCATCGGCGAACATCCGGTGCCGACCCCACAGAAAGAGGATGCCGCCGCTGTCCGCTGATGCCCTGGTGAGCCACACCGAGGTCTGTGCCGTCTGCCAGAATCTCTCCCCCTTTCCGCAATCCCGGATGGAGGCTATGGGGGGATACAAACCCAACAGCGCCTGCTCGGCATCGTTGCTCTGATCGACGCCCTCGAAGTCGATGCGCACACCATAGAAAATGGAATTTCGGAAGGTGTAGGTCAGTGCACCCGCCCGAACCCCGAATACCTCGAAGTCTTCATCCTCGCGGATAAAACACATCTGTCCGAAGCCGTCATCATTCCAGTTCCATGGGATCTCACTCTGCCTCGTGCCCCAGTAAACCTCACGAAATCCCTCGCTGGCCGTTGGGAATGCTGCCTCTTCCATCATACAACCTCCTCAATTTTCATCTTTACTCCCGTTCCAGCACCATACCCTCGCGCTCTATGCGCTCGAACATCGCCCGGTACTCCGGTGTACCGTCGTCATCCCAGTAGTCCGTGCGGATCGGCGCGGCATAGCTCATCGAGATCAGCCGCCGCCGATCTGGCCGGACCATGAAAATCGACTCCTTCGGATCGGCGATGTGGTACATGCGCGTTCCATTTTCGAAGCGCGACCTGATGATCCACTTCGGTTGCTCCCGCAGCTTCAGCGCGGCAAGCCGTTCCAACTCGCCCCGGTTCAAACTGACCCCGAGGCCGGGCTCTTCACATACCTTCAAGAAACCGTTGGTCGGTTCCAGGCGCTGGTCGACCACGTCGGCGCTCCAGATTTCACAGTCGCTGAAGAAATGAAAGGTCGCCGTTGGAAATGCCGCCATCATGTGCGTGGTCATCGCGCGGGTGATATTACCCCCTACATTCTGCAGCATAAACGGGCTGTTGTCTGCGGCAAACAGCCCGGCGCGGCGGATGGCATCACCGATCTTGTAGTGCCCCAGCATGTACGCATCGGCTGGCTTCATCATCACTTCATAGGTCGCGCCCATAGGGAAATGATGCAGAACAATGGGGAGCCGCGATCGGAGGCGCAAATCGATATAGCCCTGAATATCTTCACCGGGCAGCGGATCTTCGAAGCAACCGGCGACGGGGTACTGTGCTAATTTACCCAAAAGTTCGGGCATGTGGTCGTCGGTACCGTGCATGGTGAAATCGTAATGGATCTTGAACCCTTGCGGTGCTACAGCCTGCATCGCCTCCGTCTGGTCGATGACATTCTCGAAAGGCGACAGGTGGAACTTAAGCCAGGTGTATCCTTGGGCAGCGTACTTCCGTACCGCTTCCGCCATGCGGTCCGGGTGGGTCGATACCGTCCAACTGCCCACCGGCACCCATGAGCGGTACCTCTGTCCTATGAGTTTGTATACCGGCACGCCGGCCGCCTTGCCCATGAGGTCGTACATCGCCGTACCAAGGCCCAGCGACACCTCGTCCCCAATATGGTCGAAGGGGTTCGTGCCGATGTAGCGGTCAATCGTTTCCTGGGACTCCGTGCTGCCGGACTCGCCGAGGCCGATGAGACCGTTGTCAGTGTGCGCCACGTAGATTGTGCGTTGTGACGGTCCGTAGTAGTGACTGAGCGGGTAGCTGAGCCAGTCTACGTACGGCAAGGTGATGCGATGGACCTCGATCTCGGTGATCTTCATGGCGAACCTCTGCGCTTCGTGTAAGCCCTATCCCAGCTTCTCCCGCACCACATGCGCGCCTTCGTTGATGGCGTCGAAGAAATTCCGCACCTCGACACAATCGCCCACTTCCAGGATCTCGCAGCCAAGCCCTGCCGATTTAATAGCCTCCACCAGATTCCGGCGTGGCCGGTACCCCCTGCTGATGATCAGGCTGTCCACCGCGCGTTTCTCCTCGTTGCCGTCGCCGTCGACCAGGACCACACGCTTTTCCTCAATCCGCACCACTTCACGATTGCCCTGTATCCGGACGCCTGCCTCACGTACGCCCTTGATGAGCAGGGCCAGATTGGTGCCGTGTTCTTCCAGTTTGAAAATGTCCTCATCCTGACGCCGCGACACCATAACCACGGACCGGCCTTGATCGGCTGCGAACCACGCCATTTCATAGCCCACCAATCCTGCGCCCAGCACCATGACGTGCTCGCCTATATCCAATTGATCCCAGCGTTCCAGCGCTTCTATCGCGGTAGTCACGTGGTCTGCGTCGATCCCGGGTATGTCCGGGAGGATGGCCTCGCCTCCGGTGGCCAGAACGACGGTGTCCGGACTTTCTGCTTTCAGTAGATCCAGGGTGACTTCCGTACCTGTCCGCACCTCGAGTCCCGTCCGTTCAACTTCACGCTCATAGTAGTGCAACAGGTTTTTGATATCCCATTTGAAATCCGGAATCGAGGCGGATATCATTTCCCCGCCCATCACGTCCCTTTTCTCATATACCACGACCTCATGCCCCATCTCCCGGGCACGTAGTCCCGCCTCCAGCCCACCGGGACCAGCGCCTACAACCACGACCTTCCTTGGCCTCGCCGACGTATCGAATGAAACGCTCTTTTCCCGGCCTACCACCGGATTCGTCGTGCACTGGACCCCGCCCCGGTCCATAACCACGAAGGTATGACAAAAGTTGCAGCGGATACAGGGCGTGATATTGCCTCCTTCATGCGCCTTTTTCGCCCAGTGGGGATCGGCGAGAAGGGGACGTCCCAGAGCGACCATATCGGCGCGGCCACTGGCGATGATCTCCTCGGCATGCTGTGGAACGGTAATGCCTCCCGTGGCCATAACCGGCGTCTGAACGCCGCTGTTCTTGACCTCTTCGGCCAGATCTACGAGCGTATTGGGCTTAATGTACATCGGCGGCACAGAGGGGTGGGTACACTCCACAAAGCCTTTCACCTGCATGATCGTCGACGAGGTGGTGGCCACATGGAGGTACACCACGCCCAGATCCGCCATGTGACGGGCTACCTTCAGGTGAAGGCCATCGTTTTCTCCGTGGTCATAGCGGTCGTTGACCCCACCGTGGAGATGCTCGTGGGCACTGAACTTGAACCCGATGGGAAAATCGTCTCCGCACACCTGCTGGATCCCAGTGACGATTTCTGTGCCGAACCGCATACGGCGCTCGAAATCGCCCCCGTATTCATCGTCCCGCCTGTTGGTGTGCGGGGAGATGAACTGCCCACCCAGATAAGAGTGTGCACAGTGATATTCCACCCCGTCGAAGCCCGCGCGCTGCGCCCGTTCTGCGCCTTTTATAAAGGCCTCTATCATCCGCTTAATGTCATCGACGGTCATCTCACGCGGCACCTGTTCATAGAGCGGGCTGTCCACCGCCGAGGGGGCGAATGGTTCCACATAGGACTTGCCACCCAGGGCAGCGATCTGCATGAAGATCGGCGCGCCGGCTTGTTTCACCGCCTCGGCCATTCTCGCCAGTCCCGGAATGAATGTATCATCCCAGACCGACGTGGTAATCACCCGTTTCTCAGGCCACACCGTAGTGAATTCCGTAATGATCAGCCCGGTGTCCCCCTTCACCCGTTCTACCAGAAAATCGATGTAGCGGTCGGTCACTTCTCCTGTCGGACCGTGCAGACCCGCATCTACAGGGGCTAAGGCGATGCGGTTTTTTAAGTCCACAGAGCCGATTTTGATGGGTGAAAAAAGGTGCGAGAGGGGCATTGGGCATCTCCTTAATAATAGCTGATTAACTGGTTTAAATGGTTCGTAATAATAAGGATCTGTAAAGTATCTCGGCTGGAAATACCGGTCAAGCTATTTGATAAACACAATTTAAGGACCTTTCCGGATATATTGTAGCTTCGAGTGGTTTTCCGGGATCACGGCTTACACGTCTTCACCACCTCGGCGTATACGATATACAACCGGCTTTTTACATGATAAGATGTTAATATACACGGTAGATTGAACTTTAGAGAATTCTCCAGTCGTAACGTCACGTCTTCATCTGAGCATAATTTCACGTTCTAAAGAAGAAATCAGACGCCGTTTTGACCAGGATCTGTTCTTTGTCGCCATCGCCGAGAAAGTCGGCGTGATCGCGGATCAGGGCGATCGAGGCAGCGAAGTCACGCTCGGGATTTTTCATGGCGATGGGCCCGCCGCTGTCGCTTTCCCACATGACGCGTTCGGGGCCAAAGGCGTTGACGACGCGCTCGATGAGCGGCAACAGGTCGAGGTAGGGCGCCTGGCCATCGCCCAGGGCCTGAAAGGGGCCAAGCTTGACCATGATACGCGGGTAGCGTGCCATGCGGCACAGGGCACGGACCTCGTCCTCGGACCAGATGCCGTCTCGGATGCGGACCCCGCAAAGGTGATCGAGGATGATCGGGGTTTCAGGGAAACGGCGGCACATGCGATTCAGGTCGGGCAGATCTTCAAACCCCATGAGGAAGCTGAGGGCCAGGTTGTGTTCGGCTCCGGCTTTGAACATCGAATCGTAGCCCGGGTAGTCGAGCCAGCGGCTGAGGCGGCCGAAGGCCACCGACCGGCCCGTCTTGCCGCCGCGCACGCGGAAGGCGCGGATACCGCCCCCGGCAAGGGCGAGCATGGCCTTACCCGGGTCGGGCAGGGAAACATCGGAGAGGGCGGACACGATGCCGGTGCCGGTATAGGTGTCTGGGTCGGAGGTGATGAGATCGAGGATATAAGAATGATCGAGCCCGTACCAGGTCATTTGTACCAGATTGAGACAGATCTTACCGACACGGCGGCTATACTGGAAGTGGTCATCGGGTGTGAAAGAGGGAAGCCAGAGATCGTCGGGCGTGAAGCCGGGGGCCAGGGGATACTTTTTGCGGTCAGGGGACCAGACGTGGACATGGGCGTCAACGATCCTGGCCGCCTTATCCGGGACGAAGGCGCGATTTTTGATTCCTTTCACGAGGTGGACTCCTGTTGGCTGCAATCACGCCGGCGTCAAATGTGTCCTACACGTTTTCCTCATGCCCCATCAATGCATCGGTCAATTCCTGTATTCGTTCAAGATCCTCCGTGGCGACATCTGTTTGCATCGGGATTACAGGACCACCAGCCAGACCGATCCGTTCGAGCGCGACGTGGATGGCCGAGGCGGTATACTTGCCCCTGCCTTCTGAACGGATATCTTCAAACGGCACCATCAGCGCATGGATCCGCTCCACTTCGGCGCGATCTCCTGAAAAATAGGCTGCATGCAAGGCCAGACTTAATTTCGGGACAAAGTTTGCCATGCCGGAGCTATACCCCCTGGCGCCATGATCCATGAATGCCACGGCCGGCTTCTCTGCCATCCCACATAATAACACCGTGTCGTCACCCACTTCATTGACCAGCGTATCAAACAGATGAAAATCTGTTACGGCATACTTGATGGCATGGACGTTTTTCATGCGTGCCAGGCGCGTCGTTGATTCGACCGGCATCAAGCGGGCATCTTTGAGATACAGGACCATCGGCAGGTCAAGCGACTGTATCAGATCGTTCAATCCGGTATAGACGCCTTCAGGAGATGCCGGTCCGACCATGGGCATGATCATCATCGCATCGACACCGAGGTCCCTGGCAATCTGTCCCATTTCCAGGGCGCGGCCATAGCCCGGTCCAATACCCGGAATCACATAGGCTTGATCCCCGACGGCATCCATCATGGCTGCAACAGTATGACGGTATGCCTCCAGCGATTCATCATATACCAGGCCGGTGCCGCACTGCGGCATCAGCATCCGCACGCCCCGGTCTACCAGATACCGGGCGTTTCGTTTGACGCCATCCACATCCACAGACCGATCAGGGTGGCGCGGGGTGGTGGTCACCACCATCACACTTTTGTAGTCATCATATGAGATTGGCGGTTTATTCAAAATATACTCCATGTATCAATAGATATCGGTAATCGTATTCCCCGGCCCGTAGTGACGGGCAGTAGGAACATGGTGCTCTTTGCACCAATCCGCGAGCGGGTTGGCCCCGCCATCGGGCTGGAAACCCTCGACATCATCGTACTGTTCCCCCACCAGGAAGCGCTCCAGCGGTGACAATTTCGTGACGAAATTTTTGCTTTGAAGGCGGAAGTCCATCGGCATGACCCAGCGATAGCCATAGCCGATCATGATGCCCTTGCGGATATGGTCGGAGAGGTTGGCTGCGCCGGCGTGCCACGTGCGGTTTTCGAAGAGCAGACAGTCGCCGGGGTTGAGTAAGGGCTCAATCGCGTGGTCAGGGTCCGCCTGGCCATCGGGAATTTCAACCGGTTTGGTCAATAGGTTACTGCCTGGGACCACCATGGTGTTGCCGCTCTTGGGCGTACTTAAATCCGTGAAGTAATAGGCGCACTTCAGCTCGATCCGCGGGATGCTGTAGTCGCCGAGTGCCATCATCGCCTGCATGTAGTCGCGATGCCATCCGGGGGCGCGGTGGGTTTCGGCTGTCCCGGGAGGATTGGGGTATTTGTAGATCAGGTGTGAGGTCATCAACTGGAGGCTCGAACCCAGGAGATGAACCACGAGGGGGAGGATCCTGGGGTGGGTCATCAGCGGAATATAGGCGTCGTCCAGGGTGACGGTATTTCGAAAGCCGTCGTACAGACCGGTGTGGTTACTCTGGCGGTTGGTCTGGAGGTCGCTGTCGATCAGGCGGTCGCTGACGGCTATTAACTCGGCTATGTTGTCGCCATCCAGGACATTACGGACGACCAGATAGCCTTTCTGGTCGAATTCGTGAATCTGTTCTTGTGGTGTGGGGGTGTATTCCAACACGTTTCTTGCTCCCGTAAATTGGACAAACTTTGCTTGCGTAACTGATGTTACGCGAAAGGCTGCGCAACATATAGTGAACAACATCCGTTTTAATTTAACCCTTGCCTTTGACTGGTCGGGTTCGCAATATCAAGGGGATCCAATCAAACTCTGTCAAGTGGTTTCTCAACGATATCGTGGACTTAAACCCTGGTCATGAAGGTCGGCTCCTCATGGGAGCGGGAAGTGAATTATGAAAAGCGTGATCGTCGATGGACAGCCAATCGCTTTCGAGGCGGGAGACCGGGCGCTCGTCGCCATGTTACGCCGTCAGCTCCACCCAACCGGTGGGGGGTGTCTCTGTCTCGGTGGGGATTGCCCCCACTGCCTGGCCACGGTAGACGGCGTCTCTTATGTCCGTACCTGTCAAGTGTCGGCCTACCCCGGCATGGTCATCGAACGGGAGCATCTGGACGGCCGCCTACCGCCCTTGCTGCGGGGTGGCAACGACGACGTTTCGCAGCATGACGAAGTAGCCGTTTGTAACCTGCACTGCGACATCGTCGTGATCGGTGCGGGGGCGTCCGGGGCGGCGGCGGCTATAGAAGCACGTCGCGCCGGAAAGCATGTCGTATCCCTCGACGCGCACGAGGGACAGGAAGCGATCGGCATCTACACCGGGCCGCTGGTGGTCGCCCGAACAAGAACGGGTATGATGCATATACATCCCCGTGAGGAGATCATCGTTGCCACGGGGTCTGCGGAAATTCAGCCGATTGCGCCAGGAAGTCATTTGGCGGGCATAGTGACGGCCCGGGCCGCGGAAAAGCTCACCGCATCCGGTGTTGATCTCGGCAAGGTCGTAGCGATCGGTTCATTGCCCCAGGGTGTTGAAGCCGAGGAGGCAGAAGGTGATCTGGTTCGCTTCGAAGGGGGCGATGCCGTGGAGGCGGTCGTCGTGAAAGGCGAAGATGGAAAGGAACACCGTTTTGAATGCGATACGGTATCGGTCGGCCTTGGAAAGGCGCCTCGCGACGCGCTCATGCGCATGGGGCGCGACCTGCCGGTGCGCGTGGTGGGCAGTGCAGCAGACCCTGGCGATCTTCCAACCTGTCCTGAACAAGGGGTGATTTGTCCCTGCGCCAACGTACAGGTCGATGACCTGACATCGGTCTGGAATCGAGGTTTCCACGAACTCGAGCTGGTAAAACGTGCCACACTCGCCGGAACTGGAACATGCCAGGGCGCCACCTGCCTGCCCTATATCCGCAGCTTTCTCAAACAATGCGGCAATCAGCTTCAACCGCCATTTACAGCCCGCCCGGTGACGCGGCAGCTCACTTTTGCCGAGGCTGCGGCAGGCTCCTTCCATAAAGCCACCCCTCGTACGGCGCTCGACGCCGAACACCGAAAACTCGGCGCGCATATGGAGCGGTCGGGCGGTTGGTGGCGTCCATGGCATTACGGCAGACCTCTTGAGGAATACTGGGCCGTTCGCGAAGCCGTCTCGATTGGTGATGTCAGTACCCTCGGGAAAATGCAGGTCGCTGGTCCCGACGCGCTGACATTCTTAGAGGCGCTCTATCCAACGCGCGTCTCCTCGCTGAAACAGGGACGTTGTCGCTATGTTCTGCTTCTCGACGAGCGAGGCTATGTATTCGACGACGGCCTGATATGCCGTGATGGCGAAACGCGATACACGCTCACCTTCACCAGCGCCGGCTCGACGATGGCCGAACTGTGGATCCGCGATTGGGCAGAATCTTTGGAATCAGATGTCCGCCTCCTCAACCAGACGACTTCTCTGGGCGCGATTAACGTCACGGGCCCCCTCGCAGCAGAGTTGCTCGCGCGGGCCGGCGTTGACGATCCGCCCCCATTCATGGGCCACGGTGATTACCATGTCGCCGGCGTGGCGTGCCGCGTGATCCGGCTCAGTTTCACGGGCGAGCTTTCTTTCGAACTGCACCATCAGGCACGGGACGCCGTTATCTTGTGGCGACGTTTGCTCGAACTGGGTGATGATCTCGGGATCAAACCTCACGGCCTTGAGACCCTGCTGAGGCTACGTCTGGAGAAGGGCCACATCGTTGTCGGCCAGGACACCGATTACGACGCGACGCCCCGCCGTATTGATCACCAGTGGGCCGTTGATCTCGATCACGGGAATTTCGTGGGTAAGCAAGCGATTCTGCGCACGGACAAAATCGAGCTGGATCGTCAGCTCGTTGGGTTGGAAATGAAGAGTCCCGCTCCGATCGAAGGCGCTGTGATCTGGAATGGATCCGACTATGCCGGCTACGTGACTTCCAGCACGGATTCGCCGTGTCTGGATAGGGCAGTCATGCTTGGTTGGTTGAAAAGATCGAAGGGCGCGCTTGCCGCCGAGGTCACGATCGATGGCCGGAGGGCTCGTCGCGTGCCTACGCCTTTTTATGATCCTTCGAGTGCTCGGGCGCGCGTCAAGATCAAACGCCCAAAGAGCAAACATGTCGGAGGTTGTTTTGACCAATCATCCGTGGATGAGCGAACCTCTCGCTTTCAACGGATACAGGCCACGCGTATTGTGGCCACAGCGGCAGCACTCGACGCGCTGCAAATGAACATAGAACATACCACTGATTGTTTAGCATTTCGCTTCGCACCGGACGAGCTATGGACCACGGCTTGCCTTGAAGCGAGAAGCGTCACGGACCCTCACGCACTCATCGTTCCGGAGACGGGGTTCGCCGGTGCATGGCTTGATGCGCAGGCCTCTCAGAGATTCCTGCAACACGCTTGTGAGTGGCCCTTACCCGATACGCGACCGGCCTTTACTCAAGGGGCAGTCGCCGGTGTGCCCGTAAAACTCTGGCTCCAGGAGGATCGTGTTCTGTTCCTGGTCCCCGCCCCGCTGGCGCATACTCTGGAAAGGCGCATGTCATGATCGAGGCTGTTGAACGCAAAGTCGCCTTCCAATGGCACGAACCCAGGAGCCACTACGATGTCGTAATCATCGGTGGTGGTGGCCATGGGCTCGCGACCGCCTATTACTTGGCAACACGCCACGGCATCACCGACGTCGCCGTGCTTGAGCGCGGGTACATCGGTAGTGGTAACTCCGGTCGCAACACGACGATCATCCGGGCCAACTATGGTATCCCCGAGGCGGTGCGTTTCTATCAGCGAAGTGTCGATCTGTACCAGGGTCTGGAAGGGGAGACCGACCGGGATTTGATGCACAGCCAGAAAGGTCTCCTCTGGATCGCCCACAGCGAGATGGGCGTACGCGCCGAGCACGCACGCGCCGAAGTCAACACGGCGTTCGGGGCCAGGACGGTGTTCGTCACGCCGGGCGAAATCAAAGAAATCTGTCCTCAGATCGATATCACCGGCGCGGGGCTCTGGCCGGTCCATGGGGCCTCGTATTACCCAGAAGGGGCGACAGCGCGCCACGACAGGGTCGTCTGGGCGCTCGCCGAAGGGGCCATGGAGCGCGGGGCGCACGTGCACCAACGTACCGAGGTAAATGCCTTGACCATGGAGGGCGACCGGGTCACCGGTGTTGAGACCAGCGCAGGCCACATCGCCGCGGGAACCGTAGTCTGTGCTGTCGGCGGACACGTCACGCGTATTGCAACGATGGCGGGCCTGCGGCTGCCCATTCGTACACATCCTTTGCAGGCCTTCGTGACCAATCATTACCAATTGCAGTTCGATCCCATCATCGCATCAGGCGACCTGATGTTTTACGCGTCGCAGACGGCGCGCGGCGAAATGCTGCTCGGCGCCGAGATCGATCCCCAACCGAGCTTTTCTTATCGTGCGGGACATCACTTCCTGCAACATACGGCGCACCGGGCGATGACCCTCCTTCCGTTCCTGCGCGACCTTCGAATCCTCCGTCAATGGACGGGGGTCTGCGACATGAGTATGGACTATTCGCCGATTATGGGCGTCACCGGCGTGGACGGTTTCCTGATCACCACGGGCTGGGGTACGTGGGGGTTCAAAGCAATCCCCGTGGGCGGAGAGCAAATGGCAGAATTGATTGCGACGGGTAAGACGCCGGAGCTCATCGCCCCTTTTGGGCTGGATCGGTTTGCACGAGATCGCGTCATGGCTGATCGCGGTTCATCCGGCACGCACTGAGAAATTGAGGACGATTCATGAGCCTTCAAATCCCATGTGAACATTGCGGAGAACGGCCCGTTCATGAGTTTGTGTACGGGGAGGTTCCTCGTGTTCCCCCTTCGATTACCGATGCTGATCTGCGCGATTTAGATCGTGGGTTCATGCATGAAAACGCAGAAGGCCCGGTCGTGGAGCGATGGTTCCATGTGTTTGGCTGTCGGCGTTGGGTTACGGTAAAGAGGGAAACCAGGAACGACGAGATTCAGACGCGCAAGCCGTGAGCGTTCAATCCCGCTGATGCGTTCTTCAGGCGTTTTCTACCGACACGCGCCGGGCGAGCCAACCGTCGTCGAAGACGGTGACGACTTTGAAAGAGCGTTCTTCCGGGTACTGCAGCGGCTTCGACAAGCCGATACTGCCAAGAAGAGAAATGCCGTGCCAAACGGCGTCGATGTCTTGATGCCAGTGACCGGAGATCTGGCAGGAGACTTTGTGTCGCTGGAACAGAGCGATCACCTCGCGCCGGTTTTCCATGTTCCAATAGGTTTCTGTCTCATCCGGCTCATGGACGAAGAGCGGCCAATGCGTCACGACGAAACGGTGACTGCACTCCGGATCCATGGTGTCGAGTTGCTCGGCGGCATGCTGCAATTCCTGCTGTTGTAGCTGCACACCGAAGTTCCCACGCAAGTGTATGGAGTTGAGGCCGAGGAAGGCGGCGCCCTTATGGGAAAAAGAGAAGTCGACCGGCGCCCCGCGCTCGATGTAGGGTGACGGCTGTTCTCGCGGGTCGAACAGATCGTGGTTACCGGGTACGCCGTAGTAGGGTTTTTCGAGAATGCCAAGGCATTCGAGCAGAACGTCGAGCTCTTCCTCGGCGTCACGGTTGTTGACCAGGTCGCCACCGAAAATGGTGAAATCAATTTCGTTGGCGGGCTCATTGATGAAGTTGATCGCCCACTCGAGCCGCGAGCGGTCGCTCGCGGGACCGTTGAGGCCCCACGGGCTGTTCATGCCGATCTGTGGATCGGTGACAAAAGCAAAGTTGAACGACATGGACGCTCCTGATGTGTGGCGCACCTGCATCCGCTAGACCATACACGGCGCTGATCCGCTCCAGGCGGAGGTTTCCGGCCATGGTATTTCACATGCCGCGAAAACGCCGGCCTTCATGTGATCCCTCATGAACCGTCTTCTTCATCGGTTCCATCCAGAATGGCCTCGCACAAGGCCATCGTCTTGATCGCCTCGTCCAGGCTGGCCGCCGGCAGGTCGATCGGCTTGTTCTGGCGGATGCAGTCGATAAAAAAACGATCTTCCGCGATAGTACTGTCCGGCATGGCGGACACGTCCAGCGTTTCCTGAGTCCGGCCTTCTTCGAACACGCCCGAGTTCACCCCTTCCAGGTAGGCGGAAACGTACTCTCCATGGATCTCGTAGCGCTCGAGTCGGCCACCGGAGGTGTAGGCGGCCGTCAGTTGGGCGACACACCCGTTGTCGAAGCGCACGAGGGCGGCGTGGACGGTCCTGTATTTCGAGGCTACGCGCCGAACGACGCTGTGCACTTCGGCCACTTCACCGCCGGCCATCGCCCGCACGATGTCGATGGCGTGGATCGGCGTCTCGAATAACAGTCTGTCCCTGAAGTGCTCAGGAAAGCGGTTATTATCCTCAAAAATAGTCATGGATTTGTGAAATTCTCCGACCAGCTGGTGGATGGGCCCTCGTGCCTCGATCCGCCGGCGTGCCGCCAGGATATATGGATTAAAGCGACGGTTCCAGGCGACCATGCCGCGCGCGCCGCTGTCAACAGCCGCGTCTCGCAATTTTCGGGTCTCGACGCTGGACAGGCCGGGTGGTTTTTCCAACAGCGTATCCACCCCTGCCTCAAGACACGCCAACGCCGCCTCCGCGTTCAGATGCGCCGGAGTGGCGACGATGACGGCGTCAGGCTGCGTCGCTGACAGCAGTTCATCAACGCCGGCGAAGCTTTCGGGTATCCCGAATTCGTCGACTGCCCGCTGCAGGGATACCTCCACCGGATCGCACACAGCGATGATCTCGACATCGGCAAACTCGCTCAAGGGGCGAAGGTGGCTGATCCCACGGCTGCCACATCCTATGACGGCGACGCGCACTCGATTTGCACCCATGATGTTTCCTCCTCTTTATCGGTGTTCTATGTGCTTCAAACGCGACGAGTCTCGGCCTCAATGCAGGGCCATGCTTATTTTATCCCGTAGTTCGCCGTTACCACAATCCGGGAATAAGGCGGTTGGTTCGCTTGCGGTATGCTTTGTATTCATCCCCGAATTCTTCAATCATCATGCGTTCCTCGGCACCCAGTCGAAACGCAACGAGCACAAGCATGGTAACCAGCGATGCCGGCCCTGCCACGTAGTTTGGAAGGGCCAGCGTCTGACCACCAGCAAAGATGAGCAGGGACAGATACATCGGGTGTCGAATTTGCCGGTAGATGCCTTCCGTCACCAGGCGATGGTTTTCTTTCAGCTCAAGAGATGGCGACCATTGCCTGCCAAGATCCCCGTTCGTGCGATGAAGTAGCCAAAGGCCGTATGCGTACAACATCGCTCCGACGATCAGCGCCGACGGATGTGCCGGATAGTCCGCGAAGGCGAAATTCTGCGCAGCAAGCCATATCAATGGTACCACCTGTCCGGCCGTAACGACCATGATCAGAACAATCTCGACAGCGCCAATCCGCCTCTTAGCGACGGGTACCCCAGAGACGCGCCACTTAATTACGCCACGCAGAATGAAGAATATGATGTTCGCGAGCAGAACGATTTCCTTAGCGTAGGCAGGATTCATGAAGGAGCTGCAGTTGTTCTATCGGAATGCATACTAACGACCTCCGAATTCTTTGTTGCTAATCGTCATTGTTTTCCCCCCAGCGTTCCAATAAACCGTTGGCCTTGAACGTCGGCAGCGCCCACAACACGTCTTTAACCTCATAGCCTTTGGGACCACCGCCGTCCATCATCTCTGGCTGGTTAATCCGACAATCTATGCCAGCGTCTTATTTCCGTCAATAATGAAAGTATATAGCTGTGTCGGCAGTACATCGGCACGTTATCGGCAAATTCATGAGATAGGGACGGAACTTCCCGGCTGAAATAGCTTGACACCCACCCTGTGACATGGTACTTTTTTCACGGATTAAGCCGATTATCACTGAAGAGGTCGCCTGGTGCGTCGTTGCTGGATTTTGCAGCCCGGAAGAATGGATTATGAAGAATCACTGACGGTTCAGCGAAGCCTCTTTACGGCGCGACGTGCGGGACTGATAGATCATGTGTTCATGCTCCTTGAGCATCCGCCTCTCTACACGATAGGCCGGCGGTATAAAGCGCGTGATCATCTTCTTGTCAGTGAGGACGAATTAACACGCCGCGGTATCCCTGTCTACGAGACGGATCGTGGGGGTGATATCACCTATCACGGGCCCGGCCAATTGGTTGGGTATCCGATTTTCGATCTCACTGAATGGTATCAGGATGTATTTCGCTATTTACGGGATCTTGAAGAGGTGATTATTCGGGTCGTGGCCGACTATGGCATCCAGGCAGAACGCATAGACGGCCTGACGGGGGTCTGGGTGCAAAACGAAAAAATTGCGGCCCTGGGTATTAAAATGAGCTGGTGGGTAACCAGACACGGGTTCTCGTTAAATGTGGATCCTGATTTAAGCATGTATGATCATATTATACCCTGTGGCATCTTCGACAGATCCGTGACCTCCTTATCAAAAATTCTGGAAAGTCGGATAAATATGGATCAGGTCTCCAATCATTTAATCAGGCATATGGCCTCCGTGTTTGAAATTGACTTTGAAAAAATTACCCTGCAGCAGCTCATGAAACGAATACCGTAATCGGATATATTCGCAACTATACGGATAGCGTCCATTGGGTCCGTTCCAAGGAGGCGATATGAGTATTGAAACCGCTCCACCAACAACGGAGGCTGATCTTAGTGGCCAGGACCCGGATGATCTTGGCCTCCGTCGGGCTGATTATCGAACCCTTTTCTATACGATGTTTCTTCAACGAGAATTTGAAGAGCGGATTTATCGTCTCTTCCGCCAGGGGAGACTCGACGGCGCCGCATATGCCGGTGCCGGTCATGAAGCGATAGCCGCTGGTAGCGGTTATGCGCTCGCCGAGCAGGATGTCCTGTTGCCGATGCATCGTGTGCTCGGCACCCATTTCCTTCGTGGTCATACCCCCCGTGATATGATGTGCCAGTATATGGGCCGTGCCAATGGACCGACCAGAGGGCGCGACGGGAACATGCATTGTGGCAATCTGGATAAAAAAATCATCAGTATGATCAGCCACCTGGGTTCCAATATCCCCGTGGCCGTCGGCGTGGCGCTGGCCGCTAAAATACGGAAAGAGGATCTCGTTGCCCTGACATTTATCGGCGAAGGCGGGACCAGCATTGGTGATTTTCATGAAGGCCTGAACTTCGCCGCGGTCAGAAAACTTCCTCTGGTGCTTATTATAGAAAACAACAAGTTCGCGTATTCCACCCCGACCGCGCTGGAATACGCCTGTGACAATCTTATTGATCGAGCTCCGGGATATGGCCTCCCCGGGGTATTGATTGACGGCACCGATGTCCGTGAAGTATATAAAGCCACCAAAGCAGCTGTAGACCGTGCGAGAAATGGGGACGGCCCCACGCTGATCGAAGCCAGATGTACCCGGCTTCTGGGCCATGCCCAACACGACCCTGCGTCTTATGTCCCGAAAGAGGTCCTCGAGGAAGGGTGGAAAAACGATCCGGTCGACAAAGCGGCAAACATGCTGGTTGACGATCAACATTTCAGCCCGGAAGAAATTGAGGCCATGAAAACGGAAGTTGTCGGTGTGGTGGATGATGCCGTTTCGTTCGCAGAGAAGAGCCCCAGACCCGCACCGGAAGATGCCCTTAAAGATGTGTATGCCGACTAAACAATATTGAAAATGTTAGAGAGTTGATTATGAAATCCACCTATTTGGAAGCCATCTCCTCCGGTCTCCGTGAGGAGATGGCCCGCGATGAAAGCGTTTTTTGCCTGGGTGAAGATATCGGCGTTTATGGCGGGGCTTTCAAGGTTACTGATGGGCTGTTTGATGAGTTCGGTGAAGACCGGGTCCTTGACACCCCGCTCGCCGAAACCGCGATTATCGGAGCAGCCATGGGGGCGGCGATTATGGGGATGCGGCCTGTCGCGGAGATGCAGTTCGCAGACTTTATCACCACTGGTTTCAATCAGCTGGTCAACAATGCCGCCAAAACATATTACCGATGGGGCGCCAAAGTGCCGATGGTCATCCGATGTCCATCCGGCGCCATCGGCAGCCAAGGTCCCTTTCATTCCCAGAACCCGGAAGCCTGGTTTTTCAGGGTGCCGGGCCTTAAAATCGTCACCCCCTCAACCCCCTATGATGCCAAAGGGCTTCTGAAAGCGGCTATACGGGATAATAACCCGGTTCTTTATTTCGAGCATAAAGGGCTTTATCGCGATAAGAAGATAAGTCAGGTCATACCGGATGAGGATTACATCGTACCGATTGGCGAAGCAGCGCTTCGTCGAGAGGGGACCGATGTAACGATCATTACCTACGGTAAGATGGTCCATAAATCGCTTGAGGCCGCCGAGATCCTTTCTAAAGATGGCGTCGATGTTGAAATCCTGGATTTGCGGTCTCTTTTGCCTTTTGACAAGGGTATGATTCTCCAATCGGTAAAAAAGACCAGCCGGTTGCTGATCGTCCATGAGGATACGCTGACCGGCGGGATAGGTGGTGAGATGGCCGCCATCATTGCCGACGAAGCCTTTAAATACCTGGACGCCCCGATAAAGCGCGTGGCTGCGATCGACACGCCGGTTCCATTCAGTCCCCCCCTGGAGAACTTTTTCCTGCCGAACACAGAAAAGATCGTAGAGGCGCTACGCGATCTGGCAGCCTTTTGATCTATCATCTTGAGTACGGAGTTGTATCGATATGCATTTTGACATCGTGATGCCAAAATTGGGAGAAAGCGTGACAGAAGGGACGGTAGCCCGCTGGTTGAAAGAGGTGGGCGATCCCATCGCTCGCGATGAATCCGTTCTGGAAATCACCACCGATAAAATTGATACGGATGTGCCTGCTATTGAAGGGGGGATCTTATCGGAAATCCTCGTCACAGAAGGGACAACGGTAGACGTCGGCGAACGCCTCGGTATTATCACCACAGAAGGTGAAGAGGTCATCGTCGCAACCGGGGAAACGGATGGTAGGATGACAGACGAAGTGGGGCCTCCTGAGAAGGACACCCCACCCGCCCAAGAACCGATGCATATCGAGAGATCTTCGAATGGCAGATCATCACAAGGCCGCTTTTACTCCCCCCTGGTGCGGCGTATCGCCCGCGAGGAACATATTGACCTCCTCGAGTTGGATACGATCCATGGCAGCGGACGAAACGGACGGGTAACGAAGAAAGATCTCCTTGCCCACCTCAAACAACGGACCGGCACCGCCGTGGCATCCCCCGTTGATACCACGCCCGATTTTGACCAGGCGTTTACAAGGACATATGGTCCTGATGATGCCGACATCGTCACTATGGACGGCATCAGAAAGACCATCGCAGAACATATGGTGCGCAGTAAGCGCATCTCACCGCATGTCACTTCGGTTTCTGAAGTGGATATGACGAAAATCGTCCGGCATCGTGAACAGGTCAAAGAGGCCTTTCTGAAAAATGAAGGATTCAAACTGACCCTTACGCCCTTTTTTATCTCGGCTATTGTAGATGCTCTGAAGGCACATCAGGTTATGAATGCCTCTCTGGATGGCGATAAAATCATCATGTGGAAACACGTGAATCTCGGCATGGCGGTTGGTCTGGAAAAAGGGGTCATCGTACCGGTAATTTCCAAGGCCGAAGGCATGGATTTTGTTGGTCTTGCGCGTGCGGCCTACGACCTGGCGAAAAGGGCTCATGAACGCCGTCTCTTGCCGGATGAATTACAGGGGGGCACATTCACCCTGACCAATCCGGGTATGTGGGGGACGCTCTTTGGGACACCCGTTATCAATCAGCCGGAAGTCGGTATTATAGCCACAGGCGCCGTCAAAAAGAAGTGGGAAGTTATGGAAGACGAAACCATCGCCATTCGCTCCATCATGTTCATGAGCATGTCCTATGATCACCGCCTGGTTGATGGACTTAATGCCGCCCGATTTACCCAGAGTGTCACGCAGAACCTCGAAATGTTCGATTTTGACCAGATCGGTCTATAACCTTCCCAGCCTTTTCAATTCTGCATCTTGTATCCTGCATCTTGCATCCAATCTGGAGTGTACATGTCTGATCGTCAGCAGGCTATTTACATCGGTACGATGGGATGGACGTATAAGGACTGGCTGGGATCCTTTTATCCGCATGATGCCGATTCGAAAGACTATCTGGGGTATTAATGCCCAGGTCTTTGACAGTCTGGAGATCGACAGTACATTCTATCATATCCCCAGGCCGGAGGTTGTTACCTCCTGGCATGGTAAAACCCTTGGTGAATTGGTGAGCTAGCCCGGTGCTTCAGCACCTGGAATATCGAATGAATGATTGGGGATTGATAAGATGAAAAAAAATCGTATGATTTCAGCGAGTATGAAGGGGCTAATTACTTCTTACCGTTTATTGGCGGCAACCAATATTTGATGGCAAATCTTCAAATATTTCGAGAACGCGGCGTAGAGCATCTGCTGCCCTCCGAAGGCGATCATCACCAATTGTTCTAGTCTATAGCGTGAAATTCCTGATCTCTTAACTCATAAGATAACAGGGTCAGATCATGCGTTCGGCCTTCTATATCCTTCACCTGGCCCGGCAGTATGGCGCGTTGTATAAACCCTAATAGTTCCAGCATGCGAATCGCACCCTGTTGGGTATCGACCATACATTCCGCATTTAATTGCTCAAGCGAGCCGGTATGCAGAGCGATCTCAATGACTTCTTTGACCATTTCAACCGCCAGTCCCTGCCGTCTGAAATCCTTATGGACGACGAGACGTAATTTGCCGATATGGCTCTTCCATCCATGTCTTTCCAGGTGCAGGGAGATTTCGGCGACGATCTTATCGCCAACCAGAGCGAGGACAGGGATAACATCCTCCAAATCCATATTCCGACACCAGCCTTCAATGACGGATTTATCTCGTACATTATCCCGTAAGAACATCCGATCATCTCTGGAAATGGATTGAAAAAACTGATACAGGGCATCTGTATCACCTGAAGACAGTAACCTGATGGTTACCTCTGCACTATTTTTAAGGGTGATTTGCTTGGGGTATTCTTCAGCCAGAATTTCATCAAACATGGCCGGCCTCCTTTGACCACCTGTCTACGCCAGGTAAAACGATATAAGATCAGGGATAAGAAACAACCGGAACGCTATCAAAGTAAAGACTCCCCGCGGCAAGCTACGGGGAGTGCGCATCGCTGGACAATCCGATTCTGATGATACGATGAAAGTCCTTTACCAGAAGTATATTGATTTCAAATGGTCGAATCAAGCAATTTGTACATGGTTTGTATATGACCTGACATTTTCTTACCGAAATTCATGAGAAAAACCGCCGGGAATACCCATGAATATTTCCGGCGGTTTCGATATTTTATTGATCCGATCTGTGATTTATTCACCAAAACGGCCTGGTGGACCTCCCGGTCTTCCTCTGGGCGGGCCTCGGAATTGGTCCTGGCGATAAGACTGGCGGAACGCCCGAAACCTGCGCATCTGGTCAGGTGATAATAACCGATCAATACGCGCTCCGAGACTATCTCTGATCGTCTGTTGTTGCGGCTGGATGATATCTCGACGTAAGACCATGGTCTGTCTTCGGTAGTCTTCGAAAATTCGGTCGAAATCCTCACGCTGCTCTGGTGTAAGGTCCAGCTCTTCGTTGATGCGTTCGCTTAACGGCGGTGGGATAAGACCGTTGCTGCCGATGTTCGGCCCGCCTGGTCCGCCCGGCGGACGCCGCCCGTCGCCGCTCGTAAAAAGTTGACTGTGTACGATAAACCCGAGACTGAGACCTAACGCAAAGGTCACAATTAGCAATAAGCCCGCAGTCCAACGCCTCGATTCCATGCTCTCCCCCTGAGCAAATCCTTGTTATTTTCCCTAACCCGGCACAAAGTAGGCTGATGTCTAAGACGTCAGCCTACTCTACAAGCGTGTCCTGTGCAAAAAAAACGGATTCGAGAATATGGTCATCCGTCATCTCCTGAGCATTCTGAGTGAGAATCCCATCGGTCTCATAGGCCAATAATGCCGAATCATAGACGCTTGTTTCGGCGTAAGAAGTATCCGTGTTTGGGGACAGCAACACAGCGACAATCAGCGTGGCGGCCACCATAGTGGGTATTAACCGTTTGGCAACCCAGATCCAGGCGAACTGTGTGGATGCTTCCTCATCCAGTCTCGCCGACAACCGGGTCCAGAAGAAAGGTTTCATTTGGGCCGGCCGCCGTCTTTCCAACAGGCGCACGGTCGCCCGAGTCAAGTCCAGTTCTCGGGCAAGATCAGCATCTGTCAGGCACCGGGCCTCTACCATCCGTCTTTCTTCTTCTGTGAGGTCTCCATTCACATAGGAAAAAAGAAGCGCTTTAATATCCTCTGCATGCATATCTACTCTCCTGCTATCCAGTTTTCGTAAAATGGGCGCAATTGTTCTTTCAGGGCCTCCCTTGCTCGGGTCAATCGGGATTTGATGGTGCCTACAGGACATCTCAAAATTTCAGCAATTTCTTCCTGAGAATGCCCTTCCAGATCTTTCAGCGTGATCACCACGCGGTGCTCTGCCGAAAGTGAATTTAAAACCTTCTGAATGGCCTGTTGCAACTGCATTTGCTCGTATTCCTCAGACGCATCAGGCGAAGGGTCTTTAAAGAGTCCTTCGAAACCACCCTCAGATTCTTCTATCAGGCCGTCCAGAGAAATCGCTTCCGGGCGGCGCTTGCGATGTTTAATGCGATCCAGACATTGATTAACGGTTACTCTATATATCCATACTGAAAATCGCGAACGGCCTTTAAATTTCTTAATAGACCGGTGTGTTTTTAGAAAAACTTCCTGGGTGATATCATCCGCATCAGCGGTCGGTCCCATCACAGAAACCACCGTACTGAATACAGTCCGTTCATATTTCTCGACAAGCGACCGAAATGCAGCCCGATTCCCCGCTTTGCATTGCTCAACGAGGTCGGCATCCGGATCTTCGTGATTTTCACTGCACAAATAGAGACTCCACAGACCTGTTTACCAGACTCGAATCGAGGATGGAACATCAATCACCGGATGCCGCTATACCTATGACGACTGAATTTTAAAATGTGTTCCACATAGGGTCGAAGTTGAAAAATGAAAAAGTTGAAAAGTTTCAAATCATCTTTCGAATCCAATTTTTTTGACAATAAAAAAACGCCCTGTTTTTTGACAAGGCGTTTTTTAGACAGTTGAGGAGAAGAGGGCTATGCACCGGCGGCGGGGGACACACACTCTATAGCGCCGCTTTTATAGCTGCTTCGAAGGCCTCTTTACTCTGGTTGTTGACAAATCGTTTGGTCACGACGCCGTTGCGGTCTACTACAAACGTATGAGGTATCGTCAGGATATTTCCATAGGCCTGATAGGTCTTTTTGTCCGATTCAACGATCGGATAGGCAATGCCCAGCTTTTTAATAAAAGGCGCCGTGATGGATAGCCCTTCTTCATCGAGCGACATGCCCAGCACGACGACGCCTTGATCCTTATAGGTAGTATGAAGCTCGTTCAACATCGGCATTTCTTTGAGACAGGGCGGGCACCAGGTGGCCCAGAAATTGACGACAACCACTTTTCCTTTTAACGCCGCCATACTGACCGTGCCGCCGCCCAATACCGGCAATGAAAAATCAGGGGCTTTGGCGCCTTCTTTCAACATCAGCCGGGCTTCCATGCTCTTGAGTTCCATCACCACCGCCGTACGGATACGGGGTACCATCTCCGGCGTGACACTGATGCCGAGATCTTTTTTAACAGCCATGGCGGTTTGTGGACCGAAGTTCGGTTTACCGGCTTTTGATTTGCCGATTTCCGTCATGATGTACTCGACCACTTTCTGCTCAACTTCGGTCAGTTGGGCGGACGCCGGCTTTGAGGTCTGCGCCTGCAGGGAGCCGCCTATAGAAATCAAAACAGCAAGAAAACCGCATACGGCTGAGGTACTGATGATCTTTCCCAACATGGTTTATTCCTCCATCTTAGTTTTGGTTCGTGAACGCCCCTTGGGAACACGCGGTTTTCCGGAGGCGGATCCATTTTCCTTCGGTTTATTTTCCCCGGTTGATTGATCCGCTTTTTCAAGAAGTCGGCCGATATTCATATGGAAATTGGCCAGGTCGCTGCGGTCGACAACCGTGGCGGCGCTTACGCCGACAGCAATGGCAACCGCTTCGCGTACTTCCGCCGCTTCGGCACCGTACTTCATGGCTTTCTTCAGATGACCTTCCAGGCAATTTTGACAACCGGAACTAAGAGAGGCTGCAATGGCAATCAGCTCTTTGGTCTTGTTATCGAGTGCCGTACCTTCTTTGTATGTTTCCTTATAGAAATCAAAGTAGATATTTTTCATGTGCTCTTCTAAGAGCTCATAAGATTTCATCATCCGACTCACAGGGGCCTCCCGATGCTAGGGCCGATCGATATGGTGTTTAACCGGCAATTCAAGTAAACTAATACAGCGTGTTCGCTTGCTGAATTTTACATCATCTATAATAAGTTTTTTCCGTCTCAAAAAGTTCCGTCTTCATTTCAATTTTTTTTTCGCCGGAACCGCAGGCGCCGAATGATATCATCATGTCCACATCCTAATTCAATCCAAACACCGGATTCCTTCAAAAAACATAATGAAACAACCTATGTCCAAAACAGCATGAGGGCAACGGGTTTCTTGTCCTGGTGATTTTCACTCACCAATTCATCAATTCACCAACTCACCACTTGCCCTCATTCATACTTCACGCTCTCCGTCACCGGGATGTGCAACGTTTTCCAGGCGGGATATAATCCCGCTGCAGTAGCCACAAAGACTGAGGCCAAAAAACTGATCCCGATCCACGTGAGATCAGGGGTAAAGGTGAGCGGCAGGGCACTCAACAGACGCAGGCTCTCGACGATGATCCAGGAAAGCGGCAGCCCGAACAGGATGGCGAGCACGCCGCCTGCCATCCCGATGATCAAACCTTCAAACAACACAATCCGGTAGAGTTGACCAGGCCTGACGCCCACCGCCTGTAACAGACCGAATTCACGACGGCGCTCAAGGCCGCCGATCAACAGAGTATTCATCACTCCGATACCGGCCAGAAGGCCTGTAATGATCAGGAGTATTTCAAAAACAAAAAAATCATCATCTACCCCCTTGACGGCCCACGCATACTTTTGCCCACCTGTAATGATATCCGATATGTCTCTTCCGAACCAGCCGAGTGCCTCGTTACGCACCTGATTTTCATCCGCCTCTTCTTCAAGAATCAAGGTGAACTGATTGGCCGTGGATGTCTCTACGGAGAATAATTTTTTCATCTGATCCAGCGCCATGACCGCATAGTCCCGATCACTGGAACCGATAAAATAACCATATACATCGGTGACCATGATAATGGGAACAGGCCGCGGTCCATCAGAAGCCATGACGGTCACCGAATCTCCGGATGAGATACCGTACCTATGGGCAAGTTGGCCGGAAACCAGCAACGATGGTGTATTTATGAAGGCTTGATACTGATCTCGATGATCAGATAATGGACCCTCGTTAAAGGCGTTATCCTGAAGTCCCCGAATTAAAAATGGGGCATATACGGTAAACGACATCGGTATCGAAGATTTAACCCCGGGCAACCAGTTAAAACGCGTGTATTCCTCCGGCGTCATCAATGGGGTCGTGAGAAAAATACGCTGGTGAAGGGCCTGGTCCGCCCAGGTTTGACTCTGCGCTTTCAGGCTGATGGTCATATGTTTTAATCCGATCACCCCTGCGAAAACGAGCGCCAGCGTGCCCAATGACATAGCAACACGTTCTGTGGCGTGGGCTACCGTACGTGTGGTCAGTATATGTTCGCATACGAAAAAATGAGAAACGGGCCAGGCGGCAAGGCGAATAAATCCACCGGTCATTTTCGGACTCAGAAAAACAATACTGAGCAGTGCGGCCAACAGAAGAGATGACCCCGATACCAGATGAAAGGCCTGTTGCCATGGGGCTTCCAGGATTTCAGATAGGATAACATACCCACCAGGGACGCCTATGATCAGAAGGAGGATGATCACCACATACAATCGACGGGAATAGGCGACCTTCTGATGTAAACCCCTCTGTTGAAGTGCATCCACTATGGTGATTTGTCTACTCTTAAAGAGAGGATATACCACGCCCAGCATCGCCGCTGCAAGACCTAATAACATAATCAATGCAAGACGCGCTTTGGGAATCCCAAACGTCCAGATCCGTACACTCAGACCAAGGGAAGAATAACCCAGTTTTACAAGTATCGCGGTTAGTGCGATACCACCTAATAACCCGATAATTACCCCTACCAACGCCATGATGGCCGCTTCAACAATGAAAACGGTTGTAATCTGACGATCCGACATACCGATCGCCTGCATCAGGCCGATTTCCTTTATTCGTTCAGCTAACGCAATAGACAGAGAAGTAAAGACTATATAGAGCCCTAACATAAGCGTCAGCAAACCGCCGATCCGGAATCCATCCCGCATCACCTTGTCATCCCCTACTTCACCGGCCAGAATATAATCAGGAACGACGACACGGTTTCCGTACGGTAAAACAGCTTGTAGCTTTTCGACTGTTAAATCACCCCTGCCTTTAATCCAATATCTAACGGTTTGTAATTTTGATTGGAAGGTCTGTTGACCAAATTGAAATGGTATAAATCCAACGTATCCATTGTTTCGTGCGCCAAGTTTCCAGTTCGAAGTGATTCCGATAATACGAAACGGGATATCAGACATTTCGGAGAAAAAGATGGAATCTCCGATAGAAACTCGGTATTGACGAGCCATCTTCTGAGTTAAAATAATCACCCGCTGATCATCCAGAGAAATGTTCGTACTGCCATCCCGTAAATAGTACCCGCCGAACCAATTGCTTGCTTCGGGTTCAACGCCGATGAGTTCTATGGCGCCGACTGCAGGGTGGACCACGGTCATCGAGGTGAAGAATAAGGGCGTTGCACGGGCAATCGCAGGATGGGAACGGAGTGTTGTCAGGATATTTATACTGGCGCCCGGATCATGCACATCCGGTACGACTTCCAGATCAGGGGCGCCATATTTGCCCCGCTCCAGAATTTTAATGGTCCTCAGGGTGTTGTAATCGAGAATAAATACGCTGACAGCCGCCGCAATGCCAATAGCGATTCCGGCAGTGGTCAGTATAGATCGTGATGACCTATATACCAAGTTTCTGAAGGCAATCAAAAATATGGCGTTCATGTACATCATTCCCGACCAGGGTATAATCGGATGCAACCATACCGTCTTTGAGGAAAAGGACACGATCCCCTTGAGCGGCATCTTTGGGGTTGTGGGTGACCAGCAGGATCGTCTGACCTTTTTCATCAGCACACAGGCGTAGCAGACGCATAATGTCTTCGCCGATCCGGGTGCCGACATTACCGGTGGGCTCGTCGGCCAGGACAATCGCCGGTGCATTGATCAGCGCCCGGGCGATGCTCACCCTTTGCATTTCACCACCGGATAAATGGGGAGGAAGATGATCCGTTCGGTCTTCGATGCCGACCCAGCGGATCAGATCATCGAGCCTTAGATTGTATTTGTCCGGCCGCTGTCCTGCAATCAGCATAGGCATGGCAATATTTTCGCGGACAGACAAATGCGGTAACAGGTTGAAAAATTGAAAGATAATCCCTATTTTATCTCGCCTTAACAATGTCATCTGCCGACGGGAGCAGGCCATAATAGACTGACCATCGATTTGTATGTCTCCGGACGTAGGTTGATCTAATCCGGCGAGTAGATTAAGCAGGGTGCTTTTACCGCAGCCGCTGGGCCCCATAATGGTAAGAAATTCGCCTCGACTTAAGTCGATCGAGATATCCTTCAGTACAGAAATCTCCCGGTCTCCTATCTTGAAGGCTTTGGTTACATTACGGGCAGTTAATACAGGCGGTTCGAGTGCAGCTAACGGTGGACGGTGGGCGGCGTGTGACATGGTCTCTGGGTTAACGTCGTTTACCTTGTTTACGGTTGGGGTTGGAGCTTATTACGAGGTCGCTGGTTGCCATGAGAAGAGGAGCGGGTGCCGCCAGGGCCGTATACATACTGACCAGACTCCCGATGAGGAAAATCAATCCGAAGGACCTGAATGAATCCTCTGCCAGGATGATAAACGGTAAAGCCAACAGAATAATCGCTCCGCCGCTGAGTACAGTAAATCGTATAGACAGCATGGTTCCCATCACGATATGCTTTTTTATTGCATCCCGACGGGCAGCTCGGATGAGGGCTTTAATACGAAAGTAGGACAGCGTAATCAACACAATAGATATAGCGCCTACGGCCATAATACCAAGGACGATCGGGACGGTAATATGGTCTACCATACCGAAGATGAATCCCGATGTAACGATGATCGCATAAAGACTGCTTACGATAGCTATTAGCGCAAATCTTGCCTGAATGCGCCAGGCGAGGTAAATGGATACGATCGTAACGCCGAGCATCACGCCATTCCACTCCCCCAACCAACCTCCAGACTGAGCTAACGGAAGCAACAGCCGAACGATAGTCCCTCCAAAAAATAAAGGAACGGCAAGTGATATACATTTACCCGGCAGATCATCGATATGCCAACCGATGATTACCAGGACGATTAAAACCGCGACGAACAGACTGTAAAACAGTTCGCCTGAAAGCAGGATTCTCTGCAAGGGGTTCGTAAGATCCGAGGCGCCTTGCGTGGCAACGGCAACCACGCCGAGGGCCAGTAAAAGACCGGATATGCCAAAGACCACGGAAGGTTTATCCATCAAGTCGGCGTACGTTTTTTCCATTATATTTTGTATCCAGTCTTAATTATGGTTTGTTTATATACTCAATTTTTTCAAATCCCAGCCTTCGGTTAAAGCGGAAAGCAGGGTTCTCGTCCAGACAAAGAAAGTTAAGAATGAGCTGCCGATACCGGCAAAGAGGGCCAGGCCGAAATCAGTGAGGGCCTCGGAACCGATCACGATACATCCGATGGAAACCGACAGCAACAGCACATGAATCCAGATCAACGCCGGTTGGACGGAATCAAACATCAAGGCAACCGTCTGCCGGACCACTGTATTTTCATTTAAAGATTCTTTGATCTGTTCGAAGCACCAGATATGTACAATGGCAAATATGAGAATAGAAAACAGGATGCCGATCAGGCTCGATAAAGTGAGTAACGGCGTAATACCAGCGAGAATCCAGAGCCGTAGGAGAGCCACCGTCATAAGCAAATGGTACACAAAACCAAGGGCGACAATGCCGCCGGTTGCCCGGTACAAAACGATGAAAAAAATACTCATCAAGACGATACCGGCGCCCAGGGCCAGGAGCCCATTACGCACGGCGGCGTCACCCTGTACGGAAGGCGGGATCATTTCCACGGAGGTGACCTCAACAGGGGTCGGCAAAATATCCGACATCAACAAAACGGACAAAGCGCGTGCTTCGTCCACTGTGTTACCGCCGGGTAATTCCACCCGGCCATCAGGGATTCGTCCTTGAATAATCAGAGTCATATGGACCTGACCATCCATTTTAATAGCCAGACGGTTTCCGGTATTGGTATCAGAGAGGTTAGCCAGACTTTCCCGCCCGCCTTCCTGTAAGGTCAACCGAACAGCATAAGCGCCTCGAGCTACCGTCACCTCGGAGGCTTCATCCACTTGAGCAGCAGATAACGGTTGTGCGTTGAGATCAACATCCTGATTGATAAAATACAGCGGATAGAACCGCTGGCCGTTTCGTTCGATCGGCTCTGACGCCCAGGTAAAAGCACCGGCTGGCGGGTTCGCCAGATTGTAGCCGCGAATGCTCTGCTTTACCGTGCTATCTGCCAGGAGCCTACGAACAGCAGTCAGGTTTTCTTCTTTTACTACAATGTCAATGATCTCTTCATCTACCGTGAGACTGGCCAACATACGGCTAAATGCACCCATGCCGGAGGGCGATTTTTCGGATGTACCGTTTGTATCAGCCAATGTCTTTTCCTGCAAGACGTTATCAATACGCTGTCGTAAGCCCTGGACCTCGTTCCCATCTTTAAAGAGATGCAGGGTCACCTGACCCGATTGTTGAAGCATTTTCCGAACGAGACCGGTATCCGCGCTTATCGGGACATGGACCTGAAACGACATGACGTCGTTCTGTATGATTTCCGGCTCTAAGATACCGAAATCAAGCAAACGCGTACGCCAGATGCTTATCAGATGACCAAGCGTCTGTTCCCGTGCCCGGTCTGTGAGACGAGCGGCATCTGCCTGCATGGTGAAGGCAGATCCCCCTGCCAGATCAATACCGGGAACAGTAGCCTGATGAAACAAAGTCAGGCGATCCTCAAGCGGTAGTTGTGCAATTTCATCAGGTGATAAAAGCCAGAGGCGAAACGTGGGAAATACCAGAAAACACCCCAACCAGGTTACGGCAATTAAAACGATAACTGTTATCCGAGTAAAAATGTCTGTACCTCCGTTGTTTATTTCCGAGTTCCGGGTTCCGGGTGCAGAGTTTTTTGCATTTAACTCTGCACCCGGAACCCGGTATTTATTCATACCCTTTCGGCGCATGACGTATGACATCTACCAGATCTCTTACCGCTTGCTCATAGCCGATGGCCATGGCTTTCGCCGTGACGGCATAACCGACTACCATTTCTTCTACTTCCCATATCCCGGTAATATCCGGCGCCGTTTGATAATCTATGCCGCGTCCCATGGACACACCCAGATTCATACGTGCAGCTACTTTTGCCGTACTGGCCAGGTCATTTAAGGTCTGGCGCTCCTGGTCAGAATCTCCGGCAGTTGTATATACACTGGCATCAATATGCACATAGTCGGTTTTTAACTGAGCGCATACACGCACATCCGCAGCCGAAGGACGGATGAGTACGTTTACCAGGATATTCTGCTGTTGCAATGCGCGAATGGTTTGATCGAGCGACCTGCCGGATGCATCTTTTTCCGGCCAGTTCGTATTCAACCATTCATTATCCAAACCGGTATGTCCATATCCGTCAGGTACCAGTGTAATCATATCCGGACGCATCGTCAAGATACTCTGTAACACATCATCTGCCGGGGGTACAATAACATTCATGTGTGTATGAATGAGTTGGCGAATAAGCGCATATTCCTGCGGCTGATAAAATGGGCTATCAGACGCCCAGGAAATGGTAATGGCCGTCGCACCACCGATTTGCGCCAGAATAATGGCGGCCATCGGATCCGGTTCACCTCGATCTGCTATATTTCGAATAGCAGCGACCTGATCGACACATATACTGAGTTTCATCATATATTAATTATACCAATTACCTGGTAATAGACCATGTATGATTGATTATAACCGGCAGAAAATAAAATAAGTTTTAACCCCGAACCGCGATGCACTCGAAGTCACCGAGGGTGGTTTTCCACGGCTCGCATCGTATCCGCACAAGCCATCATAATTTATAATTTATAATTTAACAATATGGTATCACTCCTTATTTATCACAATGTCTGAAACATGAACAAACTCAATGCCTCTTAATTCCAACTGCTTCATTTTATGCGATAAGACGGCCAGAAGGTTGGCATGGGCATTGGCCGTGACAATGACTGCGCTTTGCTCCAGCGCTGCAAAGGAAGCCTGATCCAGCCTTATAGCGATCCGTTCCTGATTCTGATGATCATCCAGAGCGCCCCACGAAACGGCACTCTGCAGGCCCTGCAAATGGTCGGCACGATCTCCCGGTCGTTGGGATCCATCGAATCCATCAATATAATATTTGTTGTGTTTTTTTACTTCGTCCAGAACCAGATTCATGATCTCCGGTGTTTCCCGTATCTTATCTCCCATGTAATTCGATACGCCCATAGCCACGGAGAGGATCGATAAAGCCTCTCTCACAATCCGCCGGTTGGTTTGTGCATCCTGATCAATTAGAATAGCCTTTTTACCGGGAGATATACGAGGATACGATTTGGGTTCCATAGGAAGATTAACGATCACCTCCTGGTTTTTTCGCACCGTTTCTGCGGCCATTTTTATCGCCCCGGATTCCCAGGGCACGAACCCGAATGTCATCGGTCGTTTCAGCTCTAAAAATTGATCGAGCATATCACGTCGGCTCTTGCCGGCCTGGTTGATGATTATCGCCAGACCTCCGGTTTTCCGGATTATTGAAGGGTCTCTAATGATTGTTAAATGATAGGCGACGTACCCATCATACGTAATATCCATCAACAATTCATGAGATCGCCTCCGCTCGGCAGCCTGGATGACTTCCCCACCGGTTTGACTGACCGCTCTGTTTATTTCGAGATTACATTGTATGAGTGAATAGGCGTCTGCCACACGAATAGTCCGTTGAACGGCACGCCATTTCCCATCCGATTGGCGTCGCCTGCTTTGCGTTTCTTTTACCTGATCGGATGAGACCTGTAAGTTGATCAGCGCCCGGGATAAGGCCAGTTCAAGTTCTCGGAAACCACCCTCATCCTTTTTGAATGAGGCCGTTCGCTTATCCACAGGTTGATCAACCGGTAGCGGCCGATTAAAAAGCCAGGCAAAAAGATCAGAAGATTCCTCCGTAAATATAAATATCCATCCTCCTCCAATGACCAGAGCGGTCACAACGAGCACGAGTCCCAGAGAACGGAGCAGGCGCTCGTATCTCTGTGTTTTATTGAACTGTCGTAATCTAGCGGCATGTGAAGGGCGGTAACGCATAATACTAATTGGTGTGACGCATCATAGCGCCGCATCTTGATTCGAAGAGTTCGCGGTCCAAAATTCCATGATTCCCCGCAGCAAAATATACCGTCCGCTGAATAGCAACAATTTTCATGATGTAATACCAGCTGCCAGATTAAAGACCAAATACAAATGGTTAAAATTGACTGAAAATATCAAGGTTTTCATTCACAATTCATAATTGGTATAACTTAGCATCCTCTGACAAAATTTCAATTATTGAACATCATATATGGCATTGGCCAGTTCAGCGAACTCTGCCAACGTCAGCGTTTCCCCACGACGTCTCAGGTCAATGCCCGTTTGACGTGCGATCTGCTCTACAGCGCCCGGCGCATGTCGGTTTACGGCGTGGTGTAACATTTTACGCCTTTGTTGAAACGTATCCTTCACAAATCGAAACAATCCGGACGGATCTTTGAGCACAACGGGAGGTTCTGCAAGCGGCGTCAGCCGCAGCACAACGGATTCTACCTCGGGGCGCGGAATAAAATTGCCACCAGCCACACGAAACAAGGATTCGATTTGAAAATAATAGGGCATGACAATGGACAAAATACCATACGCCTTTGTGCCGGGCGCAGCGACCAACCGGGTGCCCACTTCATTCTGAACCATAATGATGGCTTGCTTTATCACTTTACGATGGGTGATCAATAGATCCAACACCGGGCCGGTGATATTATAAGGGAGATTGGAGACCACTGTGAAGATTTCCGTTTGATGTGTTGCAGCCAGAGCCGTCATATCCAGATCGAGTACATTCTGATTTGCTATAGTCAAATTCTCGTAAGATTCGTATTCACAGTTAAGAAGATGAACCAGTTTTTTATCGATTTCGATAGCAATAACGTGTTCGGCTACAGCCGTCAAAAATCGAGTCAATGCACCGGTGCCCGCTCCTATTTCAAGCACGACACTGTCTTCCGAGAGAGAGGCGGCGTTGACGATACGATGCGAAATGGCATCATTGATCAGGAAATGCTGTCCCCGCATTTTAATGGGTCGTATCCCATAATGTCTTAGTGTCGAGGGGACATTCGGATGAGATGGGTCCGCTCTATATTTCATAAATGCTTAAACACCCGTTGGGCATTTTGAGTGGTGATCTGTGCCAATTCGTTAAGAGACAGACCTCGAATTTGCGCGATGGCTTCGGCGGTCTTCACCACGTAGGCCGGTTCGTTACGGCGACCTCGAAAGGGCGACGGCGCTAAATAAGGCGCGTCTGTTTCGATAAGTAAATGATCTGCAGGCACCCCGGCGATCACATCAGCCAGGTTTGAATTTTTAAAGGTTACAATGCCGCCGAATCCAAGAAAATATCCCGCTCTTATCGCCTGTTCTGCCATAGCCAGGTCGCCTGTAAAGCAATGCAGGACAACGGACATATCAGAGGCCTGCTCCGTATCAAGGATCGAGAGCACCTCATCATGCGCTTCCCGATCATGCACGATTACGGGCAAATTGAAACGTCGCCCTAATTCGATATGTTTGCGGAAGAATCGGTCTTGTAATCGGTAGGTTGATTTATCCCAGTGCAGATCAATGCCCGTCTCACCCACGCCAACCACCTTGGGATGGCTGAGCAGGCGTTCTATGTCCGCAAGATGCCCTTCTTGAGCATGTTGAACATAACAGGGATGGATGCCGACGACGGCAAAGATGCCTTCATAGCGCGATGCCAGATCTATAGCCATTCGGCTTGTGTCGACATCAAACCCGATGACAACCATACGTTCGACCCCGGCATCCAGGGCACGTTGGATCACGTCATCCCGGTCCTCATCGAATTCCGGGGCATTGAGATGTGTATGGGTATCGACCAGCAAGGTATGTATGTTTACTGATGTTACGAAAAATGGGTAACGTGCTTTGTACTTGGTGCTTTGTATTTTGTTAAAAATGATGATCCGGTAGCATATGGATCGAATCGGTCAAAGTACAAAGTACCCTGGCGTCACGCGGTATTTGCGTAACGCCAGTTATTTAACCTCAGCTCCTGATTCGGTGGCTGTGTCCGGTATAAGCAGCACAGGATCTCCATCGGTATTGGTTGCGGCCAGAAGCATGCCTTTCGATTCAACACCACGGATGGTCGCAGGTTGCAGGTTGGCTACGACGACGATTTGTCTACCTGGAAGATCTGCGGGATCATATGTAGGGGCAATGCCCGATACGATCTGTCGTTCTTCCGTTCCGATACGGATGCGCAATTTCAGCAACTTATCTGTCTTGGGTACACGCTCTGCAGACAGAATGTCCGCCACGCGTAATTCGATTTTCTGGAAGACATCAATGGGGATAGTCGGGTTCTTTTCAGGATCGTTCAGGTCTGTGGTCTTTACAGACAGAGGCAATTGCGCAGGTGTCTGTGGCTTCCCCAACTTGGCGATCTGCGCTTCTATCCGTTCATCTTCAAATTTTGAAAACAGAATTTCCGGCTGGCCGATCTTATGGCCCGCAGGGACACCCGGTTCACCGGCTTCATCCCAGCGCTGATTACTGACCGTACCCTCTAATTGGAGCATCTCCCAAATCTTATCTGCGGTAAATGGCAAAACAGGCGCGATTATCACCGCCAGCGTCCTGACGGCCTGAGCGCAGACGTACAGGGTCGTTCCACAACGGTCCCTATCCGTCTTTCGCGTATGCCAGGGCGCCTGATCGTTAAAGTATTTATTGAAATGGTTGCCGAGTAAGATCAATTCACGTACGGCGGCGCGCACCTGGAAATTTTCAAAACAATCACCCGCAGTTTTCGGCGTCTCTTTAAGCAATTTCAACAGCGCCTCATCTTCAGAAGCAAATTCCCCTGGAGACGGTACAGCCCCATCAAAATACCGCGTAATGAACGTCAGGCTTCTGTTGACGAAATTACCGAAAATGTCTGCTAATTCATTATTGTTCCGGGCCTGAAAATCTTTCCAGGAGAAATCAGCGTCTTTTGTTTCCGGGGCGATAGCTGCGAGATAATATCTCAACGGGTCGGGCGAAAAATCTTCCAGGTATTCATCCAGCCATATAGCCCAATTCCGGCTGGTGGACAGTTTCTGGCCTTCGATGTTGAGAAATTCATTTGCAGGGACGGACGTCGGTAAAATATAATCGCCGTGCGCCATGAGCATGGCAGGCCATAAAACAGCATGGAATACGATATTGTCCTTACCCATAAAATGTACCAGCGTACAATCCGGATTATGCCAGTATGTTTTCCACCGTTCAGGATCGCCGATTCGCTCCGCCCACTCTCTGGTGGATGACACATACCCGATGACCGCTTCAAACCAGACGTACATTACCTTGCCTTCTGAATTATCGAGCGGTAAGGCGATGCCCCAGTCCAGGTCACGCGTTATCGGTCTGTCTTCCAACCCAAGGGCAAACCACCCCGCGCAGTAGTTAAGGACACTATCTTTCCAATCGGTTTTACCTTTCAACCAATGCTCAAGACTCTCCTGCGCTTCCGACAGTTTAAAATACCAGTGAGAAGACCTGCGAACTTCCAGAGGGACATCACAGAGGTCGCTGACCGGATTGATCAACTGGATGCCATCCAGCATGGTTCCGCAATTTTCACACTGATCTCCACGGGCACCTTCATATTTACAGTGGGGGCAGATCCCTTCCACATACCGATCCGGTAACGAACGGTTTGTAGAAGGGCAATATATCTGATCTACTTCTCGTAAATCAAAACGATCGTTCTCATGAAGACGGGTAAAAAAGTCTCGAGAGGTCTCGTGATGAATAGGCCGGGAGGTCTGGGAGAAATTGTCGAAGGTAATGCCGAGGGACTTCAGGCTGTTAAAGATGATCGGATAATAAGTATCCACCACCTCTTTTGGTGTGATGCCGGCTTTATCGGCAGTCAGCGTTATCGGCACCCCATGATCATCTGTACCACCGATATGCAGGACGTCATGGCCCTTGAGGCGTTGGTATCTAACGTAAATATCGCCGGGGAGGTGCGAACCGGCGATATGACCGAGATGCAACTTGCCATTGGCATAAGGCAGTGCATCGGTAACAAGATATTTTTTCTTTGCCACAGAATCCTCGGGAAGCAGTACATCCACAGAATATCAAACTTGGCGCATTAAGAAACAGCCCTATCACAAAACCACGATAACGGATGCATGTTGGTTTGTCAATGCGACAAATTACAAAATGATGGAAATCCGTTTTATGCCGCCTGTGCACGACGCCCCCGCAATCTTAAGGCGAGAACCGTCAGGGCAAGTTGGGGGTGTCCATTTTTAATAATACTCTGTTTGATCTCCTCAATATCCTGTATACCGACCTCAATTTGTTCCACGGTGATCTTACGGATGATATCCTTCATGGCGTCCAGACGGTCGATATGGATGGCCATCGTTTTTTTTGAGGAGGCTGTTAAAATAAAGAGATCTCTATAATAACTTAATAAGGCATCCAACAGTGGTTCTACAACGGGCGTTTTTCTATGCATGGCGGTTAGATGGTCAACCATTTCGAATATCTGAAGGGGATGATCTCCATGGATGCATTCCAGCAGAGAAAAGGCTTCTTTTCGAATTGCAGTCCCTTCCTCCGACATCGCCTGTAACGCCTGATTGAGCCTGCCGTCAGATTGTCTGGCCATAGCCGACGCCGTATCTGGATCAGTCTGATATCTTGTGATCAGCGCTTCCTGTATAACCGGTTCGGGTAACCGTCCCAGGTGTACGGGTTGACAGCGCGATATAATCGTCGGTAACAATCCATGCATTCGATGTGTGGTCAGGATGAGCATCAGTTCCCCTGGCGGTTCTTCAAGGGTCTTAAGCAGGGCGTTTGAAGCGGCCACATTCATACGGTCCGCTGCGGCAATAATCACCACCTTGCGACGGCCTTCAAACGGTTTTACATAGGCATCCTGACGCAGCCCCCTTATATCATCTACAGAAAGGTAATCATTCTTATTGAAAATAAACGGCGCGTACGGATCTTTTGCCAGGGACTCAATCAGCGCGAGCCGACGTTCCAATCGGGCATCTGATCGACCTTCCACCTCACTTTTTTTATTTTCCCCTTTAGCTGCTTTGGTGGAAGAAGAAGGCAGAAAAACATGCAAATCTGGATGTTGAAGCCTCTGGATTTTACGGCAAGAAGGGCACTTCTGACAGGGCTCTCCAGGGCCCTGAGCGCAATTGACGGCTTTAGCCAGTTCGATGGCAAGAGCTTCTACCCCGGTACCAGAAGGCCCATAGAGAAGATAGGCATGCGCCAGGCGACCTTGCATGAGCGCATCCATTAATCGTTGGCGCTGTATTTCCTGCCCTATAATATGATCGAAAGCCATGGTATTTTAATAGACGAAACGAAACCCCATCAGGAAGGACGCATGACAAAATGTACCCGATTGGACCTTTCGGACGCGCTCTTGAAGGTAAACCCATCGAAGGTGTCTACATTCCGGAAGCCAGCCTCCCGGCAGATATGTTTTATCTGGTTAATCGGATAGATGCGTTGTTCATGGCGTTCAATATATTTATCATATTTTCCATCATGTTTGAACACCATTTGAAACTCGTTCACCTGAATGCGCTCCTGAGCGAGGTATTTGCTATGGCGTACATAGGAGAAATGATCCGTACTTTCCTGATCGACCGCATCATGGAAAAAACGACGAGAGTTGACTTCCGTACAGGCGTCGAATATGAAAATCCCATCCGTACTGAGTATCGTTTTAACCCGGGCGAACATCTGACGAAGGGTCTTCTCGTCCATGAGATAGTTAATACTGTCATACAGACACAATACCACATCAAAAGTTTTGTCATTTACAGGAGGATCAACCATGTTGCCATGTTGAAAAGTCATGGTCACCTGCCCATCTTGAACTTTTTGACGAGCGATAGAGATCATGCCTTCCGATCGATCGATCCCCTTCACATGATACCCGCGTGTGGATAAGATAGAGGCCATATTTCCCGTACCGCAAGCCAGTTCAAGAATAGTTTGCGGCGTCATTTTATATCGAGTAAATACGGATTGAATATAATCCGCCCATTGACCGTAATCAACATGCCGCATCACATAATCATAGATTTCAGCGAGCTGATGATAGGGCGTTGTAGAAACAATGGACCCATTTTTTTCAGGTTTTAGCATATAGGATAAAAGGGTCGGCGGATTGTTCCTGGTGATTTGTTTCTAAGAGGGTGTCTAAATTAGTCAGGTTAATTCCAGGGATTCAAACTCGAGGGCGTCGTCCGTCAATTTTACATCCTGTAAGATGTGGTACAAACCCTTAGCACGGACCTTGGATACATTGCCACGCGGCGTATCCAGCACTTCAATTTCAACCCGTCGATGAGGCCATTCAACGAGAATGTGATCACCGACAACCACATCATGGCTGGGTTTGACCGCACGTCCTGCTACGGAAACCATACCCCGGTCACAGGCTTTTTTGGCTACTTTGCGCTGTCTGATGATCCGGGCAAGTTTTAAATATTGGTCGATTCGCATATTTTATCCGTGTCCATCAGATGAACATGATCCGAGCGTGATCAGGGATCCGGATCAAATCCACGGTTATCGATATGCACATCCTGACGGAGGTCGGCCAGCCAGCGGCGGCGCACTTCATTCCATTTATTTTGCTTGGCGAGGTTGGTTAACTGTTGAAAGTCATCTTCCAACGTCAATTTCTCGCCGCCGACTCGTTTTGTAAGCATCATCAAATGAAAAGTGGCGCTATTCTGGTCAGCCACTTTAATCGGAGGGGAAACACTTCCAACCGTCAGCGTATCTAAAACCATCTGGTATTGGGGCAGCACCTGGTCCAGGTAAAATTCGCCAAGGTAACCACCCTCTTCACTGGAGTCGATGTCTTCCGAATATTTTCTTGCGGCCTCCTCGAAGGATTCATCCCCTGATAGGATTCTCCCTCTCAAGAATTCTAAAGTCTCCATGGTTCTGTCTTCATCTTCCGGCAATTGCGGCACTTGAATCAGAATATGCCGAACCCGAATCTTTTCGCCATCCCGCTCTTCTAATTTGATGATATGAAACCCTACGTCCGTTCGCACAATGTCGGATATTTCACCCGGTCCCAATTCGAACGCCACCTCTTCGAATGAAGCCATGAGCGTCCCTCTGGCGAAAAAGCCCAGATCCCCACCCAGTTTTGCGCTATTTAAATCTTCTGAAAAACGTTGGGCCAATTCGACGAAATCCGCCCCCGCGTCAAGACGACGCTGGATTTCAACCGCCCGCTCAAGTAGCTTCGATTCGCGTTCCTTATCAGGATGAATGGTCATCATGATGTGACTGACCACAATCTGAACCGGCTTGATCGGTAGGCTGTCACGATACGTTTCGTAAAACTGGGCGACCTCTAAACCAATCACGCGGATCTCGCCGAACCGCTCTTCCTCCAATTTACGTTGGAGGTATTCATCTTCTTTCTGCTGACGGAGCAACCGGTGCCAGTCCCGCATCGACATGCCGGAATTAGCCACAAGCTTCTCAAGGGCTTCCTGGGAACCGAATTGTTCCCGGTATTGATCCGTGATTTGCCGTACCGCACTATCGATCTGATCCACCGGTATCAGGACGCTGTCCCGATGGGCAGAAGCGATGATAATCCTCGTATCGATAATTCCCGTGAGAATTTTTTCCATGATATCAGCCTCTTCCTCTTCAGGAGACTGGACACGAAGTAACTTCACCCCTTCCATCACATCCGAATACAAAATGACGTTATTATCCACTACAGCCACGATATAGTCCAGCAATTGCTGGCTGTTTGCCGGTTTAATGCCCAGGGCGACAATTAATAATATAGTAAGGCCAAATTGTTTTACTCCCATAGTCATGGCAGTATTACTCCTCTTCAGGGATTAGATCGGGTACTATAGCCGTCGGCTCCTGATACTCATACTGGATAAGGTTCTGAATGTTAATCTCTACATTCGCCTCGTGTCTCAATCCTTCGACCAATTGCGTTATTTGACTCCGGCGACGCTCCTGCAAAACTTTGTTGACGATCTCGCTGCGGACTTCTTCCTGCGTCCGTACCGTACCGACTTCACGGCGACCGGTCACCTTTAAGATAAAATAACCGGATTCGGTGTGGACCGGCTTTGAAATTTCGCCGACCTTCATAGAGAATACCAACTCTTGCACGGAAAAATCGCTGATGTCGTTCTTTTTAAGAAATCCGAGATCGCCCTCTTGTTGTGACGATGTATGAATGGATTGCGTACGTGCCATTTCTTTAAAATCCAGCCGACCGCGCATCAATTGACGCCAGGCCTCCCTGGCTGTCGATTCATTCTGTAATACGATGACGCTGAGTTTTAGTTCCGGTTCCTGACGTATGAATTCTTTTGGGTGGGTCTTATAGTACGCCGCTAACTCCTCATCAGATACCTCGGGAGACTGGTGCTCCAGCAAGCGTTCCAGAAGGGCATTGGCCAGATAATCCCGCCGTATTTTTTCCAATTCACGCGCGATCTTTCGGTCCGCATGGAGATCCTGACGCATAGCTTCCTGGGCTAATAGTTCCGCCTGAACCCATTTTTTTACCCAATTCTGTTTCATTTGGGCCGTGGCGATAGGTAATAGCGCTGTCTGCAAATCAGATTCCAGGTCACCTCTGGTGAGCCGGGTCTCATTGACGCGCGCGACCACGGCATCAGAGCCTTCTGCCGGCGGTCGCGGTTCACATCCGGCGAGACAAATAATCAATCCCCCTACGCACAGTTGTATGGTATGTTGTTTCATGTTTCCCATCATGCCTCTCCACCTGTCTATAATTCAAGAATTGTATTTATAATGATTTATACCAGGCTTTGCAATATGTTTTTGGTCATATCAACTCGTTTCACTTCCGTGGAACCTACCAGTTTAATCTTAATTTTGAAAGTCGCTGCATGAGGAAATTCGATATCCAGCGAAGCATCGCGGGTAATATCCGCAATTTGACGCTTAGTTGGATATTGCCCCACCGGATACGTGATCGTCAAGCCATCATTCCGAACGGTCAGGGACTTCAACCCGGCTTTTTGTGCGCCCTGTTTAATAGATACCAGATTGAATAGAATCTGCGTGGGATCAGGTAAACGACCGAACCGATCTCGCATTTCATCACGAATCCCTTCGATGTCTTCTTCGTCTGTGACCTGTGAAAGTCGCTGGTAAAAACCTATTTTCAGTTTTCGGTCGATGATATACTCGTCCGGGATATAGGCGCCGACACGAAGGTCAATGGTTGGTTCGGGACGATCGTCTGTTGCCTCCCCCTTCAATTCCTGTATCGCCTCTTGTAACAACCGGCAATAGAGGTCAAAACCAACGGCGGCCATGAAGCCATGCTGTTGGGGACCGAGCAGATTGCCTGCGCCGCGTATTTCCAGATCCCGCATAGCGATATGAAACCCTGAACCCAATGCCGTATATTCAGAGATGACCGTCAGCCGCTTACGGGCATCGGGCGTAACGGCGCCGGATGCAGGGACCATCAGATAGGCATGCGCTCTATGATTTGATCGACCGACTCGTCCGCGAAGCTGATATAGCTGAGCCAGTCCGAACCGATCAGCTCGATTGATTAAAATCGTGTTGACATTGGAGATATCCAGACCGGATTCGATGATCATCGTCGACACCAGGCAATCATATTTATGATTCAGGAAGTCGATCATGACCCGTTCCAGATCCCGTTCCGGCATCTGGCCGTGGCCGACCACGAAGGTAATCTGCGGAAGCATACGTTCCAGAAAATGTACGACCGCGTCGATCGACTGGACTCGGTTATGCACAAAGTACACCTGGCCCCCACGATCTACTTCTCGCAAAATCGCCTCTCGTATGATTTCATCATTAAATCGGACGACTTCTGTATGCACGGGCAGTCGGTTTTTGGGTGGCGTGTTTATGATGGACATATCCCGGGCATTGACCAGTGACATGTGTAATGTCCTTGGGATCGGTGTAGCAGTCATCGTCATTACATCCACGGTATTTTCAAGTTGTTTTAATCGTTCTTTATGGGTCACGCCGAATCGTTGCTCTTCATCGACGACCAGGAGCCCTAAATCTTTGAACTCGATATCCCGAGAAATGATTCTGTGGGTACCGATGACGATATCCACCTCGCCGCTCTTTAAACCTGCCAGCGTTTTATTCTGCTCTTTTGGTGTTACAAACCGACTTAACATCTTGATGTTGACCGGATAATCTGCCAGCCGCTCTGTAAAGGTCGTTATATGCTGTTGCGCTAAAATGGTTGTCGGCACCAGGATGGCTACCTGTTTACCATCCATCACGGTCTTGAATGCCGCACGGACGGCCACTTCGGTTTTGCCATATCCTACATCCCCACAAATCAGACGATCCATAGGGATTGATTTCTCCATATCCGCTTTGACGTCCGCAGTTGCCGCAAGTTGATCCGGCGTTTCTTCATAGATAAACGATTCTTCCATCTCCTGCTGCCAGGTGGTGTCTTTGGAAAAAGCAAACCCCGGATTGGCTTGCCGCGCCGCATACAGTTTAATCAAATCCTCCGCGATCTCCTGCACGGCTTTCCTGGTCCGGCTCTTAGCCCGCTCCCAGGTTTTGCCACCCAGTCTTGACAGGGTGGGGATCTCACCATCCGCCCCGATGTATTTTTGTACTCGATGAAGCTGCTCGATAGGAATATACAGCCGATCTTCTTCTGCATAGGTGATAGACAGGCAATCTCGCTCCCGATCATCCACATCGATACGTTGAAGGCCAAGATACCGTCCGATACCGTGGTCGATGTGAACAACAAAATCACCTTCCCTCAAGCTCGTGAAATCTTCAATTACCACCCCTTCTTTAAACGACTGCCGACGACGGCGGCGGCGGTACCGACTGAAGATTTCAGAATCCGTCATAACGACCAGCGGTATATCCGGGAGGATGAAGCCGGTGTGCAGCGTTCCGATCGGCATAGAGATATCATCGGCGCCAGCCCCGAGTATTTCTTCCAGCCTGTCCGCCTGACCTTCATTATCGCAGGTTACATATATGACGGCCTGTTGCGATCTCCAATCGTTCAATCGCGATTTCAAAATATCCATAGCCCCATGGAATGTGCCTGCATTTGAAGCGTTCATATTTATCCAGTCCTCTGAATCACCAGAAGACCGGATCATACATGCCTGGTTATAGGACATCATGGCCTGCTGCATTGCAGGCCATACCTCGATCGCTTCCGTGGGCTTCGGGACCACATCATCAGCGGTAATGCGACTGGTGAATGCTTCCTCATATTCTTCCTGGAACGTCTGCGCCTCCTGATTTAATCCCGTCGGTTCACAGAGGCAGATCAATGATTGCCCGGGTAAAAAAGACAGAATAGAGGCGGCATCCGAATGAAAGAAAGGCAGATACCGCTCACAACCGTCGAATAATCCCCCCTGTGTGATGTGCGATTCCAGTTCTCCCGCTTTAAGCGCATGGTCGGCGGCGGCCTCTTTTACCCGTTTTGCAACAACAGAACGGGCAGCCGGTTCATCGACAACCTCCCGATTCGGCAGCATGGTCAGCTCAGATATATTTTCTGTCGAACGCTGGGTATAGATATCGAATAATCGCAGGGAATCGATCTCATCGCCGAAAAATTCGATCCGGCAGGGCCGTGAAAGGCTATGAGGAAAAATATCCACAATGCCGCCCCGGACACTGAACTGGCCGGGCATCTGGACCATATGAGTACGATCGAAACCGTGGCGGACAGCCCTATCGATCAAATCTTCGAAGGGCATTTCTTCTCCCAACCGAATTTGAATAGTAGTGGAATCAAGCAGGGCTGGGGGTAAGGTGCGCTGCATCACGGCCCGCACTGTAGCAACCACGACAACAGATCTCCCCTGACGTATCGCATACATGGCCGATATACGCTGGCCTGTTACATCGCTATCGGGAGATATATGATCATAGGGCCGGACCTCCCAGGAAGGAAAAAACAGAACCTCTTCCTGCCCAAGAATGCTGATGAGCTCGTCAACAAGAAGTTCGGCCGTTTCGGTGTCTTCTACAATAACCACCGTCGGGCTGTTACGAACCCGATGCGCGTGGGCGATCACAAGTGATCGCAACGACCCGGCCAGGCTTGAGATCAGGACCGGGGCTGTCTGGTCGTTAAACGCGTGAAGAATCCGCTTAACAGCCGGCGATGTGGCCGTGATTTCAAATAGTTTGGAAAGGGACATGAAAAGGAGGTTTTTCTGGCTTTATACTTTAGAAAGTTCAAAAGGGTAAAACAAGTAAAACATACTGAGGCCATGAGACATCAGATCAACCCTTGCAGGTTTTGTCTTATGCGTTCCTGAATCTTCTCGGTTTTTGATTTAAACTGTTTTCCTGTGATCATTTCATACGCGGAGATGTATTTTCTGGCGGCCTCGATTTTGATATCATCAGGAATAACAGGGATATGCCCTTCGCCTATGAAACCCTGTCCGGCGAGCCATTGCCTTATATACTCTTTATCCAGTTTCTGCGGTTCTTCTCCCTGAGAGAATAAGCCATCATAGGTCTCTTTTATCCAGAATCTGGAAGAATCCGGCGTATGGATTTCATCGATCAGCATGAGTTCGTTGTCAAACAGCCCGAATTCATATTTTGTGTCGACCAGAATCAAATTATCTTCAGCCACCTTCTGATTCCCGAAACGATATAACGCAAGCGCAATACGTTCCATTTCCCGATAGATCTTTTCATCCACCAAGCCTCTTTTAATGATTTCGTCGCTCGAAACCGATTCGTCGTGTCCGCCTTTTTCCGCCTTGGTCGAAGGGGTGAGGATGGGGGCATCAAACGGCTGATTTTTTTTCATGCCCTCTGGTAGCACATGGCCACAAAAATTTCGTATCCCTCTTTTATAACTATACCACGCCGAGGTGGTGGTCACGCCGGTCAAATATCCTCTGACCACCATTTCAACTGGTATAAGCACGCATTCCTTGGCCAGCAATACATTAGGGTCAGGCACACTCAATACATGGTTCGGGATGATATGGCGGGTCTGTTCAAACCAGAATGCAGCAGTCTGATTGAGCACCTGGCCTTTAAAGGGAATGGCACAAAGCACCCGGTCAAATGCGGAAATCCGATCTGTCGTTATGATCACCCGTTTTCCATCGACCACATAGTTATCTCTCACTTTGCCTTCGTATTTTCCACCCCAATCAAAATCCGTCTTGTCTAATAGATTTCCCATCTGCGCCTTGATCACATCATCTGACAGCATCTGCATACCTGTTCCTGTTTTGTTCTTCCGGATTCTGAGGTCCACGAATAACGGCAATCAATCAGTAACAACCTGTGTCAGATTAAAGATCAAAAACGATGATGTCAAGAAAGTAACCCGCCTTTTTTCATGTTCGATGTACTTTTTACTGGACGATATAAAATAAAAATTTATACTGATGTTATAGGAATCGTAATTTGTGAGTCGATTCCGCCTTCCGAAAACTTTATAGTAAGTATTTCTGTTTCATCCTCAAAGCTCTCTTAAGGAGGGACTCATGTCCAAACGGGCAATCATGTTCTGTTTCTGCGCGGTCGCTAGCTTGATGCTGATTTCGACTGCCTGTACACCACCGCCCAACGATCTGATGGCTGCGGCGGAAGACACTATAAACCAGATGGAACAAAATCAAATCGACAAGTACGCCAAGGCGCATTATGACCTGGTGACGGCTGAACTGGCAAAGGCCAAGGAACATATGGCCGCTGAAGAATATACCGAAGCCAAGGAAACCGCAGAAAAAACCATTGAATTAGCGAAAGCCGCAGGAGAAGAAGCGGCGGTTCAGAGACAACTCATGAAGGTCGATGTCGATAAAAAACTCCCTGAGTTTATGGAACGCTGGAGTGAAATATCGAGTAGCATCGAAGGAGGCCGTGGACGGGCGGCCCGGGCATTGGCGGTTGAAGCCAAAGCCTTTGCCGACAGCCTCACAGAAAACCTCAACGAGTTGAAAGGCGGTGAGATGTGGTACGAGTTAAACACGGCACTTGATGCTGCCAATGCCACAGCGGATGAGTTCGCAGAAAAAGCCGGCGGTTAAGCAACGACCTTTCTCCTGATGGAATAACTAAAAGCCGTTTGACGATAGGAATCGCCAAACGGCTTTTCATTTTAATTCCGACGGCATCTGCCTCCTGTTGAAATCGTGGTTGACAATTACACCCTGCATACATAGAATAGGAAGGGGATGACGGTGTCAGTCCCGTATGGTGATATATTTCGCGCAGGAGGAATAAATGAATCTCACTGAGTTATTGGATGAACAGGTTATCCTGGTTGATCTGAAGGCCACGCATAAACGTGCGGTAATAGAAGAAATGGCCACCTCCCTGACCACCTCCGGTAAAATCACAGATCAGGAAGCCGTGCTCCAGGCCGTATTAGAGCGAGAGAAGATAATGAGTACGGGGATTGGTAAAGGGGTTGCCATACCCCATGGTAAATGTAATGCGGTGAATCAACTTACCGGGGTATTAGGAATTAAAAAAGAAGGGATTGACTTCCAGGCCCTCGATGAACAGCCCGTCTACCTCTTCTTTCTATTGGTCTCGCCAACAGAAGTGTCCGGCCCTCATATTCGTGCCCTCGCCCACATCTCACGTCTTCTAAGACAGGATGCCCTTCGCAAAAAATTAATTGATGCTGAAAGCCCCCAAGCAGTGCTTGATTTGATTACAGAAGAAGAAAAGAATATGTAACGACATTTTGTGCCTGGTGCGTCGTACTTTGTAAATTCGGGTTAAGTATAGCCTTGTCAAAGGACGAAGCACAGTGTACAAAGCACAAATATAGGAGTCTGCTTTGTCTGATCGTATTGATGGACGCGCTACGGATCAATTACGTCCGGTAGAAATTACACGCAATTATTTACGTCATGCTGAAGGTTCGGCATTGATTACCATGGGCGGTACGACGGTTCTCTGTTCCGCCTCTGTAGACGAGTATGTGCCTTCTTTTTTGAAAGGCAGCGGCAAGGGCTGGGTCACAGCTGAGTATGGCATGCTTCCACGCAGTACCAATACACGGGTCTCCAGAGATGGTCGCCGTGGTTCGATTTCAGGACGCACGCAAGAAATTCAGCGTCTCATCGGCCGGTCTCTGCGTGCGGTATTCGATCTGGGCAGCCTTGGTGAGCGTTCCATCCTGATCGACTGTGATGTTCTGGAAGCCGACGGCGGCACACGAACTGCCTCTATTACGGGCAGTTATGTGGCCCTGTACGACGCAGTACGATGGTTGCAAAACCGGGATCTGGTCGACTCTTCTTTAATTAAAGATTCTGTGGCCGCGATCAGCGTAGGAATTATCGACGGTACGCCCATGCTCGATCTTTGTTATGCAGAGGATTCAAACGCCGATGTAGACATGAACATCGTGATGACAGGCAGCGGCGCTATGGTGGAAATCCAGGGCACCGCCGAACAGAATCCTTTTACCACCGACCAGTTGAATACCATGCTTGATTTAGGCCGCCAGGGGATCGAACAACTGGTTACGATGCAGAAGCAAGTATTGGAAATTTCTTAAAAGAAGCTACGAAACGACGAATCGCGAAACGACAAATCGATTTAAATTATCAATATTCCCTTGATTCGTGGTTTCGTAGTTTCGTAGCTTCCCGCCCTCCCCATGACCATCGTTCTGGCTACTCGGAATAAAGGTAAAATATCAGAATTACGTCGGTTGTTGGACGGATGGCATGTAGAGTCCTGCGATGTCTATCCCGGGTGCCCTGTTCCCGATGAGACCGGTCATACCTTTCAAGAAAATGCGTTGATAAAAGCAAGGATCATTGCCTCCTTTACACAGAAGATCACGCTGGCAGATGATTCCGGGCTCGAAGTAGATGCCCTCGATGGCGCTCCAGGGATCTATTCGGCCCGTTTCGCCGGGCTGAATGCGAGCGATGAAGACAACAGGCGCAAGCTCCTGCATCTATTGACAGCCATTCCGGATGCTGAACGGACGGCGCGGTTTCGATGTGTCATAGCTATTTCAACACCTGACGGTAAGGAATGGATATCAGAAGGCGCCTGTGAAGGCCATATCGGCCGACAAGAGATGGGGAAGGACGGTTTTGGTTACGACCCTTTATTCATCCCTGATGGATACACACAGACGTTCGCGGAGTTAGGTAAAGAGATCAAAAACCAGATCAGTCACCGGGCCAGGGCATTGCAAAAATCAATGAATATTCTCCGGGTTATAAACAGCTGAATTACCCCAGCCTGATGTTGTAGCGCCGCCACCTTGTGCCCTGGCGTCCGCCAGGATGCTGAAACCATATATTAAAACCCCCGCTGCCATCCGGCAGCGGGGGTTCGTTTTTCTATACCGCTATATGTTACGATGTCCTTACGCTCTGCCCGGCCGCTGGAAATCGCCGCGGGGACCGCGCCCGAAACCACGGGGGCCGAAACCGAACTGGCTATGCTGCTGAAGAGAGTTAAACTTCACAAGCTGATCTGCGTTCAACAGGGCCGTGATCTGGTCGCGTTCGGACTTGCGTAGCGCCTGTAACTGAGTCCGTGCTTCTTCACGGGTCAACATGCCGGCTTCTACCTGCTCACGGATGCTCTGCAATTCATCTTTTCGGGTTTGCATGAAGGCCTTGATCTGAGCAACCTGATCATCGGTCAGATTAAGAAAATCAGCGAGTCGTTGACGGTTGAATTGACGGCCATGCTGCTGACGCAGTTCGGCGAACTGTTCTGCTTGCTCTGTGGTCAGGACGGCCTCGATCTGCGTTTTTTTGTCATCCCGGATGGCCTCTATCTGCGTACGTGCTTCTTCCCGTGTCAGGGAGCCGTCACGAACCTGCTCATGGATCGGCGTTAAGAGATCACGGGTGCCGGTTATAATAGCATCGATCTGAGCGACCTGGTCATCGGTCAGACTCAGCTCGGATTGCAGCCGATCCAGATTCGGTCGGGGGCGATCATTCGGAAGCGTTGCGGAATTATCAGAGGCTACAGATACTTCTTCTATATCATCTGTGAGTGCCAGGAGTTCTGCATCAATACTGTTGCCCGGTAATGTCGCGATAGCCTCAGCTGCACTATTAACGTCTAATGAAGAACTAGAACCGAGCGGATTCTCTGTGCTGCGACATCCCATACCAACGAAGGTAATGACGAATGCACTGACAATGGTTGTGACGGTAGATTGGGACCGTACCATGTGTTATTCCTCCGTATATTTACGATAACGTCTTACATTTGATGCGATGATCCCGGGTGCATCGCGTTGGGTTTATAGCTGTTCAGAACATAAGACGACAGGGTGGCTAATTCGGTTCCCTTTTGATTTTCGGACCACGCCATCGATCTCTTCTCCGACAGCCTCTCATTCGTTCTGCCAATTAAGACGATGCCTGATCCCAGTTCGTTCTTTTTTTTTTTTACATAAAATCACAATTCGTTGTAAAATATATATTTAAAATTTAATTTTCAGAAAAAGGTTTGTGATGCAGGTCACAATGTCTAAGCAGTAGACTGTGATCTACGTCACCTGATCATATTGATTACATGCCCTCCCGGCGGCTTCGATATCGGAAAATTCACCCGACGCTACAGAGGCGCATAGTGCGGCCCCCAATGCAGCTTCCTCTGTATGACGCACAATTTGAATCGGTAAACCGAAGGCTTGACTCAACATCCGGCACAGCAAGGGATTTTTTCGCACCCCATTGCCGGCGCCGATAAAACGAGTACGTTCCTGTACGCCATTCGACAACATGGTATCATACATGCGTTTAAATTGTTCCGCCATCCCTTCAAGGAGTGAACGAGTCATATGCCCCGGGGTTAGATTCGTATCATCAATACCGGACCAGGTCCCACGGCGCTGGGGATCTTTAAGTGATCCCGTAAATACCGGATCACAGTGAATACCCCCACCCCCTGAGGAAGACGCCTCTGCCAGCTCATTCAATCGATTGTACATATCGATATCTTCTTTTATGCCGAAGACCTGAGAGCCGACCAGGCGGATGAATTGTTCCCAAACGCCATAGGAACGCCCCCCGGTCAACCCTGCGCCGACCAGTAGATACCCCGGTTTCAGATAGGGTCGGACCAGCAGCCCTTCCATCCGTATGGGAATCTGACTATAGACAGACACCTGGCCGCCGGTGCCGATGTTGACGAGGACACTGTCTTCATATCCGGAGACACTACCCGCAAAACTGGCCTGATTATCGCCGCAAGCCACGGTAACCGGTGTGTCCGTTGACAACCCGGTTAACTGAGCCGCATCGGCGGTCAAACCTCCTGACCAGGTACAGGGCATCTGTACCTCAGGCAAAATGGCTATCGGGAGTCCAAGCGTCTGTATAAGCGCTTCATTCCATACGCCGTCCATCACGTCGAAAAGGCCGGAACCGGACGCATTCGTTGAATCGGTTACGGGGCGTTTGCCGTTTAGCCGGCTGACCAGATAATCCGGTCCGAAACTTGCATGCATCTGGTATGGTAGTCGTCCGGTCTGCGACAGCCAGAACAGGGTAGATCCCATATAACCGCGGGCAGGCAGATATTCACTACGAGAAAATGCGTCTCCACCCTGCGCGTGCATATGGTCCAGGTAGGTCGCACCAGGCGTTTTTATCTCCAGGCATCTCCGATCCTGCCAGCCGATAAACGGTCCGGATATCTGCGTACGGTCATCCAGGAGGACCATGCCATGCTGTTGTCCTGTCACACCGATGCCTTCCAGGCGATAGTCGTCTGACATCCGGCCGGATACCGTTCGCAGCACCTGGAATACCTTGCTGATCATCCGATCCAAATCCCATTCAGACCGGCCTCGGAGACGATCTTCTGCGGATGTGGTTTCCGTATCGTTCACGATGGTCTCACGAACAATAACGTCGCCTGAATGCGTATCGAGTAGCAGCGCCGTGATGGATGTGGTACCAAGGTCTATGCCAATGTAGTGGGCCATGTTTCCTTCAGATGGATGATCCCCTGCGGGACGCATCGAGCACTTCGTGGTTTCGGATTTCGGATTGAATGGATTCGCAGTTTCGTCCGTTCCTATATCCCTAATATCCCGCCGGCATCCCGATAGATCATCTTTTCCATCTCATCCATATTCAACCGGGGTAACGCCGTGCCTTCCAGCATGTTGTTCAAACTTCTCAGGTCACGAATCGAGTCATCAACCGTTGTAACGGGATAATCAGTACCGAACAGCAGTTTATTCCATACGCCATATTCCTGGACCAGCATGAGACTGTGATAAAGCTGAAACGGCCGATAATGAAGCGCGGATATATCCGCGTACACATGGGGGTGTTTACGGATGACCGCGACGGTCTCTCCTTCATACGGGTGCCCCATATGCGCCATGATGATCTTACATTCAGGATATTTGATGGCCACCGTGTCGAGATGGCGGGGCAGCGTGCAGTCAAGCGGGGCCTGATCTACAAAGGTCGTCCCGGTGTGCAGTAATACCGGCAGGTTATGGACCACGGCATAAGACCACAAGTCATCTATTTCAGCATCCTGAGGATAAAAACCGGCATACATCGGCATAATTTTTATGCCCTTCATCCCCAGATCCTGATGCCCCTCCACCATTTCATCCCGCCAACCGGCCTGTGTCGGGTCAAGCGAAAGAAAGGGAATCATATGTTCGGGATCTTCCCTGCAATATTCAGTCACATATCGATCCGGCACCCAGAGGCCGGCCAGCCGTGCTTTGCCGCCGAAGATCACCGTCTTAATCTGGTGATCCGCTGTTTGTGCCGTCGTCCGGTATTTTGAGAATTCCGTCGTCCAGTCCAGTTCATGCCCGCGCATACGGACCGCCTGTTGACGGAATGTCTCAGTAAAATGATCCGGATACCGCCACGTATGGGAATGTACATCATAAATCATGAACGCCTCCGGCGTGTGTTTTTGCAGTTGGTCCTTTGATCCTTCGTATCTATTAAGGAAGATATAACAATGGGTCAGCCTGTCAAGATGGAGGATACTCTATTATAGTGATCGGACTGTCCTCCCCATTTCATGCTTGACAGAGCCTCCCCGTGTGGATGTATATATGATGAGATGTTTTTCCCGCAATGAATTTTGAAGATGTTATCCAGAACAACTGTAACATATTCAGTTGTCGAATATATCACAGGCCTATTTTTCAATCCCGTGTTGTACTTTATCCCAACCCGAAGGAGGACGCGATGAAGCTGATTCGTGCTCTTATTCTTTGTGGCCTTGCCATCGTCATAACGGTCCCGGTTGCCCAAGCGCAATCAGCCGGGAAAAAGGTCACCTACGCAGACATACAACCCATTCTCAAAGAAAACTGTATGGCCTGCCATCGCCCAGGTGAGATTGCGCCCATGTCGCTGTTGACATATGAAGAAGTACGCCCCTGGGCGCGTTCTGTCAGGAAAGAGGTTAGACGGAAATCCATGCCGCCCTGGCATGCCGATCCGAACTATAGCGAATTTCGAAATGATATCAGCCTGTCGGAAGAACAGATTCAGCTTATTATCGATTGGGTAGACGGCGGCGCCCCGCGGGGTAATCCCGCAGATATTCCGCCAGGTCCTGAATTTGTGGAAGGCTGGCAGTTGACCAATATCCTGGGCCGGGAACCCGATGTGATTCTTCATATGCAGGAAGAATATGCCGTACCGGGAACAGGTGAGGATCTGAATCTGTCTTTCGAGATTCCAACCGATTTCAAACGCGATTACTGGGTGATCGCCTCTGAAGTACGCGGCAACCCGCGTGTGGTGCATCACAACACCGCCACGGTTCGTGGTCCTGAAGGCGACCGTGATCGTACCGGTCGTCTTTCCAGCGCGGTACCGGGTAAACTGTACGATTTGTTCGGACCGGAAGCCGCCAAGTTGATCAAAGCCGGATCAACCATCGTCTTCGGCATGCACTATCATCCGTACGGCAAGGTAGAAAAGGACCGGTCCAAGATCGGTCTCTGGTTTGCGCGAGACGCGTTCGAATACCGTATGCATTCCTCTGTGGTCGCCGATCCGAAGCTGCGTATCCCGCCTGGTCAAAGAGCTTATCTGAGCGCCGGTGAATATACATTCGACGAAGATTCGGAAATCACGGCGATGAAGCCGCACATGCACTATCGCGGTAATGATATGGAATATAAGGTTGTATTCCCGGATGGCCGTGAGCAGATCCTGTTGTATGTTCCCGAATATGATTTCAACTGGCAGACCAACTATGAGTTGAAAACTCCGGTCTTCGTTCCGGCCGGATCGAAAATGATCGTCACCGCCCATTTTGATAATTCCCCCACCAACCCATGGAATCCCGATCCCGAGGTGGAAGTCCGCTGGGGCAGTGATTCCAGAGATGAGATGATGGAAGGATGGTTTGACTTCCGGCGCGTTTTGAAAGATAAAGTTGATCCGAAGGACCTGGTACTCAAACCCGGTGAGTTCGATCATATCAAACCGCCGGTGGGAAGCGACGAGGAATAACCTGAATCAACTGCTGACCACAGAGGCCACAGGCTGTACTTCAAACGGAAGCCCTGTGTGCCTCTGTGGTTTATTTTCTATTTGGAGATATTATGCGCCGCATTTTGCTGTTTGCTCTGGTGCTGGCTCTTTGTGCTGCGGTACAACCTGTACAGGCGGCTCAGGGACCGGTGGGCAACTGGAATATAAAAGTTAAAGTCGGTCATGTGGGCGAAGGCATACGAACCGTTATCTTGAAGATCAAAAAAATGGTAGACGGCAAGTATGACATCAAAATGTCCAAGATGAGCGGTAAGCTGGATGACATCGATGAGCTGGAAGTCAGAGGTGAAAATGAGCTGTTCATGGTCATGGGCTCATATGAATATACCCTCCAGTTTGAGGGTGATACAGTCAAAGGCACGGTTGTAAATCCAGCCGGCAAGCAGACTGTGACCGGCAGTCGCCAGGAGTCGGTCCGTATACTGGGCGATGCGGTCGACCCTTTACGCAGGTCCTGGCGCGGAACAATCGAAAGACGCGATGGCAAGCTCATGATGGTCTCCCGCCGGGGATTCGATACTTTTTTCACCAACGTAGAGGAATTTGAGGCTGACCTGATAAAGTCCGAAGGCCAGGTCGTTGTCGTAACGGGATGGTGGATTAAAACCAAAATAAAAATTCAAAAGCTTGCGTTGTATGAACAGCAATAGAAAGATGAAAACGAAAGGATGAAGGATGAAACGCAGCCATTTGATGTATACATCCCTTCTCACAATTTACAATACCCATTACCCCCTATTTTTTTCTTTCCCCCTTTCCTCCCTTCTTCCTTTCTTCCTTTCATCCGTCATTTGCCTCCCAGTACTTGCCCAGTCCGAAAATCAGGACATGTGTTCTGACATCTTGCCGGACAACTATCTCCAGGATGCCCCTGCAGATTCGGTTATTCAGGGCTATTTATGCCCTATGCACCCTGCCGTCACGGCCGAAGTGGATGAGCAGACCTGCTATATTTGCGGCATGGCCCTGGTCGATGGCCGGATTAAGATGCCCCATGGCAGTCACGATTCCCACTATGGCGGCATCTTCTTCATGGCGCGTGATATCTGGCACCATATTGAAGGGACCATGCCGGCCCCTGGTGTGTTCAGATTCTATCTTTACGATAATTATTCTAAACCTCTGACAACCATGCATGCGTCTGCCCGGTTGGTCTATCAGGAATTCCGGGATGAAAATGGTGATGAGACGCGTCCCCCTGTAGAAACCCTGCTGATCGATGCCGACGACGGCGTATCGTTTATCGTTTCCGACAGACGATTACAACTGGAACGTGACTTCCATATTCGTATTCGGTTCAAGCAGGACCAGAAAGAAGAAGATCGATTCGATTTTGCGTTTTATGCTTATTCTCAGACAGATAATCCTTCAGGAATCCTGCCGACGAATACATCTACCGCTACGTTGATCATTCCTGATTCACCTGAAGCCCTCCTCAGTGCCATGTTGGAGCGGGTGGAAAATGTTGAGATGCTGATTAAACGCAGTCGGCTGAACGAAATCTATCTGCCGGCCCTCGAGGCAAAGGATCTGGCACTGGCTCTCGCTGAAAACCCGGGAGATACTCTGGATGAGGAGCAGATGAATACCTTGAATCATGCGGTCAAGGATATAACCAAAGCGGCCTGGCGGCTCGATGCTTTCGGGGACTTTGGAGACAAACCGGCGGCGGAATCTTCCTTCAATATGATGGCGGATGGGGTTGCCCGGGTGAGAAAGATTTACTTCAGGAGATGAGCATGCTTTATATAAAAGAGGAAGATGTAGGTAAACTGTTGCCGATGTCTGTTGCCCTTGAAGCTGTGGAAGAAGTGCTAGGATTACATGGGCAGGGCAAAGCCGTCAACATCACGCGATCTCGAGTGCGTCTGCCGAATAACGTCCTGCATGTGATGTCGGGAGGCGTACCGGACCTGAATATAACCGGCCTGAAAGCGTATACCACCACCCGACAGGGCGCCCGGTTCGTGGTTCTGCTATATCAAGCGGATACCGGCGAATTTCTGGCCATGATCGAGGCGGATAAACTCGGTCAAATCCGTACCGGCGCGACCAGTGGCGTGGCCACCAGATACATGGCTCGTGAAGAAGCCCGGACCGTCGGTATCATCGGCACCGGCTGGCAAGCCAGGAGTCAGCTTGCGGCCGTGTGCGGGGTGCGATCCATTACGTTGGTAAAAGCCTATGGCAGAAATGCGGAGCGGCGGCAGACCTTTTGTGATGAGATGGCTGATGAATTAGGCGTCTCTGTTGAACCCGCTGAATCTGCGGAGGAAGCGGTGCGTGGGGCAGACGTGATCGTGACCATTACCAATGCAAGAGAGCCCGTCCTGTTCGGTGAATGGCTCAGCCCCGGTGTCCACATCAATGCCGCGGGATCCAACGCGCTGATCCGCAGTGAAATTGATTACAAAATCATCAGACAGGCCACCTTGATTACCGTGGATTCCAAGGATACGGCCAGAATAGAATGCGGCGACCTGCTGATGCCTATTGAACGCGGTATAATCCACTGGGATCAAATTCGTGAATTGAGTGACGTGGTGGCCGGTCATATCCCCGGCCGGCAATCGGCTGAAGATGTAACCCTGTTTGAATCGCAGGGTCTGGCTATTGAGGACATGGCTGTGGCGGCACGCGTGTATCACAAGGCGCTGGAAGAGGGGGTTGGTCAGGAGATCGGGTAGAATTGCCTGCTTACAGGATAGTTCCGAGTTCCGAATGTTATCGCTGTACTCTGAACTATCAGCTCGGAACTCTGAACTATCTACATATTGCCCACCTGCCCACCTGTTATATCTTGGAGGCTTTATGGCGGAAGATATACGCCTGTATATCGAACAGAATAACATTAGAAAGATTAAACTCGGCGTCTTCGATATGGACGGCGTGTTGCGCGGTAAATATATATCGCTTGATAAATTCTATTCCGCCGTTGAAAATGGATTGGGCTTCTGTGAGGTGATTTTCGGTTGGGATTCAAATGATGAGCTATATGAGGGGCCTGAGGCCACCGTTACCGGCTATCCGGATACCCCTGCAAAGATCGATCTGGATACCGCTCGTATCGTACCCTGGGAGCCTGATACGGCTATCTTTCTGGTGGATATGTATGACCAGGCAGGTCAGCCAATGGACGTGTCGCCTCGTCAATTACTTCAGAAGGTCATTCGTGAGGCAGAGGCCCTTAATTTTCGACCGTATATGTCATCGGAGTATGAATTTTTCATTTTCCGGGAAACGCCCGAAAGCGTTCGAGAAAAAAATTACCGTAATATGACCCCGTTAACGCCGGGTATGTTCGGGTACAGCGTGGTCCGGGCATCAAGCGTAGCCGATCTGATCCATAGTATTATAGACCAGATGAATGCCTATGATGTCCCCATTGAAGGCATCCATACGGAGACAGGACCGGGCGTGTATGAAACGGCCATCGCCTATGATACCGCCCTTCGGGCTGCGGATAAATCCGCTTTGTTCAAGACCGGGATGAAAGAGATCTCATCACGGCATGATCTGATCGTCACGTTTATGGCCAAATGGCGCGCCGACTTGCCCGGATGCAGTGGCCACGTCCATCAGAGCCTGTGGGATAGCGACGGGAAAAGGAACCTGTTTTATGATGCGCAGGGTGATCACCATATGTCGGGCCTCATGCGTCATTATCTGGCCGGGCAATTGATTCTTATGCGAGAATTGACGGTTCTGATGGCGCCGACGGTCAATTCGTATAAGCGACTTGTCCCGGGCGCCTGGGCGCCGACAACAGTTTCCTGGGGGATAGAAAATCGGACTGCCGCTCTGAGAGCAATTCCTGCCGGCGCCAAATCTTCCCGGATTGAATGCAGGCTCCCAGGGGCGGATGTCAACCCGTATCTGGCTATGGCTGCGATGCTGGCTGCCGGTCTGTATGGAATTAAGCATAAGATGGAACCACCCGATCCCTGGAACCAGAATGCCTATACGGCGCCGGAAAACACGTTTTCTGCTCTGCCCGGAACCCTGGAAGAGGCGACGGCCCTGCTGAAAGAAAGCGTTGTAGCGCGTGAGATGTTCGGTTCCGTTTTTGTAGACCATTACGTGACTACGCGGGAATGGGAGATAAAACAATGCCGTCAGGCCGTCACCGATTGGGAGTTGGCGAGGTATTTTGAGGTTGTATAGCGTCATGATCCCAACATTGACATACGTATCCCGTATTCGTATATCCATAACATAGTCTGTACTTACCTGCCTGAAGCTCAAGAAGTAATCTTATTTCACTCATTGTATTCATGATCTGTTTTCTTCCATCAAGGAGCCAACCAATGAGAGATGAATATCTGTCTGCGGGGAGGGTTATCTTCACCTTTTTTATCGTCTGCAGCCTGTTCGCGCTGTCTCAGGAATCCGTATTTGCACAGTCGCAGACCGCGCCGGTAGAGGGCATGCGGAACAATACGCCGCAGGTACACGCACTCACGAACGCGCGTATCGTCACGGCGCCGGGACAGACAATACGCCGGGGGACGATCATTATTCGCGATGGCGTGATTGAGGCGGTGGGCGACAACGTCCGCATTCCGGCAGATGCGCACGTTTGGGACTACACCGGTCTTACCGTATATGCGGGACTCATTGAAACATATAGCCAGGTGGGTTTGCCCGGACCAGAGAAGCGCGGGACGCCACCCGGCAGTCCGAGTAATGCCCCGCCGGCACAGGAACAGCGCGGCGTGGCCCACTGGAATGCGTCCGTGCATCCGCAGGATGGAGCGGTTGACCAATATGCTGTGGACGACAAAGCGCTGAAGGCACTCCGCGGACTCGGTTTTACTGTGGCGCTGGTTGCGCCGCACCGGGGTATCTTCACCGGGAGCAGCGTCCTGGTCAGCCTGGGGGGTGGGGCGCCGCACGACAATATCCTCCAGGATCAGGTGGCGCAGCATATCCGTTATGCGCGGAATCGCAATCGGACGTACCCCGGTTCGCTGATGGGTGTGATTGCTCTCATCAGGCAAACGTTTCTGGATACCGAATGGTACGAGAAGGCGCACGAAGCGGTCATGGCGAATCCGGCCCAGAATTTGCCGGAAGAGAACGAGGCGCTGGAAGCACTGCGGCCAGCGGTACGCGGTCGGCAACCGGTGATGATGTCGGTTAACGACGACCAGACGTTTCTCCGGGCGGATAAGATTGCTAAAGAATTCGGACTAAAAACATGGATACACGGCAGCGGCCAGGAATATCGGATGCTTGATTTGATCAAAGCAACCGGTGCGCCGGTGTTCCTGCCCGTGAATTTCCCGCAGGCAGACAATTTTCAGGTATCGACCACAGAAGAGGCATTGGGCGTACCACTCATGGACCTGCGCCACTGGGAAGCCGCGCCCGAGAATCCGGGTCGGCTCCAGGCGGCCGGCGTGCCGTTCACTTTAACAAGCGCTGGTTTGCAGAAGCCGTCAGACTTCCACGTCCGGGTGCGTCAGGCTATCGAACGGGGTCTGGACTACGACGCGGCCCTGGCGGCGGTGACCACCACCCCGGCGAGCCTGCTGGGCATGAGCCGTCAGCTGGGTACCATCGAACCGGGTAAGCTTGGACACCTGACGGTGACAGACGGCCCGCTGTTCGCAGAAAACGTGAAGGTGCGGGAAGTCTGGGTGGCCGGTGACCGGTATGAAGTCAACCCGAAGCCGGTGGCAGATCCGCGCGGCACGTGGGGCATCAAGCTATCGCCACCGGGCGGCTCGTCTGTGAATGTCACGCTCAAACTTAAAGGCTCGGTTGCAAAAATCAACGGTACTGTCAACTATAATGACGATTCCATCAAACTGGAAAAAGCGATGATGGACCAGAAACGCCTGTCCCTCGTGTTTCCCGGCGATAAACTGGGATTTGCCGGTATCATTCGTATGTCCGGCGGGGTGACAGAGGATGCGATCCGCGGTCAGGGTGAGCTGCCGGACGGCCGGCGGTTTGCATGGTCCGGTTCTATGACGGAAGGTCCCGAAGTACCCGGGCAGCCGATGCCGACGGCTTCAAATGAGTCCGCCCTGCCGATGGTATCCCCGCCCGGCGCGTTCGGTCGGTCAGCGCCGCCTGAGCAGCCGCGCCATGTGCTGGTGCGAGGTGCCACGGTGTGGACACTCGATGACCGAGGCCAGATCGAGAATGCGGACATGCTGGTGACCAACGGCAAGATCACGCGGATCGGCCAGAACCTCAGTGCCCCCGCCGGCGCCACGATCATCGACGGAAACGGCAAGCACGTCACGCCTGGATTGATCGACGCGCATTCCCATTCAGGTATTGCTCAGGGTATTAACGAGGGCACGCAGGCGGTGACGGCTGAAGTGTCTGTCGGTGATGTGGTGGAAAACTACCAGATCGCGCTGTACCGTGAGCTGGCCGGCGGTCTTACGGCAGCCCACCAGTTACACGGCTCCTCCAATCCGATTGGCGGGCAGAACAATGTCATCAAGCTACGGTGGGGCGCTTCGCCGGATGGTCTGAATTTCGAAGGGGCCATACCCGGTATCAAGTTTGCGCTGGGCGAGAATGTCAAACGAAGCAACTCGACCGGGTCACAGAGGCGGTACCCGGCGACGCGCATGGGCGTCGAGCAGCTTGTCCGCGACCGCTTCAGGGCGGCGCAGGACTACGACCGTGGGTGGAAGCAATACAATGCGCTCGGTGATAAGACGGGCGTCATCCCGCCGCGCAAGGATCTCGAACTGGACACGCTGCTGCAAATTCTGCGGGGCGAGCGGCTGGTTCACAGCCACTCTTATCGTCAGGATGAAATCCTGTCGTTGATCCGCATCGCGGACGACTTTGGTTTCACAATAGGCACGTTCCAGCATGTACTGGAAGGTTACAAGGTAGCAGATGCGATCGCCAAACACGGCGCCGGCGCGTCTACGTTCACCGATTGGTGGGGTTACAAGATGGAGGCGTACGACGCCATCCCGTACAATGGAGCCTTGATGCACAACGCCGGAGTCCTTGTCACGTTCAACTCCGACAGCGGCGAACTTGCGCGCCGTTTGAACACCGAAGCGGCCAAGGCGGTGAAGTACGGTGGTGTGGATCAGGTCGAAGCGCTGAAATTCGTGACGCTGAATGCGGCGAAACAGTTACGGGTCGACGACCAGGTCGGTTCTTTGGAGCCGGGTAAAGACGCCGATTTCGTGATCTGGAACGGGCATCCCCTGTCGACGTACACAATGTGCGAGCAGACGTGGATCGAAGGCCGGAAGTACTTCGATATTGATGAAGATCAAAAGATGCGCGAGCAGGTGAAGCGTGAACGCACGCTGCTGATCCAGAAACTGCTCAAGCCGAAAGACAAAGCGCCAAAAGGTCCGGAAGCGTCCTGATGACGAACTGATTGAAATACCATACCATAGGATTGACACATGACAAAGCTCTTCTCAACAAGTATTGCCATATTCACGTCGGCCGTGCTGATCTGCCTCTACAGCCCTGCCCTCGCATCCAACCAGGTACCGGCGCCGCCGCAGGATCATCCGATTGCGCTGGTGGGCGGTACGATACATCCCGTATCCGGTCCGGTGATTGAAAACGGGACCATCCTGTTCGACAACGGCAGGATCGTGGCAATCGGCACGAACGTGACCTTGCCGCAGGGCACAGAACAGATCGATATCACGGGGAAACACGTCTATCCAGGTATCATCGCCGCCCATACTACCCTGGGGTTGACTGAAATCGGCGCCGTGGGGGCGACCAATGATGTGTCGGAGGTTGGTGACATCACGCCCAACGTCCGTGCAGAGGCAGCGGTGAATCCCGATAGCGAGCTGCTGCCGGTCACCCGCGCCAATGGTGTTCTCCTGGCGCTGAGCGTGCCGGGCGGCGGTCTGATCTCCGGTACCTCCGGTCTGATGATGATGGACGGATGGACGTGGGAAGATATGACGCTCAAAGGGCCCGTGGCGATGCACGTCTGGTGGCCTGCTCTCAGGCGCAGCGGATTTCGTGCCGCGGCCGATACACGTAAGCCGGAAGAACAGCGACGTGATCGGGATGAAAACATCGGTAAAATCCGTACCGCTTTTCGTGAAGCACGCGCCTATATGAAAGCCAAAGAAGCTGAATCGCAAAACGGCGTGCCGTATCATGACACGGACAGCCGTTGGGAGGCGATGATCCCGGTCCTGAAGCGCGAGATCCCGGTGATCGTGCACGCCAGTGAGATCCTGGAGATCCAGGGTGCGATAGATTGGGCGGTGGATGAGGGCATCCGGGTGATTCTGGCCGGCGGACGTGATGCCTGGCGCGTGACGGACCTGCTCAAGGAACACAACATTCCGGTGATGATCAGCGCTGTGCACCTCACGCCACAGCGCCGGGATGAGGATTACGACATCCCCTATACGAATCCTATGAAGCTCTATCAGGCGGGGATCAAAATTTGTATCAGTGGTGGCCAGGGCGAGTCCCCTGCGGTGTCATCCTATAACGCCCGCAACCTGCCGTACCAGGCCGCGACGGCCGCCTCGTACGGATTGCCGAAGGACGAGGCGCTCAAATGCGTGACGCTGTATCCGGCAGAGATCCTGGGTGTGGCAGACCGGGTCGGCTCGCTGGAGTTGGGTAAAGATGCCACGCTGTTCATTTCCGATGGCGATCCGCTGGAGATCCTGACCCATGTAGAACGCGCGTTCATCCAGGGTCGCGACATCCAGTTAAAAAGCAAGCACACGATGCTGTATGAGAAGTACAAGGTCAAGTATGAACGCCAAGGTGTGGAGCAGGACTGAGAACTGAAATGGACGCAGAAACCGGGTAAAATGGTAAAATTAGTTAATTCCGGATCCAAATAACGCAACACGAGGGGACAATAATGGACCAGGTACAAGAGGTTTTAAAACAAAGTATTCTTTTCCATGAACTGACCGGGGACGAATTAGACGGCCTTGAGCGCATGGGCACCCTAAAAGAGTACAGCTGAATTCGAGGCCATTTTAAAAGAAGGCGAGGTTAACGATCAGTTGTTCATCATCATCACAGGGACGGCCAGCATTGCCATGGAAAATACCTTCCTGGGCGTCCTGAATGTGGGGCAGCATTTTGGGGAGATGGCATTGCTTGACGGTAAACCGAGCGCGGCACATATTATCGCTAACCAGGATACAACCGTGTTTTCCATTCCACACGAAAAAATCACAACGCTTGTTTCCACCTCTCCGTCTTCCGGTCATAAAATATTGCTTGCTCTCGCCCGTCAACTGTGTGTAAGACTCCGCAAAACAGATGCAATATTCAAGGATGCCAATCAGAAAAACTTGCTTGATGAGACAGAAATGAATGTATTTATGTCGGAGCTACTATGAATCCGACGCTGTAATTGGTTCAGCTACAGTGATGTACCATTTTTCATAGTTCAGCTATATACACTTCTTAACTGGGTCTCCCTGACGTACTATGCCCGGTTTTACAACCTTCGCATTGATACCACGCAGTTTAAGGGACTTGCCGATATCCGAATTTACGAATTTGACGGCGTCCAGCCCGAACCGCTCCACGAATTTTTTGCAGCCCGTGTGCGGTATACCGGTCACCTCGATGATCGCTGTACCGAGTTTCAACTGAGTACCGGGAGGTAGGTTGTCCCCACTAAGATCCAGATCTATAAAAAATTGGTCACCGGCCAGCGGCCACCGTTCTCTCGACGTGGCCACCAGGGCTATGACACGCGCATTCATGATGGTCAACTGCATATCAGGATGTGCGGACCCATCCGATGTCCGCGAGCTACCCCGGGACATCCAGGTGTCTCCGGCAAGACCCTGAACCATGTCAAGCTCCGCCTGGGCGAGAATCTCTCTCCCATCGACATCAGGCCGGCGAACGATCATTTCCACGGCACCATTATCTTCCGGAGACCGCCGAATATTTTCCAACCCTTGTTCGAGCTCCCCGGCATTCAAGTGTTTCATCGTGTTATTCCCCTGAGTTATTTGTCTGATATCACTTACGGTCCAGTTGCGCCCAGAGCAACACATTCTGCATCCGATGCGAAGAGCCGTGAAACCTTTCATCCTCTACCTGAGCGTCCGAATTGAGCCACTCGTTCCGTAACACGAGATTGGTGCTGCGGAGCCGCTCGCAGAGGATCGTGGCCAGGTTTTGAAGGAGCATATAGCCGATTCGGGGTTCTGCATCCATAACGCGACGGAGGTCTTCGTGCGAAATTTCCAAAACAGTCACCTCATCCCTGGCCAATGCTCGCGCGGATCGGGGGGCGCTGTCAACCAGGGCGACTTCACCAAATATCATCCCGGGTTGTGCGACGGCGAGCTGGATCGTCTTAGGAACGGGCTGGGAGGGAATGTTGATCTCAATGCTCACACGCCCGGTGCAGAGGACATACATCTCCCTTCCTGGACTTGCCTCGGCAAACACTTCACTACCAGCCGGAAACCGCCGCTCCCTGCAGCAGGAGGCTATGGCTGCGAGTTCCTCTTCCGTTAAGTCAATGGCCAGGGGCGTTTTGTGGAGAATTTTCATTATATCAAGAGCCATAAAATGTGACCTCCTTTACATAATTCATACTTCCCTTCCTCAGTTGACAACGGCCTTGTCTAGTTCCTCAAGGAATGTATCCCACTTTCCGTCACCGTGGATTACTGTTGCTCTGTGGCTTGCATCACGTTTCAATAGCTCTCACGAAAGTTTGTAAGGTCCTGGTGTCTGGCGGGATCTATGCTGTTTTAATGCATAGAGTAACACGGGCGGTAAATCAACCGGTGCAATAGAATAATCCGTCTTAGCCTAATGACCATATGCGACGCCGTTGCCGCGCGAATCCGGTCCTCCCAACCGATAACCGGTTTTCGGATCGACCATGATGCTGTGGCCGTCGCCCTGTCCCCCTCGCACACTCACTCTGTGTCCCATTATGGTAAGCGCATCGATGACATCTACAGGCGTACCATGCCACTCGATGTTCAACTGGTCGGGGAACCATGGATGATGAAGGCGAGGCGCATCTACGGCCTGCTGGATGGTCATGCCGTGATCGACGACATTCAAAATGAGTTGCAGCGTCGTGTTGATGATGGTCCGCCCACCCGGGCTGCCGACGACGAGGTACACTTCCCCGCCTTTCGTCACGATCGTCGGCGTCATGGAACTTAGCATCCGCTTCTCCGGCGCAATCAAATTCGCCTTCGTCCCGATTTGACCGTTAGACAGGGTCACTCCCGGTTTCTTATTGAAATCACTCATCTCGTTGTTCGTCAGGAAACCGGTGCCTGTGATCACGATATGAGAGCCGTAGCCGCCTTCCAGGGTGTACGTGTTGGACACCGCATTTCCGTATTGATCCACCACCGAATAGTGCGTGGTCTCGTTCGATTCCGGGGACAAAGCCAGTTCCGGACCTAATTCTTCACTCCTGGTGGCATGGTACGGATCGATCGTCATCCGATGCCTGGCGGCATGCTCCTTCGAGGTCAGGCGGGCGATCGGGATCTCCACAAAATCGATATCACCGAGATACTGTGCCCTGTCGGCATACGCACGGCGCATCGCCTCTGCCATCAGGTGGATGGTGCGGGAAGAGTTGTGTCCCAGTTTTTTGAGATCATACTCTTCGAGGATATTGAGCATCATGGTCAGCGTGATCCCGCCTGAACTGGGCGGCGGCATCGAGATGATGCCATATTCACCCCGGTACGTGCCCCTGATCGGTTCGCGGATAATCGCCCTGTATTCTGTGAGGTCCTCACGCGTAATGATACCACCGTTGGCCATCATGTCCTTTTCGATCAGTTCTGCAGTTTTTCCGTTGTAGAAACCGTCATGACCGTTTTTCGCGATGCGTTTGAACGTTTCGGCCAGATCCTTCTGAACCCAACGGTCCCCCTCTTCCCAGGGCTGGCCGCCTGCCCGCAGCATCGCTTTCTTACTCGCCGGAATCTGAGAAAATATAGGGGCCCGACCGTTGAGCCCGCGCGCGTATCGATCGGTCAGGATGTGGCCCTTTTCGGCCAGATCGATCGCGGGCTGAATGACCTCCTCAATGGACATGGTGCCGTATTTTTCGAGAGCGAGCGTCATGCCGGCAACCGTGCCGGGCACGCCTATGGCCAGGTGGTGGTTACGATAATTGTACGGGTGCGATTCTTCCCCGGTACGACGGTTTACATTAGTGATGTTTGGATTGCGGGCGTATTCGCCATTCTCATCCAGATACATCGTCGCCGTAGCTTTAATCGGCGCTTTTTCCCTGTAGTCGATTGCGACCGCATCTCCGTTGGCCATGCGGATAATCATAAATCCGCCGCCGCCGACATTGCCGGCAGACGGATGCGTGACCGCCATGGCGAATCCGACCGCAACAGCCGCGTCGATCGCATTGCCGCCTTTCTTGAGGATCTCTGCTCCTATTTTAGCTCCCAGCGGTTCAACGGCAACCACCATTCCCTTCTTACCGACAACAGGTTTTCTTGAAGCTGCCGGCGCATGGACCGGGACCGATAAAACGATAAATAACGCAAGCAGCAAGCTCCAGAGCATTACACGCGACAGACATCTCACTTGTGCACTCCTTTATAGATGATCAACGGTACGTGGGCAGAGCATGCAGTCAAGTGCGTGCCTTGCTCCTTATTATATGCGTTCCCGTAGTAACAGCGCGATCCTTTTCCTTCTGCAATTGAAGGTTATACATAACAATTAGCCAGATTTTTCACAAAACGCAACGATATTAAATCAAACCGGCTCTCCAGAGTCGTGTTTTTTTTTTTGGTCGTCGCTCAGGATCACTGCGTTGGGATTTCGGTAATACCTTGATGGCCACCTGGCGATCCAGTTTGGTATCCTCGGTCAGATACACTTCACCCATGTCACCTTGACCGAGGGCACGTATGATTTTGTAGTGCGCTATGTTTTTACCGGCGTTCATAGTACCTCAGTGTGTTTTCTTCGGCTGCTTATCAGCCTTGGTTGAGGCGTCGTAGGCATGCGACACCCCCTTGCGTTAGGTTAAGGTGTCCACTTTTACGGGGGGCCTGCCGAACTCGATGCGACGCCGTGTTCTGTCGCTTTTTATCGACGGTTCAGCCGCTCGATCCTGACGTTCGAATTCCTTGATCCAGTTCTGCACCACTTTGATGGCTGGTTCCCCTACCGGTCGCACCACAACGAACTGCCGACCGTTTGGCGTCACATCATAGATCGAGTGAAACCCGGCACTCGCGTCAAACAATACCACCCCCAACCTGATCTCCAGTAAAAAGGGACTGAGGCGTTCCCGGTTTAAACCGGGGTTGTCGTTCCACCGGCACCGCCATCATCGTGTTACCCTCCACATAGAATAACTCATCGCCCAGCGGGCTCCAGTTTGCAGATATGGTGGACTTTGAAAAGGTCGAAGGTTCAGATTAAGGTTAGCAGCAACGATGTAAAAACAAAGGGAGCTTCCAAAATTATGGAGCTCCCTTTTTTGATTACATAGAAATGTCACAAGGGCGTCACCAAGCCCATATAAAATGGAAAAAGGAGCGACGCTAAAACAGCGTAACTCCTCGTCTACCAATAGTCGGGGTGGGGAGACTTGAACTCCCGACCTCCTGCTCCCGAAGAAGAAGATATAGGTTTCGGCAAGTTGTTGATAGGATTGTATTTGTATGTATAACGCCTTGCCTGTCAATTAGTTGACCTACCCGGTAATTTTAGTGAATTTTTGTATCCTTTTGTATCGGGTAGGTGCCTTTCGGGTGCGTTTTCGGCACAGCTACGGCACAGCGCTTAGAACGCCTGCTTCATCGATGATACATATAGTGACCTATGTTCTGACCTTCGTTCATCTCAGAGTCCTACATTCATTAATTATAACCTTAAGGTAACTCGATTGATGGAGTATCGGCCTGCCAATATCATATCGATCTGCTATCTAACGCATCTAATAAAGCTTTGGCCTCTTGCAGATCGGCTGTCTCAAACCCTTCGGTGAACCAGCCGTAGATCTCAGCCAACATCTGACCCCCTTCGTCCTGCCTGCCCTGCTCAATATACAGCCGGCTCAAGCTGACTACAACCCGCAGTTCCCGGGACTTTGCGCCCTGGGAACGACTTATCGCAATAGCCTCTCGGAAACACTCCTCCACTTCGATCTCAGAGACGCCTTGCAGCCGTAACAACTCGCCTTTGAGCCGCGGCAACTCGGCTTCGCATAAACGCTCTCCGGTTCTGGTTAGGGTGCGCTGCGCTTCGACCAAAGCCCCCAGCCCTTCTCCGGGCTGGTTCATATCTGCACACACCTCCGCCATCAGAGAGAGAAAATACGGCAACAGTAACTCTGACCCTGTCGCGTGACAGGCCTCCAAGTTTTGGCGCATCTGCGTTAGCCCTTCTTCTCCCTGCCCCCCTTTGACGAGCGCCCACCCGTTCAGAATCGACCCCACCAATACCAGCAGTCCGAAGCCGTGTTCTATAGAAAGGGCAACCATCTTCTCTGTCTGCTCCTGAACCGCCTGAACCTCTCCCCGGTATAGATGAAGGGCGGCAGAAAAAAAATAGGCCAAAACCAGACTGAAAGGATGCGACAGTTCAAGGGCCAGAGCCAGCGCCTCCTGGTTTCTTTTGAGCGCCTGGTCCGGATACCCCAGTTGCCAAAGCGTCCAGCCGGCAAAAGATGAGCATACCACACCGGGGTTTTCTCCATGGGAAAAGGTGCCGGGGGCATAGCAAGCGATTCCCTGATCCAGGTACGATCGAGCTCGGGCAAAATCGCCCAGCATCAATCTGGTTTCCCCCAGGGCCCGGTAGGATTCGGGGAATAACGCAGGCTGATTGAGCTTCGAGGCAAGTTGTAGGAGCTGTTCAGCCAGTTCCAGGGCGGTCTGCAATGCTCCCCTTACCAGATAAAACTGCCACAGCCCGCGCAGCACCGAAAAGCGCTGAGAGGTATCCTCACTCTCCTGACACAATGCTCGCGCCCGTTCGTAGACCTGTTCCACCTCCGGCGCAGCAAAACCCTTAATCGCTAACAAGGACGGACCTAAGGTCAGGAGTATGGTGAGCTCCCGTTCCCGATGCTCCGGCGTATCGGGCAACAGATTAAGCAGATCCAGAGCCTGTTGGCAGAATCCCACGGCCTCCTGGTTGGCATAGCTGCGTACCGCCTGACGACCGGCCTGGTACAGGTAATCGACGGCTTTGGTCACTAAACTGGGTGACTCCGGATGGTCTTCCGCCGCATGGCTCCAATGATAAGCCAATAGAGAATAGATGGGGGAGAGATCGTCCGCATACGTCGCCTCATACCAGGTTCCGATCGCGCCGTGCAACTGTTGGCGTTGATCAAACAGCATCAAATTATAAACGACTTCCTGGATGATGCTGGGCTTAAACCCAAACACCTGCTGTGACTCAGAGGAGGATGCTGACGGCACGGTCACAATCAGCCCCAGGTTTTGCAGCGTCGCTAAATCGTCGAGTTGTTGTTCTGACGAACTGGGGAAAGGATAGATCGCCTTTAGCAGGTCTAAAGAGAATGTGGCGCCAATGACGCTAGCGGTTTTCAACATCAGTTGTTCGATGGGTGGTAAGCGGTCTACACGGCTGTGCAAGGCCCCTTGTGCGCTGTCCGGTAACTGGATGCTTTCGAGCGACTCGGAGGGTGAGGCGAGACGCGCTTCACCTGCCACCACCTGGATAAGCCCCCTATCCTGCAAGACCCCGGCCAGTTCTTCGCTAAAGAACGGATGTCCATTCGCCCGTGACCGGATATATTCTGCTACCTGCTCCGATAACCGATCTACGCCCAGACGCCGACACACCAGTACCGCCGCGTCCTCCCAGGCCAATGTATCCAGCGGAAAGTGGCGGATGATATCATCTCCGGCGGCTTCCCTGGCAGCAGCCCGTAGTTGCAGATACTCGGCCGGTTGCGGCTCGTCCGGTGGTCGCGTTGTGATCAGACACAGCACGCCCTGCAGTTCGCGGCTCCCTCGCCAGATCAACGCCCACGATGCGGAATCCAGCCAATGGGCGTCTTCGAGCACCAGTAATGTCGGTGCCTGATCCACCTGCCACTGTAGGATGCGCACTAACAAGTCGTGCGTTCGTTTCGAACGCACCGCATCGACCAGCGACGCCGTTGTTTTATTATCAGGAAACGTGACTGGCAACAGTGGATTAAGCAATGGGGCCAGATCCGCCTGATCGGTTAAGCGCTCAAGAATCTGCGCCTGCATGGCAGCCGGATCATCAGCCAGTATCTCGTCGTCCAGACCAAAGTACTGATTGAATACCGAACGCCACGGATAATAAGGGGTGTACTTCTCTATCGCACTCGCCTGCGCCACAATAGTACTGAAACCTTCTGTCTGCGCCTGCTCCAACAGATTGTCTACCAATTGCGACTTGCCAATGCCTGCCTCACCCTCTAACAATACCACACTGCCTTGACCGGACTCCAGTCGATGCAACTGCTCCTTCAGAAACGCCTGTTCTTCATGGTGGCCTACAAGATCGGTCTGTAATGGAACGGCTTTCTGAAGGGGAGCCACACGACCCGGCGTCGATGTAATGGCCAGGGGGCGGTAAATGTCGATAAGCTCGGCTTTGCCCTTCACGTGAATGGGGTCCAGATGCTCAAAGGGCATATCCGGCATCGACACGGTCGCCGTGGCCGCATCGCACAGAATACCACCATCCGCCGCCTGCATAAGCCGGGCGGCCAGGTTGACGAGATCGCCGATCATTGTATATTCGCGGCGCAGATCGCTGCCGACTGGTCCACAATAGACCCGACCCGTCGCAATCCCGATCGAACTGAGCAGCCCCAACTCATTGAGCCCCTCTTGCATCTCCAGCGCCGTCCGGCAACCCCGAATTTCATCGTCCTCGTGCGCCAGAGGCGGTAACCCCAGGGCTACTATCAGACTGGTTCCCTTGTCATCCACCAGTAGTTTATTGACACTGCCTTCGTAGTGATAGAGCGCCTTCTGCATTGCCAGCATAAAAGTCTGCGCCTGCTCCAGCACGCCGGCGGCAGAGTAATCCAGCCCCTTCACATTTATGAATAGAACCGTGACGCGGCGCAATTCTGCCAGCCATTCAGACTGACCGGCAATCAGTCGGGTACGAATCGCCGCCGGGATATAGACGAGCATGGCCGCCTCAACTTCTTCGGAGGGGATCAGATCGGTGTGGTCGAGGGCCCTTAGCGGCAGCGTATCGTGGATGGCAGTCAGGCGCATATATTCATCCTCGACGGCTTCTCCGTACCCGTGTGCTTGCACCAACGCCCAAGCTTCGGCGGAGAGGATGACGTCACCGGCCTCGGCCTGCCCCTCGGCACGACTCATCTGAACCAGCGGAGGGCCGGCTATCAAAAACTCCCAGCGCTTGAACATACCACCGACGTGCATCATCACAGCGTTGCCTACGCCAATACCAATTTTCATACCAAGCCACAGGCTGTCAGTACCCTGGTCAGCGGTAATGGTCACCTCATAATTGTTGAGTTGTTGCTGGGTCTCCAGACCACATTGCGCCGCACGCCGAGTTATAGTGGCGAGATCTTCATCTTCTATCTCCCAGATGGCGTACATCGAGTCACCGGCAAACTTGACGACATCACCACCGTGCGCGGTAATCAAGGCAACGAGCTGACCGAAGTAGTTGTTGAGCAGGTGGGTGAGTTCCTCAGCACCTGCGGAACCTCGTTGCGCCAGTCGTTCGGTCAAGGCGGTAAAACCGGAGATATCGGCAAACAGGATGGCGGCGGTAAAGCTTTCGGCTGTCGGCTCGGTGATGGGCGTTGCATCAACAGCGAGCTGTTTGGTGATGAGCCGAGGGACGTAACTGTTAATCGCCTTGTGATGCGGTGACAGTTGCATGCTTATATTCCATTACTGAGGATCATGGGATACTCGGGAGTTTGGCGTATGATTATTAGTCGCCTTGACCGAACTTTGGTTTGCGATTTCTTTTTTTACTGTTATGACTGCTTCTTTCTTAAAGCGTCTGACCGACCATGAAGCACCCGTCCGGATATATGCCGGAAACTGTGGGGTTAGGATCGTTCGATGAAGGTAGATATGAGTCATGTATGTGTAAAAGGACTGATTGTCAATGTATTTATGTTCCTGCGGCATGGCGGCAGCCTGCGCCCATTCTTGGGCTGTATAACATTAACCTTAAGGATCGTATGCGTTGTGTGCGTAGCACCATGACGTATACGATCACGTTGGACCTGGCCGGCGTTCGGCCATGGGGATTGGATCACCTGCGTCTTGACTCAGTTTAGCCAGCCACCCCGTATATCGGCGGCGCAATATCTATCACGCCCCCGACATCCCTGGAGATAGATAAGTTTTTAAAAGCATGAACCGAACCTGAAAAGATCTTTGAGTGAGTATGAAAAACTTCCTTTGGTCACGGATTGGTCACAGTCCAGAAAAACGGGCAGAAACCTCAGAAAATAAATCTCTCTAAGTCCTTCTACCCGTGTTGTTGTCTAAGTCGGGGTGGGGAGATTTGAACTCCCGACCTCCTGCTCCCGAAGCCGTAAATGGTCTTTTACGGTGGTTCCTGTTATTCTCTATAGGCCTTTATACACGGGGCATCCGGTAATTCTCTGTTTACCTCAATATCTCTGATTATACGCTGTTTTGGGTTGGAGCGGTAGACAGTCGGTATACGGAGTAGATGTCCACTATCCGAAATCTACCGCCCTTGTGATGCCGAAGGAAATAACCTCCTCCAGTTTTGACACTGCCTCCCTGTTGCTGTCCGGGAACAGATGGCCATACCTATCAAACGTCATCTCGATGGATGCATGACGCAGCTGTTTCTGTATATACTTGGGACTTACGTTTTTGTCAATTAAAAGTGATGCGCATGTATGACGTAGATCGTGAAATCGAATCTGACGGATACCTGCTGCTGCCAAGGTAGGGTGAAAGACTCGCTGTACAAAATTCCTATCGTCTATCCATGTCCCCATGGGCGTAGCAAATATCAGATCCTGATTCTGATACTGTTCACCGGCCAGCAATCTTTCTTCATTCTGCCGAGCCTTATGTCTGCGCAATGCATCGATACAGGATGGTGTCAGGTCCACCGCTGCAACAGAAGCCTCCGTCTTGGGTTCATCTATACGTGCCGGATGACCTCCTCTTGGCCTGAGCCATGTGTTCTTGACATAATACCGCCCTTTGTTCCTATCCAAGTTTCCCCATTTCATGGCGATCAACTCACCTATACGCATACCCGTTATGATAGCGGTTAACATGAAGGGAAACCATTTGTCGGACACCTGACTTAGGAATAGCCCGACTTCTTCAGAGGTAAGGAAATCCATGTTCTTTCTCGGTACTTTAGGATTTCTTACTTTCTCGGCTGGATTGGAGCGAAGGTATCCCCAATCGATGGCATGACCAAGCATCTGGCGGAGTAACCTGAGCAGATGCTTGACCGTCTGAGGTGACAGCCCCGAAGAAGTTTTATCGGCTTTGAAACCCTGTATTTCTTCCAATCCTATTTTGGCAAGCTCCATTCCGCCGAAGGCCGGAATGAGATGGTTACGGAAATGCCCTGAGTAAAGATCCAGCGTGGAGGAGCGTATCTGGCCTTCGCCTACGGCATATTTCTCCATCCAGATCTTCTGGAATTCAGCAAAGGTTATCTTGGATGGCTCAACGAATTCCCCTTTGTTGATCTGAGAAAGACGCTCAGTCAGTAACCTTTCGGCGTGCTTCTTGTTATTGGGTGCCGGAACCTTCTCCATCTTTTTTCGCCGTTTCCGGACTCTATTCTTCTCGTCCCAGGTCTTGCCCAATTCGTAGGAGATGAAGTATCCGGTGTCCCTCTTGATGATGCTACCACGCATTACGATACCTCCCTTGGTATTGCCAATTCACCGGGTGGACGGGAGATGGGGATGTTGACATAATTGGGGTCAAGGCATAAATTCTGCGTGGGACTTCCTCCTATCATAGGTAGGTGGTTGTTCAAGGCCCGGGAAAGGTGTTACAAGCACCCTACCGGGCCGTTTTATTATGTACTTATAATATAACTAAATAAATGTCATAAGTCAATGTATTTAGATGTATTTAGGTGTGTTTATTTCGCTGTTGTTGCGGGGTGTTTTGGGGGGTTATTACGAAGGCAATTGGAGGGCAAGACGCAGATCCGTCGACACCCCGGGGAGGGGGGTGGTAAGGGATCCCTTAGATATCCGGCACGCACGACGAAGGAGGTGACCACGTAGCGCCAGTCTAAGTCCCCGCGGTTGATGGCTCGTAGGTTGACTTGAATCCTCACACGGTTCTCTCTGATCACAGAGTTGACATTTCAGCCGGTGAGGAATCAGAGGAGAAAATCTCGTCCGACTCTTCAGTGAATTACGGGCTATGATGAAGAAACTGGACTGTGACGTGATGTTCGTCCGCCGCGTCCGCCAATAATCACCCCAGTGCCGGTATCACATCATCCACAAACCGCTTCATGCTCTTTACCCAGGATTGCTTGTCGTCCCAGTCGTAACCCATGAGAATCAGTGTGCCAAAATCACCGGTTTCTCCGATCAACGCATTCAGGCGGCGAATGACTTCATCCACATCTCCATGGATTATCTGTTCCTGCATCAGATAATCCATGCCGGTTTCCGAATCTGGTGTCTCGGGATCTCTTTTCATAATCTTTCGGCCAAGGCCTTTGTCGAACAGACCGCCGATATATTCAAAGCTTAATCCAAGAGCGTTCTTGCGAACCGTTTCCTCCGCGTCTTTGCACGTGTCACCGATGAAGATGCTGCGACAGACGCGCCAGTCCGCACGGTCGGGTGTGCGTCCGGCCTCGAGCGCGGCCTGCTCGTAGGTGAGCCAGTTGTCCGCGACCACGTTGCCGGCGATCACGTTAGCACTCATTGGGAGCCAGCCATTTTTTCCCGCTAATTTCATCGTCGTGGAATTGACGTTCATCGCCGGCGCGAATATCGGCGGGTGCGGCTTCTGAAGGGGTTTGTGCAGATAGCCTATCAGTGTCTCTTCATCCACATACTTCTCCAGGTCGATCTGCCAGAATTTCCCTCGGAGATGGTATGGTGGATCTTGCGACCATATTTTGAGTATCATATCTGCCGACTCTTCCGCCATGGCACTATTCTGCTTAGGATCGATGCCGAATAGTTCCAGATCCGAAGTTACACTACCGGGGCCAAAGCAAACATTGAGGCGTCCGTGCGACAGGTGGTCCAGGAATGCCAGCCGTCCGGCCACCGTAGCCGGGTGGTGGTACGGCAGACAGGTGGGTGCGGTGCCCAGACGGATGGATTTCGTCATAGCCAGCGCCTTTCCGATGAACGCTTCCGGCATCACAATGTTCTCGTACTGCATCGTGTGATGCTCACCTACCCAGAATTCGCTGAACCCAAGGTCCTCTGCCATCACCACCAGTTCAAGATCTTCATCGTAGCACTGCGCCATCGGCTTGGTCGGGTCGTGGAACGGCATGATGAACATTCCGTATTGCATATTATGTCCTTCCTTTATGGTCTGCCAGTGACAGATGTTTCGGTTACGGTCCTATATCGCCCGTCTAAGATACCCGATTTGAGGCTCAGAGTACAGCCTGATTAGAGAGGGCGAATTACGCTTAAGTCTTGTTCAGTTTTGGCATCACCTCGTGCGCGAACAGCTCTAGGTTCCGCACCCGGGCGTCCTTATCGTCCCAGTCGTGGGCAACCATTATCAGGCTTCCGAAGGTGCCGGTTTCTTCCATCATGTGCTGTAGGTGCTCCACCACTTCATCCGGATCGCCAGCCACGACCTGGACCCAGGTCGCTGAGCTGGAGGATCTAGTCCAAGCATTTGCCCATGGAGGTGTTGCGGGCTTTGTCCTTTGCCACCTCCGTGGTGTCGGCCACAAAGATGTTACGGGGTATTTTTCACTTCTGCCGGTCCGGCGTGAGTCCTTTACGCTTCGCGCCTTCGGAATACACGTCCCAGTGGTTGGCCATCACATTTGAAGCGACCATGTGATGGCTGAACGGCGAGTAACCCTTTTCTCCGGCGATGCGCGTGCCGGCAGAGTGCCGATTGACCACCGGCACTGACACTGGTGGATGTGGTTGCTAGAGAGGTTTAAGATATTCACCCAATCCCAGGTCGATCCGTACCTCAACTTTCACGTTTACCCGCCAGTATCGGTCCTCGATCTCAAAGGGCGGTTCAGACGCCCAGAGCCGCATGATGATTTCGATGGCATCGCCCACCATGGCGCCGGCCTGCTTTGGGTCGATGCCGTACATCTCCATATCGGTCGGAATGGCGCCCGGGCCGAAGCAGATGTTGAGGCGCCCAACCGGTTTTTTTCGGTCATACCCAGTGCTTTAACGATGAAGATCTCCGGCTGATTTCGCTACCAGGGTGTGGTACGACCGGTGTGTCTGCGGCCGATATCAGCGGCTTCCTGTGATCCGCCACCCACACGCACACCCTCTGCTATCATATCAATTACATCATCGGAACTTACGCTGTTGAGGAACGCCACGTTGTTAGTCAGACAGGCTTTCAGGACGGCCGCCCGCGCCGCGTCCATCTCCGGCGGATACGGCGGATCGTGCTGGTTGGGATAGCCGAACGACATGCCCATATCTCCCGGCCCCCATTCCGCGAACGCGATGCCCGGAATCTGAAGACTGGCCTCTGCATTGACCAGCCCATATCGATCCTCGATCTTGAGGCCCAGCATGATCTCCCCTTCAGGGTTTAAAGGCCAGACATCGGCTTTCTGTAGATATTCATCGGAAGAAATACCCCATGAGGCGGCTGCTATGCCCTGCCCTCCGCCGCCGCGCTGACCTTCTCCTATCCCATCTCCAACACCGATCGTATGGAACGGAAACCGGGCGGACTCTACGAAAACCCGAACCGCCTCAGGCGTTCGGGCGTGGCAGAGCAGGATGCCATGGACGCCCTGCGCCAGCACCTGCTTGACCATCCAGGCATTGGACAGCATCACCGTTTCGTCGGTCCCATCCATCGGCAGGGTGGCGATCACTGTCGGTGTACGATGACCGCTCCGGGTCGGCCCGCCGTCAGTCAACCCCTTCATGAACGCCTCGACGGCCGGCAGGTTGTACATACCGTGTTCCATATCTATGATGATATAATCCGCCCAGGTCTGTGCAGACGCCACACCGCCTTCATAGGATAGGTGTGACGGGCCGGTATAGTAAATAGGCTGTCCCTGTTCCAGCAGTTCGATGGCGCGGTTGATACGTGGCATGGAATGCTCCGTTGCAATGAGTTTTCTGTTAACCAGGCGCTATCCTCAAAAGACAGGATGCTCTCCGATGTCTTCGGCCAGACCGTTCAGGTTTTCCACCGCCAGCTGCGTGAGTGGAACGCCATGTTCTTTCGATATTCCCTCGCACTCCCATTCCATCTCACCGGGTACATAGATTCGGGCGGAGCCTTTCGCCCTGGGAGCCTTTTTCATACGGGAAACAAGTTCGTCGGTACGTTCCGCAAACTGACCGCCGGGCATCATTGTCGCTACATCGACAGCAATGAATGCATGCCCCTCATTACAGGGGCATTCGGATCAATAGCCCAGGAGAGGATATCGCTGGTCATCCCCGCTCCGGCCAGCACACCGGCGAATAACTCTACCAGCATCGCCAGCCCATAACCCTTGTGGGCGACGAAGGGCGTCAGGGCGCCTTCGGCCAGGAACACACTCGGACCGGTCGTGGGCAGTCCTTCACCGTCGGTCAGCCAACCTTCTGGGATCGGCTTCCCCCGCACTTTAGCCGAATTCACCTTGCCGCCGGCTTTACCCGTTCCGAGGGCGACATGGCGCTTTTCTACGGCGTTGTAGACTAACAGATGGCCGCCGTATTCAGACGCTCCGAGGACGGCCTGGTGCTTTCCTCCGTCATTCACTATCCGCAACCCCTTCGCTGTTATATAGTCAAATGTCGCTTTTCTGCGCTGCGGTGCTGCGGCCATTACCGCGGCAGCCACAGCCACGAGGATAAGGGCGGTGATGGTAATGCGCTGTCGCCTGACAGATGTTTCTAATGCCTTCTCCAGCGCGTCAATGCGTTAGTCGGTCGTCATGTGTGCCTCCGTTGGTTGTTGGGCTGCTTCAAATTCCAGGCTGCAATGTCCGGCCCTTGCCATAGCGGTTGAATGCCCTCACATACCCGTTGCCGTATTCGTCGGCAAATATCTGCACCACCTCTTCATCGGTCCTGTCGAGGATTCGAATGAGGCCGCCGGACTAACATTCGTTCCGTTCTGGATTGATTTCAGTTTTCCGTTTACAAAATACAGGTATCGCTGATTTGGCTATTTGCCTTAT